>Ga0187819_10001395_pt1 | contig 12473 bp, 9 predicted proteins | sample NC_wetland_sal_i_15_FD_132411 | JGI IMG/M metagenome (GOLD analysis project Ga0187819, IMG submission 132411) | Wetland sediment microbial communities from Neuse River Estuary, North Carolina, USA - SO4_4 | ecosystem: Environmental > Aquatic > Freshwater > Wetlands > Sediment | place: USA: North... | reverse complement strand
CGAGTTATTCGTCCGCAAAGAGCGGGGACGATTCGCGTGGCTCGCTCAGGTCCTTCAGTCGCGCACAGAGCGCGCTCCTTCAGCATGACAACGAGAAGCGCCGCGGCCCGGTACTTCTGGGCCGCCGGACAGCCGGGGGCGGCTGTCCCCACATACGTCTTCATTTCTTGCTTACGTTCCTTGCCCTTAGGGGCTGAAGCCGGGTTCAGCGTGGGCGCTTAAGTGGTACGACTTTAAGTCGGACCCTTCCCGGTTGAGGGCCGCCAGATTCTTCGACTTCGCTTAGGGCTGGCTAGCCGGGGCGGCTGTCCCCGCGCGGTTCTTGGCGCTTCAGACGAAAATCCCCACTTCTGGCAAAATCGGCCAGAAGTGGGGCACCCGGCTCCGTCCCCGCCAGGCTCCGGGTGGCGCGAGTCGTCATCTTGCGGGATGGGATGGCACCCTGTTTTCCTCCGATGGTCCCAGTGGGATGGAGGACTCGCTTTCCTGTAATCGTCCCAGTCGTCTGATGTTGGAGACGGGGTTGATACCATACCGATGACTATGAACACGCTTCGAAGAAATCCGCTCCCAGTTTTGCCGCTGCTGGTTCTGGCACTGATGGTGTGTCTGCTCACGGCGCCCCTGTTCGCCGCTCCTATGACCGATACGGACCGCGAACACCTGCTGGTGCACTTCGAGATGACCACGCAGATGGTGGCCGAGCAGGTGCGCGGGCTGTCGCCGGCGCAACTGGAGTACAAAGCATCGCCGGACCGCTGGAGCATCCGGGAAGTTGTTTCCCATCTGGCGGTGGCCGAACCGGACTATTGGCGGGAGATCCAGAAAGCCCTCAAGGCGGCGCCGGATATGAAGGAGAAGAAATCGGTGGCGACCGACGCCGACATTATGTGGTACGGCATCGATCGCGTGGTGCATACCAAGACGGGCGGCGGGCACGAGAAAGTCGATACCTACAAGGACCTGGGCGAGGCGCTCGGGAAGTTTCAGGCGCTGCGCGCCATCATGATCGAATACATCAAGACGACCAACGACGACTTGCGGGCGCACAGCTTTGGAGATTATGGGGAGGTGATCGATTGCTGGCAGTGGATGCTGGAGATCTCCACGCACGCCGAGCGGCACATCCAGCAGATTCGGGAGATCAAGAACGATCCGAACTTCCCGAAGAGGTGATGGGAGGGTGTGAACCGCGGGGTCTCTGCATAACGTCGAAGTCAAAAGCCTCACCGTGTCCCACCAACCGCGAGAAGGGCGGGGCACCCATCTTTCTTGTCACTGGGGCTGAAGCCCCGGAGTTTGTGAGACTGCGAACGGGGCGCTGAAGCGCGCTCTTCCACACATCTTTTTTCTCTACGCGGGGCTGAAGGCGCCGCGCGGTCGGTCTGCGCATCAAAGAGTCAAAAGCCCTACTTCTCGCGCCAAGAGCGCGCGAGAAATGGGGCACCCGGGGCTTGCCGAGGGCGACAAAAAAACTAGCGGCCCGATACTTCCGGGCCGCCGGACAGCCGAGGGCGGCTGTCCCTACGTGGTCTTTGCCGAGGGCCGACGTCTGACGTCTGACGTCTGACGCCGCTCTTACATTCCTTCGAACTACGTTCCTTCGCTCCAGCCCGCTAGATACTCTTCCTGCTCCGGCGTGAGCTTGTCGATTTTGATGCTCATCGACTCTAGCTTTAGCTTGGCGACCCGCTTGTCTAGTTCGTCGGGAACTTTGTAGACGGTCTTTTCCAGCTTCTTGCTGTTCTTGACCATGTACTCGACCGAGAGGGCCTGGTCGGCGAAGCTCATGTCCATCACGCTGGCGGGGTGACCTTCGGCGGCGGCCAGGTTGATGAGGCGGCCTTCGCCGAGGAGGTTGATTTTGCGTCCGTCTTTGAGCGAGTACTCGTCGACGAAGTTGCGGGTGGTGCGCTTGCCGGACGACATATTTTCCAGCGCAGGGATGTCGATCTCGACGTTGAAGTGTCCGGAGTTGGAAATAATCGCGCCGTCTTTCATCAGTGCGAAATGTTCTTTGGTGAGCACGCTCTTGTTGCCGGTGACGGTGCAGAAGACGTCGCCGAGCTTGGCGGCTTCGGCCATGCTCATGACGCGGAAGCCGTCCATCACGGCCTCGAGGGCTTTGGTGGGATCGATTTCGGTGACGATGACTTCGGCTCCGCAGCCACGAGCGCGGGAGGCGAGGCCGCGGCCGCACCATCCGTAGCCGGCGACGACGAACTTCGATCCAGCGAGCAGGAAATTGGTGGCGCGGATGATGCCGTCGATGGTGGACTGTCCGGTGCCGTAGCGATTGTCGAACAGGTGTTTGGTGTCGGCGTCATTGACGGCGACGATGGGGAACTTGAGCACGCCTTCCTTAGCCATGGCGCGCAGGCGGATGACGCCGGTGGTGGTTTCTTCGGTGCCTCCGATGACGCCTTCGAGTTCATCGGTGCGCTTGGTGTGCAGGATGGTGACGAGGTCGGCGCCGTCGTCCATCGTAATGTGCGGCTTGTGATCGATGGCGGCGAGGATGTGGTTGTAGTAGGTGTCGTTGTCCTCACCCTTGATGGCGTAGACGGGAATGTTGTGGTCGCGGACGAGCGAGGCGGCGACATCATCCTGGGTCGAAAGCGGGTTGGAGGCGCAGAGGACGACCTCGGCTCCGCCATCGCGGAGGCAGATGGCCAGGTTCGCGGTTTCGGCCGTGACGTGCAGGCAGGCCGAGATGCGGACACCCTTCAGCGGCTGGTTCTTGATGAATTCTTTTCGAATGATCTGGAGGACCTTCATCGACTGGTTCGCCCACTCGATGCGTTTCTTACCCAGATCGGCCAGTTCTACATTCTTGATGTCGCCAGTGATGGCTGCGGTTGACATACTTCTCCTCTTTTAATTCTTAAGTGTGGCGCGTGTGAAGCGGCAAAAATTGTTGGTTGACTACCGATGAATGACGAGAGCCCACTAACATTTTCGCAGAATAACCTGCTTTCGGGAACTGGTCAGGATTCCAAATTCTCAAACGCGATACGGCTTTGGGACTATGCCGAAATTGCACTTCTGATCTCAAGAAAAGCTTGAACCACAGAGGTCACAGAGGCTCACAGGGGAAAATCGTTTTTCTCTGTGTTCCCCTGTGTCTTCTGTGGTGAATTACTTTCTCGCGGCTACGGGTTGGCGCAAACCGGCGTCGCTGGCCAGCTTGGCGGCTTTGTCGGTTGCCTCCCAGGTGAAGTCGGGGTCGTTGCGGCCGAAGTGGCCGTAGGCGGCGGTCTTCTTATAGATGGGGCGGCGCAGGTTCAGGGAATCGATGATGCCGCGCGGCGTCAACTTGAAGTGCGCGCGAATCAGGTCGGGGATGATCGCCGGATCTAGTTTCTCCGTTCCGAACGTTTCGACCAGAATGCTGACCGGATCGGCCACGCCGATGGCGTAGGCGAGTTGCACTTCGCAGCGGTCGGCGAGTCCGCCGGCGACGACGTTCTTGGCGATGTGGCGCGCCATGTAGGCTGCGGAGCGGTCGACCTTGGTCGGATCTTTTCCGCTGAAGGCACCGCCGCCGTGACGTCCCATGCCGCCGTAGGTGTCGACGATAATCTTGCGTCCGGTGAGACCGGTGTCGCCCATAGGGCCGCCGATGACGAAGCGTCCGGTGGGATTGATGTGATACTTCGTATCTTCGTCGAGCAGGTGCGACGGGATGACGGACTGAATCACGTGCTTCAGAATGCCGGCGCGCAGTTCGTCGTTGGTGACAGTCTCGGCGTGCTGCGTCGAAATCACGACCGCATCGACGCGGAGAACTTTGCCATTCGCATCATATTCAACTGTGACTTGGGATTTGCCGTCGGGGCGAAGGAAGGGAAGCGTTCCGTTCTTGCGAACCTGCGCGAGTCGCATGGTCAGCTTATGCGCCAGAAAGATGGGAGTCGGCATGAACTCGTCATTTCCGTTTACCCCCTCGTTGACGGCGTAGCCAAACATCATTCCCTGGTCGCCGGCGCCGCCGGTATCGACGCCCATGGCGATGTCGCCGGACTGTTTGTTGATGCTGGAGATGACGGCGCAGGTGTTGCAGTCGAAGCCGTAGACGGCATTATCGTATCCGATGGAGCCGACGGTGCCGCGGACTACGGTCTGGAAATCGACGTAGGCTTTGGTGGTGATTTCTCCGGCGATGACGACGAGGCCGGTGGCGGTGAGGGTTTCGCAGGCGACGCGGCTGGTGGCGTCTTCGGCGAGGCAAGAATCGAGGATGGCATCGGAAATCTGGTCGGCGATCTTATCGGGATGGCCTTCGGTCACCGATTCGGAAGTGAAGAGATAACGGTTTTTTGATGACAAGTTGTGTGTCTCCTTCTTATTGCACGTGTCGACTTCGGTTGCGCGTTTTGATTGCGCGGCTTGCACGGGCACTACAAAACCTGGGACTTTGAATCGAGCGGGACCTATCGAAGATCCACACGGCGAGGGCGAGACGCCCCTTCGCCAATCAGCTCAGGGCAGGCACTCGCGACAGCCGGCAAGATGCCGGCGCTACTGGGGAAAGCCCTCAGAAAAGGCTACCAGAGCACCTTCGGGCGCGCAATGGTTTTAGCGTTAAAGGATTGAGGATGAATTGAATAGCGGAAATGGGGAGGCGGATGGGGAAAATTAGTAAGTGGGTGGTGGTTTGAGAAGTCAGAAGCTCCACTGCTCGGGCCGAGTACGCGAAAAACGACGGAGCACCGACTGGAAATCTCTCACCACAGGGGACACAGAGGAACACGGGGAAGTCAAAAGCAAAACAGAAACAAAGTCAAAGGCAGCGGGCGGGGCGCCCGCTCCACATGAGTCCTGCATACTACTAGATGTATTTCAGCCACCAGTCGTCTCTTTTGGCTTTTACGTTCATGAACCAACGGCAGAGAGGATAAAGGAGCGCGATGGCGATGGCCCACACCAGGTAGAGAACGGGAAGGGTCCACGAGTATCCATCGGGCGGTTCGGGGTTGCCCATGGGGTGGTTGGTGAAGAGCCACGGGCTGACAAAGCCCAGCCGGATTTTCGACACGACCAGCGCGAGCGCGTGGATCAAGGGAATGTGAAGCACATAGAAGAAGAACGGCACGCGTCCAAACATGGCGACAGTGCGAGAGAGAAAGCCCGAGGCACGTTCGAGCCAGGGGATCAACGCAACGATAGGGCCGAGGGTCATCAGCAGAAAGTCGAGCGAGGCGGGATATTTCGTGCAGTTCAGAAATGAAAAGAGCGCGGGCATGGCTGGCGCACCGTCGTGTCCTTGCACGCTGCGGTGCCAGGGGCGGGGATCGCCGTAGAGATTGAAACCGCGGAGCACGAGAAAGAGCGCGACGGCAGCGAGGCCGATCATCAAGCAGATGCGGGTGCGCCGTGGCGGATCGAGCGTGAGGATTCTGCCGAACGCGTAGCCGGCGGCCATGACGCCGATCCACGGCACCATGGAATAGAGCACGATAAGGTTCGGGCCGTTAGAGCCGAACTGAACCGGGCCCGCGTAGAAGCCGAAGTAAAGGATTTTCCACAGGCCGGAAAGCTTGCTGGCGTTCAGTCCGTCTACCAGTTGCCACAAACGGGAGTCGAGCAGGTTGTGAGTGGCTATGATGACCACGCCGATCGTCGCAGTGACCGGCAGGGGCAACTTCACCAGGCCCGCCATCACAATCATGCACCAGCCAATGACCCAGAGCACGCCGGCCATCTCGTAGTGGGCGAAATCGAAATTGAAAGTCCATGCGAGCCGGAGCAGCGTGAGTTCGAGAAAGACCAGCCAGGCACCGCGTATGAGGAGAAAGCGAGACACGCCGCTATGTTTTTGTGCGTAGAAGAAGATGCTGGTTCCGGCGAGAAAGATGAACGCCGGGGCGCAGAAATGCGTGATCCAGCGGGTGAAGAAGATGCCAGGGGTAGGACCGCCGGCAGGCAGGCCGGAGTAGACCCTGACGTGATCGATGGCCATGAGAACCATAACTGCGCCGCGGATCAAATCGACGGATGCGATTCGGGCTGTGGACGCGGGGGTGGCCACGGTTGAAGGGGCGGGGAGCGTCGTGCTCATAGATTCTCCGAAAGAGCCGGATGCGCTGATATGGAACCACATTTTCGACGGAGATGGGAAGGAAATGTTTGCGAGAGCATGGAATGCCCCACCCTTTGCAAAAAAGCGCAAAGGATGGGCCACCCGGGCGTCGATTTCAAAAACCCCACTTCTCGCGCAAAGGGCGCGGGCACCCGCGTAAAGATGGCCCGCGTAACTCAAAAGCCCCACCCTGTCTCCGCAAAAAGACGCGGAGACCAGGATGGGGCACCCGGTGGGCTAATTCTGGGGTGGAGGCTGTTGGGGCAGTTCGTGCATGCCCTGCGCGTCGAAGACGAGAGTCTTGGCTTCGGCTTCGGCGCCTTGGGCGGGAAGTTCTTCGCCATTCCAGAGGAAGGTGACACCGGCGGCGTTGCCGATGCGGGCGACGATCTCTCGGCTGGCATGGACCGTGGTGTGGGCGGGAGCGATGAGGGTTTCCTGTGTGACCAACTGGCCATCGGAGGTGACGGAGATCCAGGAAGTTTCCGTGGCGCGGATGACGAGGCTGAGAGATGCGGCCGGCTTTTCCGAGGTGGGCGCGACGGACTCGCCGAAGGAGCGGATGGTCACGTCACTTTTTTCTACGACTTTTTCTTCGGGGTTGTCCGCTGGCGTTGTGGGTGCGGTGGATGCTGTGGGCGGAATTGAGGCGGAGGGCTTTGCAGGTTGAGGCGATGCGGTGTTTGGCGTTGACGAGTGCGACAGAGCGGCGGCGGTAGCAGGCAGCGTCACGCCCGATGGCGCCGATGAAGGTTGCGCGCTGGCTACTACAGGCGCGGAGGAAGTCGTTGTCGCCGGAATTGTGGACTTCGCGGCTGCGGTGTGCGCGTTGCGGGAGTGCCGAGTCCAGAGGAAGAAAGTTGCGATCAGGACGACGGCGGCGAAGGCGATGAGCGTCCAGGAAATTCCGGATGATGGCTCGTTGGTGAAATCTCTGCGCTTGCGGTGGACGTGTTCGGCGCGCGGCAGTTGCAGTCCGGGAAGTTCTTCGACCTGAACGGGAGGCTGCGTCTTTGCGGGCTTGCTGGGCGCTGCCACAACGCTGACGGGCGGGTGCGCGGACGCTGCGGGTTTCGGTTCCCAAACTTCGTGGGCATCGACCTGCGCCTGGCGAAGGCAGGCGAGGTAGTCGGAGACAGCATCTTCAGAGTCCAGTCCGAGGTGCTTGGCGTAAGCGCGGATGAATCCCTTATTGAAAACGCCGCCGGGGAGCTGGTCGAAGCGTTCTTCCTCGATGGCCTGCAGCATGCGCGAGCTGATCTTGGTGACGTTGGACACGTCATCGAGGGAGAGTTCTTTGCTCTCGCGCGTCTTGCGGAATTTGTCTCCGAACTCGCCCACTGATCCCCGGCCTTCGTCGGCGTGACGATAAAACCATGATAGGACAAGGCAGTTCGACATGCCACCGCCAACAGGTCAAGAGGGAGGTAACCTTCTCGAGAGCTGCGGGACTCGAGGTGGAGGATAGGATCCTTCGACTGCGGTTGTCCTTTGCGCTCGGCTCAAAGGACAGACTTCACTCGGATGACAGAGTTAGGGTTGGGGCGGGGGAGAGCAAGCCGAGCTGCGCTCGGCGGACAGCCGGGGCGGCTGTCCCCACATGTAAATCTTCACTTTTCGCATGGCAAATCTCCACTTTCCACGGTGCGAGATCCGCACTTCGCAAAGGGGGCGCGAGAAATGGGGCACCCGTCTTTGCGGCGTTCCGTTAGCCTAAGATTGCTTGTGGAGGGGTTGTGAGGAGAGGAATTCTTCTTGCGGTTTGCTTGTGGATGGGGGGATCGGCCTGGTTTTACGGGCAGGAGGGCAAAGTGCGGCAGCCGGAGCAGACGGCTGCAGTGCGCGCGAGTGGTTCGCGTAAGGACTACGTGGGGGATGGTGTTTGCCAGTCGTGCCATCAGGACAAGGTGTTGAGCTTTCATCGCACCGCTCACTTTTTGACTTCGCGGTTGCCCAGCCGGGAGTCGATTCTCGGCAGTTTCAGCCGCGATGCGAATGTGTTGAAGACATCGAACCTGGATTTATTTTTCCGGATGGAAGAAAAGGACGGCGAATTTTTTCAGACGGCGGTGGAAGGCATGCCTCCGTATGAGAGTACGCAAAGCGAAAAAATTGGACTGGTAGTGGGCTCGGGAGGAAAGGGTCAGACCTATGCGTACTGGAGGGGCGATCAGCTGTTTCAGCTGCCGGTATCGTACTGGACGAAGCTGGGATGGGTGAACAGCCCAGGCTATGAGGACGGGACGGCAAATTTTGCCCGACCGATTATTCCGCGTTGTCTGGAGTGTCATGGAACGTATTTCACGGCGGTGCCTCCGGCTCCGAATCGGTACAAGAAAACGGGCTTTGTGGTGGGCATCACTTGCGAGAAGTGCCATGGGCCGGGGCGGGCACACAGCCAGCAGTATGCGTCGAAGAACGTGGCCGGAGGCGAGAGCCGGATCTTGAATCCGGCGCGGTTTGCGCGAGAGCGGCAGATGGATTTGTGCGCCTGGTGCCATGCGGGACATGGCTCGGCGCTGCGGCCGGTGTTTTCCTATGAGCCGGGGCAGCCTCTGGACCAGTACATCGAGTTTCCAGCGACGGTGCCGGATGCGCCAGTGGACGTCCACGGCAGCCAGGTGGAACTGCTGAAAAAGAGCCGCTGTTTTGCATCGTCGCCGATGAGCTGCCTGACTTGTCACAACGTGCATCTGCCGCAGCATGATCTGGCAAGTTTTTCAGAGCGATGCCTGACCTGTCACAAGGCGGAGAGCTGTGGAATGTTTGCCAAGCAAGGGAAGCAGATTGCCAGCAACTGCATCGACTGCCACATGCCGAAGCAGGAAACCAACCTGATTGTGTTCGATGCGAACGGGAGGAAGGCGAAGCCGGAAGTGCGGAATCATTGGATCAAGGTTTATCCGGAAGGGAAGGGCGCGGGGCGGTAGGACGGGAGTACGGAAACTCCCGAAGGGCTATGGGGTGGTGGTCAGAGGCTTCCGCAGGGTGATGGGGAATTGGGCCTGGCAGGTTTTGGAGGGATCGTCGAAGGCGTCACCGCTGCGGCCGGATTCGGAGGCCTGGAAGAACAGACCATGCTTGGTGCGGTCGGGAAGGCCGGTGAAGCGGGCCTTGCCGTCGACGTTGGTGCCGACCTCGAGGTCGAGCTTGTGGAAGCTCCCGAACCCGTAGGCGATGTGAACTTTGATTTTGGCGGCGTAGACGGGTTTGTTGTCAGTATCGGTGACGGTGAAGTCGGCGGTGCAGGTACCGATGCCGGCGTCGACGGAGGGGATGGAGTGGGGGTCGGGGGTTTGGGCGAAGGCCGCGGCCACGAGGAGGAGGATGATGAGTGGAACAGTTTTCATGATCTGACATTATAAAGCGGGGAGAAGACCCACAAAAGCTTGCAACCAAAGAGGGCGAAGGGGAACACAGAGGACTCACGGGGGGGAGACACGGGAGGGCGAAATCCAATAAGGAAGAACCAAACGCGCGAATTATTGCGTCGCAAAAGCGCGCCGCGTCGCGCGGCTCGCTCGGGTCCTTCGTCGGGCGGAAGGCGCCCGCCTCAGGGTGACAGGGCTTGTTGGTCGGGCCGATGTGGTGGAGCGGTCTGACGGGGAAAGCAAGCCGAGCTGCGCTCGGCGGACAGCCGGGGGCGGCTGTCCCCACATCCCTTCAGTCCCCACATCCCCTCGGTCCCACATACCTCGGCCCCCACATGCGAGAATCCCCACTTTCGCGCAGAAGGTGCGGGAGAAATGGGGTGTCCAATGGTGCATTCGGGCTAAGAGCTGGATGTGGTTGGCGTTACGGGTACGGGTTACCAACGTTCATTGCCGGTGAACGAAAGTGACGCTTATAATTTTTGAACGCCACCCAACCAGTGAGGAATAAACGGGATTTCCATGCCTGAGGCCGGCACTCAATTGACTCGCCAGAGCCAGGAACTGACGATTTTTCATGACGTGGCCAAGGCGCTCACGTCGTCGCTGGACCTCGACTCCATTCTGCAGACCATCATGGAAAAGATGGCGGAATATTTCCGTCCGGATACGTGGTCGCTGTTGATGGTGGATGAAGGGCACGACGAGTTGTATTTTGCGATCGCGGTGGGCGATAAGGCCGAGGCGCTGAAGAATGTCCGGCTAAAGGTGGGCGAGGGAATTGCCGGGTGGGTGGCCAAGCACGGGGAATCGCGGGTGGTGCCGGATGTAAAAAGCGATCCGTACTTTGCCAGCCGGGTGGATGACGCGACCAAGTGGGAGACCCGGTCGGTGATCTGTGTGCCGCTGCGGTCGAAGTTGCGGGTGCTGGGCGTGATCCAGTTGGTCAACGTCGACATGGAGCGGTTCAAGGAGCCCGAGCTTTTCTTCCTGCAATCGCTGTGCGACTACGCCGCGATTGCGATCGAGAATGCGCGCTGGGTCGAGAAGATCCAGGAGTTGACCATCACCGACGACTGCACCGGACTGTACAACGCGCGGCATCTTTATAAGACGCTGGAGACCGAGGTTTACCGGTCGTCGCGATTCGGGTACGAGTTCAGCATTCTGTTTATCGATCTCGATCACTTCAAGACGGTGAATGACACGCACGGACACTTGATCGGGAGCAAGCTTCTGGCGGAGATTGGATATCTGATCAAGGCGCAGTTGCGGCTGATTGATTTTGCGTTCCGGTATGGCGGGGACGAGTTCGTGGTGCTGCTGCCGCAGACTGGGAAGGATCAGGCGCTGGTGGTGGCGAAACGGTTGCGCGATGGATTACGCGCGAGCTGCTTCTGCCGCGAAGAAGGGCTGAACTTGAATGTGCGGGCGTCGATTGGGGTGGCGACGTATCCGCATGATGCGCGGTCGGCGCATGATGTGATCCGGCAGGCGGACGGGATGATGTATATGGTGAAGAATTCGACGCGGGATAATATCGGGATTGCGCAGAGGGGGATGTTGAAGGAATAAGGTTTCAAAAGTTTCAAGGTTTCAAAGTCTCAAAGTTTCGGGCATCCCGTGATGGGATGCCTTTTCTATTTTTCGGGAGCCCTATTGCGCGCTTTGCGCGCAACCCCGGACGAGGGCGTCCGGGGCTACACAATACGAGGGCGTCGGGGGCTACACAACACGAGGGCGTCGGGGTCTACACAACTATTTTTCGGACTTCGGGGTGGGGAGGGGTTCGGGGAGTTTGACGTCGGGTTTCCAGGGATTGGAGTTGGGAGGGGCTTTGGGATCGACGGAGAAATCCCAGAGGTAGAGGTTCATTCCCTCCTTTCCCATCATTTCTACAAGTGCGTATTCACCGGGCGCGAGAGCGTCGGTGGGGGTGAGTTTCAACCAGCCTCCATTGACGTTGGTGATGGTGGTTTTTATTACCTTTTGGTCCTGCGTGATTTTGCCGGTGACCTCGCGCTTGACGGCGCCCACGATGCGCTTGTTGCCTTTGACTTCAAGCTGCAGGATGCGAAAGCGGTCGTAGGCGACGATGGGCTGCTGCGGTTGTTGGGGCTGCTGCGAGCGAGCCGAATCGCCGGGAGCGCCGGATTCGAAAGGGGCTGGCGCGTCGTCAACGCCCTTGATGTAGAGGGTTGGCACGTCGACGTGAGATTTTACGGCGGCGTGAGCGCCATCGAGTTCGATGGTTTGTTTGGCGCCGCCGATGGGATTGATGCCGCGGAAGATGTTGGCCTTGGTCTGCTTGTTGACGTCGCCCGCGGTCTGGTTGATCTCGTCGAGTTGGGGCTCACCTTTGTAGTTGTCGAGCAGGAAAACGCCGGAATCTTCGGGGAGGCGGAGTCCAAGGGCGACTTCGGGGAGCTTGGCCTCCTCGGCTTCGGCTTCTTTGTCGATTTGAACGGCTTCGGGCGCAGCCGCTCGGGCGGCGCGATCGTTCTCGTATTTTTCGGTGGCGGGCCAGTCGACGAGCGTGTTGGGAAGTTCCTCCCAGTCTTCGCGTTCGGCGCTGTAGTAGCGGACGCGGTCTCCTTTGACTTCGTATTTGGTGACGAGCTGGTAGGAACCGTCTTTGAGGATGAGGCGGCGGTTGTTCTCTTGCGCGAGCGAGGGAAGGGCGAGCAGCAGGGCGAGAGCTATCGCTGGCACTGTCCGCGAATGGAAGCGCGGGCGAAAGGTGTTGGAGAGCGTCAACAACATTCGGTTCAATTATCGCCCCGTCGGCAGGGAGAGTCGAATCGTGGGATTGTTCTGGGTCTGTCCATTAGGTTGATTTCAATCCCGCCTTGCGGGTTGCCCACCACGGGTGCGATCACGGGTCTTGTCGCATTTTTACTATCTCAGGATCTGCGAAGAAGTTAACCTCCGCTTCGATGTAGTGGCCAACGTAGGGGAGGACAAGGGATGGCGGTGCAGTCGTTTCTAGTTTCGCCTGAGGCGCGGAACAAAACTAAAGT
>Ga0187819_10001394_pt1 | contig 12489 bp, 10 predicted proteins | sample NC_wetland_sal_i_15_FD_132411 | JGI IMG/M metagenome (GOLD analysis project Ga0187819, IMG submission 132411) | Wetland sediment microbial communities from Neuse River Estuary, North Carolina, USA - SO4_4 | ecosystem: Environmental > Aquatic > Freshwater > Wetlands > Sediment | place: USA... | reverse complement strand
CTCGATCTTCCCCTGGCTCGTCCGGATCGACGTGACGCTGGAGCCGCACGAGGTCAACGGCCAGCCGGGCGCGATCTTCCGCGACCGGGATGGTAAGGTCCTCCTCACCCTGGCGCTTGACGTCCTCGACGGGCAGATCCAGACGATCCGCTCGGTGATCAACCCCGACAAGCTCAGGCACGTGGGCCCGGTGGCAGACGCCTGGGCCGTCGCCCGCGAGGTGAACCAGGCTCGCCGGCCCGCAGATTGACAGGACGAGGCAACTGCGCTCCAGACCCCCCAGCTCGATGATCCGCGCCCGAGCGGAGTCCTACGACATCGTCGGTGAAGAATGCGGGATAGTCGCCCCGCTTGGTCAGCGTGGCGAGGTAATCCTGCATCACCTGTCGCTCTGTTCCCATCGGTCGTCCTTTCGCCCGAACCCATGCCTCATGGCCCGCCACCCGCCCCCCCGCCGGGTGGCGGGCCGCCGCCGCGCTTGCTGGCCGGCTTTAGCCTCGCATGCCACTGATACCGGCCTGGAGACGTGGCGCGTACAAGTGCATCGTGCTCGTCCGCGCTGGCGCCCGGTACTGGGGATTACCCCTAGTCGCCGAAACTAGGGGTGACCCCTAGTCGCCGAAACGAGGGTGGTTCCGGCGAGCTCGGCTGGCAAGGCCAGGCACCGGGTTGCTAGGGTCCGCTGCAGGAAGGCCATCACTGCCCCTCCCGCCATACCTAGCGAACCCGGAGCGAGGCGCTGCTCAGCTCACCGGGTCCCGCTGGCGAGGACGGCGACGGCCGGCAGGGCGGCCTGGCCTTCGTCAACCGCGTACCGCGCGATCAAGCGGTCGAACTCGGTCTTGATGCGCGCGACGGTGGCGGTGTCCTGCCGTCCGATCACGACGCCGGTGGAGCCCACGCCCGACAGGTAGACCTCCGCCCACCACTCCCCGGGATCTACCCGGTGCGCCCAGCTCAGCTGCCGCGCCGCTGCCTCGGTGAAGCCCGCCCCGGCGAGCAGGGCCGCGAACGCGTCTGGCGAACTGTAGGCACGGAACGGCGGGACCGGGATGTCGTCCGGCCAGGGCACGCCCGCCGCCTCGATGGCGTTCACGCCGATGCTCTGCGCCGCGGCCGGAGGGTAGTTCCAGCAGGTCAGCGCCAGCCGTCCGCCCGCGCGCAGCACTCGGCGCAGCTCCGCCAGCGCGGCCGCCGGGTCGCCGACCGCGTTGATGACGAAATTGCCGGTGACCGCGTCGAACGCGCCGTCCGGCAGCGGCAGGTCCGGCAGCACGGCTACGCGCACGTCCAGGCCCGGCACGTTGCGCGCGGCCGCTTCGGCCATGCTGGGCTCCGCGTCAACGGCCGTCACCCGGGCGCCACGCCCGACCGCGGCCCTGGCCACCACGCCCGGGCCGGTCCCGACGTCCAGCAGCCTGGTGCCCGCCGTGACCCCGGCCGCGTCCAGCAGCGCCCCGGCCGTGTACGCGGTCAGCCGGGCGAATCCCCGCTCGTAGGCGTCCGCCCGCCCCGCCCACAGCCTCCGCTCGTATGCGTCGAAATCCATGCCAGGATCACAGCACATCCAATGCGTCCCCGGCCCAGCAATAACAGACACGGACCGCACATATCATGTCCGGCGTGAGCGCCATCACGGCCATGCGTGGCGCGCGTTTCTGGATCAGGGTTGCCCAGCGTGCTGTGGCCCTGGTGGTCGTCGCCGCGGGCATCTTCGCTCTCTGGTACCGCCAGACCTACAACGTGTGGCCAGGGCAAGAGGCCTCGACCCGGATCCACTGGTGCGGCCGAGACTATGAGTCCTCCGGCGGCACCCCGCAGACGCAGCGGCAGATCTCCTCGCAGGAGCATTTTCTGATCCGGCCTGTGGGCCAGTACCCGCCGCTGGCATGGTCGCCCGACGAGCTGTTCGCCGCAGTCGTCATCGGCGCCCCGCGGACATCTGTCAGCCCGCCGCCACTGTGCGCGACGGTGGTCTACCTGCGCACCGGACCCGATCAGTATCAGGCCTACAGCCTTGAAGGCGGCCCGTAACCGGCACCACGATGATCGTGGGTCGGCCAACCGGTAGCAGCGATATTCGCTTTATCAGCTGGGCTGGAGCGGGGGAGACTCCGTTCGTGGAGCCGGTAAGGAGCTACGTCATCTGCGACAGCCTGACCGAGCGCTACGCGGACCTCGTCCGGTCAGCAATGAGCGCCTCTGGCTGATCCGGACCGCCAGGCCAACGGGCGCCGGGTTAGCGTGGAGCTGAGGTGCGGCCGTTCGGAGAGGGGAAGGCCGTGGCGCTGCGGGCCGTGGTTGTCGGCGGCGGGATCGGCGGGATCGCAGCGGCGGTTGCGCTGGCGCGGGCCGGGATCGACGTCCAGGTGTATGAGCAGGCGCAGCAGCTGACCGAGGTCGGCGCGGGCGTGTCGCTGGCGCCGAACGGCCTGCGGATGCTGGAGCGGCTCGGCGTCGGTGAGGGGATCGGGCGGGTGGGCGCACGGTACGTGTCCTCCCAGCTCCGGCTCTCCGACGGGCGGGTCGTGCGGCACGAGCCCTATCAGTTCGCCCTGCCAGGACAGAACGTCGGGATCCACCGGGCCGACCTGCTTGGGCTGCTGGCCGGGCAACTGCCGCCTGGCACGGTGCGGACCGGTCATCGGTGCACGGGTTTCAGCCAGGATGCTGGCCGCGCCACGGTCGGCTTCGCCGACGGGACCACCGCCACGGCAGACGTGGTGATCGGGGCGGACGGCATCCACTCCGTCCTGCAGGGGTTCGTGGTAGCTCCAGCGAAGCCCGTGTTCTCCGGGGTGGTGGCCTATCGTGGCCTGGTGCCGCGCCCGGATCAGTTCCCGGCCGGCACGATCCGGATGTGGATGGGCGAGAGCAAGCACTTCCTGGTCTTCCCGGTGCGTGCCGGACAGCTGCTGAACTACGTCGGATTCGTCCAGTCGGAGACCTCGGTCCGCGAGTCGTGGTCGGCGCGCGGCGACCCAGCGGCGCTAGCCGCGCACTTCGCGGGCTGGGACCCGGTTATCGGGAAGGTCATCGCCGCGATCAGCGGGCCAGGCGGCAGCGGGTTCCAGTGGGGGATGTATGACCGTGTGCCGCTCCCCAGATGGAGCAGCGGGCGGCTGACGCTGCTCGGTGACGCGGCGCACCCGATGCTGCCGCACCTGGGCCAGGGCGTGAACCAGGCTCTGGAGGACGCCGTGGCGCTGGCCACGCTGCTGAGCGCCAGCACGAGTTCGGCTGGCGTGCCGCGGGCGCTAACCGCATACGAGGGCCTGCGGCGGGACCGGACGGCGCGCGTCCAGCTGGGCTCACGGCGGCAAGGCGCCGGTTACGACAGCTCCGGCAGCCAGCTGATCGACCGGCGGTGGATCTACGAATACGACGCCTGGGCCGAAGCCGTCGCGCTGACCTGAGGCGCGGTTGGAGGCCGGAGTCGATCGGATCCGCGAGACCGTGTAGAACGTTGCCTGACGTTCTATGCGCCTACCGTTCCTACGGGGATCCCTCATGAGACAGTCGGCAACGGGTGATCCGGCCTCGAGCCGGCAGCCGATCCCCGCCGCGGGTCGGCGACGGTAATCGATGTTCGTCCGGAGGCGCCGGCGGCCGCGAGCAACGCTCGCCAAGGCTATTGCCCCGGTGGCGGGCCCGTCGCGTCCGGTCCAGCCGGCCGCGCACCCGCCAGCTCCCAAATTCATCAGCTGGACCGCGCTGGCGATGCTGACGGTTGGATCGGTCGGCTATCTCGGGTCGGCGCCGGCGCTGGCGGTCTTCGGGCTCGCCTCGGTGTTCTTGTATGTGCTGCCCGCGTTCGTGTTCTTGGTGCCGGTGTCGCTGGTGGCCGCGGAGCTGGCCTCCGGCTGGCCGGGCGGCGTCTACAACTGGGTGCGAGAGGGCATCTCCGCTCCGATGGGGTTGCTCGCGGTGTGGTGCCAGTTCGCCCAGACGATCTTCTACTACCCGGCGTTGCTCGCCTATGTCGCCGGCACGCTCGCCTACGTCGTCGATCCCGGCCTGGCCGGGAACGGTGTCTACAACGCCGTGGTCATCATCGTGCTGTTCTGGGGCGGCGTCCTGGTGTGCTCACGCGGGCAGGCGCTCGTGGCCAGGCTCGGGTCGGGCGGAACCCTGCTCGGGACGCTCATCCCGGCCGCGATCCTGGTCGCGCTCGGCATCGCGTACCTGGTCCAGCCGAACCACTCGGCCGCGCCGATGACGGCCCAACATATCCTGCCCGCGTGGACCGGGCTGGCCAGCATCGTCCTGGTCGTCAACAGCTTCTTCACCTACGCCGGCATCGAAGTCAACGCCGTGCACGTCGACGAACTCCGGAACCCGGCACGCGAGTACCCCAGGTCCATCTTCCTGGCCATGGCGCTGGTCCTGGTCGTCTTCATCGGTCCGACGCTGGCGATCTCCTGGGTGATTCCCTCGGCTCAGATCAGTTTCACCGCCGGCGTGATGCAGGCCTTCCAAAGCCTGTTCACGCACTTCGGGGCCGGGTTCGCCGTGCCGGTGATCGCGATCGCCCTGGCGGTCGGGGCGCTCGCCGGGATGATTGCCTGGCTGGACGGCCCGTCCGAGGGCCTGCTGAGGATCGGGCGCGAGCAGGGGTTCCTGCCGCCTTACTTCCAGAAGGTCAACGGCCAGGGCATCGAGGTCCGCATCATCGCCGCGCAGGGCGCCGTGATCACGCTCATCGCGCTGCTCTACGCGTTTATCCCGAGCGTCTCGCACGCCTACTGGATCTTCGCCGCGATGGCCACGCAGGTCTACCTGATCATGTACGTGCTGATGTTCATCGCGGCCATCAAGTTGCGCCGCTCGAAACCGGATCACCCGCGCGGCTACCGGGCCCCGGCGCTGGGCCTGCTGTGCCTGCTCGGCGCCGTCTCGTCCGTGGCCGCGGTCGTGATCGGGTTCATCCCTCCATCGCAGTTCGGCCACTCGAACCCGCTCACCTATGCCGTCCTGGTCCTGGCCGGGATCCTCGCCATCGGCATCCTCCCGCCGCTGCTGATGGACCGGCTCCGCAAGCCCGGCTGGAAGGCAGCGGGCGACGGGTCAGCCCCCCAGCTGGCCCAAGAACGCTAAGCTCCGCCGGGGACTTCGCCCGGGAGGAGTGGCCCTGCGTCCCGCCGGCGAGGGCCGAGGTCGCCGAGCACCAGACGGCGTGGCTGCGCACGCTCTTTGATACGCGACCGCAGTAGAACACCGGTCCGCCCAGACCATAACCGGGACCTACTGATTAAAAAGACCTTTAATTCGTGATGTCCGTTAGGTGTTTCGCCTGGTTCCAGGGCCAGCCCTGTTCCGGCGAGGCAGCCCTCGATGAGGTCGGGCCGGTACTGGATCTTCTTCAGGCCGTGCCGGATGACCTGGACCAGGTGGCCGAAGCCGGCGACGGCAAGGTTGGCCAGCACGCCGCGCTTGAGCACCGACCAGATGCCCTCCACTGGATTCAAGTCTGGGGCATACGCGCAGCCGGAACACCCGCAGCCAGGCCTGAGCGCCGGTGAAGGCGCGCAGCTCGGCGCCCAGGTGCACGTTGAGGTTGTCCCACACCAGCACGACGTTCCCGCCGGGCAGCTGGCGGTGCGCGGCGATCAGCAGGTCCCGGTACTCGGTCCAGGTGAACGCCTTGGTCTCGCCCTTGCGAGCGCGGTAGCAGTGCAGCCGGTAGATCAGCCGGCTCCGGTCGCCGGGCCGGTAGCAGGCCAGCCCGGCAACCGATACCCGCCCGGTGCCGCCGCCGCGGACCCGGATCACCGGGGTGATCCCGCGCCGCCCCCAGGTCGCCGACCGCGGCGGCCTCATCGACTGGCCGCACTCGTCTTCGAAGACGATCCAGCCGCCGAGGGCCGCCGCCGTCCTTTTATCTCGGGCCAGGTCTCCTTCTTCCACACCTCCACCGCACCATCGTCGCGCTCGATGGCCCGGCGCGCGCCGATCTGGCAGGTCCAACCGCGGCGGCGCAGCAGGTACCAGATCCCCGGCACGGTATAGGCCACCTTGAACTCCGCGGCGACCAGATCCCGGATCCGGGCCAGCGTCCACCGCTGGTCCGTCCACCCGGCGGCCAGCGGCCCGGCATCCAGGGCCACATCCAGAGCGGCCAGCTGCTGCTCATCGAGCCGACACTGCGCCGCCTGCCCGCGCGAGGCCAACCCGGCCGGGCCTCCGGCCTGCCAGGCCTGCCGCCACCGCCGCACCGACCGCTCACTGACCCGCAGCTCCGCGGCGATCACCGCGGCCGGCGCCCGCTGCTCGAATCTCCTGGCCGCGTCCAGCCGGACCTGCTCCCGGCGTCTTCGGCCCTCGGCGGTCAGCCCGCCGCCTTGCGCATACCGCATGCACCCTGCATACCGCTACAAGCCGCACGCGTCTGTCCTGTTCAGGCGATCTCTACGACCGATGCCCTTCTGCTGGCTGGGCTTCAAAGAGACGAAGCTGCCTGGGTTATGGCAGGGCCAGGTCGAAGGGCGGGGCGGCGGCTGCGGCGAGGCAGCCGGTGTTCAGGTGGGCGACGCTGGCCTGCTCGATGAAGGTCTGGGTCAGCGGTCCGGCGCAGAGTTCCCAGTTGTCAGTGGTGTCGTGGCCCTGGCCGGGCAACGTGATGTCGCGGCTGTCGGGGAAGAATGCCTGTGCCCCTGCCCAGTTCCGCGGCTGCTCGATCGGGTCGTAGGCGCCGTTGAACGCCAGCACGGGGACCGTCGATACCGTCAGCTGCAGATCGCCGACCGCGGCGGCGGACTTGGGGATCAGCGGGCAGACGTACTGATACCACTGGGCCACCTCCAGGTCTGTCTGGTATTCGAAGCTGTCGCGCTGGTCTGACAGGGCCGTGGGCCGCCAGCTGGACCAGGCCTCGTCGCAGTTGATCGCATACGGCATCATCTGGTTAGCGCCGCCCGATCCTTCCAGGGCCTGGCCCAGTCCCGGGTAGGCGTTGATCACCGAGATCATGGCGGCGGCCTTATTCGTGGCCGCGCCGAGGGTGTGGACCACGACCGGGATGAAGCTGATGTCGCCGGTGAACATGGCCTGGTAGATTCCCTGGGCGAAGGCGCTCTGGTCCAGCCGCTGGGTGGTCCCGGTGGGGGACTGCGCGGCCGGAAGCACCCAAGGGGACTTGCCGAGCGAGGCCCACAGGGCGGCCCAGTCGGTGGCCAGGTGCGGGAAGGCCTGGTGGCAGGCGGGCTGGCTTTCACATAGGCCGAAGACATGATCCAGGGCCAGCTGGGAGTTCCCGGCTTCCCGGTCGCGTATGCGGATGTTGAGCGGGGACCCGCTGATCAGGGTCATCGTCCGCACCTGGCCCGGGTGGCGCAGCAGGAATACCTGCTCGGCGGCGGTTCCGTAGGAGATGCCGACGAAATTGGCCCTTGCGTAATGCAGATCAGTCAGCAGCTGGCTGACGTCGTCGGTGAACATCGCCGTGGTGTAGAACCGCAGGTCGCCGTGCAGGTGGGCCAGGCAGGACTGGACGGCGGAGCGCAGCGCGGCCTTATCGGCCAGGCCGGGAAACGCCGGGCAGTTCAGCGGGTTCGACTGGCCGGTGCCACGCTGCTCGATGAACACCAGGTCCCGGTGGACGTTCACGCCCGCCAGATCCGGCACCCCGCCGATCTGGAACTCGTTCACCGCCGAGTCGCCGGGGCCGCCAGCGAAGTAGACCACCGGGTCCGGTGCCCGGTCCGGGCCGGTGGCCGGGATGACCACGAACCGGACCGGGATCGTGCGCCCCGTCCCGGTCAGCCGGTCCTCCGGCACGATCAGCGTCCCGCACCGGGCCGCCTGGCCGTTGACCATGCACGCCTTGACGGTCAGCGAGCCGACCGACGGCGCGCTGGCCGCTGGGGCCGGATGACCGCCGCACGCCGCTACCGCCAGGCCCAGCAAGGCGGCGATCACCGGCAGCCGCGGCACGGCCCAGGCTCGCCCGCGGCGCCTCCCGTCAGGAACCAGAACAGCAGCGGTCATGTCACACCATCCGGGCCAGACCTCCGGCCAGGCTAGGGCCGGCACCTCAGGCAGCCGCAGGGCCGAAGGTCATCTGCCCGCGGGGCAACAGTCCCCCACCTGGCCCGGGGTGTCCGGCTTGCCCGAGAGCGGCCGGGCGAGCCGACATGGAGCAGCTACTGACACGGGCCGCGGACCGGCAGTCATGCCCGGTCAACTCGCGCGCAGGCCACCCCGCTCCCTGCAGCGGCCCGCGCGCGACGATGAACCCCGCACGGATCAGCCAGCAGAACCTTCACCGGCACGAGACAGCGACACGAAGTTTTCAGCTGAACGACGAAAGTTTGGTCGCAAGGTTCCCGCGGACATCGAAGCTTTCACCTGAAACAGGACAGCGCCAGCCTAGCGGACATCACCAATTAAAGAACTTTAGTTACGCGGATGAAAATAATGAATTGTCCGTATGGCCCGGCAGGTCTAGGGTCGCAGCGATGACTGACGACCTCCCGCCGCGCTTTACCCGCCTCACGTTCCACGGCCCCTTGTCCGAGGCCAGAGCCGCGCGTATCGTCGGTCGGCTCGCCAGGACACGCCCGGCCACGGTGCTCGACGTCGGCTGCGGCTGGGGTGAGCTGATGCTCCGCATCCTCGCCGAGGTCCCTGGCGCGGTCGGCACCGGGATCGACCTCAGCGACGCCGACCTCGCCAGGGGCCGGGACAGCGCGATGGCCCGCGGGCTCGCCAGGCGGGTGTCGTTCTTCGAGGAGTCCGCGGTCGGCACCGCGCGCGGGCCGGCCGACCTGGTCCTGTGCGTCGGCGCTACCCACGCGCTCAGCGAGGCCAAGCCGCCGCAGCACACCCTCGATGCGCTGCCCGCGCTCCGCCGGCTGGTCAACCCCGGAGGCCGGGTGTTCGTCGGCGAATGCTTCTGGGAGCATCCGCCTACCGCCGCGGAGATCGCCGCCGTATGGCCGGGCATCACTGCCGAGGATCACTACGACCTGACCGGGCTCATCGATCTGGCGATCATGGCCGGGTTCCGGCCGGAATGGATCGAGACCGCCAGCCTGGAGGAGTGGGATGACTTCGAGTCCGGTTCCATGGCGGATGCGGAGGAATGGCTCGCGGACCATCCGGATCACCCGCTAGCAGCCGAGACCAGGAAGATGGCCGACGACCACCTGTCCGTCTGGCTCCGCGGATCCCGCGGGCTCCTGGGAGTGGCCTACCTCACGCTTATTCCGCTGCCGTAACACCGTGGACGCGGAGACCGCACGCTACGCGGCTCGCCTGGGCCACAGCGGCGCGGGCGAGAGCGAAAACGTCCGCCATGCGCGTCGGCTCACTATCGAAACGGCGACGGCGGCACACGGGGCGGTCAGCCCGGTGAACCTGACCCCGGGCCGCGCGGGCAGCGCCGGCTGATGCGGGGGACGGCGGGGTCCGCGATCGCAGGTGGTCTTCACGAGTAGCCGCGCTACGCTCTACCTGCATCGCGCTGCCTGGGAGGTACCGGTGATCACAGGACCGCGGGAGGGAGCAGCGGCGGGCCGCGGCCGCCTGCGGGCCTCGCACGCCGACCGCGAGCAGGTGATCGACATCCTCAAGACCGCCTTCCCGGACGGCCGGCTAGATAAGGACGAGCTGGACGCGCGCGTGGGTCAGACGCTCGCCGCGCGGACCTACGTGGAACTGGCCACGGCCACCGCCGGCATCCCCGCCGCCCCCGCCCAGGCGCCGCCGCGCCGGGCCGCCCGGCCGGTGAGCAAGGAAGCGGTCAGGTGGGGCCTGGCCGCGGCGGGCGCGATGATCCCGCCCGCCATGTTCGTCACGGCCCTCTACGGTGCCCCTGCCCTCACCCCCCTCGCCGCCCTGGCCTTCCTGCTGCTGGTCATCGAGTTGCCCGTCGTGATCATCTTCGTGGCCATCACGCTGGCCAAGCAGCGTAACGACCGCTTGCGCGCGTCCGGCGGTCACCTGCCACCGCTGCCGGGCCAGGCGGGCCGGGCCGTGGAAGCCGAGCGCACGGCGGCGCCGGCCCTGACCCGGCTTCCCCCGGGGCTCGCACCGGCCTGGCCAGCGCTGACCTGCGGGTCCACAGGTCCCGGCGGGACCGGCCACGCCGTTGCGGACGGGGTGTCCCGGTGCCGCGCGGTGCCAGGCCCGCGCCGGGTGCGGCCTGGGCCGCGACGACCTCGCCCTGAACGCCTCCCAGCTGCCCTCGTTCCGGGAGGACCAGACCCTACCCGCTGGTGGAAGCCCGCGCCCCCGACACCCCTCGCCACCCCCCATGTACTGCCGGGAGCGGCTCACGTCAGCCCACCGGACATCACCAATTAAAAGTCTTGATATCTGCGCTCTTTCCCATACCCGGCTCCTCGCCGCGCCGCACCAGGTCCTCGAAGCCGAGGCCGACCGGTCAGCAGGCGCGCGGAGCGGTGATCATGGCAGGTCAGTGTCCTGGCAGAGGTCTGCTCCAGCGGTTGATGCTGCTGCAGCCAGGCCCTGCGCGAAACCGGCGCTGGCGACGTGGTCGCGGCGGCTAGCGTCCATCAGGTCAGCGCCGATCGCTGCGCGTGAGCCCGAGTCCGGGCTGATGATCGTGACCCGCGCGCCCCGCCTGCGCGCTTCCGCCGCCTCCACGGCGATGGCCCCCTGCCAGCTCCGCGCCAGCACCCGGGCAGTGATGCGGCTGCCCGCCCTGGGCGCGGCCTCGGGAACCAGGCACAGCACGCGGGTGCCCGGCCGCACCGGGGCGATGTCCAGGTTGGCCGGGCTCCACACGCCGCCGTCCACATACTCCCTGTCCCCGATCCGCACCGGGCGGAACAGCCCGGGCACCGCGCACGAGGCCACCACCGCGTCGGGGACATCCGCCTGCGGTGCGCCCGGTGCCCCGAACACCACCCGGTGCCCGGTGCTAGCGTCCACCGCCACCACCCACAGGCGGCCATCGAACCGCGGGCCGAGCGCGGCGATGCGCGCACGCAGGTCATCCAGGGGTATCCGGCCCCGCGGCAGCCGGGCGAGAAAGGCGGCGCGCGCCAGCGCCCGGCCCGGCCGCGCCGCCCGCAGCGCGACGCCCACCGCCAGCAGCGAACTGTCAAACCCAACCCAGGCCAGCCGCTCCAACGCGGTCCGGGCGGGGCCCGCCGAGGCTGGCGGTACCTGCTGAGTCAGGCCAGTCGCTGCACCTGGCTGCCGCGGTGGCTGGCCTGCCGCCAGCCTGGCAGCGACGATCGAGCCCGCGGAGGTGCCGACGAAATGCGCGCTCTGCCGGAAATCGATACCGCCCTGCTGCCCGGCGCCGGCCAGGAAGCCCGACAGCCACGCTTCCCCAAGCGTTCCGCCCACCCCCAGGACCAGGACGTCGGGTGGCTTCACGTATAACGAGTGTAAGAGCGCGCTCATGGCGTGCGCTCATGCCGGCCAGCCGCTCAAGCTCGGCCGCGCGCCCGGGGAGCGGTTCTGATCGCTTGGTCATGGTCGGTCCGGTCCCGGCCGAGAGACGGCTAGCACGCACATGTCGTCGAGCTGGGGTTCGGCGCCGAGGCAGGCGATCAATTCGTCGCAAAGGCTGCTGAGCGGCGCGCCGGGCCGCCATGCCTGCAATCGTTCCGCGACACGGGTTATGCCTTCCTCGAGATCCTCGCCGCGCCGCTCGATCAGCCCGTCGGTATACATGAGCAGGATGTCGCCGACGTCGAAACCAGTCTGGGCCTGGGTGTACTGCGGAACGTAGTGGTCGCCCGGGAGGCACAGGGCTGGCCCCTCGGCGGGCGGGGGGATCTCCACTGTCGCGGTCTTGGCGCGGCGGATCAGGATCGGCGGGTGGCCCGCGGTGGCGTAGGTGACCAGGGACACGTCGGACTCGATGATCGCGGCCGCCACCGTGGCGAACTTCCCGCTGGTCGCCCAGTCGGTGACGCGCGCCAGTTCTTCAAGGATGCTGGCGGGCTGGTAGCCGGCGATGGCCAGGGTACGCCCGGCGTGGCGCAGCTGTGTCATGTCCTCGGCGGCGGTCAGGCCGTGTCCGACCACATCGCCGACAGCCAGGTAGGCGCGCTGGCCCGGCAGGGCCATCGCGTCGTACCAGTCCCCGCCGATCTGCTGGGTCGTTCCGGCCTGCCGGTAGCTGGCCCCGATCTCCAGGCCGGGAATCACCGCGGCCGCCGCGGGCATGATCGCGCGCTGCAGGACGGCGGCGATGGCGTGCTCATCGGCATAGACGCGGGCGCGGACCAGGGCCTGCGCGACGAGATCGGTGACGGCGGCGACGAAGGCGAGCTGCCCCGGCTCGAACTGCTGGGGATGCCTCCACGTCAGGCCGATCGCGCCGACCGGTGCCGTGCCTGCCCACAGCGGCCAGGTCAGCCAGCTCGATCCCTGCGCGAGGATCGCCGGGGTATCCGGGCCTGGGTACCGCCGTTCATATTCGGCGGGCGTCCGGATGATCACCGGGCTGCCGGTCCGGGCGGCATCGGTCGCGGCCGCGGGGACGTCCATCGGCAGGTCCGGGAACTG
>Ga0187819_10001392_pt1 | contig 12502 bp, 8 predicted proteins | sample NC_wetland_sal_i_15_FD_132411 | JGI IMG/M metagenome (GOLD analysis project Ga0187819, IMG submission 132411) | Wetland sediment microbial communities from Neuse River Estuary, North Carolina, USA - SO4_4 | ecosystem: Environmental > Aquatic > Freshwater > Wetlands > Sediment | place: USA: North... | reverse complement strand
TGGGCGTGCGCTATTTTCGGCCTGAACTCGGCACCGGGACGTACTCCGTCAAATACAAAGACCGCAAGGCCAAGCAGACGATTCTCGAGGGCGACACCGCTTCCTACAAAGATGTCATCGACGTCGCGCTGGATGCCGGCCGCTGGTTCAGCGATATCGATGAAGAGCGCCGCGCCCCCGTTATCATTGTCGGCCACGATACCGCGCAAGAACTTTTCCCGAATGAACAGGCGCTGGGCAAAGAGCTGGACATAGAGGGTCAGTTGTTCACCGTGATTGGCGTGGCGAAAGTCCGCAAGAGTGTGTTTGGTGGTGGAAAGAATCCCGATGACAACATCGTTTTCTTTCCGCTGACCACGTTTCGGAAGCTGCACCCCGAATTGAAACAATACTGGATCAGCGTGAAGGCGACCTCGCACGCCGACATGCCCAAAGCGATCGATGAAATCCGTGAACTGCTGCGCCGCCGCCGGAAGGTTCCGACCGAGAAGCCGGATAACTTCGCCGTCTTTACCCAAGACTCGCTTTCCGACGTGTGGAATCAGATCACGGGCATGATCTTCATCTTCATGTTTGCGGTCTCGAGTGTCGGCTTGATCGTGGGCGGCGTGGGCGTGATGAACATCATGCTGGTTTCGGTGACCGAGCGCACGTGTGAAATCGGAGTGCGCAAGGCCATGGGAGCGCGCAAGCGCGACATCCTCATGCAATTCACACTCGAAGCGGTCATGCTTACCGCCGTGGGCGGTGTGATCGGGCTCGCGCTGGGCGCCTTCATCACCGCCATTGTTCCGGTTGCCTTCCCATCGCTTCCGGCCACCATGTCGATGTACTGGTCGATCTTTGCCTTCGCCGCCTCGGCCACGGTGGGCCTGGTTTTTGGAATTTATCCGGCGTGGAAGGCTGCCAACCTCGATCCGATCGAGTCGCTACGCTACGAGTAAACTCTACTGATGCCGGCATTGACAGCGAGATCCCTGCTCGAAGCCGTGGCCGCACTTGGAACGGTCGGCAGTCTGTTTTTCTATTTTCTGTGCGGGCTCGGGCTCGCCAGTTTCCTCAGTGACAGACGCAAAAAGCTGAGGCTGCTGCCTCCGCTGTCCGAAAGCCAGCTTCCTCCGGTTTCCATCCTCAAGCCCTTGAAGGGAGTCGATCCCGAAATCTGGGAGAGCTTTTGCAGTCACTGCGAGCAAGACTATCCGCAATTTCAATTGATCTTTGGCGTCAGCGATCCCGGGGATCCCGCGATTGAACTGGTACGCAAGCTCCAGACAAAGTATTCCAACCTTCCAATTGAGTTGATGGTGTGCGATCGGGTTCTGGGAACCAATATCAAAGTCAGCAACCTTGTGCAGATGTTGCCGGCGGCACATCATGAAATCCTCCTGGTGAATGACAGCGACATCCGTGTGTTTCCGGATTATTTGCGGAGGGTGATCGCGCCGCTTGCAGATGCTTCTGTTGGATTGGTGACCTGCCTCTACCGCGGCGTCGCCAGTCCGACCTTGGGCTCGCGCCTCGAAGCAGTGGGCATCAGTACCGACTTCGTGCCGGGCGTGCTTAGCGCCAGGTTTCTCGAGAAGGGATTGCACTTCGGATTGGGTTCGACGCTGGCCTTTCACGGCCGCGATCTCGAAGCCATCGGCGGCTTCGAATCGTTGCTGGACTATCTGGCCGACGACTATGAACTCGGGCGGCGTATCGCTGCCAACGGAAAGCGAGTCGAACTCAGCACTGCGACCGTCACCACATTTCTTCCTGCCTACACGCTGCGGCAGTTTTTCCGTCATCAACTCCGGTGGTCGCGGACCATTCGAGATGCGCGCCGCGGGGGATACGCCGGGCTGCTTTTCACATTCGGCGTTCCTTGGGCAGTGCTGACGTTGCTGGTCACCCAGGGCGCTGCGTGGGTGTGGGCACTGTTTGCAGTAACGTTGGCGGTGCGGCTGGCGGTTGGATTCGTAGCTGCGGAGACCGTGCTCCACGATCGTCAAGTGCTTCGCAACATTCTCCTGCTGCCGCTGCGAGACCTGATTGCGCCGTTCGTCTGGGCGGCAGGTTTCATGGGCAACAGGGTTCACTGGCGCGGTGGCGTCTTCGATTTGAAAGACGGCCGTCTGACGATTGCGAATCCCAAGGAATTGTGACCACCGGTGGCTGCCGAGCTTCGCTCGGCTTGGACCCTCCGGCTTCGCTCAGGCAGGCTCCGAGGGCGGCCGTCCCTACGCCAGCGGGGCAGGCGGCGTCGGCCGATTAGAAAAGATTATCTTGCCGCCGCGGCGCGCGATTTCATAGCGTGGCAATCCGCGCAGCGCCGGCGGGTCATCCTCTTCGGCCCACAAGAAAACACGGTGCGGACCCTTCCACATCTCGACAAACGAGGCTTGCGTCTCGAAAACCCGCGGCGCTCCTGGAAACTGCGTACCGTACCACATGTTTCCGGCGGGCGGACGCAAACTGTGCAACGGGATTCCGGTGTAGAAATTCAGCGAGGACGCATTTTCATACAGCCCTATCACCACGATCTGATCGCCCGGCCGGTACTGCTCGCGAATCGCGAGCGCCAGATCTTTCGAGGAAAGAATCGGAGAAAAGATGCCGAAGGCAATGCGCACGCAGGCCAGGAGAACCACCATCATGGCCACCAGCGCCACATTCCCGGCGCCCGCCTGTCCCCGGCGGCGCAGAATCCAGTTCGCGAATGTTCCCACCAAAAACGCGAACGAAAAGCCGAACAAGGGCACACGGAATGCTCCCATCGCCTGCGGGGTTAAATCCAGAAAATGCCCGAAGGAAAGCGCGTAGTCCTGAGGATTTTTCCGCAGCAGGTCCGACAAGTCCGTACCCGGAGCCGGAGCCCTCGAGAAGAACAGCAAGGCAAATCCAACGGCCGCCGCAATGACACCGACCAGCAACAAAACCGCCGACGAAATCCGTCCGCTGCGCCGATCGCGGCTGTCGGCAGGAGAGGTTCTCTCCCGTTGCAGCCATCCGCCGACCAGCAACGCCATCCCGGGAATAGCCGGAATCGTGTAGTATTCCTGACGGGTCGAGAGGCTGAAGAAGCCGACGATCACCAGGTTCCACAAGAAAAATAAAAGATACGCGCGCTGGCGCCGCGACATCTGCGCCCGGAACTCGCGCCACCGCTGCGGCACTTCCTGCAGCGACTGCGGAAGGAAAACGGTCCAGGGAATCAGCCACAAAACCAGCAACACCCAGAACAGCAGCAGCGGAACTGTGTCGTAGTCGCGTGGGACGCGCCGGTTGAGGAAGCGCAGGATGTGCTCGTTGACGAAGTAGAACCACAGAAACCCGCGCACGTTTCCCTGCGCCGGATTTCGCAGCGCGGCCAGAATGTGCCACGGTGCGGCGACTGCGAAAAATACCAGTGCGCTCGAAACCAGGCGCAGCTTGAGCAAGTGCCGCAAATTCCCCGTCAGCATCAGATAAAGCGCGATCGCTCCCGCCGGAAACACCAGTCCGATCAGCCCTTTGGTCAGCACGTTGAGCGCGCAGACGGCGGCGAGTCCCCAACAAGTCCAGCGCGCCGGCTTCGTTTGTTCCAGCGATACCAGGAAAAGCCAGAACGTCAGGGTCAACCAAAGACCCACCGCGACGTCCGGAATCAAAAAGCGCGTAAACAGAAACGGTCCGAGCGCGGTTGCGAGCACCAGGCCGGAATCGAATCCGCCTTCGGGGCCCAAAGCCCAGCGTCCCAAACCGTAAGTGGAGAGAATCATCGCCAGCACGCCCAGCATGAGCGGCAAGCGCGTGCTCCACTCGCTGATGCCGAACAGCGTGTAGCTCGTCGCCACGCCCCAATACATCAGAGGAGCTTTTTCCAGGTAGCGGACGCCGTTGGCATACAGCGTGACCCAGTCGTGGCGCTGCACCATTTCCTTCGCCGCCTCGGCATGCACGGTGTCGGCATCGTCGAGCAACGCGGGACGAGAGATTCCGGCCATGTAGATCACCGCCCACAACGCAATCAGCGAAAGCACACAAATTCGCCAGTCCGACAGCAACTGGTTTGGACGAGTCATTGTCGGGGGGATCGCGTGCTCAATGGTCGGCTTTTCGATGCTGGGCGCAGCGCCGGAATTCATCGCGGAAATTTTCATTATACGGGAGCGAAAAGGCCCTCAGTCCGCGGCAACCCCGCGGGAAACACGGGCGCCCGCTACCTCGCGGTAAATTTCAAGAATTCGTGACACCGAATTCGTCCATGAAAATCGCTGCGCCTGATCGTAGCCGCGCTGTTTCATCTGCGCGCGCAGCGCCGGATCCAGCAGCGCGCGCTGCAAGCCGCGCTGAATCTCAAACACATTTTCCGGATTGACCAGCAGCGCCGCATTCCCCGCCACTTCCGGCAGACTGGAAGTGTTCGAAGTGACCACCGGCGTTCCATGGGCCATGGCCTCGAGAGGCGGCAATCCAAATCCTTCGTAGAGCGAGGGGAAGACAAAAATCTTCGCCACATCATAAAAAATGCGCAGGACTTCGATGGGCACGAATCCCAGGAAACGCACGTCGTTTTGCACGCCGCTCCGCACCACCGTTCGCCGCAGCCGCGGATGGCTCGAAAGATCGTCGCCAATAATGATGAGCTTCAAATCGGGGAATTGCTGCTCTTTCTGCAGTTCGCTCTTCAGCGCCGAAAAGGCTTCGATGATGCGCACCACATTCTTGTGGGGGCGAATCGCGCCCGCGTACAGAATGAACGGATAATTCACCAAATAGCGCTGGGCAATCAGTTCGCGATCCGCGTCGCTGGCATGGCCACGCAGAAAACGTTCGTCAATCGCGTTGTATACCACCTCGATGCGCGCATCCGGAATCGCCAGCAACTTTTCGATTTCGTTCCTGGTGAATTGGGATACGGCGATCACGCGTGCCGCCTTGCGCAACACGCGCCGCGTCAAATGAAAATGCAAGCTGCGCCGGAGGCTGGAAGCATTGCGCGATCCATACATATGCTCCAGCAGATCGTGCACGGTCAGGACATAGGGACAACTGAGGCCGCGCGGCATCCAGAACAGGTGCGGGATGTGAACCACGTCGCACTCCAGGCGCTTCACAATCGCCCGGAAATCGAGGTTCCCTTTCAGCGTGTCATCGGCGGCCCCGAGCGCCACCGCGTGGAAGTTCGGCGGCAGCGCACCACACTCCGCCACCTTCGCCAGCGATCCGATGAGGAAATACTTGCTGTCGCGGTCCAGACGCGCCAGCGTGCGCACCACATTCCGGATGTAGGTGCCCACCCCGAATTCCGTCATGCGACGGATGTCGATGGCGACTTTCACAGCCTGAATTTAACCACAGGGGAGACGGGGGTACACAGGGAATTCGCGGACTACCACCAGACTTTGTCATCCTGAGGGCAGCGAAGGACCTGCTTTTTGCGGCGGACAGCAGGTCCTTCGCTGCGCTCAGGATGACAACTTGTTGGGGTCACGCCCTGACTTCGGCCTGTGCCCTGGCCCTCCGCTCGGTATACAGCGGAAACTCTTCGGCCAGCTCCAGCACCTGCTTGCGGATCTTCGCCAGCACCGCGGCGTCGGTGCGATGATCGAGCGCCTCCGAGATCCAGTGCGAAATCTGGCGCATCTCCGCTTCTTTCATGCCGCGGGTGGTCATGGCTGGTGAACCAATGCGAATGCCGCTCGGCTTCATTGGAGGATTCGTATCAAACGGAATCGCGTTCTTGTTGACCGTAATGCCGGCTTCGCCGAGAGCTTTCTCGGCTTCGCTGCCCAGCATGCCCTTCGCGAAAACGTCCACCAGCATGACGTGCGTGTCGGTTCCGCCGGAGACGATGCGATAGCCATCGGCCGCCAGCGTCTCGGCCATCACCTTCGCGTTGGCCACAATCTGCCGAGCGTAGTCGCGGAAACCAGGTTGCGACGCCTCGTGGAAGCACACAGCTTTCGCGGCAATGATGTGCACCAGCGGCCCTCCCTGCATTCCGGGGAAGACCGTCTTATCGATCGCCGCCGCAAAATCCTGTTTGCTCAGGATCATGCCCGCGCGCGGCCCGCGCAGCGTCTTGTGCGTGGTCGAGGTCACGATGTGCGCGTGCGGAACGGGCGAGGGATGCACACCTCCGGCTACCAGCCCCGCGAAGTGCGCCATATCCACCAGATAGAGTGCGCCAACTTTGTCGGCAATCTGGCGCATGCGGGCAAAATCGATGATTCGCGGATACGCGCTGCCGCCGCCGATAATCAGCTTCGGATGCTCCGCCGTCGCGAGCTTTTCCAGCTCGTCGTAATCGATGGTCTCGGTTTCTCGGGTCACGCCGTAGGGAACGATCTTGTACGTCTTGCCCGAAAAATTCAGAGGATGTCCATGCGTGAGGTGGCCGCCATGAGCCAGATTCAATCCCAGAATCGTGTCGCCCGGCTGCAGCACCGCCGCGTAAGCGGACTGATTGGCCTGCGATCCCGAGTGCGGTTGTACGTTGGCATGTTCCGCGCCAAATAGCTGTTTGGCGCGATCCCGCGCCAGAGTCTCCACCACGTCGGTAAACTCGCACCCGCCGTAATAGCGCTTGCCAGGATAGCCTTCGGCGTATTTGTTGGTGAACACCGAGCCGGCAGCCTCCAGCACAGCCTCGCTGACAAAGTTTTCCGAGGCGATCAGCTCCAGCCCTTCATGCTGGCGGCGAACTTCGTTGTCGATAGCGTTAGCGATCTGCGGATCAACTTCGTAGAGGGGGCGGGACATCGAGGAATTTTTCATGGTTAGATACCGGAAGCTATTTTACTGCGACGCGGACGATCCTGTCCGCGAAAGTCCGCGGACTCGCCTTATGCGCCCAGCCCGGCACGATGAAATGAGCCAACTAGTCGAATGCGGTTCGTAAATAACTAACCAGCTGCCAGGCATCCATGTATTTGTACGGGGTTTCGCCCATGGTGTAGTGTCCGCAGGGCAGCACGACTACTTTGTGGTCCAGTTTGTGCTTCTCGAACTGCTCGACCACCTGCTCGGAAAATTCCGGCAGAAACGTCATGTCGTACCTGGCATAGATAATGAGCGAGCGGCGCGGCCAACGCGAAAACTTGTCAAAGTACACCATGGGGCTGACGGCGCGCCAGACGTTTCGTAGGTTTTCCAGGCTGATGGCAGTTTCCAGTCCCTCGCGAATGTGGCGGGTGGACTGGCCGTGCCACACCACGTCGGCAAAGTAAGTCGAGGCGTGATTGAAGGCAGCCACCTGAATCCGCGGATCGTGCGCGGTAGCGATAAACGCGTAACACGACCCGAGGCTGGTGCCGACGATTCCGAGCCGGTTGTAACCCTGCGCCTGCAGCCAGTCGAGACAGCAGCGCACATCGATGACGCCCTGGCGCACGGAATCGAGCGTGCGGCCGATGTTAGCGGAGACGGCATAGTCGGCGCGGTAGACTTCCACCGGACGGCGGATGTCGTGATACGGCATGGAGAGGCGCAGCACGGCAATGCCCATCCAGTTCATGACCCGGCAGAGGGCGCTGTAGGAAATGGCGTCGGAATTCCAGTGAGGCAGCAGAACCACGGCACGGCGTCCGCGGGCCGGGAACCAACGCGCGTTCACCAGATTATTTTCGGGGAACGGCGTTACGACCGGCGAAGTGAAGCGGAGAAAGTCGGCATGCTTGCCGCGGACTTTTTCTTCCAGTCGCGGGTCGGGAGCTTCGCGCGTGCTGAACACCTGAACCTCGCGGCGCTCCAACCGGTAGTCTGTCGGCTTTTGATAGGAGTAAAAGTTGTCGCTCGCCCGGATGATGCGGTCATTGAAGCGGCAAAAATATTCCAGCAGATCGCGCGCGCCTTGTCCCGCAGGCCCGCCATTGCGGCCGGGCCAGTTCTGTGTCCAATCCAGCCCCCAATCCAGCGGGCGTACCACTCGGTTGTTATCCACCGACGTTAGCCGGGTCTCCCAGTCGTACATCCATTGAGCGTAGCGCGAGGGCATCTCTATCTAGGAATATAACAACGGGGCTCAAATTGGCGACCTGGGTCAGTTCAACGGCAGAATTCAGCACTCAGGCGTCAGCACTCGGCATTCAGTAGCTCCCGCTGCGGCTGACCGCTTACTGCTGACGGCTAACAGCTTAGAGGTACACTCTTGGTACTCTCTTCGCCAAGCCACATAAAATTTCGTAGGGTATAGTTTCCGAGAGGCGCGCCAGTTCGGCGGCATCTACGCTCTTGCCGCTGCGTCGTCCGATCAGGATGACTTCATCTCCTACCGCTACGCCTTGAATGTGGCTGACATCCACCGTGGTCAAATCCATCGAGACGCAGCCCACCACCGGCGCATATTCTCCGCCTATGATCACCCGGGCGCGATTCGAGAGTAGGCGCGGATAGCCGTCCGCGTAGCCGACGGGCAGCACCGCGATGCGGCTGCGCGCCTTGGTCACGAATGTACCGGTGTATCCGACCGCTTGTCCCGCTGCGAGTTCCTTCACCGTCAGCACTCGCGCCTTCCACGAAAGCACCGGACGCAACTGTGGCAACCGCGCCACCTCGGCGGGTTTGCCGGCCCGTGTGAAATCCAGCGAATAACCGTAGAGCGCTAGTCCCGGACGCACCATCTTCTTCCACGTCTCCGGCCGCGCGCTCGTCGCGGCGGAATTTCCCATATGAACCAGCTCGGGCCGGAGCCCGTGACTCCGCAGGACCGCAAGTCCCTCTTCAAAACGCTTGATCTGACGCCGAGCGTCTTTGGCGTCGAGAACTTCTGCCGACGCTAAATGGGTGCTCACTCCTTCCAGACTCAGGTGCTTGCACGCCGACAGCATCTCGCCCAAATGCGGCAGCGCTTCCTGCGATGCTCCAAGACGGCTCATGCCGGTGTCGATCTTCAAATGCACGGGCAGCCGATGCGCTGGCAAATCGCTTGGCCGCTTCCGCGCAGCGCGTTCGAGCAACTCAATGTGCCAGGGTTCCCAGATGGTGGGAGTGAGTTTCTGGGCAATGACCCCTTCCTCTTCGCCCTTCCGGATTCCGGTCATCAGCAGAATGCGGGCCTCGACGCCAGCGCCGCGCAGCGCCTGGCCTTCGTTGGCATCGGTTACACCCAGCCACTCGGCGCCCTCGGATTCGAGTGCGCGCGCGCACTCCACCGCTCCGTGGCCGTAGCCGTCGGCCTTGACCACCGCACAAATGGTGACGCCGGCGCCGACGTGCTTCCGGATCGCGTGAAAATTCTCGCCCAGCGCAGCCAGAGAAACTTCAGCCCAGGTCCGGCCCTCGAGAATCAGCGAGCGGTCGGGCATTTCCGACAAATCGGGATGCGGCGCTTTCACGCAGCCGATTATATCGAGTCCGCCCTGTTGCTCTGTTAACTGCCGATGTTAACGATCGAAGTCAATTGCCCGATAGCACAAAGTTCACGGTGATGTCCGTCTCTACCTCGATGGGGTCACCGTTGAGCAAATAAGGGCGGTAGCGCCATTGCCGGACCGCTTCCAGGGCGGACTTGACCAACATGGGGTGTCCGCTGACCACCGCCAGATTCTCGATGGTTCCCGTCTTACTGATGATCGCTCGCAATTCTACCGTGCCCTGGATTCGCGCCTGGCGGGCGAGTGGGGGATAAATCGGCTGCACGCGGTAGATGAGATTGCCTTCCGCCCAGTGCGAGACGAGCGGCGGCTTGGCAGCCGGTGGGCGCGGCGGGATCACTATGGGGATGGCGTCTCCTAGGCCGTGGTTAACGCCAACGCTTGGTCCGCTGCTCGGTCCCAGGTCAATGGTCGGAGCGTCTGGGACCGCCGGACCTCCCGCATCGTTGATTCTCGGGGTTTCACGAGGGACCGCCCGTGGCGCGACGACTTGGTCCGTACGCCGGTCGCGGGCAGCTCCGGCATTGTGATTCGAGTGCATAGCCGCTGCTGCGGCCGGGGCTGTGAATGCTGCAGGCGCCGAGATTTGCAGCCAGCGCACCTGCGGAGGCCGCTTAACCCAGAACATCGACACTGCAATCAGCAAACCCAAGCTAAACGCCTGAATGCTGAAGGATGCGAGCGTAGCCCGCCCGCGACGGGCAGACTGGTCCCAGGTGCTTTCGAGTGTGCTGAACATAGTGTCCTCCGGAACAGGCCCGTTATCCCTACAGACACCTGCGGTTTGCGATTTGATCCCGAGCGGCGGGAAAGGCAAACGGAAAAAAAGACCGCGTTAGCACGCGGTCTTAATAAATAGCTGGAACTAAAACTCCCCCAGCGGTGTCGCTACTGTTTCGGCGGAGTGCTTGCCGGCGGCTTGGTCGCGGTCGCGGCGGGTTTGGTGGTTGCCGGCTTCGCCGCGGGCTTGGGAGCGCCGGTAGCTGCCGCGGGAGCCGGCACGCCAGATTGCGCGTTGTAGGCTTCCACGATCGGCTGGGTGATGTCCATCGCCGGTCCAGCTACGATCACAGGTCCCCGCGGCCACGGCTGAGAAGTGTCCAGCAGGAGACCGTAACCGTTGTCGACGACATATTTCTGAAGCAGGGGCGCCATTTTGGTCAGGATTTTATTTCCGATCTCGCCCTGCTGGGTCTGGAAATCTTCCTGAGCGTCCTGGGTCGCGCGATCGAAACTCTTCTGTTTGCTCTCGATCTGCTTTACCAGTTTGTCGCGCGATTCCTCATTCAGTTTGTCCTGCTGCGCATTCAGCTGCTTCTTGAGGCTGTCGATTTCGTCGGCCAAACCCTTCAGCTCGTTCTGCTTGGGTTCAAATTTCTTGCTCAGGGCGTCGAAATCACGCCGCCCTTCATTGGAGGCGAAGATCGCCTGTTCGATGTTGATGGTGCCGACTTTGGTTCCCGTAACCTTGGCCGCCGCTACAGCAGCAGCCGAGGGCGAGTCAGGTGTGGCGGCCTTGGGAGCGTCGGCAGCCGGGGTGGTTTGGGCCAGAGTGAGGAGCGAGAGGCCGAATACGAGAACGATGGTGACGCACGCAAACTTCTTAATCATTGGATCCTTTGAACTCCTTCGGATTTGTCGGAATGCTGGAAACTTCCAGCCCGCCGGGCTCAGCGAAGCTGATCGCAAGCCCGAGCCTATCAATCATCAGACCTGAAACTCGAAACCGGCGCCGCAAGCATGCAAGGCACGCACGCCGCCCGGCTCTGTTCACGCAAAAAACCGCAAGCGTGGCGATCAGGGTGTGGACGCTCTAGATTATACGGAGCGTACTGGAACAGCGTCAAACTGTCGTCGCCTCCGGTTAGTTCGATGCGGCCGGGCAGTCAAATGTGATCTCCCGGCCGAGCGGCACCCTCAATAATGGAACCGGAAGCGCACCTGCACATAGATTTCGCGCGGCAGGTTCCAGTGATATCCGCCAAAGGTGAGGCTGTTGTCCTCCTCGACGCGGCGGTTGGCCACGTTGAGCGCGGTAAGGGAGGCGGTGATGCGTTCCCCGAAGTCTTTGCCTAGCGATAGATCGAAGGTGGTGTGCTGCGGCAGATAAGCACCGGGATAGGGCGCGCCGGGAAAAGCGTTGTGGAAGCCAGAGCCGTAGTACACGTTGGCGGAAGCATAGGAACGCAAGGGAAGGTTGAGGTCGCCGCCGACATTGAGCGTGTTGCGCTGGTCATGGTCGAGCGGACCGAGTCCGGGAGGGGGCGGAGTTCCGGTGACCGTGAGGCCGCCGGTAATGATGCTGCTGCCCTCGGCGATTTGGTTGGAATAGGCGAGGTGAAGCTGCGCCCGATGAGCGATCCGGGGAGAGCGCAGCGTGAGTTCCCATCCGCGAATCAGGGCCTGAGAAACGGTGATGGGAAAGAAGATGTTGGACGCCCCGATGTTGTTGTGGTCGAGAAAATTGGCGGCCTCGGTTTTGAAGGTGTCGGCGTCGAGAACCCAACCGCGGTAAGGGATGGTGACGCCGAACTGATGTTCTTCGTCGTGCTCACCGTGGAGCGACAGGAAACCCAGACTTTGCCCTTGGGCATAATCGATGAGGGACGGACCGGAAACGGTTTCGATCGGCGGCGCCTGATAGTAATGTCCGTAGAAGGCGCGGAAGGTCCAACGCAGACGAGGGATGGTGACGGTTGCGCCGAATCGCGGACTGATGGCGGACTCCGAAATGGGAGGGGCGGAGCCCGCGGCAAAGTTGCTTTCGGAGAATCGCGTGGGCCGCATGCCGGCGGATAGAGTCAGCCATGAAAAGGGTTTGAACTTATCGTCGATGTAGAAGGTCTCTAGATTGGCGATCGGACGCTCGGAATCCGCGATGGGCGAGTTTCCGCTACCGTCATTGAAGATGGCGCCAAAGAACTGGTCGTCATGCTGATAGAAGCTGACGAATCCCACCTGCAGATCATTCTTCTTATAGTTGGCGGCAAACGTGGCCTGACCTCCCGCATACGTGGAGCTGCGGTCTTCCGTGGTGGCGATGGGAGTGTCGGTGGGTTTACTGGCGTAGTCTCCGCTGTTGTAGTGGTAGAACGGCGAAGCCGTGGTCATGAGATGCGAATTGAAGGTGTGGACCCAGGTGAAGAGGACGCCGGCATCGG
>Ga0187819_10001391_pt1 | contig 12516 bp, 13 predicted proteins | sample NC_wetland_sal_i_15_FD_132411 | JGI IMG/M metagenome (GOLD analysis project Ga0187819, IMG submission 132411) | Wetland sediment microbial communities from Neuse River Estuary, North Carolina, USA - SO4_4 | ecosystem: Environmental > Aquatic > Freshwater > Wetlands > Sediment | place: USA... | reverse complement strand
GCGGCTTACCAAGCCGAGTACACGCTCGACCCGCTCACAATTCAGCCAGGGCGCGCCGCGAGCATCGACGCTCAGCTGTTTGCCGGCGCCAAGGAGGTCAAACTCCTGCAGAGCTACCAGTCTCAGGGCATCGAGAAGTTCGATCTTCTGATCGACTGGGGCTGGTTCTTCTTCATCACCAAGCCGCTCTTCTACCTGATGGAGGCCATCAACTCGGTCATGCACAATTTCGGCGTGACGATCCTCATCCTGACGGTGCTGGTACGGCTCGCGTTCTTCCCGCTTGCCAGCAAGCAGTACGCCTCCATGGCGAAGATGAAAAAGCTGCAGCCGCAGATCGAGGCGCTGCGCGAGCGCTACAAGGACGACAAGGCGAAGCTGCAGCAGGCGCAGATGGACCTCTACCGCGACGCGAAGGTCAATCCGATCGCCGGCTGCGTGCCAGTGCTGTTGCAGTTCCCGGTGTTCTTCGCCCTCTACAAAGTCCTGTACATCACGATCGACATGCGGCACGCGCCGTTCTTCGGCTGGATCAAGGATTTGTCGGCGCCCGACCCGACCTCGCTCTTCAATCTGTTCGGGCTCCTGCCCTACCAAGTGCCGGAGTTCCTGCACATCGGCGTATGGCCGCTGCTCATGGGCATCACCATGTGGCTGCAAATGCAGCTCAACCCGCAGCAGGCCGATCCCGTGCAGCAGCAGATCTTCAGCTGGATGCCGGTGATGTTCACGTTCATGCTCGCCGCGTTCCCGGCGGGGCTGGTGATCTACTGGGCTTGGAGCAACACGCTGTCGCTCGCACAGCAGTCCTACATCATGAAGAAGCAGGGCGCCGAGATCCATCTCGGTGCCAACCTGAAGAGCAAATTCGGGACTCTCGCATCGGCGGGCGAACGATTGGGATCGGCGCTGCGACAACGGATGCCCGGCAGAAGTGCAGAGAAAGTGCCCGACAAACCCGGCCCGGGTGGCAAAGACAAAGGCCGCTGACGGCGGCGCGCAACGCGAAGGCGCGGAAATTCCATGACCGAGCCGGATCAATCCTCGCTTGCGGCCGGCGACCGCCTGTTCGAGCGGCCGTGGGAACTTTTGAAGAGCGCTCCCGGTCTCGAGTTTTTACCCCCCGCCGATCACATCGAGGTTGCCTTCGCGGGGCGCTCCAACGTCGGCAAGTCGAGCCTGCTCAACGCGCTCGTGCGCCAGGGAAATCTCGCGCGTACCTCCAACACGCCGGGACGCACGCAGGAGCTCAACTTCTTTCGGGCCGCCGACGTGCCGCTCTATCTCGTCGACATGCCGGGCTACGGCTTCGCGAGAGCGCCGAAGGAAAGGATCGCGGCGTGGACGGCTTTGGTGTCCGATTACCTCAAAGGCCGCGCCTCGCTCGCGCGCGTGTTCCTGCTCATCGATTCCCGGCACGGCTTGAAGCCGCCTGACATCGCCGTGATGGAGATGCTCGACCAAGCGGCCGTGTCCTATCAGGTGGTGCTGACGAAATCCGACAAGATCAGCGCGACCGCGCTCGAGCGCGTGGTGCAAGCGACTACCGCGGCACTCAAATCGCACGCGGCTGCATACCCTGGCGTGATCGCCACCTCATCGGCCAAAGCAATCGGCATCGGAGACTTGCGCGCGGCGATCGCCGGCATCGTTGCCGAGCGCTGCTAGCGCCGGCAAATGCTTCACTTGTTGATGAAGCCTGAGATCATCTGCCATCCAGTGTCGAAGGCGCCCTCGCCGAACTTCGCGATAAAGCCGCCGATGAGCGCGGCGACGACCCAGCCGGTGCCGCGTGCGAAGGATTTGCCGTAGTTGGTCCTCACGCGCACGGTGATGACCTGATCGGGCAGCGCCGTCTCGGCAACTAGTCCATCTGCGATAGTGCGGGCCGAGATGACGAGCTGCAGGCGCTTCTTGCCCTTCTCGCGCGGCGTGACGTGCCAGCGCCAGCTGGCGAAATCGTCTGCCGTGAGCGAGTGCGTCCCATCGATGAACTGGGTCTCGGGCGATGCGCTCTCGATGAAGAAGCCGCCGTCCGGTGCACGCAAGGAAACCGACATCACCTTCGTGATCTTGACCTCGTGCGCTTGCACCGCCCCTCCGCCCTGCATGCCCTCGGCCAAGTTCTTCACATCCGAACGGGCGATACGCACCTCGGCCACCACGGGGACGGCGACGCGCATGGTGCGCGGAATGTTCTCGACGAGCTGGCCAACCTCGGCGCGCACGCGCGCTCCCGCAGGACGTGCGCCTTGCGGCGCCGAGGGGGTACGGCCCGCACCCAAAGGCGGGAGCGGGGCACGGTCGCCAACTTGCTCGAAGCGCCGCGCGCGCTCGGAGAGCGTCGGGCGGTGTTCGGCGGCGGCACCGATGCCTTCGACGCGCGACCGCGACCCGGACCCCACTCCCGGCGGTCTTGGTAGCGCGTCCGGCCACGGCACCCCCGATCGCGAGGCAGGCGCAGCTGGTGCCGGCGGCAGGGGCGGCGGAATGACTCGAGGCGGCGAGGCAAGCATGCCCTGATCCGCCGAAGGAGGCGGCGTCGAGCCACCGGCCTCCGGCACCGGGAGCGGCGGCGGATAGGGAGCGGAGACCGGCATCTGCGGGGGCGCATCTTCGCCCGGCCCTTCGGTCTCGACGGGCTCCGGCTCGTGGAGAGGTTCCTGCTGCGGCTCGTTGCTTATATCCCAGTCTGAACCGGCGCCCGGCGCGAGGGCCGCTGGCTGCGCCTCCTCCATCGGCTCACCGAACTCGGCATAAACCTCCTCGATGTCCGGCTCCGCCTCAGGTCCAGGCTCAGGCGCGGGTAGTTGCTCCGCCTCGGCATTCTTCTCGGGGTACACGGGGCCACGCGCCCGCGCCTGCACGCGCTCGCGCGCGCTGGCGAGGATGTCGCCCGCCGTCGGCGGAGCCGTGCTCTGCCGGGCCGTCTGCAGGGCGCGGATCGCACCCTCGAACGTCAGCCCTTGCGCGCGCAACAGTTGCGCCGCCGGGCTCTTGCCGTCGCCGACTATTGCCGCGAGCACGATCGCCCCGTTGATCTCGCGGCGGCGGCCGCCGCGCGCGGCGGCGGCGGCGGCCTCGAGAATGCGGAGCAGGTCGGCCGATACCACTGGATCGGCGTTTTGCCCGTAGGGCGCCGCACGCCGTTCGATGCTGCTCAGGTAGTCGGCTACGCCCGCCTTGAGCCGCGCAGCGTCGATGTTGCTCGCTGCCAGCACGAGACCTGCGTCCGGGTCGTCGCACAGCGCCATCAGCATGTGCTCTAAGGTGACGTCCTGGTGACCTTGGGCCCGCGCGTAGTCGACGGCCCGCGATACGGTGGTCGCCAGGCCGGCCGACATGGAGATGCGGCTCAAGTCGTCGGCAATCATTCAGGCATCCTATCCCCAGCGCACCGCCCTGACGCATTCGATCAAGCATTAACGTATCGACAGCGCCATGGCAGGTATACGGGCGCGCCACGGCGTTGCGCTAGCATCCGATTGTGGGGGAAATCCGTTGAGGTCGCGCGCCCTGGCGGTATAAGAGCTATCGGTTGCCGGGACATCCATTTTTGTCGCGCATCCTGGGTGACTGGCGGAAGTGCAAGGCCTGACCATGAAGATGAAATCGCAGGGCGGGGCGGCGGCCGAGGCCGAGCCTTCGCCGCACGTCCAGGCGCGCATCCTGGCGGAAGCGCTCCCGCACCTCATCCGCTACGACGACCAGACCGTCGTCATCAAGTTCGGCGGGCACGCCATGGTTGACACCGCCCTCGCCGATGCCTTTGCGCAGGACGTGGTCTACCTGAAGCAGTCGGGCGTGAACCCTATAGTCGTGCACGGCGGCGGGCCGCAGATCGCGGCCATGCTCAAGAAGCTGCACATCACCTCGGACTTCGTGCACGGGCTTCGCGTCACCGATAAGACGACGGTTGAGGTCGTCGAGATGGTGCTCGCCGGCCAGATCAACAAGGATATCGTGTCAGCGATCAACCGCCAGGGCGGCAAGGCCGTGGGCATCTGCGGCAAGGATGCCAACATGATGATCGCGCGCAAGATCACCGAGATGCCGGACCCGGAGTCGAACGTCGTCAAGGCGGTCGACATCGGCTACGTGGGCGATCCGGTCGAAGTGAACCCGCACATCGTCGAGGTGATCTCCGGTTCTGACCTCATCCCCGTGATCGCGCCGATCGGGGTGAGCCGCGAGGGCGAGACGCTCAACATCAACGCCGACACGTTCGCGAGCGCGCTCGCCGCCCGCATGAAAGCGAAACGGCTCCTGCTGCTCACCGACGTGGAGGGCGTGCTCGACAAGAACAAGCAGCTCGTCCACGAGCTTTCCATCGAGGAAGCACGCCAGCTCATCCAGAGCGGCGCCATCTCGGGCGGCATGATCCCGAAGATCGAGGGCTGCATCGAGGTAGTCGAAGCCGGCGTCGAGGGCGTCGTCATCATCGACGGGCGCGTGCCCCACTGCGTGCTGCTCGAGCTGTTCACCACGCACGGCGTCGGCACGCTCGTGTGCAATGCGCGGCAGAAAGCGCGCGCGCGGCTCAGATGACGGCGTCCGGACAGCGCCGAGCTTTGCAAAGCGCGGAGCCATCCGAAGCTGCCGCGGCCAAGCGCGACTTCGCCGAAACCAGCGCCTGGATCTTCGATCTCGACAACACGCTTTACCCCGCGCACTGCAACCTCTTCGCCGAGGTCGATATGCGCATGGGTAAGTTCATCGCCGACTATCTCGGCCTGCCCTTCGCGCAGGCCCGCCACCTGCAGAAAAGTTACTACCGCCAGTTCGGCACGACGCTCTCGGGGTTGATGCAGGTTCACAATCTCGATCCACAGGCGTTCCTCGAATACGTGCACGACATCGACCTCTCCGTCATCCCGGAGCTGCCCGAGCTCGCGGAGGCGATGGCGGCGCTGCCCGGGCGCAAGCTCATCTTCACCAACGGCTCGCGCCGGCACGCCGAGCGCGTCGCCGAGAAGCTCGGCGTCCTCCACCTCTTCGAGGATATCTGCGACATCGCCGCCTGCGGGTACGTGGCGAAGCCTTCCGCGGATGCCTTCGACCGCATGGTGAAGCGCCACGGCGTGGCCGCGCGTGAGGCGGCCATGTTCGAGGACATGCCCCACAACCTCGAGGCGCCGCATGCGCTCGGCATGACAACCGTGCTCGTGCATTCCGATTACGCGGACCACCCTGCGCAGCTCCTGATGCGCAACTGGCGCGAGCTCCCCGATCACATTCACTACACGACCGACTGCCTGACCACGTTTCTTCGCTCGCTAAGGCCCAACCCGGCCAAGTGAAACCAATGCGGCCGGCGGCCGTATCCTGATACGTGATCACCATGTTGAAGCCGACCGCCGCCGATCTCGCCAACCTGCTGGCCCGCGTCGCCGCGCGCGACCGCGAGGCCTTCGCCGCTGTCTACAAGGCGACCTCGGGCAAGCTGTGGGGCATCGTCGTGCGCATCCTGCCTCGAAAGGACATAGCGGAGGACGTGCTCCAGGACGTCTATGTCCGAATCTGGGAACGGGCCGTGAGCTTCGATCCGGCCAAGGCCTCGCCCATCACCTGGATGGCAACCATTGCCCGCAACCGCGCGATCGATGAGGTGCGGCGCAAGTCTCCGGTCTCGATCGAGGATGCTCCTGAATCGCTCGATGTCGAGCCGGGCGATCCGAGTCCACTCGACAATGCGCAGACGAGCGAAGACCTGAGACGCCTGCAGGAGTGCTTGCAGGGTCTCGACGCAGAGCGCCGCGAGATCGTGCTGCTCGCCTATTACAACGGGCTGAGCCGCGACGAGCTGGCCAAGCGCTTCTCCCACCCCGTGGCGACCATCAAGACCTGGCTGCACCGCAGCCTGGCACAACTGAGAAAGTGCCTCGGCTCATGATGAACGGCGAAGACACCGACCTGATCGCCGCGGAGTACGTGCTCGGCACGCTCCCCGCAGACGAGCGCGCGGCAGCCGCGCTCCGGGCGCTCAAGGACAAGTCGCTGGCCGAGGCGATCGACGCGTGGTCGCGAAGGCTCGGTCCGCTCGCCGAAGCAATCCCGCCGCGCGAAGCGCCAGCGACGGTCTGGCCCGAGATCAAGGCCCGCATCGATGCGCTCGAGGAAGTGCTGCAAACGCCTGAGCAAACCAAGGCCAAGATCATCGGCATCGAGCGCAGACTGCGCCAGTGGAGAGGCGCGGCCATCGCTGCCTCAGCACTCGCCGCCTCGCTCATGCTCTTCGTCGGCTATCGCGAGGTCGTGCACCCACCAGAGAAGACGCTCGTCGCCGTGCTGCAGAAAGATGCGCAGTCGCCGGCGTTCCTCGTCTCCGTTGATCTCGAAACGCGCGTGCTGACCATCCGTGCCGTCGCCGCCGAGCCGCAGCGCGGCAAGAGCTACGAGCTGTGGCTTGTCAACGACGAGCTCAGGACGCCGCGCTCGCTCGGCATCGTCGGGGACAAACCGTTCACCGTCGTGCATCCCCAGCTCGCGGGCTATTCGCCGCAAGTCATCGAGCAGGCGACGCTTGCCGTCAGCCTCGAGCCCGAAGGCGGCTCGCCGACCGGTGCGCCCACAGGACCGGTGCTATTCGCGGGCAAGCTGATCCAGGCGACGAAGTAAGCGGGTTTCACGCGCGCGAAAATAAATATCGAAGCACGCTGCGAAACCGGCCTCCGCACCCTCCGTAACTTAGGCCAGCTCCCGAACCCGGAGCGTCAACCTAACCGAGGGACTACCCTCGTGTACTATCTGAACACAATCGCATCCTCAGTGCTGTTTCGCGCAGCCGCGTTGGCCTTCGCCGTCACGCTTGGTGCCGTCGCGGCGACGCCAAGTTTCGCCGAGAGGACCGTGACGGTCGGTGGCGCGCCGATGTATCCCTCGAAGAACATCATCGAGAACGCCGTCAACTCCAAGAGCACACGACGCTCGTAGCCGCCGTGAAGGCCGCGGGTCTCGTCGATACGCTGTCGGGCAAAGGCCCCTTCACGGTATTCGCTCCCGTCAACGAGGCCTTCGACAAGCTGCCGCCGGGCACGGTGCCGATGCTGCTGAAGCCTGAGAACAAGGACAAGCTCAGCGCGATCCTCACCTACCACGTCGTGCCTGGGCGCCTGACGGCCGAGGACCTGTGGGCGATGGTCGACAAGGCGGGCGGCACGGCCGAGCTCAAGACCGCCAACGGCCAATCGCTGTGGATTAAGCGCGTCAACGAAAAGCATCTCGCGGTCTGGGACGCGCAGGGTCACGCGGGCCGCATCACGATCTCGGACGTCATGCAGTCGAACGGCGTAATCCACGTGATCGACAACGTCGTGCAGCCGAACTGATCTCGCGCATCGTAACGGGGAGCGGCGTCAAGCGGCTCCCCGTTTGCTTTCCAGAACAGGCTTCGCGTTGCCTGCCGGCGCCGTCTGCCCCGAACTAATCGACGTCACCGGCAGCTCGCGTGGAGCGCGGACCGGCGGGAGGGCTAATGCCACGGGCCCATCCCGTCCGGTCTCGCGCCTCGGCCCGTCGACTTGACAGGCCATCGCGCGTGCGATACTTAACCACATGGTTAGCTTTCAGCCGGCAAAGCTCGATCGCACGTTCTCAGCCCTCGCGGATGCGACGCGGCGCGCGATTCTGCTGCGGTTGTCGGAAACGCCGGAATTGACCATCAGCGAGCTCGCCAAGCCATTCCCCGTCTCACTGCCCAACATCATGAAGCACATCGGCGTGCTCGCCGACGCCGGCCTCTTAACGCGCGACAAGACAGGCCGGAGCGTGCGCTGCCGGCTCAGCGCCACGCCGCTCGAGGAAGCCACAGAGTGGCTCCATCGCTACGAGAAATTCTGGACCGAGCGGCTCGATGCGCTCGGCCAATATTTGGAGAGCGACCCATGGCAACACTCCAAAAGCCGAGCCTCCGGCTCAAACGCCACTACCCCGTCCCGGTCGAAAAGGTCTTCCGGGCGTGGACGGACCCGCAAGCGCTGAGGCAGTGGTTCGGGCCCAGCAACGAGGGCAAGATCCTCGTGTCGGAGACCGATCTGAAGGTCGGGGGCCGCTACCGCATCGTCATGCAGATGCCGAGCGGCGAGCAGCACCGCGTCGGAGGCGTCTATCGCGAGATCGTTCCCAACGAGAAGCTGGTCTTCACCTGGGCCTGGGAGAGCACCCCGGAACGGGAATCGCTCGTCACGGTGCACATGAAAAGCGTGGGCGACGGCACCGACATGACGCTCACGCACGAGCACTTCTTCGACGAGGCTGCCCGCGACCGCCACGAGCACGGCTGGAACGGGACATTCGAGCGGCTGGGCCACTACCTGTCCCGGCAACAGCAATCGGCCCCATCGGAAAGGAGATCGTCATGAAGCTCTTTGGATTTGCCGGCTCGCCGCGTACCTGGAAGGTGCGGGCCGTCGCCGCCCATCTCGGCATTCCGCTCCAGTACGAGAACCTCGATTTCGCCAAGGGGGAGACGAGGACGCCCCAATACCTGGCACTCAATCCCACGGGCCGCACACCGACGCTTGTCGATGGGGAGTTCCTGCTGTGGGAGTCGGACGCCATCATGCAGTACCTCGCCAGCAAGAAGCCCAACACGCTGTGGCCCGATGATCCGCGCGCCCGCGCCGACATCATGCGCTGGCAGAACTGGCAGAGCGCGCATTGGGGCAGCGATGCGTGCGTGCCGCTCATCTTCCAGAATCTGGTGAAGGGCATCTTCGGTATGGGAGCGCCCGACGCTGCAGCCGTTGCCAAGGCGACGGAGGCCTTCAACAAGGAGGCCGCGGTTCTCGATCAGCATCTGGCGAAACGCGAGTGGCTCGTGGGCTCCTCGCCGACGCTCGCCGACTTCACCGTGGGCTCGTATGTCTTCTATGCCAACGAGGCCAAGCTGCCGGTCGCCGCCTACAAGAACATCGGCCGCTGGTTTGCGAGGCTGTCGGCGTTGCCCTGCTGGGCCGAGACCGCCCCGCCCCCCAGTCCGGCCGTAGCGGCCTGAGCGAAGCAAGAAAGGCGGCTCGCGAGCCGCCCGGCTGCGCTATCGGCGACGGCGACAGTCCTGACCTCAACGGGAACGCACCATGCAGCACAATGTGGTTTCATAAGCCGAATGGCTCACCGCGCCCAAGGCGCTTCTTCTCAAGGAGAAGGAGTTCACGAAGGCGCGCGATGAGCTGAGCCGGCTCCGGCGCGAATTGCCGTGGACCAAAGTCGAAAAAAGCTACGTGCTCGAAGGAGCGAACGGCAGGCAGACGCTTGCCGAGCTGTTCGATGACCGCAGCCAGCTCATCGTCTACCATTTCATGTTCGGGCCGGATTGGAATGCGGGCTGCCCGCACTGTTCACGCTGGGCTGACAACTTCAATTCGATAATCGTGCATCTCAATCATCGCGACGTAACGATGATCGCCGTCTCCGGGGCACCCTACGCAAAGCTCGCTGCCTACCGCAAACGCATGGGCTGGACCTTCAATTGGTTCTCCTCCCACGGGTCCGATTTCAACTTCGACTATCACGTTTCGTTCACGCCGGACGAAATCGCGGCCGGCTGGGCGGTGTACAATTTTGAGCAGCAGAATCCAGAAGCCTCCGAACGTGAAGGCGTCAGCATCTTTTTCAAGGATGACGCCGGGAATGTGTTTCACACCTATTCCGCTTATGCCCGCGGCATCGACCTGCTGAGCACGGACTATAACTACCTGGACCTGGTCCCGAAGGGACGCGACGAGAATGGCCGCGGCCCTTTCTGGGTCCGCCGGCACGATGAATACGTCAAGTAATGCCTTCGGCTACCTAGGCTAGCGCGTCGGTACCGGCTTCTCGCCGCGGTAATCGTAGAAGCCGCGCTGCGTCTTGCGGCCGAGCCAGCCCGCCTCGACGTATTTGACCAGGAGCGGGCAGGGCCGGTACTTGGAGTCCGACAGTCCCTCGTAGAGCACCTGCATCACGGATAAGCACACGTCGAGCCCGATGAAGTCGGCGAGCTCGAGCGGGCCCATGGGATGGTGGGCGCCCAGCCGCATCGCCTTGTCGATCGCCTCGACCGTGCCGACGCCCTCATAGAGCGTATAGATCGCCTCGTTGATCATCGGCAGCAGAATGCGGTTGACGATGAACGCCGGGAAATCCTCGCTCACGGCCACCGTCTTGTTGAGGCTCTCGACGAAGCGGCGCGTGGCGGCAAACATCTCGTCGTCGGTGGCGATGCCGCGGATGAGCTCGACGAGCTCCATCAGCGGCACCGGGTTCATGAAGTGCATGCCGATGAAGTGCTCGGGCCGGTCTGTGGTGGAGGCAAGCCGCGTGATCGAGATGGAGGACGTGTTGGTGGCAATTAGTGCCCGGTTGTTCAGATGCGGGCAAAGCTCGGCGAAGATCTTGCGCTTTATCGCCTCGTCCTCGGTCGCCGCCTCGATGACGAGGTCGCAATCGGCGAAGGCATCGAGACCGGATGCGTAGCTGATGCGCTTCAAGGCGGGCTTGATGTCGCCTTCCTTAATCAAGCCCTTCGCGGCCTGCCGCGCCATGTTGCGTTCGATCGCAACCATGGCGTCGTCGACGGCCTTCTTCTTGAGGTCGTTGAGCGCAACGGAATAGCCGCCGAGCGCGATCACATGGGCGATGCCGGTCCCCATCTGGCCCGCGCCGATGACTCCGATCTTTTTGATGACCTGGGGAAGCTTCACCTCCCCTTTCGGCTTTTCGGCCGATTTCACCGCGACGTTCATGACGGTACGTCCTTCTGTCCCCGAGCCCTGTTGTTTTTTCCCCGCTCTACTGACCGCTCTTCTTCAACTCTGCCTCGAGCTCCGGCAGCGCCTGAAAAAGATCGGCGACAAGGCCATAGTCCGCGACCTGGAAGATCGGCGCCTCGCTGTCTTTATTGATCGCGACGATGATCTTGGAATCCTTCATGCCGGCGAGATGCTGGATCGCGCCCGAGATGCCGACCGCCATGTAGAGGTCGGGCGCCACGACCTTGCCGGTCTGGCCCACCTGCATGTCGTTGGGCACATAGCCCGCGTCGACCGCGGCGCGCGAGGCGCCAACGGCGGCGCCGAGCGCATCGGCGACGGGCTCCAACAGCTTCTTGAAGTTTTCGCCCGATTGCAGCCCGCGGCCACCGGAGATGACGATGCGGGCAGAGGCAAGCTCGGGCCGGTCCGACGTCGTCAGCTCCGCTTTGGCGAAGCTCGACAGTCCTACCGCAGCCGGCGCGGGAATGGCCTCGATCGGTGCCGATCCGCCCTCAGGCGCCGAAGGGAACGCGGCGATTCGCACCGTGATGACCTTCTTGGCTTCCGGCGACTGCACGGTCTGAATGGCGTTGCCCGCGTAGATCGGCCGCTCGAAGGTATCCTTCGACACGACCTTGGTGATGTCGGAGATCTGCATCACGTCGAGCGCAGCGGCAACGCGCGGCGCGATGTTCTTGCCTGAGGACGTAGCCGGCGCGATGAGCACGTCGTAGCTCTGCATCAGCGGCAGGATCAGCGCCGTAACCTCCTCCGCAAGCGCGTGCTCGAGCTGGGGCGCATCGGCGAGAAGCACCTTGGCGACGCCCTTAAGCTTCGCGGCCGCCTCCGCTGCAGGTTTGCAGTTCGCCCCCGCGACCAGCACGTCAACCGTGTCGCCCAACGCTGCCGCCGCCGAGAGCGCCTTGCCCGTTGCCGGGTGAAGCACGCCATTACTGTGTTCGGCCAGCAGGAGGATACCCATCGTCAGAGCACCCCGGCTTCGGTCTTGAGCTTGGCGACGAGCTCGGCGACGCTTCCAACCTTGACGCCGGCCTTGCGGCTCGCGGGCTCGGTGATCTTCAGGACCTTGAGCCGCGGAGCGATGTCGACGCCGAGGTCGGCGGGCTTTTTCACGTCGAGCGGCTTTTTCTTCGCCTTCATGATGTTGGGCAGCGAGGGATAGCGCGGCTCGTTCAAGCGCAAATCGGTGGTGACGACCGCCGGCATCTTGAGCCTCACGGTCTCGAGGCCGCCGTCGACCTCGCGCGTGACCGAAATGCTGCCGCTCTCGATCACCATCTTCGAAGCGAAGGTTCCCTGCGGCCAACCGAGGAGCGCCGCCAGCATCTGTCCGGTCTGATTGCAGTCGTCGTCGATCGCCTGCTTGCCGAGGATGATGAGCCCGGGCTTCTCCGCGTCGGCGACGGCTTTCAGAAGCTTGGCGACGGCGAGCGGTTCGATGGTGGCGCCTTCCGGGGTCTCGACGAGGATGCCGCGATCGGCGCCGATCGCTTGCGCGGTGCGGATCGTCTCCTGCGCCTTCGCCGGCCCGACCGAGACCACGACGACCTCGGTCGCCCCCCCCTTTTCCTTCAAACGCACCGCTTCTTCGACGGCGATCTCGTCGAAGGGGTTCATGGACATCTTGACGTTGGCGGTCTCGACGCCGGTCTTATCCGCCTTGACGCGGATCTTCACGTTGAAGTCGATGACCCGCTTGACCGCAACCAGCACTTTCATGAGCAAATCCCGCTGTTGTCGAGGCGCCGGATCGAGGATGGCG
>Ga0187819_10001390_pt1 | contig 12517 bp, 8 predicted proteins | sample NC_wetland_sal_i_15_FD_132411 | JGI IMG/M metagenome (GOLD analysis project Ga0187819, IMG submission 132411) | Wetland sediment microbial communities from Neuse River Estuary, North Carolina, USA - SO4_4 | ecosystem: Environmental > Aquatic > Freshwater > Wetlands > Sediment | place: USA: North... | reverse complement strand
TTTCCGGCATACGGCCGCGCCATCACCGTGCGCCACCTGCTCACTCACACCGCGGGCCTGCCCGATTATGAAGACCTGATGGGCGCGTCATGGACGCCCACGCACCAGATCCAGGACGGCGAAGTGCTCGGCCTGCTGGAACACCAGGCGGGCGGAAAGTTCGCGCCGGGCACAAGCTGGGCATACAGCAATTCCGGTTATGTGACGCTGGGGCTGCTGGTGGCCAAAGTGTCGGGTGTGCCGTTCGACAAATTCCTGCACGACCGTATCTTCGTGCCGCTCCACATGGATGGCACGCTGGTTTACATCAACGGCAAGAACACCGTGCCCAACCGCGCCTACGGCCATACTTTAAAGGGAGAGGTTTACGTCGAAACCGACCAAAGCTCGACCTCGGCAACCCTGGGCGACGGCGGCATCTATTCCAACCTCACGGATTTGGCGAAGTGGGACGATGCACTACGCAACCACACGCTGCTAAGCGAAAAAGAGGTGAAGACGGCGCTCACTCCGGTGAAGCTGGCCGATGGATCGGCGCCTCACTGGCCGGCTGAGCGGAATGACGACAATCTGGCGCCCGGCAAGCCGGTGGCGTACGGTTTCGGCTGGTTCCTCGATCCCTATCAAGGCCGCGCGCGCATGTGGCACAGCGGCAGCACCATCGGATTCCGCTCGGTCATCGACCGTTTCACGGACGAGAACCTGACCATCGTAATTCTATCGAACCGCACGGATCTCGATCCCGCGGCGCTGGCGCTGCGGGCCGCCGGCGCTAACGCTCGTACAACTGCTCGATATCTTCCTTGAAATTTTCCATGGTTTGGCTGCGGCGGACCTTCATGGTGGCGGTCAACTCACCGTGCTCGATGGAAAAATCGCGGGCCAGAATGCGGTATTTGCGAACCTGCTCGAAAGGTGCGAGCTGCTGGTTTACGCGCGCCACGGCGCGCCGCATCTCGGCTTCCACGGGCGGCGCGGCGGCCAGTTCGGCCGGCGTCCGGCCGCCGAATGCGTCCATCCCCTTCAGCGTTTCCGCGGCCGCCGGGTTGAGCGTGATGAGGGCGGTGAGGTAGGGCAGGCGATCGCCGATCAGCAGAATCTGGCTCACCAGCGGCTCCAGCTTGAAAAGGCTCTCCACGCGCGCCGGATAGATCTTTTTGCCGGTGGAGGAAACAATCAGCTCTTTCCGCCGGCCGGTAATGAACACGTAGCCGTCGCTATCGATGTAGCCCAGGTCGCCGGTGTGCAGCCAGCCGTCGCGCAGAACTTCGGCGGTAGTGGCGGGGTCGCGCCAGTAGCCGGAAAACAGGCACGGCCCCTTAATAAGGATTTCGTTATCGTCGGAGATCTTGACCTCGATGGAAGGCAGCGGCTTGCCGATGCTGCCGGGCCGCGGCGCGTCCAGAGGATTCAGCGTTACCACGCCGCCTTCCGTTAGGCCATAGCCTTCGATGAGCGGCATGCCGATGGCGTCGTAGAATTCGGCTAGGTCCTTGCCGAGGGGCGCCGCGCCGGAAGCGGCCACGTGCAGGCGCCCGCCAAAACGGTCGCGCACCTTGCGGAACAGAAGCCGGTCCGCCAGTTTCAGCGGCATCCGCAAGTGCAGCGGCACGCTCTTGCCCTGGCGGCGGTAGCGCGCGGCCGCCAGCGCCATGGCCAGGCCGGTGTAAAAAGCGCGGCGCGCCGGCGCCGGCCGCCTGCGCAACTCCGTGCAGATGGTGGCGTAGACGCGCTCCCACATGCGCGGCGGCGCCAGCAGGATGGTGGGCCGCACCTTGCGGATCTCCTGCGGCAGTTTAATCAGGCTCTCGAAAAAATGCACCGGCATGCCGCTGGCCATGGGCAGGAATTCCACCACCACGCGCTGCGCGATGTGGGCCGAAGGCAGAAACGCCACCGTGGAATCGTGCGGGCCCAGCGGCAGCACGGCCGGTCCCATCTCTATATTCGAAGTGATGGCCTGATGCGTCACCAACGCCATTTTCGGCTCTCCGGTGGCGCCGCTCGTCAGGTAAAGAACGGCCGGGTCGCCGGGCGCTGTTGCGGAGCGCAGCCGCCCAGCCAAACCGGGATCGCGCCCCAACGCCTGCCGCCCGAGCGAACGCAATTCCGCCAGCGAAAGCGCGCCGGGCGCATCGCCCGTAAGCAGAATCCAGTGGCGCACCGGCGCCTCCCGCAACGCCTCGAAGGTGCTCGGGTTTTCCACGAACAGGGCCACGGCGCCGGCATTGGCGATGGTGCGGAGCAGGTCCGCCACCGGATAACTGGGATATAGTGCGGCCGCGATGGAACCGTTCGCCAGGATGCCCAGGTCCGCCAGGTAGAACTCCAGGCGAGTCTCCGAATCGAGCGCCACCACCTCGCCCTTGGCGACGCCGAGCGCGCCTAGCCCCGCCCCGATTTCCTCGGCTGCCCGCAGGTATTCGTTCCAGGAGTAGATGAGATATCCGTTTTCCGACGGTTGATAGAGCGCGGGCGCATCGCCGTGCTTGCGCGCGGTGTCTTCGAGGACCTGAAAGAGAGTGCGGTAGGCCACTTGTTGCAATGTAACATGAGAGCCGCTTTTCAGGTCCTAAACAACACGTCTTCCCGCTGGAAAATCCGTACCGCGATCGCGAACGCCACCGCCGCATACACGAAATTCGATGCGAAGCTCACCAGGAAGGCGGCCGCGGTGTAATCGCCGGCGAAGATCGATTTGATCAGTTGCGATACGTTGAAAACCGGCAGCAGCGCCAGGCGCGGGCTGGCTTCCATGCCCGGCATCATGCCGATCACCGCAGGAAACACCACCAGCATGATGAGCGGCGAAAGATAGCTCTGGCCCTCCTTGAAGCTTTTGGCGAACGACGAAATGGTGATCATCACTGCCGCGGCGGTAATGGCCGTGGGCAGCACCGCAACCAGCAACAGCGCGATGGCCGACCCATCGATGCGCGTGCCCGCCATCAGCTCGCGCAGGTTTTTGCCCAGGAAGCCCGACTGGAAGGAAATCGCGATGCTGAAAATGTTCAGCGTGGCGGTCGTGAAGGCGGCGGTGCTGGCCGCCAGGATTTTGCCCAGCACGATTTCGTCCCGGCCGGCAGGCGAGGCCAGCAGAATCTCCAGCGTGCGCCGCTCCTTTTCGCCGGCGGTCATATCCACCGCCGGGTACATGCAGCCCGTGAACATCAGCAGGATCACCATGTAGCCGAGCATTCCGCCCAGGAATTTTTTGCCCTTGGTTCCCTGCGGCGCCACGTCCACGTCCTCCACGCCGAACGGCTCCAGCACTTTTTCCGGAATGCCCTGGCTCGAAAGTGCGGCGCGCACCTGCCGGTCTTTAAGGTGTTCGAACGCTTCATGCAGCTTGCCGGCGGCCTTTTCGGAGGCAGGGCGGGTGGCATCGTCGTAGATGCGAAGCTGCGAGTCGCCGCCCGGCGAGCGGACTTCCTCGAGTGCCGCGGCTGCCGTCTTGCCGCTCACCGCGGCGCGCAGATCGCTCGTGGTCTTGAGCTGGAAGCCGGCCGATTGGAGCGCTGCCTCCAGCCCCGGCATCGTCAAGGGACCGGAAACAGCCACTGTGGTGGACTCCTCATCGGCCTTCTTCTCGCTCGACGACATGAACCAGTTCATCACCGAAAACAGCAGCGGCATGGCCACGATGGGCACCACCACCATGCTGATCACGGTGCGCCGGTCGCGCACCAGCTCCAGCAGCTCCTTGCGGTAAACCGTGGCTACAATTCGTCCGTTCATACGCGCGCCTCCTGCGACTGTTGGGCGATGCCCAGCAGGTCGAGGAAAATCTCCCGCAGCCGCGTTTTGCCGGTGGCGGCGCGCAGGTCGTCCATGGTTCCGGTGATGCGTACGCGCCCTTCGTGAATCACTGCGATGCGGTCGCAGAGATACTCCGCCTCCTCCATCACGTGCGTGGACAGCACGATGCACTTGCCCTGCCGCCGCGCTTCCAGCACGAAGTTCTCGATAAGGCGCGCGCTGGGCACGTCCAGCCCGTAGCTGGGTTCGTCCAGAATCAGCACCGGCGGGTCGTGCACGATGGTGCGCGCGATGGCCACCCGCTGCCGCATGCCGGTGGAAAGCTTATCGACGCGGGTGTCGGCGTAGGAGGAGATGTCGAGCCGCGCGATGATATCGCGGATGCGGTTTTCGAGGGCAGCGCCGTCCAGGCCCCCCAGCCGGCCGAAAAAGGCGAGAATTTCGCGCGCCGTCAGGCGCCCGTAGAGCCCCATGTCGCCGGAAAGGAAACCCAGCGATGCGCGCACCGCCGCCGGCTCACGGACGATGTCATGGCCGTTGAGCGTGGCCGTACCCGCAGTCGGTTTCAAAACCGTGGCCAGCAGACGCAGCAGCGTAGTCTTACCGGCGCCATTGGGCCCGAGAACGCCGAAAATTTCGTGCGGATTCACCGCGAAGGAGGCATGATCCAGCGCATGGATCTCGCCGCGCTTCTTGTCGTGAAAAGTTTTGGTGAGCTGCTCGACTTCGATCATGATCCGCCGTTCAGCAAAGGCTATCATATGGCGGAGGCCCTTCCTCGTAGCTGTTGACAGCCTACCGGTTGCCAGCTATAGTATATAGCTATTGGCAGCCAACATGTCTGAATACAAAACGGACGTCCCGTACGGAACCCTGGATCTGCTGATCCTGAAAACACTGGATACGATGGGGCCGATGCACGGCTACCGCATCGCCAGAAGAATTGAGCAGGTCGCGGAGAACCTCTTGCGATTGAACCAGGGGTCGATTTATCCCGCCCTCATACGCCTGGAACAACAGGGCTGGATTCGCACCCAATGGGGAATCTCGGAGACAAAACGGAAGGTGAAGTTGTATTCGCTGACCAGGGCTGGGTTGAAGCAACTCACCATCGAAGTTGCCAACTGGGAAAGGGCGACTGCCCTGGTGGCCCGCTTCCTGGAGGCCGAGTCGTGAAACTGCGATCGGCAGGAGTTCGTCTGCTGGCGCTGTTCCGGAGGCGAAAGCTGGATCGGGAGTTGGACGACGAGATCCTTGCTCACCTGGAGTTGGCCGAGCGCGATGCCATCGCCGCAGGCGTGATACCGGAAGAAGCGCGTCAGGCGGCCCGACGCAATTTCGGAGGAATCGAACAGATGAAGGAAGATCACCGCGATCACCGCAGCGTCCGGCTTATCGAGAATCTAGCGCGAGACTTTCGTTACGGGATGGGTTCGCTGGCGCGGGATCCAGGATTCGCCGCGGTCACCATCGGCTTGCTGGCTCTCGGCATCGGCGCCAACTCAGCCATGTTCAGCATCGTTGACGCGGTTCTGTTGAAGCCGCTTCCTTTCCCCGAGCCGGAGCGCATGGTAAGGGTGTGGGAAGCCCCTCCGGGGGCGCGCAATGGCACCACCACGCTTACCTTTCTGGACTGGAAGCGGCAGGGCGATATCTTCGAGGCGTTGTCGGCCGAGTGCCCTACCAAGGCCGCGGTGACTACTGACAGCTATCCGGAGCGCGTTCCGGGAAAGCTGGTATCGGCCGATTACTTTCAGGTGTTCGGCGTGCAGCCTCAAATCGGGCGGACCTTCGCACGGGGGGAAGATCAGCCGGGAGCGGCCCCGGTAGTGGTGCTGAGCCACGCGTTCTGGCAGACGCAATTCGCGGCCGATCCCGGCGTTCTGAAACGCGATCTGGTCCTCGACGGTAAGCCGCACAGGATCATTGGCGTTCTGCCCGCGGGCTGTTTCGATCGCGACCAAGCCGTGTTCTGGAAGCCGCTGATCTTCGCGCCTGAGCAATTGAATCGCGGTCAGCATTGGCTGACCCCCATTGGGCGGCTGCGCGCCGGCGTGAGCCTCGAGCAGGCGCGCGCCAAGATGACCATGTTGAGAGCCAGTCTCAATGCGGTCATTTACCAGAAGGACTGGGGCTTTGCGGTGGATCGGTTTACGCAGATGCTGGTTGGAGATACCCTGCGCCGCTCGATCTACCTGGCGTTCGGAGCGGTTCTATTGGTGTTGCTCATCGCCTGCGCGAATGTGGCGAACCTGGCGCTCGCTAAAGGAGCAACCCGGCGAAAGGAGATGGCGCTCCGAACTGCCCTGGGAGCCAGCCGCGGCCGTTTGATCGTGCAGTTGCTCACCGAGAGCCTGGTCTTATGTCTTCTGGGAGGCGTGGCGGGTGTCGCCTTGGGTTCAATGCTGCTTCATGCCGCGGCGCCGCTGGTGGCGGAATCGCTACCGTTTACAGCCGATCTCAGCATGGATCTGCGCGTCCTTGGCTTCGCCGCGGCGGCCGTGATGGCGGTCCTGATACTCACGGGTCTGCTTCCTTCCTTGCAGACTTCCTTCGGCAAGCTGTCCAACGCATTGAATCAGGCCGCACGTGGATCGTCTGGTTCGAGCGCAGCGGTGCGCCGGACGATCGTCATCGCTGAGGTTGCGGCTTCCGTTGTGCTGATCTGCGGTGCGGCGCTCCTGTTCAAGAGCCTGGCGAAACTGCAGCAAGTGGATGCAGGGGTACGAATCGACCACGTGATTACGATGTCGGCTGATCTTCCCTCGGCGGCATACCCGACTCCTGACAGCGCCGCCAGATTCTATGAAGCCGTAGTTCAACGAATCCGAGCCGTGCCGGGAGTCGAGCAGGCGTCCGTCTCGCAGGGCTTGCCTCTTCAAGGCGTGCAATGGGGCGAATCTATGAGCTTGCCCGGAACGAGGGAATCTGTCCTCGTTCGTTTGAAGCTTGTCGATCCCTGGTATTTCGGCGCGATGCAAATTCCGGTAGAGACCGGGCGCGGAATTGAAACTCGGGACCGCGCGGGCGCCCCTCCAATTGTTGTCATCAATCAGGAACTGGCCCGGCAAGTGCCGAAAACATTTGGAATTGCAAATCTCGTTGGGCGGGCCGTTGACATCTGGGTGCCTGGCTACGGCCCTATCCCGGAGTCATTGGTGAATCTGCAGATCGTGGGCGTGATTCGCAGCGAGCGTACTGCCGGGTTGCACGCGCCATCAGAGCTGGTAGCCTATGTACCTTTGGCCCAGTTCCCGCGGCAGGACATCAAACTGGAGGTTCGCACACGTAACGGCCCGGCAGCGGCAATGCCCGGCATTCGGGAAGCGGTGCGGCAGATCGATCCCAACCTGCCCCTGGGGGACGTGATGACGATGGAGCAGGTCAAGGAGCAGAGCATGCTCTGGGCGAGGCAGCCCACCTGGGTGGTGGGCGCCTTCGCAGGTGTGGCCGGGCTGATGGCCGCACTGGGGCTCTACGGTGTTCTGGCGCATGCGGTAACCGAGCAGCGCCGCGAGATTGGCATCCGCATGGCCCTGGGCGCGCGCCCGGGCGAGATCGTCTCGCACACCGTGCGCAGCGCCCTCGCGATGCTCCTCGTGGGGCTTGCCGTCGGACTGGCTGGAGCTTTTGCGCTGACCCGGGCACTGAAGAGTCTCTTGTTCGAGGTCTCCGCGCTGGACCCGGTCGCACTCGCCTTTGCCTGCGTTCTAATGACTCTTGTCGGCATACTGGCGGCCTTGATCCCGGCGAGCCGCGCGGCGGGGGTGGATCCCATGACGGTGCTTCGCAACGAAGGCTGATTGGGATCGGGCCCTTTCGGCTTTCCCCCTTTGAGATCGCCGACGGTGTCTTTGGTATCTCGCTCGCTCTCAAGTTGTAGGGGCGCGCTTCCTGGACAACGCCCATCGTCAAGGTACTAGCGAGCAGAGGTTCCGATTACCGGTGAAACGCGTCGCCCGTGCGCCAGTCGGGCAGTCTTTCCTGGTCGGCGATTTCGGTTCCAAGAATAAATCCGAACTGCGCGGCCTGCGCCAGCGCGGTGAAGTCCCAATCGGCGTGAAATTCGTCCGACGGCTGGTGGTAGTGCTTGGAATTGAATTCCTGAAACATGCTCTCGCCGTAGCCCGCCGGTTTGCCCCAAAATTCCGTGCCGACGCCAATGGAAAACGCCGGGATGCCGGCGTGCGCGAAGGAGAAATGGTCCGACCGGAAATAGTGGCCCTGCTCCGGATGAGCGTCCGGTTTGATGGCCAGTTCCAAACGCCTGGCGATATCTTCCGCCACCGGCAGCACGCTGGTTCGTTCGGCGCCCGAAATCACGATCTCTTTAGCGCGCCCCCACGGATACACTGCATCGTAGTTCAAATCGATGGCCGTCCTGGAGACCGGAACCAGCGGATGCCGCGCGTAATACTCAGAGCCTTTCAGGCCGCCTTCCTCCGCGGTTACCGAGAGGAACAGCGCCGAACGCCGCGGTTTGTGCGGCATCGCCGCCCACGCTCGCGCCAGCTCCAGCAGGATGCCGCAGCCGGTGGCATTATCGATGGCTCCGTTGTAGATGGAATCCCCGTTCACCGGCGTGCCGATTCCCAGGTGGTCCCAGTGCGCGCTGTAAACCACCACCTCGTCCTTGAGCTTGGAGTCGCTGCCGGGAACCATGGCGGCCACGTTGCGCGTGGCCAGGTCGCGAACCTTGGTAAGCATGCGGCCGCGAATCTGAATGCCCAGGTCGATCGGTTTGAAGTCCGGCTTTTCCGAAGCCGCCAGCAGTTCGTCCACCGATTTGCCCGCCAGGCCCAGTAGTTTGTCCCCGGCCTCGCGAGTCAACCATCCGGCAAACGCCAGGCCCTGTTCCCCCTGTGCCAGCTTCACGTACGGATCCTCCCGGGCCCAGGAACTGCGCACCACATCCCAGCTATAGCCGGCGGTGGGAGTGGTGTGGATGATGACGACGCCCTTCGCGCCGCGGCGCAGTCCCTCCTCGTATTTATAGGTCCAGCGGCCGTAATAGGTGAGTGCCCGGCCATCGAAGAATTTTGGATCGTCGGACGTGGGTTCGTTGGTAAACAGCACCAGGATCTTGCCTTTGACGTCGACGCCCTTGAAGTCGTCCCACTTCCACTCCGGCGCGGCGATTCCATGGCCTACGAATACCGCGTCTCCCTCAAAGCGGGCCGCGTCGCGCTGCTGCTGGTTTACGCCGACAAAATCGTCCAACCACTTGAAATCGATGCTCTTGCCCCAGACCGCGGCCGAAAGCTGCGAACCGCCTTGGGGTTCGATGCCCACCAGCGGCACCTTCTGGAAATAGGTACCGTCCTCGCCCGCCGGTTTGGCGCCGGCTTGGGCGAACTGGCGGGCCAGGTAATCGGTTGCCAGGTCACCGCCCCGCGTACCCACGCCGCGGCCCTCCAAAGCGTCGCTCGAAAGGTATTTCACATCTTCGCGGATGCGCTCGGGCGAAATCGAACCCGGCTGCGCCGCCAGCAGCAGGGTAACCATGGCTAGTATTCCGATAGACTTTGTCATGATAGAATGGCTGCGAGCAGATCGTAGGCACGCAGCTCGCAGTGAAAGCTCCTATGCCCCGCAGTTTAACTCATTTAGAAGCGCTCGAAGCGGAAAGCATGCATATCATCCGCGAGGTGGCGGCGGAATTCGAGCGTCCGGTGATGCTGTATTCCATAGGCAAGGACTCTTCGGTGATGGTGCGGCTGGCGCAGAAGGCGTTTCATCCGGGCCCCATCCCGTTTCCCCTGCTGCACATCGACACCACGTACAAGTTTCGTGAAATGATCGAGTTTCGCGATCGCTTCTGCGCCGAAATCGGGGTCAAGCTGGTGGTTCACACCAACCGCAAGGCCATTGAGGAAGGCGCCAGCCCGTTCCGCCTGGGTACGCAAAAATGTTGCGGACTGCTGAAAACCCGGGCCCTGCTGGACGCGTTGGAAGAAGGCGGATACGATGCCGCTTTCGGCGGCGCCCGCCGCGACGAGGAAAAATCGCGCGCCAAAGAGCGGGTCTATTCCTTCCGCGATTCCTTCGGTCAATGGAATCCCAAAAACCAGCGGCCGGAGCTCTGGAATCTCTACAACAGTAGGATCGACAAAGGCGAAAGCATCCGCGTGTTTCCGCTCTCCAACTGGACCGAACTGGATGTCTGGCACTACATCCACCAGGAGAATATCCCTATTGTTCCCATGTATTTCGCCAAGCTGCGGCCCATGGTGGTGCGCGGCGAGAGCCTGATTCCGGTTGAACACGACATTCCGTTGCTGCCGGGCGAGCAGCCGCAGATGGTGATGTGCCGCATGCGCTCTCTCGGGTGCACGTATTGCACCGGCGCTATGCGGTCGGAGGCCGACACACTGCCGAAAATCATCGACGAGATGATTCAGTTCCGCCGCTCCGAACGCGAGAACCGCGTGATCGATCACGATCAGGACGGGTCGATGGAGATCAAGAAGAGGGAGGGGTATTTCTGATGGAGACTGCGGGGTTGGGGGTCGGGGGCCAGGGGCCGGGGGAAGGACCGGCGCTGCGCGCCGGACTTTTTGTAAAAGAGGACGATCCGCGCGAAGCGCGGAACCTTTCCCTGGCCCCCGGCCCCCAACCCCTGGCCCCTGAGCTTTTGCGCTTCACTACCGCCGGCTCCGTTGACGACGGCAAATCCACCCTCATCGGCCGCCTGCTCTACGATTCCAAGGGCGTTTACGAAGACCAGGTCGCCTCCATTCGCAAAGCCACGCGCAACCAGACCACGGGCGGGCTCGACCTTTCCCTGCTGACGGACGGGCTGCGCGCCGAGCGCGAGCAGGGAATCACCATCGACGTCGCTTACCGGTATTTCTCCACCGCGCGCCGCAAGTTCATCATTGCCGACACGCCGGGCCACGAGCAGTACACGCGCAACATGGCCACCGGCGCGTCCACGGCCAACCTGGCCATCGTTCTCATCGATGCGCGCTACGGCGTGCTGCCGCAGTCCCGCCGCCACGCCTACATTGCGTCGCTGCTCGGCATTCCGCATGTGGTCGTGGCCGTCAATAAGATGGACCTGGTGGAGTTCCGCCAGGAGGTGTTCGAGAACATCCGGCGCGATTTCGAGGCTTTTGCGGACCAGCTCGAGATCCGCGACGTCGAGTTTATTCCCATCAGCGCGCTGGATGGCGATAACGTGGTGCGTCCGAGCAGCCGCACACCGTGGTATCGAGGGCCGAGCCTGCTGGAGCACCTGGAAACCGTGCCCATCGCGAGCGACCGCAACCTCACCAATTTCCGTTTTCCGGTGCAGACCGTGATCCGGCCGAACCTGGATTTTCGAGGCTTGGCCGGCCAGGTGGCTTCGGGCGTGGTGAGGCGCGGCGACGCCATCACGGTGCTGCCTTCGGGACGCCGCAGCCGAGTGAAAGAGATCGTCACCTGGGAAGGAAGCCGGGAAGAGGCGTTCGCCCCTATGTCCGTCACCCTCTGCCTGGAAGACGAGCTGGATGTCAGCCGCGGCGACATGCTGGTGTCCGAGAACGATCCCGTGCACGCCGGCAGGCGCTTCCAGACCCGGGTGGTATGGATGAGCGAAAAGCCGCTGGAAGCGCACCATCCTTACCTGCTGAAGCACACCACCCAGATGGTGCAGGCGCGCATCCGCGAAGTGCGGCACCGGGTGAACATCCACACCCTGGAGCGCGAACCGGCCGAAAAGCTGGAGCTGAACGAAATCGGGCTGGTCGAGGTGGAAACGCACCGGCCGTTGTTTTTCGATCCTTATTCGAAGAACCGCGCCACCGGCAGCCTGATCCTGATCGATCCGTTGAGCAACGAAACCGTCGGCGCGGGCATGATCGTTTCGGCGGTTACCGAAAGCCTGGGGCAGGGGAGAGTCACAGCGGCCGAACGGCGGGCCCGCTTCGGCCACCCTCCAGCCATCCTCGTAATCGAAGACGAGGAGCTGGCGTACGCCACCGAACGCTACCTGTTCGACCGCGGCTGCCAGGTGCACGTATTGCGCGGCGAGCCAGGCGAGCCGTTGATTGCCGAGCTGACATCCGCCGGAACCGTATTGATCGTTCCTTCCCTGGGCAGTCCTGTTTCTCCCCGGGTTCGGGCGCTGCGGGCGTCCAAGGATTCGACCCCCGGTTCCATTTGGGCCGGGCTGGTGGCTGCCAATGTCGGCAAACCGGATATCAGCCTTCGTGGCGAAGGTATTTAGCCATCCCTTTAAATTCAGCCACTTCGCCCCAGCTTCCACCAGCCCTCTAAATAACCGAAACCCTGCCGCCGCGCCGCGTAATCTAGTACATATGACACTTGTGCGCCTGGCAGTAGTTTTTTCCTTCGCCGCCCTGGGCTTGGCGAACGCTCAGAGTTGGGATTCCAGCGGCAACGGCCTGCTTACCGGAACGTACTATTTCCGTGAGGTGGCGTATGTGCTGCAGGACGCTTACGGCGATTTCTACGAGAACACCGCGATATACGGCAACATCACTTTCGATGGCAAGGGAAACTACTCCATGAGCGGTACCGCGCTCGATTCCTCCTCCAGTTCCAACTATTACGGCCCCTATACCGCCACCGGCACATATGTCATTGCCGCGTCGGGCTATGGCTACATCGCCAGCCCTCTCTCTGGCACCACTCCAATCCCCATTTACGGCCTGGTTTCGCAGCAGGGCATCTTCATCGGCAGCGCGACCGAGACCTACTTCGACCTTTTCATCGCCGCGCCGGTCTCCTCGCCAGCACCCACGGCGGCCGC
>Ga0187819_10001388_pt1 | contig 12521 bp, 9 predicted proteins | sample NC_wetland_sal_i_15_FD_132411 | JGI IMG/M metagenome (GOLD analysis project Ga0187819, IMG submission 132411) | Wetland sediment microbial communities from Neuse River Estuary, North Carolina, USA - SO4_4 | ecosystem: Environmental > Aquatic > Freshwater > Wetlands > Sediment | place: USA: North... | reverse complement strand
GCCTGATTTCCTGCGGCAGCCTGCATCCGCGGCACACCACCAACATCATGGCCGATGTCGAACATATCCTGCGTCTCGGCCTGCGGATGATCAAGATTCACCCGCCGCACCAGCTCTTGTTTCCGAACGATTATCTGCAGGGAGTGAAAGAGCTCGAAATCATCTACCGGGCTGCCGAGGCCAATGGAATCCCCATCATGTTCCACACCGGGACGTCAATCTTCCCCGGAGCGCGCAATAAGTATGGCGACCCGATCTACGTTGACGATGTTGCGGTCGATTTCCCCGAGCTCAAGATCCTGCTGGCACACGGCGGGCGACCACTCTGGATGGACACCGCGTTTTTTCTAATCCGGCGGCATGCCAACGTCTATCTCGACATTAGCGGCATTCCTCCGAAGACGCTGCTGAAGTATTTTCCGCGGCTCGGTGAGATTGCTCACAAAACGCTGTTTGGCACCGATTGGCCAGGCCCGGGTATTCCAGACGTCAAACGGAATCTTGAGGAATTCAAAGCACTGCCCATTGGCGCAGAGATGTGCGAGCAGATTTTGAGCAAGACTGCGGCCTCGCTCTGGCCGGAATAGTGGAGCTTTCGTGCTCGGCTCTCTTATTTCGCTCCGCCTCTCGCTTTCTGCAGCGCCGCAGGCAGATCACGAAGACGAGGCCATTCCGCGTACTGGTCGGCCCGCACTAACGCCAGGGAGAGAAACTTGGGCCTCATGATTGCTCCCTCGGATGCTCCGCAAGAAATCATAATGACGATTCCGGGACGGCCCTGCTCTGAAACGTCGGCCTCAACCCATGGCAGGCCGTGGCCGTCGCCAGTCCGTACCGCCCAACCAATGGTTGCGTCTCTCCCAACTTGAAGACGCAGCCACTTTTCAAACGTTACAGGCGGTAGAGCCGGATCAAGCTGCGACGCAAGCGTCAATTTCACGCCTGAGATCAACTTAGCGACGTCGTCGTTGGCTGGGGTTGCTTGCGCAGAGACATTAATCGAGCTGAAGATCGCACACAGCGCCAATAATGCTAGTGTTTTCACGAATCCCCCGTGACGTTTCCTTCAGTTCGATGGCGCTGCAGCTTACCTGGTTGCCAGTAGCTTCGCAACCTATCTACGGGCAAAACAAGCCTTGTTCTGGTCCGGAACAAGTGGCCCGCAGTGCCACGGCATTTGTGGCAATTTTCTCTGTGGCCCTTGTCGCGAATCGAAACCTGCTATTCCCCTGCTGCCTTTGTTGCCGCCTTGGTGCCGGTCAGTTCGTTGGCCAGAGCATCGGCGCGGTAGATCTTGCGCAGCGCTTCGAGGATGCCGCGCGAATCGACGGATACGGCGCGCGCCTGGCGATCGTCATAGTAAAAATTCAAAACCAGCGACTGGATGTTGCCGTCGAAGATAATTCCGACCACTTCGCCCGCCCGGTTCACGGTTGGGCTCCCCGAGTTGCCGCCGATAATGTCCGCGGTGGAAACGAAATTTAGCGGCGTATCCAGCTTCAGGTTCGACTTCATCTTCGGCCAGCTCGCCCCGAGGTTGTATGGAGACTTGTTGCCATGCTCCTCGGAATGTTGAAACGCGCCGGCGATGGTGGTGAAGTAAGGAATCTTTTTTCCGTTCTCTTCATACCCTTTGACCGTGCCATAACTGAGGCGCAGCGTGAAGGTCGCGTCGGGTGGCTGGGTGAAGCCGGTTTGGGCAAACCGCGCCCGGGCGATGGTCGCGCCGTCGCGCCGTACCACCGCATCGACCTCGTCGTCGAAGCGCTTGCGGACAGCCCGCGCCTCGGGATCGACGTTGCGCATCAGGACGATCAGCGGATCCGTGCTCGCATCCACTGCCGCCTTTCCACCCGCGTACAGTTGCTTGCGGACGGCGACATCATCCAACTTCGTACCGCCGATCAGTTCCTTGGCCGCTTCTTCCGGCGTCTTGCCATCTAACGACGCTTTTACTGCTGGATCCTCGGGGCCCAGCGCTTCCCGCATCTGGGTCAGGGCAAGGGCCAAAGTCGCGGTCTCAAGACTCATGTAAATCGGAGCCGTGCTGAACAGTCCCTGCTCCAGCGAGGGCAGGGCGGAATCGCGATACTCGCGCAGCCGGTCGCCGTTCGGTTTCGGCTTTTCCTCCGCGGCACGGACGAGTTGCCGGGCATACATCGACAGATCGGTGGGGAACCCCCGCATACGCTCGACGTACGTCAGTGGGTCGTAAATCTCGCGATTCGTCTTCATGGCGTTGGATATCTCTTGCCACGGATTGGGCTCGCCCGGATGTTTATCCATGTATGCTTTTTCTCGCTCGTGCTCCGCCACGTCCATCTGCGACATCATGGCCATATCCTGCAGCCCTTCAAACTCGCCCTTAATGGCTTTTTGCGAATTCTGGTACCCGAAGATGTCTTCTTGCGCAATGCGCGCGTTCTCCGCCGACTCCGCGCTGAATTTCTGGAACATGTCGATCCGCCGTTTGTAGTTGGCCAGGCGCGATGGATAATCCACGTTCTTCAGATACAGCAATTGCGCCATTGTCTTCAGGCGGTCCGTGCCTCCAGGATTGCCGGAAACGAAAATCAGATCGCCATCTTTCACGCCGACTTTCGACCATTGCAGGTAGTGGTCGAGATGGACCGGCTTGTCGTTCTCGTAGATACGGAAGAAAGTGATGTCCAGGTCATAGCGCGGGTAGGTGAAGTTGTCGGGGTCGCCGCCAAAAAACGCCGCATCGAATTCCGGCGCGAACACCAAACGCACATCGGTGTACTTCTTGTATTTATAGAGGTTGTAAACCTCACCCGAATAGAGCGTGACCACGTCGCAGCGCAGTCCGGTCGACGTCGCGCAATCTTTTTCGATGGCGCTCATGGCGGAGCGCTGTGCCTGGCCGGCGTCAGCGGTCGACATCGCTGGGGTGGCGGCGCCTTTGACCTTGGCGGTGACGTCCTCGATGCCGGTGAGCACGTTCAGTTCCAGGTCGGGACACTTCGCTTCCTCCGCCTGGGTCTTTGCGTAAAAACCGGTCTTCATGTAGTCCGTGCCGGAGGTGCTCAGTTTGGCGATGCAGTCCTGGCCCACGTGATGATTGGTGAATGCCAGGCCGTCGGCGGAGACGAAAGAACCTGAGCCTCCGTTGTTAAAGCGCACCGACGACAACTGCAGGTGGTCCAGCCATTCCTGCGTCGCCAGAAATCCGTATTGCTTCTGTACGCGATCTTTCGGGAAGGCGTTGTATAACCACATACCTTCGTCGGCCAGGGCCAGGGGTGTCGCCAAAGCAAGGATCAGGCCGAAAATAAGCAATCTTTTCTTCATGAATTTCTCCGAGTCATTTTGGGGATTCTGCCAGAGGCGCACAGCTTCTAACTGTCACGAGCGGACTGATTAGTCTACGCCGCACAACCGTCCCCGGCCAAGGGTGAGACGGCGGCTGTGAGAAAAGGTCAACCGGTGCTTGCGTCTGCGCCGTCGCTCGCGATGAGGGGCTGTAACCCCCGCGCACCCTGTCAAGCTCCCACAGCATCGGTACAATAGAAACAATGCGCTGGGTCTATCTCGATAACAACGCTACGACTCCGGTGCTCCCCGAGGTACTGGAGGCCATGCGGCCGTACTTTGGCGAGCACTTTGGCAACGCGTCCTCCATCCACCATCATGGGCAGGAGACGCGGGCCGCCGTCGAGCGCGCCCGCGAATCCGTTGCTGCACTGCTGGGCTGCCGCGCCTCCGAGGTCGTGTTTACCAGCGGCGGCACGGAGGCCGACAATCTTGCGATCTTTGGTCTGACGAGCGGTGGCCTGGTGCGGCCGGGCGATCATATCGTCACCTCGACCATTGAACATCACGCGGTGCTGAACGCTTGCAAGCACTTGGCCGCTCAGGGTTGCGAGGTCACCTACATTCCCGTGGATGGCCGCGGATTGGTCGACCTGGCGGATGTGAAGCGCGCAATTCGCCCGAACACGAAGCTGATCACGATCATGTTCGCCAACAACGAAACCGGCGTTGTCGAACCCGTGGCGGAAATCGGAAAGATTGCCGCCGAAGCCGACATTTACTTCCACACCGACGCGGTGCAGGCCGCGGGGAAGATCGCGATCGATGTCAAGCAAATCGGGTGCGATCTGCTGACCATCTCCGGCCACAAGCTTCACGGGCCGCAAGGGGCGGGCGCGCTTTACGTGCGGAAGGGAACTCCGCTGGAGCCGATGCTCTATGGCGGTAGCCACGAACGCTCGCGCCGCGCCGGGACGGAGAACGTCCCGGGCATCGTGGGATTAGGCAAGGCAGCCGAGTTAGCGCGAGCTGGCCTGGAACGCGGCGAGGATTTGAAAATGGCGGCATCGCGTGACCACCTGGAAAGGGAACTGCTCGGGATCGAAGCCACGGGCTTGAACGGCGAAGGCGCGCCGCGCGTGCCGAATACGACCAACATTTATTTCGATGGCATCGAAGGCGAAGCGCTGGTCATCGCGCTGGACTTGAAGGGGCTGGCAGTCTCGACCGGTGCGGCGTGCTCTTCCGGAGCAATCGAACCGTCGCACGTGTTGACCGCGATGGGCCTGCTTCCCGACCGCGCCAAAGCCAGCATCCGGTTTAGCCTCGGGAAGCAAAATGTAGCGGAGGATGTAGACTTCGCGCTGGGCTTGATTCCGGAAACAGTGGGGCGGTTGCGGGAGTTGTCGCCGGTGTGGGCCGGCGCCGGCGTGGTGTCCCGCAAATTCGCGAGATAAACTTGCGTTGGGTTTAAGCTAATTGCTAACTGCTAAGCGCTAAATGCTGCATTCCGAAACCATCGCCGTCGCCATGTCGGGAGGAGTTGACTCCTCGGCCGTTGCGGCCATGCTGCGCGCCGAAGGCCACAACGTCATCGGCCTGACCATGCAACTGTGGAACCAGCGCCGTCTCGCTGGACGCGAAGGCATGCCCGAATCGGTCCAGGGTCGCTGTTGTTCGATCGACGATGTCTACGATGCCCGCCGCGTGGCCGAGACCCTGGGCATCCCGTACTACGTGGTCAATCACGAAGAGCGTTTTGAGCGCGATGTGGTTCGTCCGTTCGTCGAGGAATATCTGGCCGGACGCACGCCCATCCCCTGCAGTCTCTGCAATAATCACTTGAAGTTTGATCAGCTTCTTATTGTGGCGCGGCAGGTTGGCGCCGATAAGATTGCCACCGGCCACTATGCCCAGGTCGTCTTCGACGAGCCACGCGCCCGCTGGCTGCTGAAGCGTCCGGCCGACAAGTCCAAAGACCAGACTTACTTTCTCTTCGGTCTCACGCAGGAGCAGCTGAGCCGCACGCTGTTCCCGCTCGGCGGCATGACCAAGCCCGAAGTGCGCGACCTGGCCCGCAGGCACAACTTGGTGATCGCCGAAAAGCCCGACTCGCAGGAAATCTGTTTTGTTCCCGGAGGCGACTACAAGCGTTTCCTTGAAGCCTATCTCGAAGAGCAGGAAAATGGCCCCACTGAAATCGCCGGCGAAATGGTGACCAGCGACGGCAAGGTCATCGGCGAGCACTCCGGCGTTCACAATTTCACTGTCGGTCAGCGCAAGGGCCTCGGTGTCGCCACCGGAGCGCCGCTGTACGTGATCCAAATCAAGAACGAGACGCGGCAAGTCGTGGTTGGCAAGGACGAGGAGCTTTACTCGCGCACTCTGTGCGCTCGCCGCGTGAGCCTGATTTCGACGACCGAGTTGCGCGAGCCCATGCGAGTCGCCGTGAAGATCCGCCACAAACATCAACCCGCGCCGGCTATGATCGAATCCGCCGGGCCGGACGAAATCCGCGTAACCTTTGACGATCCGCAGCGCGCAATCACCCCCGGCCAGGCCGCCGTTTTCTACGATGGCGACACGGTTGTGGGCGGCGGTTGGATCGAGAACTCCTAAACAATCTTCTATGTGGAGACGCGGCCTGCCGCGGCTCGGTATCGCCGCGCTAGCGGGGACGGGGCAAATCCCGTCTCTACACGTGTTCTGATTACTTCGCCTGGTTACTAACCAGTACTTTTGTGTGATCTCCTAGCACCTTCGTGGCCTAGACCTGCCGATAAAGCAGAGTTAGGGTTAGCTCACGACGGGACCTTCGTAGTCTCTCCCCGATAAGGGTCCGGCGTGGGGAGCGATCATGAAACTCTGGCATCTGGCTTATGCGGCATTGGGAATTGCGGTGGCGCGCTGGGTTTTTAAGCGTCAATCAATGCAAGTAACCGATCCGGTTTCCCGTTTCCGTACCTCTGGCCTGCTGTAAGCGCCACTGGGTCAAAGGGCATGGACGCGCCCCGTTGCGCGGCGCTTCGATCTGAGCGCGTCCATGTCCTAGCCCCATCCGTGTTTGCCAATCCCGGAAGTGCTAGCACCACCGTGTCCCTTCGGTAACTTCTTTTCCATCCCATCTCGCCTAAACTTTCCTTGTGGACCCGCTGGGCGCGCGCCGCTCGGCGCCCGCTGCTCAACGACCGAAATCATGCGATCCAGATTCCCCACTTCGCCGTTGCTGGCTTCCGTCGCGTTGCTCTTGGCGTTCCTCTGCCCCTTTGCTGCGTCGGCTCAAGATGACGCCCCTTCGCTGGGCGACTTCGCACGCGACCAGCGCAGAAACAAGGCACAGCAGCAGCCTCAAACAACGCCGGACGCGGCCCGCAGCGTGATCGACAACGACAACCTAGCCCAGGTCATGGACGATGTCAAGAAGGCAAGGCCGGTCAAATCGGACAAGGCCGTCTTTTCGATTGACCCCTCCGGCAACACCCTCAAAGTATCGTCACCGGACGTAACCTGCAGTCTCTCGTTCAACGCTCGCGCCAGCGCGCTGCTGATCAAGCCCGTCCTCATAGAAGATTTGCCACTGACCGAGTTGCTCAAGATCGACGGTCCCGGATCGATCCAGGACGAGAGTCTGCAGTTGGAAGTATTCAATGGAACCGACTGGGATCTGCGTGAAATTACGGTGGGCCTCACGCTCGAACGCAAGCCCGGAGAAAATGCCGAAGTGGCGGCGCGAGCACGCGTGATTCCCGCCGCCGAGAGTATCGCGCCCGTCGCTGTTGAGCGGCGTTCCGACGTCACGCTCCTCTATCACCTCAAAGCCGAGGCCAAGCCCTTCAGCACCACCGCGTTTCACGAAAATATCGGGATTACTCCCGGCCCCGATGAAGATTGGCGATGGTCGATCGTGGAAGCCAAGGGAATCCGGCCAGCGCAACCGCAGCCGGCGCCTGATTCGCTGTCCGACCCGCTGTTTGCCACTCCATCGGTTTTACTGCCGGGATCGAACCCGCCGCAGCTTGCGCCCATTACGCCTCTCGCTCCAAACAAGACTCCAGATCAGGCGCCGCAAGACAAGGCGAGTCCCGATCACTCCCCGATCCCAGGTCCAAGCGCGCAGCGATAAAAACATTGCATCACAGGGAGCGCAGCGATTTCATAGGGGCAACGAGCGAGGTTCCCCTGTGAACCGGAGCCTGCCCTGAGCGGACTCGAAGGGTGTCCCCCGTGGTTACGATTTATTCCGCAGTACACGCCGGGGCCCGTTCTCTGGAACCGTTGTTTTGGATAGGTTGGAATGGTACTCTAACGAAGTTGAGCGGGAGTAGTTCAGCGGTAGAACGCCAGCTTCCCAAGCTGGATGTCACGGGTTCGATCCCCGTCTCCCGCTCCATCATTAATTTCGCAGCCAACTTTTCCCATTTGTGAGACCCGTACTAATCGGTATCGGGAGGTTCCATTGGCCGCTTGTCGTTCAGGAAGAATTCTTCCCCTAAAGGAGCGCTAATGGGCTCGAAGGTGCGAGGCGATCTAAACTGGAAAAAGCCGCTAAGATCAGTGGTGGCACGTTGGTCCGCGAAACCAAGCGCGCCCTCCGCGATGCCGAAGTTACGCTCGACAAACCGGAGAATACTCCCAAAGTCGTGCCGATCGTTGTCGATGTATCCCTTCGGCGTGTAGGCTGAGATCACCACCAGCGGGACGCGGAAGCCGTACTGGTAATCGCCTTGACCTCCCTGCGGGACCGACAAAAGAGTTGGCGGCTCGTGATCATACCAACCTCCCCAGTCGTCCCAGGTAATGATGATCGCCGTGTCCTGCCAATAGAACAAGGGCACGCCATCTATCGTGTCCTTACAAGGGCTTAGGCCGATCTTATTAACAATGGAAGAGACCCAGGAAGGCCCGCCGGTGTTGCCAGTTCCCGGGTGGTCCGAGTTCTGTCCCGTCGGAATTATCCAGATCACGTTCGCGAGGTTGCAGGCTCCGATGTCTGTGAATACGTCGGCCGGTCGAAGGTCAACATTACTCTTCCACTCCGGGCCGGTGCACGCCGTGAAACTGCTATTGGGCTGGCAGATCTCCTGAATCCAGTTGGGCGCGGTCCAGATGCTATTGGTTCCGGGAGTGTAATACTTCCAGCTGAGTTTCGGCACGTGATTGTCTAGCAGCGTGGCCATAGTGTCGTGACTGAAGCACACTGTCCCCAAGGGATTATTGATCAGGTTGGACTCATTGGGTGCGGTTTGGGGAGAAATCAACTTGAAAACGGCGTTCAACGGGGCCAGGCATCCCAGCCCGCTCGGGTTCTCGGCAACGAATGTAGCGACACTATCGTCGCTCGCGCTGGGCGCGGACGTTCCCGCAAAGATGAATTGATGCGCGGGCGCGCTAGGACCCTGGTTGGTCTGAAACATGAAGTTGGCCCAGCCGTACTGCTGCGCCAGGGTAACGTAAGGAGCAACGTCGGAAGGGTTGACATACTCAAACGAACACGTATCGGCCCCGCAACCGCTGCTGCTGAGGCCGTCCATCCTACATTGATTGGTTGTGGTGTTCAGGTGGCACATTTGGACGAAGCCGTGATGGCTATGATCCGGGTCGTAAGCGCTTCCCAGCGGGACTTTAGTGAGCGGAATCGTCTGGCCCTTGTTATCGAGTCCAAAGTTATGCAGATCGTAGGGGTTGGGGCACAACTTACCGTTCTTTCCGCACAAGCCCTGGAATAGGTTGTCCGGACTGCGATTCTCCTGATAGACGATCACGATGTGCTGAAATCCCAAGACTCGCGCGTCCGTGAGTGCCAGCCCGCCGCAAGCGAGCGCGAACAGCAGCAGCGTTTTAACCATCGTTGATTGCGATCTCGCCATCAGGCCCAAATCTAACCTTCCAAAGTTGGTTGAATTCGGCGCGGGGATCAGCCTTTACTTGGCCTGCGAGGAAGCCACCGACATCGCACGCATCTGCACCAAGCCGATTCCCAGGCCTCCCACGACGCCAGCCAGCAGGCCCAGCAGCACGAGCATGGGAATGCTTTCAAGCAGTGACTTCTTCATCTTCGCCATTCTGTGTTCTCTCCTTGGAATCTGGTATCCTCGTCGATTTTAGCATTTTCGCTTCCATTCCCAGCTCCGAACAGGGGCACAACACCTTGTGGCAGCTAGAGATGGCGGGAGCGGGTCGGCTAACCCGATAATGCCGCAGAGTTTTTCACCTAATGGAAACTGCCGGACTCCGCAAACGGACCCCTACTGCGGGGCGGCAGGAGGCTGCCAGGACCTGCCCCGTGCGGAACCACTGGGGCGTGATCCTTCTTGTCCTTGGTGGTTCACGTTCTTGCTCTCTGACCGTTGCGCGAAAAGAACCCAGCAGCCCCCCGATTGTCGCCGCACCATTGCCGCCCTATGATAAAAAAGGACATTCGAGGTGATTCATGACAGAACCCAGTTACGAAGAATTAAAAGCCCGCCTTGCCGATCTTGAAAAACAGGTGGAAACGAAAAAGAGAAGCGGCGCCATGGAGTTCCGCGTCAGTGAAAAGGGTGGCGTCAGCGTGTACGGACTGGGCCGTTTTCCCGTGACGCTCTACTACGAACAGTGGACGAGGCTGCTCGACGCCGCTCCCGATCTTAAGGTTTTTATTGAAGAAAATAAGAGCAAGCTAAAGCTGAAGCAGGGCTAGCGTTCGCCCAAGCGACCTTTATCCCGAGAAGATTACTGTTTGGTTTTGGGTGCCACCTCTGGTTTTTGTTTCTGTTGTTTCTGGGCGTCTTCGGTCCATGGCGGCACGACTCCGATAAAACGCGCATAGGCGATCGACTGGCCCAGGTGTTCGGCCGCGTGGCGAGTGACAAACAGAAGTACGCCGCGTTCGGTGTTCTTGCCGCCGAACCAGTCCAGGCTCTTGTTGAGATCGGCGTCGGGCATAGCCGTAATCGCCTTGCGGGCATGGGCGAATGAGTCCTTGAGCGTGGCGATGACCCTGGTCTTATCGGTGGTGGACTTCTCCAGCCCTTTCACATCGATGCCGGCCGGCGCGGGTGTTCCCACCAACTTATAAATGTTGTAGTTGGCAGCCGCTACATGCAGAAATACTTCGGCGAAGGAACGCACATCAGGCGCCGGACGCCATGTGTACTTGTCTGCGGGTATCGCCTCGGCAAGCCGTACAAATTTGTCTTCCTGGATCGTCACTTCAGCCAGAACTTCGGATCGATACCCGGTGACTCCGGGAGTTCCGTCCTTATAGGGATTGACTTGGGCGCTAAGATCGGTTGCGGGACGGACCAGCGCGAGCAGACAAACGGCCCAGAGAATGCTTTTCATAGAGCCTCTCCTGCAGGTTTCGAGAGCGAAGCGTCGGAGAAACTGGTGCGCCCGGAGAGAATCGAACTCCCAACCTCTTGGTTCGTAGCCAAGCACTCTATCCAATTGAGCTACGGGCGCATCGTGGCCGAATTGCGTCTTTGAATTATAACGGAATAGAATCGTTTCGCCCAACCTCGATCGCCGGATCTGCTCTCGGAAAAATCTAGCTGCGTTTGGCTACGCCTCCGATTCGCGCCCGTTCTCCGTTGCTGTGGAAAATCGCGGCTTTGCCGGAACCGTTGCCGTAAAAGTTTCCGAACGGTAAAAGTTTCCGCCCCAGCGCAAAACCTACCCACCCGAACCTTCTTCCCCCACCTGTTGTCAAGGCGTTAGCGACGGCACACGACATGCTATTCTTTAGGGCAGACGAAGTGGCGCGCAACGGGGCATCTTGGAAAATACTTCGGCCAGAGGTCTTTCCGAGTGCCCCTTTGCCTTTACTCCGTTGGTCGACCAAGGCGCACTCCGCTTGGCTTCCCCGGCCCTCCCCCGAGAGTCCTCCCTAGACATGAGGATTAGCTGGGAAACAAGCGGAGTGCTGCTCGACCCCTCTTCAACCTCTCGCCAGAGCTCTCAGGCCAAAACCTTTTCGCCCTGCACGTCGATCCCGGCCTGGCGCAGCAACCTGGCCACCGCGTCGCCCTTCATTCGCGAGGCGTCGAACCGTACCCGCACCGTCCGCTGTTGGTCGTTAAACTGAATGCGCTGAATGCCATAGACCTCGCGGACACTGTCGATGGCCCGCAACTCAGCTTCTCCGGGCGGAGTCTGATAGCGGTAGACGGCTTCGAGGTACGTCATTTCTTTGTCTCCCAAAGAATAAAGTTCGAGGATTACTCTTTGAGTATCTAACAAGGCTTGGATTCCGCCAAGCGCGATCTGGCAACTAGAACCGATTCGGCTTGTGTGGGGACGGGCGACCTCGCCCGTCCAAGCCGAGCAAAGCTCGGCAGTTGCCGGTTCCCGCAGCAACTCTAAATTCGCTATAGACTGAAAGCACCCACACTATGGATCATCCGCTCCCCGCCGACACCCCGAACCCAGCATCATCCCCCATCAAGCAGAAGGACCCCGTGTGCGGGATGGACGTGAATCCGGCGACCGCCCGCTTCAAGACGCTGCACAACGAAAAAGAATATTTCTTCTGCTGCGCCGGTTGCATGGCGAAGTTCCAGGCGAATCCGGAGAAGATTCTGTCCGCCCCGCCCAAGCCCATGTCAATGTCAATGACCAAGCCGACGACGATAACGTCGGAATTGGTGTCGCTAGGAGGTCCCACGAGTGCTCCGAAACCGATCATGCCAGCAGAGCTCATGCCAGCAGCGATGCCGGCGATGAGCAAGCCGGCCGCGGCTGTCGAGGCTCCGCTGCCGGGCGTGTCTGCAAAAGACACCCGCGCTTACGTTTGTCCCATGTGTCCGGAGGTGCAGCAGATCGGGCCGGGCCCTTGTCCCAAGTGTGGAATGGCGCTCGATCCCGAGTCGCCCGCGCTCCCCGCGAGCAAGACCGAGTACACCTGCCCCATGCATCCTGAAATCGTGCGCGCCGAGCCGGGGAGTTGTCCGATCTGCGGCATGGCGCTCGAGCCGCGCACGGTTACCATCGAAGAAGACAATCCCGAACTGCGCGACATGACGCAGCGCTTCTGGATCAGCCTGGCCCTCACCGCGCCCCTGTTGGCGATTGCCATGGGCGGCATGTTGTGGCCGCACACGTTCATGGGCGAAGCGTCCGTGAATGGGCTGACGGTGTACCGAGCGGGATGGCTGCCGTGGTTGGAACTAATCCTCGCCACCCCGGTCGTGCTGTGGGGTGGCTGGCCGTTTTTTCAGCGCGGCTGGGCGTCGGTGGAAAAACGGCCAGCCACCCCACAGCACGACCGG
>Ga0187819_10001386_pt1 | contig 12531 bp, 11 predicted proteins | sample NC_wetland_sal_i_15_FD_132411 | JGI IMG/M metagenome (GOLD analysis project Ga0187819, IMG submission 132411) | Wetland sediment microbial communities from Neuse River Estuary, North Carolina, USA - SO4_4 | ecosystem: Environmental > Aquatic > Freshwater > Wetlands > Sediment | place: USA... | reverse complement strand
CGCGCCCTGGCGTCCGTAGCCAAGAATGGCAAAGATGGATCCTTCGAAGCTATGTTCAGAAACGCGTTAGCCGCACTGGCCAAGTAAGAACGGGACCAACAGGTTTTGAGCGCTATGGCCTGTTCTCGTCACTTGAGAATCGCAGCGATTGACTCTCCATCGCAGCAGACGCATAATGAGCCACCTTCTTAGGAGGAGACCGAATGAAACCCTCTCTCCAGCCGCGCAAGAAAGTTAATCTTTCCGATTCAGTTCACCGACAGCTCAATATGTACGCGCTCGCGGCAAGCGCCGCGGGAGTGAGTTTGCTTGCGTTAGCTCGGCCAGTCGAGGCTAAGATCGTTTACACACCTGCGCACGTAATCATCGGCAAGCCATTCCCCCTCGACCTCAATCACGATGGAATCGTCGACTTCTACCTCCTACACGGGGGTGGTCCTGCTTCCAGGGGTAGTTTGTTGGCTTGTCAATCGTTATTGACCAACACCTTCAGTATTTTTTGCGCGGGTAACGTTCCGAATGCATTTAGAGGAACTGTCTCGATGGGCGGAGATTTTGGGGCGGCGCTGCGTTCAGGAGCTAAAATCCAGCCCGGTGACCGATTTTTCAGGGCGACACAGCAATTTCCGTTAGGGGGATACACTACTTTTGGCAAATTTAGTCTACATTGGTTCGGTCCCTGGATGAATGGAGGACGGGGCGTCAAGAATCGCTATCTCGGATTAAAGTTCAAGGTCAAGGGGCAGTTTCATTTCGGCTGGGCGCGTCTTACCGTGACGACAACTAGAAACAATTTCACAGCTACACTAACCGGCTACGCTTACGAAACCATCCCCGGCAAGGCGATCATCGCAGGCAAGACCAAAGGGCCGGATGTAATCGCCGCTGAACCGGGTAGTCTCGGAGCCTTGGCAGCGGGAGCGGCGAGACTTCAGAGCAGGGCAAAATAAAGTCGCGACCGTCTGCCGGAGTCTTTGGCGTCAGATGGCGAAACATCGCCTTTACACTCGTTGATGCAGATTGGCCAACTCAACGGCCCGCCCGCCAGCGCTCACCGCTTGCGAAACACCTCAAAAATTAAATTAAACAACTGCACCAGCGTGATCCCGATGGTCACATAAACCGCAATCTCCAGCCGCCGTCCCGCCTCTTTCGTCCCGGCAAGCATATCCATCACTTCCTTGGTGCTCTCATGCAAGGTCTCAGCCAACTGCTCGAAGTGCTGCGTCGACCCGCGCAATTTTTCCAGCACATGCGAGGTCGCCGAAAGCGCCGCCGCGATCTGCTCCCCATTGCGAATATCCAACTCAATCTTGCAAGCCGACCACCACGGACTCCCCGGCGGATTGTCATACATCCGCTGCCGAATCTCCTCGTAAGACCGGCTGCGCAGCAATTGCACCAGCGCATGAACCTTATCCGCCCCCGCCGCGGGCGTTTCTTCAACGATTACCGCCATAATTGGCGAGTGTAGCAGCCACATCCAAGCCCGCTCAGATACCTGAAGGACATCTCCATCTGTGCCCGTTCGCCAAGCGACCCACATTACCCCGAATAAAAAACGAAGACGCAGTCCTAGGAGGTAGTTAGCTACGTCTCTACCGGCTTTCTCGGCAACGCACTCTGCGATTTGAGATTTTCCTTCTGCCATCTACAATCTCAACTCGCATGGACACCGCCCGCATCGCCGAATTGCTGCAACCCTTCGTCGGGTCAGCCGACGACCAACGACTGACGACCAACGACCTGCAAAACATATCGACGTACATCGATCTACTCCTCCGCTGGAACGCTCGCATCAACCTCACAGCGGTCCGCGAACCCGAAGAAATCGTAACCCGCCACTTCGGAGAATCCCTCTTCGCCGCCCGCCACCTGTTTCCCGCAAAGACCACGTGGGGACAGCCGGAGCCTGCCCTGAGCGAAGTCGGAGGGGCAGTCCAAGCCGAGCAAAGCTCGGCTCCAACTCGCGTGATCGACGTGGGCTCTGGCGCCGGCTTCCCCGGCCTCCCCATTAAAATCTGGGCCCCATCCGTTGACCTCACCCTGATCGAGTCGAACCATAAGAAATCCACTTTCCTCCGCGAAGTCGCCAGAGTTCTTACATTGATGAACGTCAATGTATTCTCAGGACGCGCCCTGGACTATCCCGCCTCCCCAGCCGAAGTGGTAACCCTGCGCGCCGTCGAGCGTTTCGAAACCACTCTTCCAGTGGCCACCAACCTAGTCGCACCCGGCGGTCGCCTCGCCCTCCTGATCAGCGAACCGCAGCTCGAACGCGCCCGCATTCTTTCCCCGAAGTTCAAGTGGACGGCGGTCCCCGTCCCCCTCTCCGCAAAACGTGTTCTAGCTGTTGGTACGGACGAACTGGCCCCCTCACGTCGCGCGAGCTGAAGATCCGAGGCAACCAGAAAGCTGACAACCGAAGAATCCCCTCGGCTAATCTTTTGGTTCTTGCTGACATGATCTGAGTTAACGGCATTCAAGAAGTGTTCGGAGGGGCGCCGAGCTTCCGGAAACTTCGGCGTGTTCCATGTGGAACATTCAGGGATTGGCACGTTCTTCCCCTCGACGAATTCCTATTAAGGTTTGGGTTGGCAATGTTCCACGTGGAACATTGAGAATGCGTCTTCCGGAGTGTTCCACGTGGAACATTCTTGTGGAAAGATCGTCCCTTGCTAACCCTAACTCATTCATCCCGCAACGTAATGTCGTCAGAGGTTCGCTGCCCTGAAATCTGTCATTGCAAATAGACAATGGTTCGGCCTATTCTGCAAGCGTCTCTCCGATTCTCTAAAACCAAAATGGGACGCGTCATCGCGGTTGCCAACCAGAAGGGCGGCGTGGGCAAGACTACGACTGCCATCAATCTGGCCTCATCCATTGCAACAGCAAAGGTTAATACGCTGCTGGTCGATTGCGATCCGCAATCGAATGCCACCAGCGGACTGGGCCTGGTCAAAGACCCCGGGCGAACCAGCACCTATCACTTACTGATGGGAGAAGCCAATGCGCATGAGGCGGTACAGAGGACGGAGCTGGATCAGTTGTGGCTCATCCCTGCGCACAAGAACATGATTGGGGCGAACCTGGAGTTGGTCGAAGGCGAGAGGAGGGAATTTCGCCTTCGGGAGGCGCTCGCGCCTTTGCGGGATCGTTTCCAGTACATCGTGTTGGATTGTCCACCCGCGCTCGATCTGCTGACTCTGAACGCGCTGGTGGCGGCGGATTCGATTCTGATTCCAATGCAGGCTGAGTACTTCGCTCTCGAAGGAGTATCCGAACTGCTCGATACCATCGAACGCATTCGGGCCTCATTGAATCCCGAGCTCACGATCGAGGGTGTGGTTCTGACCATGTTCGACGACCGCACCAACCTGGCGCAGCAAGTGACTGTGGAGCTGAATCGATTCTTTGGCGAGAAACTGTGCAAGACAACGATCCCGCGGAACGTTCGTTTAGCGGAGGCTCCGAGTCATGGCAAGCCGGCGTTGCTTTACGACGCGCGCTCGCGGGGGGCGGAGAGCTACATGGAACTGGCCAGGGAGATCATCGGGCACAGCATGCCGATTCAGGAAGCGGAGTCTGCAGCTGAGGAGAAGCAAGTGGTGAATGCTCCGCGCTGGAAGCGGTGGATCGCGGAGCGGAATAAATTGACGACCATCAATATATTAGATCGATGAACATCGATGTATTGGCGGGCGACAAAAAACATGGCAGGTGGTTACGGGCTAAACCAGATTATCTTGAGCGTTGCTCGCTGCGCTGAAGTGTGTAGCGAAGGCTGAGGCACCCGTGCGGGGCGTGGATCCGGTCTGTGGCTTTTACCGCAGCGCTTGAAGCGCTGCGCCACCCAAATCGCTGCCTGGAGCCTTAGTTGTTTCGGATCGATGGCGGCGGCCAGAAAGTTGACGTTGTGCGCGAGGATCCTTCGTGGACTTCGTCCACTCAGGATGACGTCGACGTGGGAGTTTGGCGGAGGTGGCGAGCTTTGCTCGCCTGGACAGCCGAGGGCGGCTGTCCCCACGTGAGTTTGGAGGGGTGATGACTACTACGGTGGCTACGACTACGGAGAAGGTGGTGGAGAAGCGGCGGGCTTTGGGGCGGGGGTTGGATTCGTTGCTGCCCTCGGGGCCGCGAGTGGTGGAGTCTGGTCCCTCGGGTGGGCCACCCTTACCTCAGTCTGCGGTTTTGCCGGAGGTGCAGGCGCAGGCGGCGCGGGGCGATTCCGTGGTCGAGATTCCGCTGGCGCTGATTGATGAGAATCCTTATCAGACGCGGTATTTCACCAAGGAGGAGCAAGCGTCGGAGGACTTTGTCGCCACTACGCTGCACGAATTGGCGGACTCTATCCGGGCGAATGGTGTGATCCAGCCGATTTCGGTTCGGCCTGGAGCTGCGGGGCGATATGTTCTGATTCTGGGGGAGAGGCGCTGCCGGGCTTCAAAGATGGCGGGGCGGGCGACGATTCCAGCCATGGTGCGAAAGGTTTCCGACCAGCAGGCTGCGGAAATGACCGTCGTCGAGAACCTGCAGCGGCAGGATCTGAACTGCATGGAGCAGGCCATCGCGTTCTCGAAGTTGAGCCAGGATTTTAAGCTGACGCAGGAGCAGATTGGGCAGCGCGTGGGAATTTCGCGGGAGTCGGTTTCGAACTACATGCGGTTGCTGCGGCTGCCGGAATCGGTGACGCAATATCTGCGGGAGGGGCGGCTGGGATTCAGCGAGGCGCGAGTGCTGCTGACGTTGCTCGATCCGAACCTGATTCCGAAGGTCGCCGACGAGGCGGTGCGCAAACATTTGTCGGTGGAGCAACTGGAAGATCTGGTCTTCAACACCAATGTGCCTTTGCAAAAGGAGAAGCAGCCGGGAACGGCGCGTTGGGTGGACCCGAATGTGCGGCATGTGCAGATGGAGCTGGAACGAACGTTGGGAGTGCGGGTGCGGATTCGGGATCGCAGGGGCAAAGGAAAGATTCAGATCGAGTACGCGACGCTGGAGGATTTTGATCGCGTGGTGGGGATGTTAAAGGGCAAAGGTTAGTCGTTGGTCGTTAGTCTTTGGTCGTTGGCCACATCGGCTATTGGCTTTTGCCTTCGGCGTCCGGTTTGATCTTCCGACCCACCTGCCGAGCTTTGCTCGGCCGCCCGGACGGGGCGTCCGGGCCTACGTGTTCATGGGTTCTCGAGTCTTTCATGGCGGCTTTGGCCGCCTTTCTTATTGTGCGGTGACGTGGATAGACAAGAATCTGAATGGTAAACCGTGGGACAGAGGCCATGTCTATTAACTCACTTGGCTGTTCCAACGCTGAATATAACGCTAAAGTGGGAAGTTGCTCATAACGGCGCGTAGATTGTTACATGGCCGGAATTCGGAATGGCAGGAATCCTAGTTGTAAACTGTGGGATTGTGAGTTCATTTTAGCGGCGGCTTAATATTCATGGGTCAGTGCCAACCTCCACTTTAACAGGGCAAGTGGGAAATGTTCTGGAGTTCCAGGTTCCGATGAGTTCACCAATTGTTGAGAGGCTTCGGGACGCGGTTTCGCAGGCGCGTTGGAACGAGGCTGTGGCTCTACTGCAGACTTCGGCTGCTCCCCAGGCAGCCGAGGCACTGGGTGAGCTTCCTTTCGAACAGCAACAATCCCTGTTCCGCCACTTACCCCTGGATCTTGCCGCTGGCGTCGTCGCTCAATTTCCCTACTATCACCAATACGTCCTGCTGCACTCGCTGCCCGCGGGAGAAATGCGGGCGTTGGTTGACAAAATAAATCCTGACGACCGCATGCGCTTCTTCGACGAACTCCCGGAAGAGGCGTGGCAGCGGCTGATGGACGAACTTTCGAGCGCAGTTCCCGCCGACACCTCGGGCCGGCACGAACCCGAGACGGCGCGCGTGCCGGAACCGAAGCTTCCACAGCCGGGGGAACCAATCATCGAGGCATTTCAGATTGAGAAGAGTTTTGAGCAACCGGACGGAAGAGAAATTCAGATCATCGCACCGATGGATTTATCCGTCGAGTCCGATAGCATCTTTGCTCTCCTTGGGCCTTCTGGATCCGGGAAGTCGACGTTGCTGAGAATTCTGTCGGGATTGACTGCGCCCTCCAGTGGCTCGGTACGCGTGCACGGCCAGCCCCTGGCCTCCTGCGCTCCAAATATTGGCATTGTCTTTCAGAGTTTCGCGTTATTTCCCTGGTTGACGGTTTTGGAGAACGTTGAGGTTCCGCTGGTGGCGCGAGGGCTGGAGCATCCGGAGCGACATCACCAGGCGTTAGAGGCGCTTGCCATGGTGGGGCTCAAAGGTTTTGAAAATGCTTATCCCAAGGAACTCTCTGGCGGGATGAAACAGCGAGTCGGATTTGCGCGGGCGCTCGCCGTAAATCCCGAAGTGCTTTTCATGGACGAGCCTTTCTCCGCGTTGGATGTACTGACGGCCGAAAACCTACGTGGCGAACTGCTGGAATTGTGGATCAAGGATCAAATCCCCACAAAAAGCATTTTCCTGGTCACACACAATATAGAAGAGGCGGTTCTGCTGGCGGATCGAATCGTGGTTCTGGGAACACATCCTGCAAAGATCCGCGCGGATTTCCGCGTCTCCCTGCCGCAACCGCGCGACCGGAAGTCCGCTGAATTTTTGATATACGTGGATTACATTTACAAAGTGATGACCCAACCCGAGCTCGAGCCCGGGCCGTTCACAAAGTTGCCGTCCGTGCGCAAACCGTCGTTCCAGGTTTTGCCCCATGCAACCGCTGGCGGGATGGCGGGACTGCTGGAGTTCCTGAACGATCGCGGGGGTAAGGAGGACTTGTACCACCTCGCCGAAGAATTGCTGATGGAAGTGGATGATCTTTTCCCCATCGTGGACGAGGCGGTCATGGTGGGCTTCGCAGATTCGACGCAAGGAGACGTGCGGATCACGCCAGCAGGAAAGGAATTTGCGGAAGCCGATATCGCGGCACGAAAGAAGTTGTTTCGTGAAGCTCTCCTCTGCCGTGTGACGCTGATTCAGCAGATTCAGAATGCGCTTCAACGCAAGTCCGACCGGGCGGTTCCTTTGGAATTTTTCCGAGACATTCTGGACGAGCACCTTTCCCAGGACGATGTTGAACGGCAGATCGAAACCGTCTTGAATTGGGGACGATATGCGGAGATTTTCACCTACGACTCGGAGACTGACAGATTGTTGCTGATCGAAGCCTCCGGTACCGCAAATTCCAACGAAACAGTTCCTCTACACTGATGCCGCAATCTATTAAAAACGGCTCTTCCCGGCCAGCGGGATGGGGTATCGTGCCTGGGGGCGCTACCTCTCTGGCGCGAGAGTTGCCGATCGTGCTGGCCGGGATGGGCGTGTTTTATAGCGTGATTGCGTTTGCCCGCTATTGGTCTGGCCCGATTGGCTCGCAGGCGGAAATCAGCCTTCATCCTGCGGCGCTGCCGAAATACGCGTTGTTCTCGGTTCTGCGGCTTGCCATCGCATACATCTTCAGTTTCGTTTTCACGCTCGTGTACGGATACGTGGCTGCCTACAACCGTAAAGCCGAGCGCTTCATGATTCCGCTGCTGGACACGTTGCAGTCCATCCCTGTGCTCAGTTTTCTTCCCAGCGTGATGATCTCAATGGCGGCGCTTTTTCCCAGCCGGCAGTTGGGGATTGAGCTGGGATCGATCTTGCTGATTTTCACCGGCCAGGTGTGGAACATGACGTTCAGTTTCTATTCGTCCCTGAAGAGTATCCCTGCAGAAATGCGCGAAGCGGCGCTGGCTTATCGTTTGAGCTGGTGGCAGCGGTTTTGGCAGCTCGAATTGCCGCAGGCGGCGATTGGGCTCATTTGGAATTCAATGATGTCGGTGGCCGGAGGCTGGTTCTTCCTGATGGCCTGCGAAATGTTTGTTCTGGGCAGCCGCGATTTTCGTCTGCCCGGCCTCGGCTCCTATCTGCAGACCGCCGCCAACGCGGGAAACATGCGGGCGATCCTGTGGGGTCTGGTGACCATGATCGGTGTCATCATTCTTACCGATCAAGTGGTTTGGCGCCCAGTGATCGCCTGGGCAGAGAAGTTCAAGGTGGAACAGGTGGGCGCGGCCGAAATTCCTCGTTCTCCGATATTGACTCTACTGCGAAGTTCGAAACTACTTCCGTTCGTGACGCGCTCTTTTGTCTTGCCGCTGCGCGAAAAGTTGGATTTGCACTTCGCAAAAGACCACGAGACACGATCCGTGACAAAAGGCAGCAACCGCGTGCCGCAGTGGGCTCTCCGCGCGCTGGGGGTTGTGGTGCTGGCTGCGATTGCGTACGCAGCGGCAAAAATGTTCTCCATCCTGGCGACCACGTCGGCAGCGGAGTTACGCCATATTGTTTGGGGCGCCGGCGCCACCTTCTTGCGGGTAGAAACTGTTCTGCTCCTCGCAGCTCTATGGACGATTCCCGTGGGAGTAGCCATCGGGTTGCGGCCCAGGCTCTCTGCCATCGTGCAGCCGATTGCGCAGATTGCGGCGTCGGTGCCGGCGACCGCGCTGTTCCCGATCATTCTTCTGGTGCTGATTCGCGCCGGAGGTGGTCTGGGAATCGGCTCGATTGCGCTGCTGCTTCTGGGCACGCAGTGGTACCTCTTGTTCAATGTGATTGCGGGTGCAACGGCAATACCAGAGGATTTAAAGGAGGTCTGCAGCACCTACCAACTGAGCGTGGTTGAGCGCTGGCGGAAATTGTTCCTGCCCGCGATATTTCCTTACTTGATCACAGGTCTGGTCACGGCCTCGGGCGGGGCATGGAACGCGAGCATCGTGGCGGAGTACTTCCACTTCCGCGGCCAAACCATTTCGACAATCGGGCTGGGCGCAATCATTAGCCAGGCGACTGACAGTGGTAATTATCGTTTGCTCCTGGCCGCCACTCTGGTCATGGCCATGATCGTCGTTACGATTAACCGCCTCGTCTGGCGGCCGCTTTACGCTCTCGCATCCGACCGGTTCAGACTGGAAGCTTGAACCGAGTCAGGCGCAGGTCCATTTGCGCGAAGATCTCGGCCACATCATAAAAGCCTGGGTATAAACTGTGGGGCGACGTCAGCTCGTGACCTGGCATTCATCGCCGGGCTGGTGGTGGATTCTATTCGGGAGAAGTGGAAATGTTTGCCACGGCGGAGCAAAAGGTGCTGCAGTCGGTGGCCATGCAGTTGATGAATGGAGATGAAGTCACGCTCGATGAGGGCGGACAGAAGTTGCGGGTGAAACGCGTGGGAAGTGGGCGTTTGCGGATGGTGCAGTTCAAATTGAATGGGAAAATGTTTGAGGCCATCGAGCAGAATCGGATGAAGCCCAGCCGCTGGGGACAGTTGGCGCGAGAAAAGCATCAAGTGGTGCAGTTCCGGGACGTAGCGACGCATAAGTATGTGGCCGTCGCGGTGGACGGGGAGATTACGGAGTATGGGCGCTGAGGATGGGCGCTTTATTTATGCTCGAAGCGCGGTCTGAGCAAATTTAGGCTTCGCGCCCACGACCGAGCGCCATCAGAACCATCTCGAACAATTCATCAGGCCTGTTGGTGCACCCCATGGCGCCGTGTTGTCTGGCCTCCGCCTGATGTTTGGGCGTGCGCGAGCCAGCGTAGATGATAAATGGGGTTTGGTCTCCGCTCGCTCGAAGTTTGTCCAGAAGCGTATAGCCGGCCTTGGGATCAGGAGGCCGACCCATGTCAGAGATGATGGCATCGAACGATTGGGATTCTAGCTTCTCTAGCGCTTCCTCGGTTGACGTGGCGAGAACGAAACTAACGCCCAAAGCTTCCAATGCCTGGCGCTCGTGCACGTTGTTGTCTGGATTGTCATCAACCCAAAGGACGGTTGATCTTCTCGCGGTTCGAATCACCCGAGGTGTGACGATTTCCGCAACGACATCAGCTGCCGCCTTCACGTCTCTCGCCGTAGCACCAGGCGGAGCGCCGGCCACGGCTTGGGAGGCAGCGGCGGCAGCAAGTGCGGCAGCCGCCTCGGCCTTGCGTTTTGCAGAGGCCTCGAAGCCCGCGCCTTTCAGAGAAAACTCCCCCATGCTGGCAATAAACTCGCGGAGAACCGAGCCAAAGCGGATGAGGGCGAAAAGCAGAAGCGCAGGCCACACGAGCACGCCTAGCAGCTTCGTGATCGAATCAAGAAGGTTTACGTTATTGTCGACAGTCATGTTGCCACGCTTCCCACGATGATGAAAAGTGGAGACTTAGCACCCGCGGTTTGTGCGCGGGCCTTTTTAGTCTCCGAGGTCGCGGTCACAAGGTCGATTTCGCGCGTGGTGCGGCTCCCTTCGGGTCAAGTGGATCGCCCGAAATTATAGCGCACGGCTGCGCAGTGCGATGGATTGACGCGGAGAGACGATGGGAGCGACATGCTGGCACCCTTGCGGGGCGTGAGTCCGGTAACGAATTGCGCTGTTCCGACCAAAATCAGGACCGTGATGCACCAAGCTAAGTAGTGCAGAGATCCTTCGTTGGGCACCTTCGCCTTGCGAAGGTGCCGCTTCCTCAGGATGACAGCGAAGGGTGAGCCCTTGGCATTACGAATCAAGATCGTAAATGGTGGGATCGGAGAGGCTTTTTAATCCCAACGGACGGTGGGTTGGGCGCGGAAAAATCGGGCTCAGTGGGAAGGCGGCGTAATATTTCTCCGTTCTGGATAGGTTTGACTAGGAATGATAGCTATTGACAGCGGCTCTAGATTCCATATAGTTTCGGGTGCCGTGCTTGGCCACGACGAAGCTGATTGCTTCGATAAGGAGAAATTCCATGGGACATAGCCGTTCAATTTTGAGCTGCCTCGTATTATTGTTGACGCTCCTATCTCTAGCTGGGGCGGCGGAGGCGCCAACGCCTGCGCTTACCTTCAAGTTCAAGACGATCAAAGTTGCGGGGGCTCAAAGCACGGCGCTCTACGGCGTCAACAATGCCGGGGTGATGGTTGGATCGTACGTCGACAGCGGAGGGGTGCGGCACGGGTTTCGGTTGTCCGGCGGGAAGGTGGCCAAGATCGACGATCCGAAGGGCACGGATACTTATTGTTTCGCAATCAATAAGGCCGGGGCGATTGTGGGTTATTACTCGACCTCGAGCCACATGGCGCAGGGCTTCTTGTACGCGAAGGGGAAGTTCACCGACATTAGTCAGGCGGGCTCGACTGGGTCACAAGCTACCGGAATCAACGACCATGGGGACATCAGCGGCAACTTCGCCGATTCGAAGGGTTCGCATGGGTTCGTGTTGAAAGGCGGTAAGTACACCACGCTCGATGTGCCCGGTGCGGCGGATACGCTGGGCGGAGGGATCAATAACGCCGGGTTAATGACTGAGGTATGGCTGGATTCGAGTTTCAATTCAGAATCGTCGCTCTACAACGGCAAGACATATAAGAAGATCAATGTGCCGGGTGAGCCTGACTCGGACGCTTCCGCGATCAACAGTCTGGGTGACATTGTTTATTCCTGGGAAGGCGCGACGGATACGTATGGCGGGGCGCTGCGCCACAATGGTAAGTTTTACAAGTTTCATGTGCCCAGTGGCGATCGAACTTTTGGTTACGGGATCAACGACCATAACGTTATCGTGGGGGCGTACACCAACTCGAGCGGGGCTCTCATAGGATTTGAGGCGACCTACTGAATCGATGGCGACCGCTAGGGAGTGGGCTAACGCCCCGCAGTTAGCAACGCAGAGACTTGGGGGACGTGCTATCGGATTTCGCGGTCGCCGAACACTTCCGCGGTGAAGGCTTCCAGGGTTGCGCCTTTTTGCCAGGCGTCGTGCGGCAGTCCCGCCTTGTGGCAGGTTTGCTCGAGGAAGGTGACCCGGTCCCATCCATGTTCGACCGGCACCTGAGGCAGCAGCAGGCCGCGATGTCCGCCATAGGTTACAACCAATCCGTGGACTCCAATCTCCACTTCTTCCGGCTGGATCGCCTTGAGCGGAGAAAGAATGCTTAGCGAGACCTCCAGTGCCTGGGCTTCCTCAAGTGTGACCGGCGAGAAACGGGTGTCCTCAAAGGCGGCCGCGCGGGCAGTTTCAGCCACCGTACGGTAAAGTGAAACCACGGGCAGCACGTAGCCCACGCAACCGCGCAACTGACCCTGGGAATAGATCGTAGTGAACGCGCCGCGTGGTTCGGAGAAATGCGGCGAAGGCGGAGTGAAAGAAATCTCGCGGTGCTCGAGAGCCGACAAAATCGACTGGTGGGCGAGTTGCAACAGAATTTTGCGTTCTTCGGGAGTGAATTCATTCGGCCTCGCCGCCGACGAATTGCAACTTGCGGCGGGAGCGGCAGCCAGGTTGTCAGGTTGCAGCGACATCGCGCTTCCTCCGACGGCTGAGGACAAACGCGCGGCGGCGACGGCTCTTCACCACCTGCCGGTCAATCTTCGACCAGAAGGCGACGAAGTAATCGCCTGCCGATACCAGCGACAACAAAACCATGAACCAGATGGCCAACCGCGCAATCCAATGCACTGGAAAGAAGTAGTCGCCATAGATGGGCCACTCTTT
>Ga0187819_10001385_pt1 | contig 12539 bp, 8 predicted proteins | sample NC_wetland_sal_i_15_FD_132411 | JGI IMG/M metagenome (GOLD analysis project Ga0187819, IMG submission 132411) | Wetland sediment microbial communities from Neuse River Estuary, North Carolina, USA - SO4_4 | ecosystem: Environmental > Aquatic > Freshwater > Wetlands > Sediment | place: USA: North... | reverse complement strand
CGGCCACGTTGCTGACCTCGGACGTGGACGAGCGGGACCGGCCGTTCCTCATCGGGACGCGCACCCCGGAGGGGTTCTACCGGGTCCGGAACGGGATCAAGCCGTGCATCGCCCGGGGGCTGGCCTACGCGCCGTACTCGGACCTGATCTGGATGGAGACCTCCACACCCGACCTCGACGTGGCCCGTGAGTTCGCCGAGGCGATCAAGAATGAGTACCCGGACCAGCTGCTGGCCTACAACTGCTCGCCGTCGTTCAACTGGCGTGCGCACCTGGACGAGTCGACGATCGCGAAGTTCGGCAAGGAGCTCGCGGCCATGGGCTACCGGTTCCAGTTCATCACGCTGGCCGGCTTTCACGCGCTCAACCACTCAATGTTCGAGCTGGCCGGCGGCTTCGCCGCCGAGGGCATGCCCGCCTACGTCAGGCTGCAGGAGGCGGAGTTCGCGGCCGAGAAGCACGGCTATACCGCCACCCGGCACCAGCGCGAGGCGGGCACCGGCTACTTCGACCTGGTCACCTCGGCGATCTCCCCCAACGCCGAGACGGTGGCGCTGCTCGGCTCCACCGAAGCCGAGCAGTTCCACGCGGCCTGAGCATCGCGTTACGGCTGCCGTGGGCCGCATCGGTGCGGCCCACGGCAGAACCATTTATGGACCGGCCGGCACTGGCCAGCTGGCAGTCTCGCCGGTGCCCGGTAAAGGCCTAGCCGAGATCAGGCTCACTCCGCCAGGGGCGATGGTGATCGTGTAGCTGCCGCTCTCGACGTCCAGGGACCGGCCGGTCCACAAGTCGGTGATCCTGATCGCCTGGCTCAGCCCGAGCTGCGCCAGCGATACGCGGAAAGTCCGGCGCGCAGATGGGTCGGTGTTGAAGACGCCGATATACCAGATCCCGTCGGGCTGCCGCTTGGCGAATACCTGCTCGCTGGCGCCATCGATGAGCCGGCGGGCGGCGATGCCGTCCTGGTCGACCGCGATCACCGCGCGGTTTTCCAGCATGGCCTTGTCGGCGGGGGTCAGGTCGGTGAGGTTGGTGCCGAGGATAAGGGGTGAGCTGCCCAGCGACCACAGCGACATCATCGTCTGCCGTTCCGGCACGGTGAGACCGTCATCTGCTCCGTTGCCGACCTCCAGCGAGTCCTCATCGTTCCAGCCGGCCGGGCCGCCGTAGGGCTGCCAGCGGGCGACCGCGTCGAACCGGCTGGCTACGTGAGCCCAGTCGGTGAGCGGGTAGCTGCTGCCATCGGTTTCGCAGGAGTAGCACTCGATGTCGCCGCTGGTGCGCCACCCGTCGGCCAACTGGGCCCAGCGCGCGGCATCAGATATGGCCAGCGTGTTAGACAGGTCCAGCAGGATCTTGCGGCCGGTCCGGCGCAGCCCTACCGACCATGCCTCGATATCGGGAATATCCCAGGTGCCCACCCCATCGAGCTTGACGTAGTCGACGCCCCACGAGGCGAATTCGTCGGCCCAGCTATCGATGTAGTCCTGCGCGCCGGCCACGGCGTAGTTGATGCCGTACATGTGCCCGCAGTTGTAGTTCACTTCCGTGACGGAGGTGTTGGCGATCTGGCTGGCGGTAAACGATGTTCCCTCGATCGCGGTATTTCGCCGCACGGCGTTCTCCGGAATCCCCGGCGTGACGTACAGGCCGAATTTCAGGCCCTCGGCGTGCACGCGGCTGGCCACTGCCGCGATCCCGGCCGGGAAGGCAGCACGGTCCGGTATCCACCGGCCAAATGAGTCGACCTCAGGCCCGGTGCCGTCACAGGCCATCCAGAAATCATCGACGTTGACGTAGCGGTACCCGTACGAAGCAAGGCCGCTGCTCTTCATCGCGCGTGCCTCCGCCTCGATGCTCGCGGCGGTGGGGTGATGGCGCAGGAAGCTCCAGCTGCTCCAGCCCATGGGAGGCGGTCCGCCGGTCGCGCTGTCGGTCCCCGGAGGCCGGCCGGGCGATGTCGTCACCACCAGCGCGGCGCCTAGGGCGAGGGTAAGCATAGCGGCCGCCGCTGCCCATGAACGCCGCATCGATCTCCCTTCGGGAAGGGAACAGCTGATGTCAGGAGACGCCCACGCCGGCTGCGTCAGCCGAGCGCGCGCAGGCGTCTCGCCGGCGCAGCAGGTCGAGGTAGAGCTCGCAGAACTCGGCTCTCGCCGGGTCGGCCAGCGCGGCCGGGCTGCTGGGCCAGCTCGGCTGAGCGGTCCACCCAGGCCGCCATGACGGTCGCGGCCTGGCCGGGGCTCAGGCCGGCGAAGGAGGCGGCATGATGCGGGCTGAAGCAGACGACCTCGCACCGGCCGCCGGCGGGACGGCCGGCCAGCACGTGGCGCTGGTCGTTCGAGGGCGGTGAGCTGGTCGCGGCCGGGGCGGCTGGCTGCCGGCCGGCCCCGTTCCGGTGATCGCCGTCGCCGGTGTCAGTCTGCTGGGCTCCGAGCGCAGGAAAGCGGTTCTCGAAGACGACGACCTCATAGTCCGCGGCCGGGATCTCGGTCAGGCTGTCCGCCGTTGAGGGGCACAGCGGGCACTGGGCCGCCTCGGGCTGGAAGGTGCGGTCCTGGCGGTGGCTGGCGATGACCACCCACTCGCCGAGCAGCTGGTCCCAGCGGGCCTGTGACCGGACATGCACCGCGGCGAGCTGCCGCCGGTCGGGATACTCGGCTGGCCGTTCGGGGACGGCACCGAAGTACGTCAGCGCCCGGCCATCGGCCAGTGTTACCGCGGTCTTCCGCACCTGCAGGTCATCGTGGGTCATGGACCCTCATCACCGGTCAGGCGGGCAGACACGTCAGCCATGATTCAGAGGGCCTCGATGAAGATGACGACCGCCGTCAGTGTGCGCTGGGCGGGAATGGCCAGGCCGATCTCGGCCAGCGCGGCACCGGAGACTTCGATGCCGGGTAGGCCTGCGTCCGTCAGGCCTTCCCGGCGGCCCAGCCGGACGCCGGGCGTCACGTCGGTGACCCGGTAGCGCCGCGGTGGGTCAAGCCCGGGTACCCGCATGGCCGCCGGCTGATCGTTGACGGGTTCATCCAGCTGCGCGTAGCACATCAGGGCCGTTGACTGGTCACCGGAGACGACGCCGTGCATCCACGCGGTGTCATCCGGTGTCTCGAGCCGGACCACGCGGCCGGAGTGGACAAGGTGACGGTAGCGCTTATACAGCTGGATCCACTGCGCGAGCTCGGCCAGGTCCTCCTGGCTGGCCCGGGTGATGTCCCACTCGATGCCGAAGTGCGCGAACAGCGCGGTGGCGCACCGCAGCGACAGCGGCATGTACCGGCCGGTCTGATGGGAAAACGGCGCGGACACGTGCGCGCCCAGGTACTCCGGCGGTACCAGCTGCCCGGTCCAGCGCTGGATGGACTGGCGGGCGAGCGCGTCGGTCATGTCCGATGTCCAGACTCGCTGGACGCGTTCCAGCATGGCCAGGTCGATCCGGCCGCCGCCGGCGGCGCACGACTCCCACTCCACGCCCGGATACCGCTCCCGCAGCTCATCCAGCAGCGCGTAAACAGCGGCCGCCTGCTCGTGCGCGGCCGGGGCGCCCGCGCGGGCGCCGCTGCCCGCATCGATGATGTCCCGGTTGCAGTCCCACTTGACGTAGTCGATCGGGTACTCCGACAGCAGCGTGCTGATCCGGTCGAGCAGGTAGGCGGTGACTTCCGGGCGGGTCAGGTCCAGGACCAGCTGGTGCCGCTGCCGCGGCGGCACCCGGTGGCCGGCGGACAGGATCCAGTCCGGGTGCGCGCGGTACAGCTCCGAGTCCGGGCTGACCATCTCCGGCTCGATCCACAGGCCGAACTGCATGCCCTGGGCCCGCACGTAGTCGGCGAGCTCGTGCAGCCCGGCGGGCCAGACGGTCTGGTCGACCCACCAGTCGCCCAGGCCGGCCCGGTCGCTGCGGCGGCCGTGGAACCAGCCGTCATCTAGGACGTACCGTTCCACCCCGATGCCGGCCGCGGTGTCGGCCAGCGCCGCCAGCCGGCCGAAATCGTGGTCGAAGTAGACGGCTTCCCAGACGTTGAGGTTGACCGGCCGGGGCGAGCGCGGGTGCGCGGGCAGGGAGCGCAGGTAGCCGTGAAACTGCGCTGATAGGTCGTCCAGGCCGGACCGGGTGGCGGCAAGGTAGACCCACGGCGTGGCGTAGGACTCGCCCTGAGCCAGGGAGATCTCCCCGGGCAGCAAGAGCTCGCCGCCGCCGATGGTAGTCACTCCCGGCAGCAGCCGTTCACCTGATCCTGCCTGCATCCCGTGTCCGGTGTCGCCCGCCTGGCGGGTACCCGGCGTGCCGTGCGACTCCCGGTCCCGGCCGGTCATGCCCAGGCCGGATGGCACCCGCTCGACCCGGTGCACGGTGTTGCCGCTCCAGGCGACGTGCAGGCCGTAGACCTCGCCGCTGCCGAAGGCGAAGCCGGGGACGCCGGCGACCACCACGGTGGCCGAGTCATGGCCGGTGTGACCGCGGCGGCCTTCGCGCAGCCACAGCCCGTCGCCGAGCCGATGCCGCTGCGGGATGCGCTCGGCGGTCTGCCGTCCGGTGAAGTCCAGAACCTCGCCGACCCGGCCGGGCACCGGGAAGACCACCTCCAGGCTGTCCACCACGTACGGCTGGCTGGCGGTATTCGTCAGCGTGTGCCGGGCGCGGATCGCGCCGCCCGGCACCGCCTCGACCTCGGTTACCAGCCGCAGGCCAGCGTCGGCGTCGGCCGCCTCGACGCGTGCCCGCCTGCCGTCGTGCTCGGAGCGCGCCGGCCGGAAGACCGGCGACCAGTCGCGCCCGGCCGCCGGGTAGTCTCCGCCGGTGTCCAGCCGGTGCCCGGACAGGCCTGGCCGGCCGAACCAGCCCGCCCCGTGCTCGGGCAGCAGGGGCCACAGCCGGACTGCCGCCAACAGCGCCGCGGCATCGCCCGGCCGCAGCCCGGCGGCAGGCACCGGCCCGACCCAGACGGCCGGGAGCCCGCCCGCCCGCGGGAACAGGATCAGCCCGGTACCGGACGCGGCATCCGGATCAGCCACCAGCAGCGGCGCTGAGCCGACCGCGACCTGATCCGCCGGGAAGCCGCCGGAACGAGCGCGCACACCCTCACCGACGCTCACGTAACCTCCGATCTCGACCATATGCGCCGGGCCCAGGCGTCAGGGCGCCCGGGCCCGGCTGATGCCGACAGCAATCCGGCCACCGATAATAGGCGGCGAGCCGGTCAGCTGGTTCTCAGCACGTAGTCCGCATCGTTCTGGGCCGTTTTCAGCGCCTGGCTGACCGGTTCGGTGCCGAGGAAGGCCGGACCGAGATCGTTCACGACATCGGTCAGCGCGTCACCGACGCCGGGGGTGTTCGGGAAGTTGACCACCTTCCCTTGCGCCTCGGTCAGGAACGGCTGCATGTCGATGCCCTGCTTCTGCCAGTACTGCAGGAACAGCGGGTCGAGGCTCTTGATGGCCGGCCAGATGTAGCCGCCTGAGCCGAGGATCGCTTCTGATCGCGGCGAACCGAGCCATTGCTCGAGCTCCCACGCCTGCTTGGGGTACTTGGTGTGGCTGTTGAGGCCGTCGATCAGGCCGTTGAACACGCTGACCCGGCCATCCGGGCCGATCGGCAGCGTGGCGATGCCGACCGGGAAGGTCACGCTGGACTTGACCGAGACGGTGTTCCAGTCGCCCTCCTCCCACATGGCCAGCTGGCCCTGGGCGAACATCTGCTCTAGGTTGTTGCCGTTGGCGTTCGGCCCGGACAGGTCACCCGGCACCATGACGTGGTCGCCGGTCAGGTACTTGGTCAGGAACGTGATGCCCTCGTTGACCTGGGGGGTGGTCAGGCTCGCCGTGGTCGCGTAGGGATGCGGGAGCACGCTGCCGCCGGTCTCGGCGACGTAGTCGCCCCAGCCGCCCTGCGGGTCGTTGTTGATGCCGATGGCGTAGGTCGCGATCTTGCCCGGGTTGAACTGCGGGGACAGCGCGTTGTGCCCGCTGGTGTCGGTGGTCGCCTCCTTGAGGAACGTGACGAACGACCCGGTGCCGTTCGCGCTCCAGCTCAGGTTGGCCGGCACCGTCAGGTGCAGCTTGTTGAAGTAGGCCTTGTTGTAGTACAACGCGATCGTGTCCCAGTCCTTCGGCAGCCCGTAAATCGCTGACCCGCGGGAATGCAGCGCGACCAGCTGCGGGTAGTACTGCGACATGTCGATGTGGCTGGCCTTGATCAGCGGCGTCAGGTTGGTCAGCATCCCGTCCTTGATGAACGTGGCGAGCCACGGGGTGTTCACCCAGAACAGGTCTGGCGCCCCGCCGGTGATGAACTCGGCAATGGTCTTCTGCTCGTAGTTGCCGTACGGGATGTTCTCGATGTCGACCTTGATGTCGGGGTGGAGTTTCTCGAACTCGTTGATGGACTGCTGGTAGCCGATCTGCTCGTGCGGGTCCCACAGCGCGTAGGTCAAGGTGACCGTGCTGCCGTTGCCCGAGCCGCTGAAGCCCCAGCCCGCGCAGCCGGACAGCAGGGTCAGCACCGCGCCGATGATCATGATCCGGGAGGCGAAGCCGGCGCGGCGCAGCGCCGACCGTCCGGGCCGCGGCCCGCTCACCGGTTGATCCCGGTGAGCGAGATGGAGTTCACGATGTGCTTTTGGAAGATCGCGAACAAGATGACCATGGGGATCAGCGCAACCAGCGCTCCGGCCAGGATCAGGTTCCACTGGACGCTGAAGTTGGAGTTGAAGTTGGCGATGCCCACGGTGAGGACGTTCAGCGAGTTGGAGTTGGTCACGATCAGCGGCCACATGAAGTTGTTCCAGCCGAACACGAACGCCAGCAGCGTGGCGGTGATGATGATCGGCCGGGATATCGGCACGATGATCCGCCACAGGATCCGGCCTTCGGAGCAGCCGTCCAGCCGTGCGGCCTCCATCACCTCCTTCGGGATCGTCATGAAGTACTGCCGCATCAAGAACACCGAGAACGGCACGCCCAGCACGTACGGCAGGAAGATCGCCCAGTAGGTGTTCAGCAGGTGGCTGTGCGCGAACAGCACGTACAGCGGGACCAGGGTCACGATGTTCGGCACCATCAGCGTCATCAGGTACACCCAGAACAGGGAGTCCCGGCCGGGGAACTCCATCCGGGCGAACGCGTAGGCGCCCATCAGCGAGAACGTCACCTGACCAGCGGTGAGGATGACGGTCACCAGCAGGGTGTTGGCCAGGTACCGCCCGAAGTCGTACTGGGTGAAGATCGTCTTGAAGTTGGCCAGCGTCGGGGGCGACGGCGGCCGCAGCGGAGACTGCGACAAGATCGCCGACAAGGGCTTGAACGCCCCGAAGATCGACATCACGTACGGCAGGATGAAGATGAGGGCGATGATCAGGAGCAGCAGGTAGAACAGGGTGATCCGCGCGCCCTTGCCCAGCCGCGATGCCCGTCCCGTCGTAACTGCCGTGGCGGCGGGTACGGCGGTGGTTACTGAGGTCATTGCGGGCTCCTCACGCGATCTCGTACGTAATGCGCTTGTTGAAGTAGCGGAACTGCGCGATGGTGATGGCCAGGATGACCAGGAACAACACCACCGACATCGCCGAGGCCTCACCGATCCGGAACCCGGCGAACGCCGTATCGTAGATGTTCAGGCTGGCCACCTCGGTCGCGTTCCCCGGTCCGCCGGCCGTCATCACGTATACGGTGTCGAACACCTGGAACGAGCCGATGACGCCGGTGACCAGGACGAACAGCATCGTCGGCCGCAGCAGCGGCAGCGTCACCCGGCGGAACTGCTCCCACTTGCTCGCCCCGTCTATGGACGCTGCCTCATACATCGTCAGCGGGATCGCGCCCAGGCCGGCCAGGAAGAACAGCATGTTGTAGCCCGCGTACTGCCAGATGTTGGCGAACGCGATCACCGGCATCGCGGTGGCCTCATTGGACAGCCAGGCCGGCCCGGTGATGCCCAAGTGGCCCAGGAACTGGTTGACCAGGCCGGTGGACGGGTTGAACACCCAGTTCCACACCACGCCCATCGCGACCGGGGTAGCGAGGAACGGCAGCACGGCGATGACGCGTATCACCCCGCTGCCGGCCATCTTGCGGCGCAGCAGCATCGCCATCCCCAGCGCGAACGCGGTCTGGATCGGGATGTTCAGGATCACGTAGTAGGCGGTCACCGCCAGCGAGTGGCCGAACCCGTCGTACTTGAAGATGTTCAGGTAGTTGCTCAGCCCGACCCACTTCATCGGGGTGAGCAGGTTCCACTGGACCAGGCTCAGGAAGATGACCAAGATGATGGGGATCACCAGGAACAAGATCACGCCGAGCAGGCTGGGCGCCAGGAAGGCGAACGCGGTCCGGACCCGGCGCCTGTCGGCTTTCGAGGCCGTCTCCACATGCTCCTGCTTGGGGATCGTCGTGGTGGCGGCAGCGGCAACGCTCATCATGCCTCCCTTGGAGCAGGACAACTGGTACCTGCTGACCCGCTCCTGTACGCTAGATGGAAGGATCAATCATCCTCGATGGAAGGTTCCATCACATATGGTGACGCCGCTCCCCAGCGGTGTCAAGAGATGATTTTCTGCTAATGGGGGTGTAAGCCAGTGACAGTGAACACGCAAACGCCGCACGCGGTCGGCGCGGTGCGGCGCAAGGTCACGATCAACGACGTGGCCGACGCAGCCGGGGTCGGCAGGCAGACCGTCTCCAACGTGCTCAACGGGACCGGGCGGGTCGGCGCCGCCGCACGCGAACGAGTGCTGCAGGTCGTGGCCGAGCTCGGCTATCACCCCCACCACGGCGCCCGCAGCCTGCGGACGCACCGGACGATGCAGCTCGGCTACCTGATGACCGAGATCCAGCTGGAGCCGAGCAACCTGATCATGATGCAGTTCCTGCAGTCACTGGTCGCTGCCGCCGCCGAGCATCACTACCGCGTAGTCATCGCGCATGACGCCGATCCCCGCGAAGCAATCCGGCGGCTGATCGCCAGCCGCACCGTGGACGCGTTCGTGCTGTCCGATCTTCAGCCCGGCGATCCGCGGGCGGAACTGCTGTGCGAACTCGGCGTGCCGTTCGCGTGCTTCGGCCGGACCAGCCCCGGGCTGCCGCAGTACTGGGCTGACTTCGACAACGCCGAGGCCGAGGCTGCCGCGGTGCACCACGTTCTCGGCCGGGGCTACACCCGTCCCGGCTACGTCGGCTACGCGTCGGACAGCTACTGGGACATCGCGCGCGAGGCCGGATTCCGGGCCGGGCTGGCCAGCCACGGCATCCCCGGCGACGGGGCGGGCCTGCTCCAGGTCGATGACGATACGACCGCGTCTGCCCGGATCCGCTCCTTCATCTCTTCAGCCCGGGCGGACGCCGTTCTCACCGGCAGCGACAAGATCGCGCAGATCGTGTACGACGTGGCCGCGGAGCTGAACCTGCGCATCGGCCGCGACCTCGCGGTCACCGGGTTCGATGGCAGCATACGCGCCGAAATACTGCATCCGCGGCTGACAACGATCGCCATCCCCGTGGACGACATAGCCCGTCACGTCGTCGGACGGGCGCTGCGGCAGCTCGATCAAGGACCAGACTCCGAGCCCGGCGAGATCGTCCCGGCCCCGCTGCGCCCGGCCGGAAGTACCTCGCCGCACCCCGAACCAGAACCCGGGTCCTGATAACCTCCCGGCCACGCGAAACTCGCAGCCTCACGCCCCGTTAGCAGAAAATCATCTCTTGACACCGCTCGGCAGCAGCGTCACCATATGTGATGGAACCTTCCATCGAGGATGATTTATGCTTCCATCACGCTCGCTAGCTGAAGGCCAGGCTGGAACATAGGGTCCTAACTCGGGAGACACGATGGCCACGGTAGACCTGGAGCAGATCAACAAGGTGTATCCCAACGGTTTCCATGCCGTGAAGGACCTGGACCTGGATGTGCGGGACGGGGAGTTCATGGTGCTGGTCGGCCCGTCCGGGTGCGGGAAGACCACCGCGCTGCGGATGGTCGCCGGGCTGGAGGACATCTCCTCCGGCCTGCTGCGGATCGGCGGCAAGCCGGTCAATGATGTGACGCCGAAGGACCGGGACATCGCGATGGTGTTCCAGAACTACGCGCTGTACCCGCACATGACGGTACGGGACAACATCGGGTTCGCGCTGAAGCTGCGCAAGATGCCCAAGACCGAGGTCGCCGCCAAGGTGAACGAGACCGCGGAGATCCTCGGGCTGACCGAGTGGCTGGACCGCAAGCCCGGCCAGCTGTCCGGCGGGCAGCGGCAGCGGGTGGCGATGGGCCGGGCGATCGTCCGCGAGCCGTCGGTGTTCTTGATGGACGAGCCATTGAGCAACCTGGATGCCAAGCTGCGGGTGCAGATGCGCGCCGAGGTGCAGCGGATCCAGCGGCGGATCAACGTGGCCACCATGTACGTGACCCACGACCAGGTCGAGGCGATGACGATGGGCGACCGGGTCGCGGTCATGCGGTCCGGGGTCCTGCAACAGTGCGACCACCCGCAGGTGCTGTATGACCACCCGGACAACCTGTTCGTGGCGGCGTTCATCGGCTCCCCGGCGATGAACCTGTACGAGGCCGCCATCACCGAGGGCGCCCGGTCTCTGCGGCTGGGATCCCAGGACATCGAGCTGCCGGCCTCGGTCCGGGTGGCGCATCCGGGGCTGGCGGCCTACGCCGGGAAGCACGTGGTCGTGGGCCTGCGCCCGGAGCACCTGCCCGCCGCCAACGGCGCCGCCGGGCCGACCATGGTGGGCGAGGTGGATCTGGTGGAGGCGCTGGGCTCCGAGCTCATGGTGCACTTCACCCTTGACGCCCGCCGGGTGCGGGCCGAGGGTACGGCCAGCGCGGATGAGGAGGCCGTCACCGAGTCCGGCGAGGGCGTGGCCCGGGTCGACCCGGGCAGCCCGGTCAAGGTCGGTCAGCGGGCCAGGTTCGCCATCAAGACTGACGGCATGCAGTTCTTCGATCCCGACTCCGGGGAGGCGATCTGGGGGGCCTAATACGTCCAGCAGAAGATCGTGATCTGGTGGTGAGCCGGCCGGTCACTAGCACGGGCCCGGACTTACGGGGCCGCGTGGCAGTCGTGCGGCGTGGACTGGCTTGCCGCGCTGAAGGCGTGGCCCGGACAATAGCCAGTCAGCGGGTGCGCCCGCTTCGACGCGATGGTATGACGGGGCTGCCGTGTCCAGCGTGCTGATCCCGGATCCGCAGCAGCAATGAGGACTGCCTGACGACCAGCTGAGGACTGCGGGACGACCAGCTCAGGCCGCCGAATACGGCGATAGCGACACCGAGATTCTCGCGGGCACCTGCGGGCCGACCCCGACCGACGCCGCGGGTACCTTGACCGGGGCGAAGAAACTGCTGCGCATCGGGTGGCCGCGCGGGTACGGCGGTAACGTTTCCGGAACGGTGCGGTCGTAGCGTAGTCACCGTGACCAAGCTCCGGGCACCGGGACCGAACGCCGCCGCGGTCTGGGTCGCGGTGCTGGGTGGGCTGGCCGTGCTGTCCCTGGTGGCGTCGCTCCCGCTGTCGCTGCTCTCGGGGCAGATCGGCAACGGGCTCGTGGCCGTGGTCCTCGGCATCCCGTGTGCCGCCATCGGGGCCTTGGTCGCCCGGCGCCAACGGCGCAACCCGCTCGGCTGGCTGTTCATGCTGACGGCCGTCTGCCTGTTGGCCAGCAACGACGGCGGGGACTACGCCTACTTCGTCTACCGCCTCGGCCATCACGTCCCGTTCGGGCCGACAGCGTTGGCGCTGGATCAGCTGTGGACTCCGGGCCTGGCCCTGCTCGCGGCGGTAATCCTGCTCTTCCCCGACGGCCGGATGTCATCACCGTTCTCGCGCTGGGCCATACGCGCTCTCTGGGCGATGTACGCCGTGTTGCTCGCCGCCTTCGCCGTGGCGACCGCGCGGGCGCTCGCCGCTCATCCGGTCCGGATCGATGCCTCCGGCGGACTGTCCGCCATCGACAGCCCGGGCGGCTGGTTCGCGGATGTGCAGCATCTGGTCCTCCTGCTGCTCTTGGCGATAGCACTGGGTTTCATCATCCGCCAGGTGCTGAGCTGGCGGCGCTCGTCGGGGGAACGGCGCCAGCAGCTGAAATGGCTGGCCAGCGGCGCGGCAGTCACCATCGCCAGCGTGGTGCTCGCGGTGGCGTTCGCCACCAGTGGCCCCATCTCAGGCGTGAAGGAATGGCTGGACAACCTGGCCTGGTTCGGCCTGGCCGCGCTGCCGGTGTCGATGGGCGTGGCGATCCTGCGCTACCGGCTGTACGAGATCGACCGGATCATCTCCCGGACACTGGCCTACGCGGTGGTGACCGGGCTGCTCGTCGCCGCGTACGCGGGCCTGGTGCTGTTGTCCACTCGCGTGCTGGCGGTGTCCTCGTCGGTCGCGGTGGCGGCCTCGACCCTGGCCGCGGCGGCGGCGTTCAGCCCGCTCCGGCGGCGGGTGCAGCGGGTCGTGGACCGCCGGTTCAACCGGGCCCGGTATGACGCGGACGTGACGGTGGCCGCGTTCGCGGCCCGGCTCAAGGACGAGGTGGACCTG
>Ga0187819_10001383_pt1 | contig 12551 bp, 11 predicted proteins | sample NC_wetland_sal_i_15_FD_132411 | JGI IMG/M metagenome (GOLD analysis project Ga0187819, IMG submission 132411) | Wetland sediment microbial communities from Neuse River Estuary, North Carolina, USA - SO4_4 | ecosystem: Environmental > Aquatic > Freshwater > Wetlands > Sediment | place: USA... | reverse complement strand
GCTGCGCAGAATTCTGGATTGTGCACGGCCGGTCTACGACTGGGTGATTGTGGACCTGCCTACCGTTTTCGAACGCCTGAGTCTGCTGATGCTGCCTGAAGCCGAGCATGGGTTCCTGGTCACAACACCGGAGCTGCCCAGCCTGCATCTGACGCGCAAGGCCGTGTCGCTGCTGGCACAGGTGGGGCTGAGCCTGGACAATTTCAAAGTCATCGTGAACCGGGCGGGAAAGGCGGATGAAGTGACCCTGGAAGCCATGGCCAAGATCTTCAAAGCGCCGGTATACGCCACCTTTCCGAATGATTACCTTTCGCTGCATAAATCCCTGAGCGCGGGCCAGCCGATTGGTCCGTGTGTACTGGAGCGCGCCCTGTGGGAATTTGCTCGCGCGCTCTGTGCGCAGCCCCGGCGGGTGGAAGCGCCGAGCCGGCCTGCAGAGCCGTCGAGAACGCTCACGCACGTGTAAGGACATGACGCATGTTGACTCCTAACCCCGATGCCAAGCCGGCCCCCGAGCTGACCTGGGACCAGCGCCTGCTGCGGAACTCCGGCCGCCAGAAGAACGCCCTCCGCCCGGAGTACCAGCAGCTCAAGTTCACGTTGCATCGCAAGCTGCTCGACAAGATCAATCTGGAGGCGCTGGCTACCATTGACAACCAGCGGGTTCGCGGTGAGGTGCGGCAGGCGGTCATCTCCCTCATTGACGGCGAACAAACGCTGCTCAGCTCCCTCGAGCGGCAACAGATCTCGGAAGAGGTGCTCGACGAGGTGTTCGGCCTGGGGCCGCTCGAGCCGCTGCTGCAGGACCCCACCATCTCCGACATTCTGGTGAACGGCTACCGGCAGGTTTATGTGGAGCGCAAGGGGTTGCTCGAGCTGACCAACGTCGGTTTCCGGGATGACTCGCACCTGTTACGCATTATTGACAAGATCGTGTCGCAGGTGGGCCGCCGCGTGGACGAGTCCACCCCCATGGTGGACGCGCGCCTGAGCGACGGCTCGCGTGTCAACGCCATCGTGCCTCCACTGGCCGTCGACGGCCCGCTGCTCTCGATTCGCCGTTTCGGCACGGACAAGCTGACGGCTCCGGATCTGGTCGATCGAAAAGCCCTCACGCCAGGAATGATGGAGTTGCTCGAAGGCGCGGTTAGGGCACGGCTCAACCTCATCATCGCGGGGGGAACCGGCTCTGGAAAAACGACTCTGCTGAATGCACTTTCGGCGTTCATCTCGCCCAAGGAACGCATTGTCACCATTGAGGATGCCGCCGAACTCCAACTGAAACAGCCGCATCTGGCTCGTCTCGAAACCCGTCCCCCCAATATCGAGGGCCAGGGTGCGGTCCGCCAGCGCCAGTTGCTCATCAACGCTCTCCGCATGCGGCCCGACCGCATCGTCGTCGGCGAGGTGCGTGGCGAGGAAGCGCTGGACATGTTGCAAGCCATGAACACCGGTCACGACGGCTCGCTGACCACCGTGCACGCCAACAGCCCGCGGGACGCCATTTCGCGCCTGGAGGTGATGGTTTCGCTAGCTAATGCCAACATGCAGATGGTGTCCATCCGCCAACAGATCTCTTCTGCAGTCCACGTGCTGGTGCAGGCGGCGCGGTTGAGCGACGGCTCGCGGCGCGTGGTGAACATTACTGAAGTTACGGGTATGGAAGGCGACATGGTGACCTTGCAGGACATCTTTGTTTTTGAGAAGCGCGGCGTTTCGGCGGAGGGTAAGGTCCTCGGTCGTTTCTGCGCTACCGGGATTCGGCCGAAATTTGCCGAAAAACTGTTGACTGCGGGCATCCCGCTCTCTCCGGAACTGTTCGACCAGTCGATCGAGATTTGAGAAGCCATGCTCTTAGTCCTATTCATTTTCGGTGCTGTGGTTGCGGCGACGGTCGGGGCTTACCTCCTGCTGGAGAGCCGGCTGCGCCGGGCCGACCTGGACACCATCAAGAGCCGCCTGCTCGGAACCGGAGCCAAGACCCCCAAGCACCAAGGCCCCGCACCAACCCTGATGCAAGGCGAAGATGCCCGGAAGGACCGCATGGTCTTGGAGCTGCTGAGGCGCTTCCGCCTGCGCCACCGCCTGCAGGAGTTACTGGAGCGCGCGGGCCTGCGCTGGCCTGTAGTGCGGCTGGCGCGTCTTATCTTAACCGGCATCCTGGTGGGCTTTTCCGCCGCCTGGTACTTGCTGCCCGCTCCGCTGGACCGTATCGCGTTCCTCACCGCGCCGCTTTGTGGCGCTATGCCTCTGCTTTACGTTTGGCGCAAGAGCAAACAAAGGTTGCGGAGGTTTGAGGCCCAGTTTCCCGATGGCCTGGAGTTTGTAGCACGAGCGATGCGCGCCGGTCACGCTTTCTCGGTTTCGCTGGAAATGTTACATCGCGAATTCGACGAGCCTCTGGCCGGAGAGTTTCGCCGGACCTTTGACGAGCAGAACCTGGGATTGCCGCTGGACGTGGCACTCGAAAAGCTGGCAGCGCGAATTCCCTTACTGGACGTGCAGTTTTTCGTGTCGGCCGTGCTGCTGCAAAAGCGCACGGGAGGCAATCTAGCAGAAGTTTTGGAAAAACTGGCGTACCTGATCCGGGAGCGCTTCAAGCTGAGGGGGCGGATTCGCGCCATCAGCGCTCACGGGCGTATGACGGGCACGGCGCTGTCGCTTATCCCTGCGGCGGTCGCGGGCATGATGTTCTACGTGAATCCCCAGTACGTGTTGTTCTTCGTTCATGACACGACCGGGCAATGGATGATGGGCGGAGCGATCGGGTTGCAGCTCGTGGGCTACGGCGTAATCAAGAAGATTGTTTCGATTGAGGTCTGACCATGGTCTGGGCGACGGCACTGATATTCGTATTGACGGTGGGAATTCTGGCGACGCTCGGGTTCCAGTTGTGGGTTCGGCCGAGGGCGGCCATCGACCGGGTAACGGCTACGGTCGTGGATACCGCCAACCCGCTGGGCCATCCCAGCCTCGCCTGGCGCGACCTGGTGAACAAGCTGGGTTCGCTAGTGCCTTCCGCGCCCAAGGACTCGACGGTGATGGTGCGCCGGCTGATGCGCGCCGGCTTCCGCGGTCCGGGCGCTCTGAAGATGCTGTACGGCTCGAAAGCCATCCTCGGCGTGGTGCTGCCCGCGGTGGCGCTGGCTTTCATCGCCAAGTCCGACGCCGACCCCGGCAAGAAGATGCTCTTTGTGCTGGCCTCATTCGCCGCCGGATTCTTCGGACCCAACGAGTATGTGAGGCTTCGTGCGAAGCGGCGCCAGAAACACCTTCGCAAAGGGCTGCCCAACGCGCTGGACCTCATGGTGGTCTGTGTAGAGAGCGGCCTGGGCCTCGATCAGGCCATCGTGCAGGTGGCCAAGGAACTGCAATTCGCCCATCCCGAGATCAGTCAGGAATTCAGCCTCATGAATCTGGAGACGAAAGCGGGCAGCCGCCGCGCCGACGCGCTGCGGAATCTGGCGGATCGCACGGGCGTCGAGGAAGTGAAGAAGCTGGTCGCCGTGCTAATCCAGGCGGACCGGTTTGGCACCAGCATCGCGCAGAGTCTGCGGAGTCATTCCGAATTCATGCGCGTGCAAACGCGCCAGCAGGCGGAGGAGAGAGCCGCCAAGCTGGGTGTGAAGCTGGTGTTCCCGATCTTTTTCTGTATTTTGCCGTCGCTCTTCGTGGTGACGGTAGGGCCGGTGATGGTGCGCATCGTGCGGGAACTCATCCCCATGATGGTGAACATGTAGAGCGCCTTCCAAATTGCTACGAAAGGAGAACCCCGTATGGACACATCGATGGTACGCCTGTTATGCGCTGTTTTTGCGCTGGTTTTTTTAGGCGTGATTGTGTTGCGGCGTCGCAAAAGCGCCGAATAGATGAAAGACCACGTGGAGGCCGCCGGCGCGGCCGGCTATTCTTGCCGTGCTCGGCGCCCTCCGTGGAGTATCCAAATGACGAGACACAGTTCAGACTTTCGCATCGTAAGGTGGGCCGCGGCGGTGACGGCGGTGCTGGTAACCCTGGCGCCTGGAACTCCTGCGGCCACTTTCGGCTCTGTCGTGCCGATTGGCGGTCATGCCGCTGACATCGCCCTCGACGAACCCCGGGGTGTCCTTTATGTGGCGAACTTCGGCGCGGCACGGATTGACGTGGTATCGCTGGCGAAAGCCGCGGCCACCACTTCCATTCCCGTGGCGCCCTTTCCGGGCTCCCTTTCCCTCTCTCCGGACGGCCAGTTTCTGGTGGTGGCGCACTTCGGCAATTTTCAGTCGCCCAGTTCGCCGGCCAACGCGCTCACGGTGATTGATCTGGTTTCGCAGGGACAACAGACGCTGACGTTGGGGGATCCTCCGCTGGGCGTCGCCTTTGGCGCCGATGGGTTTGTCCTGGTGGTCACCACCACGCAGTTCTTGCGGTTCGACCCGCTCTCGGGGGCCACCCAAGTGCTCGATACCATTGCCGGAGTGACCGCCAAGACTCTTCCCGTACCCCCTGCAACCTTTCCGCCGCAGATCGTGGCGGCATCGGTCGGGGTTTCGGCCGACGGCACCAGGATATACGGGTTGACCGATACCATCCGTTTCCGGTATGACGTGCTGAGCCAGACCGTCTATTCGGCCGGTTATACATCGCAACCGCCGCAAGGGCCACGGGTGGTCAGCGTCAGCAGCGACGGTTCCTATTTCACCGCGGGATGGGGTCTGTTTGATGCCTTGGGCAACCTGCTCTCCGAATTCCCCAATCCTTCCGGACAGCTCAATGTGGGGAGCCACGCGATTAATTCCGTGGCGGGCCTGATCTACGCGCAGATCCCACAGGCGCAGGCGCAGGGCAGTGGAACATCATCAGCTCCTGCCGCCGCCCAGCCACCCGTTCTGATGATCGTCGATGCCGACAACTTGACGGTGCGAGACCAACTGCAGCTCCCGGAGAACCTGGCCGGCAAATCGCTATTGAATTCGGCCCGCGACACCATGTACTCGGTTTCCGACAGTGGTGTGATGATCTTGCCGGTGGGTTCACTCGCGAGCTCTCACCGTCTCGCCGCCTCGCTGGAGGATGTCATCTTCCGGGGCAGCCTCTGCAATCAGCAGGCAGCCACCCAGGATGTGGTGATCGCGGATCCCGGTGGCGGGGCAACGGATTTTACCATCTCGACGGCAACCGCCGGCATCAACATCTCGCCCGCTTCAGGGACCACACCCGCGACCGTGCATATTAGCGTCGACCCGCAGTCGTTCGCGAATCAGCGGGGCACCGTCACGGCCTGGTTGCAAATGACCTCCCGGACAGCGGTGAATCTGCCTCCCGGTATTCGCGTTCTGATCAATAATCGCGGGCCGGAACAGCGCGGCACCATCGTCGACGTCCCCGGAAAGCTGGTGGATATTCTTGCCGATCCCGTCCGCAACCGTTTTTATATTTTGCGGCAGGACAAGAACCAGGTGCTGGTGTTCGACGGCACCAGCTATCAGCAAATCGCCACGTTGCGAACCGCCAACACACCGACCCAGATGGCCTTCACGTTCGATCGGAGTACCCTGTTGGTGGGTCATGACAATTCGCAACTGGCCTACACCTACGACTTGAACAGCCTCACCGCGCTCGGGCCGATCTACCTTCCGCCGGGCCATTATCCGCGATCTATCGCCTCCTCGGGGAATGCTACGCTGGCGGCTTCGCGCGTGGCAGGCCCCGTGAACACCATCGACCGCATCGATTTGCTCTCGCACCAGGCGTTCACGCCTTTGACGCTGGGTATGTACCAAAACAGCGTCAATGTGAATACCGCGCTGACCGCCTCGGCCAACGGAGCTTCCATCTTGGCGGCCATGCCCGACGGCACCGTGATGCTGTACGACGCGAGTGCTGACTCTTTCGTCGCGGCACGGCAGGATTTTCCTTCCCTGGCGGGTGCTTATGCGGCCTCGAATTACGATTCCTACATCGTCGACAATCATTTACTCAATGCTTCGCTCGTTCCGGTTACCGACCTGGACAACGCGGGCGGCTCGTCTTCCGGGTTCGTGTTCGTCGACCAGACGGGCTATCGCACGACCGCGGCGGACACACTGTCACCGGGGGTTATGCAGCGAGTCAACATGAGCTTGTTGGCGGGCGTAAACCCCACGGCGATGGCGGAAGCGCCGCTCGTGGGCCAGCCTGGTGCCGTGTTCACGCGAACGCTGGACGGTCTGTACACTCAGAGCGCCTTCCTCTCGCTGACGGTCTCCGGCTTTACCGCCATAGCGTGGAACTATGACGCTGCGGTAGCGCCCCCGAACTTGCAGACGGTGGTCAGCGCCGCTGATGGTTCGGGTGCGGTTGCGCCCGGCGGGCTGGTAACGGTCTGGGGGAGCCAGTTGAGTCCTGTGAACATTGCCACGAGCGAGATACCGGTTCCGACAGCTCTGGGGGAGTCTTGTTTGACGGTGAACGGGGTGCCCGTGCCGATGCTGTTCGCTTCGCCCAACCAAATCAACGCGCAATTACCTGTCGAGGTGGAGGGTGCAGCCACCATGGTGCTCCACACTCCGGGCGGGACCAGCAACGATCTCGATTTTACGATCGTCCCAGAAGCCCCCAGTGTATTCCGTAGCGGAGTGGCTGGGCCTGAGCGCGGCATTGCGACGGTGGTGCACGCCAAGAACAATCAATTGGTAACCCCCTCCGATCCGATCCATCGCGGCGAAGCGATCGTGATATACGCTACCGGCCTTGGCCGCACCCAGCCCGCGCTGGCTACCGGATTCGCGGCCTCGTCCAACCCGCTTCCGGTGGTCGTCGCGCAGCCGGATGTCGCGCTGGGCAGCCTTTCCTTGCCCCTCTACTACGCGGGCCTGGCGCCCGGCGAGGTGGGGGTGTACCAGATCAACGCTCTGGTGCCCGGATGGGCGCCGACCGGCATGCAAGTGCCGCTCACCATCACCCAGGGCTCCGTGTCGACTACCCTGACGGTCCGGGTCATTGACTGACCCACAAGAGGAATCATGAAAGCCATCTGCACATCTGTCTTTGCCGCGCTGGTCGTCATCGCGCCCGCCTGCTTTGCCCAAAAGTGGGAAGTTGGGGGCGTCGCCGGCGGCGGTTTCTCCAGCGGCTTAAACGTTTCGAACGACCTCGCCACAGCCAGTACCGGTTTGGCCAATGGATTGGGCTTCGGCGCCGTGCTGGGCCAGAATCTGTATCCCCGGATCAGTGGGGAGTTGGGTTACACCTATCACTTCAGCGACCTCCAGATCTCCGGTTCCGGTCAGTCGGCTTCGTTCAGCGGCGTCACCCATTCCATGTATTACGATATTCAGGTGCATGGACGTGCCACGCGCTCCCGCTGGCAGCCATTCGCTGCCGGCGGCGGAGGCGTGCGGGTGTTCCGCGGCGTGGGGACGGAAACCCCGTACCAGCCGCTCAGCAGCTTTGCACTGCTCACCAAGACTCAGCAATGGATGCCCATGGTCACGTTTGGCGGCGGCGTCAAGTGCGCCATCGCACCCCGCGTCCGATTGCGCTTCGAAGTGCGGGATTATCTGACCCGCTTTCCAACCCAGGTCATTGCACCCGCGCCCGGTGCGCGCCTTTCCGGCTGGCTGCATGACTTTGTTCCTATGGCCGGTATCACTTTTGTTTTTTGATATATGACTGCGGCAGGCCATTAATAGGCCTAGCCGTACAAGGCGGTTCCGCAGCCGTTCTGAGCGATGTACTTTCAGATCACACTATTCAACATTGTCACGCTGTTCTTGATGGCGGCGACGTTCCTGGTGGTTGCCAGGCGCTTCAGCACGCGTCTGGACAGCAATTGGCCGCTCACGTACTACGGTGTTCTGCTGGCCTATTGGCGAGGGTATGCCTACACTCTGGATACTTACTGGGTGATGGGCGGACTGCTCTGCGGACTGCTGCTGCGCTTCGAATTTCTGGCCGGTGCCGCGGAAAAGTTGATCCGGGCGCTGGAGTTCCTGGTGTTCGCTTACGTCACCTGGCGGTGTGTGAAGCTGATTCTGCGCTGGTGAGCCTTACCGCTCCACAGGCAAGCCCGACTGTTGCCATGCTCGCCATCCTCCATCCAGGGAGATCACGTTGCTGTATCCCATCTTCTGCAGCGCCTCCGCGGCAAGCGCCGAGCGAAAACCTCCGCCGCAGTAGAGCACCATCGGAGTCTTTTTGTCGGGTACTTTGGCTTCGATATCGCGCTCGATAACGCCTTTGGAAATATGCACCGCGCCGGCAGCGTGCCCGGCGGCCCATTCGCTTTCCTCTCGCGTGTCGACGAGCAGCGGCTTCTCCCCATTCGCCAGCATCCTCTTAAACCCCTCGATGTCGGTTTCCCGGATACGCGATTTGGCTTCGTTAACCAGCTTGAGAAATCCCGGAGAGTGCGTCACGAACAGTGGCTCCTAAGTCATTCGATGCGGCGAATCTGGGCTCCGACCGCCGCAAGTTTCCCCTCGATTTTCTCATAGCCCCGGTCGATGTGATAGACGCGGTCGATCACCGTTTCGCCGCGCGCCACCAGTGCCGCCAGCACCAACGATGCACTGGCTCGAAGGTCGGAGGCGATGACGCCCGCGCCAGTCAGTTGTTTGCGGCCCGCCACAATCGCCTGGTTGCCTTCCAGCCGGATATTCGCACCCATGCGCGCTAACTCCTGCGCGTGCATGAAACGATTTTCGAATATGGTTTCGGTGATGATGGCAATGCCCTCGGCTTGTGTCATCAGAGCCATGTACTGAGCTTGAAGATCGGTGGGGAAGCCAGGATATTCCTCTGTCGTTACATCGGCCGAGCGCAGTCCCCTAGCCGCGCGCACGCGAAGTGTGCTGCTGCCTACTTCAGTGATCTCGGCTCCCGCCGCCCGAAGCTTGGTGATCAACGCCGCATTGTGTTCGGGCATGCAGCCCGTGACCGTCAGGTCGCCTCCGCTGATGGCGCCCGCCACCAGGAACGTGCCGGCTTCAATGCGGTCAGGAATGATGGCGTGCTCGGCGCCGCGGAGCCGCTCAACCCCCTCTACCCGCACGATGGAAGTTCCGGCGCCTTCGATCTTCGCGCCCATCTTCATCAGTAGCGCCGCTAAATCCGTCACCTCCGGCTCGCGAGCCGCGTTTTCGAGGATCGTTGCGCCGCGCGCCAGCACGGCCGCCATCATGAGGTCCTCGGTGCCGGTGACGGTGATGCGCTCAAACCTTACGGTCGTCCCGCGGAGTCCCTGGGGCGCAACCGCCTCCACGTAGCCATGAGCCTGCTGGATCTGTGCGCCGAGCTGCTCCAGTCCCACCAGATGCAAATTGATCGGGCGCGCTCCAATGGCGCACCCGCCTGGGAGCGAGACCCGCGCGCGGCCGGCGCGCGCCACCAGCGGGCCCAGCACCAGGCTTGAGGCGCGCATGGTCTTCACCAGCTCGTACGGTGCTTCGGGTGACCGCACCTCGCGCACCTGAACCCGTACCGATTCACCGTCCACCTCCGCGCTGGCTCCAATGTCCACCAGCAACCGCTGCATGGTCCGAACGTCTCGCACCCGCGGAATCCGCCGAAGCAGCACCGGCTCATCGGTCAGCAGTGTTGCCGCCAGCGCCGGCAGTGCAGAATTCTTCGATCCGCTGGTGGCAACCTCTCCTTTGAGCGGTACCCCGCCCTTGACGACAAACTTATCCATACCGTCCTATGTTTGAAGCGCTTTGGAAATTCGTCCCGCGGCCCCTGCCAGCCGCCGCTCGGCTTCTACACGATCCACCCCGGCGCGCGCCATTACGATTGCCGTTCGCACATTGTTGTCCGCCGCGGCCAGCAGCTCTTCCGCGCGGTCATGGGACACGCCTGCGGCTATTGCGACAATGCGCTGCGCACGATCGGCTAGCTTCGAGTTTTTGGGTTGCACGTTGACCATGAGGTTACTGTAAACGTACCCCAAGCGAATGAAGCTCGCGGTGGTCAACATGTTCAGCACCATTTTCGTTGCCGTGCCCGCTTTCATGCGTGTCGATCCGGCCACGATTTCGGGACCAACCAGCAACGTGATGGGCAGCTTCACTGCGCGCGCCAGGTCCGAATCCGGAGTGCAACTGATCCCGATGGTGAAAGCTTGTATCCGGCTCGCCTCGCCAACCGCACCCAGCACGTAGGGTGTGCGCCCGCTGGCTGCAATTCCAACAAGCACGTCACGTTCCGTAAAACCGTGATCGCGCAGGTCTCGCACGCCAATCGGAGCATCGTCTTCGCTGGTCTCCGTGGCGCCGGAGAGGGCCGCTGCGCCCCCCGCAATGATCCCCTGGACCATTTCGGGTGGAACGTTAAATGTGGGCGGGCACTCCGCGGCGTCCAGCACGCCCAGCCTCCCGCTCGTGCCGGCACCAATGTAGAAAAGCCTTCCTCCCCGCTCGAAAGCGTTCACAATCACGTCCACCGCGCGCGCGATCGCTGGCAGTTCTTGCGCCACTGCTTCGGCGACCTTGCGATCTTCATTGTTGATAATGGCAAGAATTTGCTCGGTCGGCAGAGCATCAATGCCCTCCGATGCCGGATTTGGTTGCTCGGTGAGCAGGTGTTCGAGCATGGGAGCAGGCGCTAGGCGACGCCGGCCTTGCGCATGATGGCGCGCGTAGTTTCCAGGCCCAGCCGGGCGCCTTCCTCTGGCGGCATATTCTTCAGACCGCGTCCGAACACTTCGGGGCTCACGCCATCGTTATAGCCGATTTCTTTCAAGGCCTGAAAGAAACCGACCAGATCGATCACACCCTCACCAGGCATCAGCCGTTCGTCATCGCGGATTTTGTCCGGCGCCAGGTTGGGCGAATCGTTCACCTGGACATTGATGATGTTTTCCTTTCCCGCGGCAATGATGTCTTTTACCGTGGCGCCGGCGTGGTGCCAGTGCCACGAGTCGAGTTCGAGTCCAACGTTGGATCCGCATTCTCTTGCAAACTCCAGCATTTCGTCCATGCGCCAGATGAACTCGTAGGGAAACATCTTCCGCAGGTGAACAGGGCCGAGGAATTCCAGCCCCAGCCGCACGTGCGAACGCGCGAGGATATCGGCGGCGACCCGAAACCGCTCCTTGTAGATCTTGCGCTGCTCGGATTTCGGACGATCCGATGACGACAGGATATATGTATTCATGCGCGGGCAACCGATCGCTGCCATGAACTGTGTCGCATCTTCGAGTTTCGCGAGATCACGCCGGAAAGTGGCGTCGTCTTTACGGAATTCGACCGGAAATCCAGCCACCGCGGGCGTGAGCTTAAGTTGCTTCAGAAGCGTCCGGGTGGGTTGAAATCCCTCCTTCATGGCCCCCGATGTGGAAACATCCACACCTGCAAACCCAACCTTCGCCGCCAGCCGGGCGAATTCCGGCCAGGGCACCCGGTCGGCTACCAGCGTAGGGTTGAGAGAGAGGTACATAAGAGGCGCAGCGCTAGTAGTTCCGCGCCTTTTCGAGGCGGGGCCGCTCCGCCCGGCCCAAGGACTTCACTCCCGCCAGTTGGGGATCGGCGCCGGCCAATTCTTTTAGATTCGCTGCCACTTTCGCAACGGCTCGGGCGATCTCTTCTACGTCTTCCTCCTCGCCCAGCAGCAGAAACTGCGGCAGCCACACCGACTCCTCGTAGGCCGCGCGTTCGGCCACCGGACAGCGGCAGTCGGCGTAGTCCACCGGCTTGTCGCGCCCGATCCTGAGCTGCGGGAAATCCTCCGGAGTGACATGGAACAGATCGCTGCGGTAAACCGGCTCGTAAAACCGTCCGTCGCACGGGATGCCTTCACGGTCGAGCGCGGCAACGAACAGGTCGCGTGAGGCCTCGTTCCGGCGGTATCGAAACACGTAATTGTAGATCGCTTCGCGCGTCAGGGCCGGCTGCACGGGCAGCGGACTCATTCCCTCGATCTCGGACAGCCGCTTGGACAGCAGCGCGGCGTTGCGGACTCGCCTGGCGGCGAGGGCGGGCAATTGCTCGAGCTGCCCCAGAAGGATGGCCGCCTGAAACTCCGTGATTCGGTAATTCGAGCCTAGCACGCGCTTTTTGAATTGATCCGTCACGCTGGCCCGCCCGCAGTTCACGATGGACTGCACCAGTTCGAAGCAATCCAGCCGCGACGTGATGACCATGCCGCCCTCACCGGCCGTCATGATTTTGCTTGATTGAAAGCTGAAGCACCCGAGATCCCCCATGGAGCCTGCGCCGCGGCCCTTGTATTCTCCTCCATGTACGTGCGCACAGTCTTCAATGAGCGCGAGTTTATGTTCAGCGGCCAATTTGAGCAGCGCATCCATATCGGCGAAACGCATCGCCAGGTGCACGGGGATGATGCCGCGCGTGCGCAGCGTGATGGCGCGCCGCGTCGATTCAATGTCCAGGCAATACGTGTCTGGATCCACATCCGCGAATACCGGAATGCCGCCGGCGAACAGTACCGCCGCGGCGGTGCCGTCCCATGTGTACGCCGGAACAATCACTTCGTCGCCGAACTTGATGCCCGCGGCCTGGAGCGCAATCACCAGCGCGATGGTGCCGTTGGCCACGCAGCAGCCGTACTTGGCGCCATGGTATTCCGCGAACTCG
>Ga0187819_10001381_pt1 | contig 12561 bp, 13 predicted proteins | sample NC_wetland_sal_i_15_FD_132411 | JGI IMG/M metagenome (GOLD analysis project Ga0187819, IMG submission 132411) | Wetland sediment microbial communities from Neuse River Estuary, North Carolina, USA - SO4_4 | ecosystem: Environmental > Aquatic > Freshwater > Wetlands > Sediment | place: USA... | reverse complement strand
TGGTTCCGAAGGGCTGCAGTATAGCCGAACTGTTCGCCCAGGTATTCCCCCGCAACTAGAAGATGATTCTCGGGAAGCCAAGGATTCGGGTGATTGTTTCTGATCCGATTCGAAGTGAGCGGCTGTGCGGGGGGCAATCCGCGTTATTCTAGGGTAGATCATGACAGCTAAAATCGCCGACGAGCGCTTCGCCGGTCAACGCCAGATGATGGTGGACTTGCAATTGCGTGCTCGCGGCATTCAGGACGAGCGCGTGCTGGCTGCCATGACCCGGGTTCCGCGTCATGAATTCGTTGCCCAGGAGTACCACGAGCAGGCCTACGAAGACCATCCCGTTCCCATCGGGGAAGGGCAGACACTTTCCCAGCCTTACATCGTCGCCCTCATGTTAGAGGTGCTGTTGCTGACCGGCCCCGAAACCGCGCTGGAGGTTGGCACCGGCTCGGGTTACGAGGCGGCGTTGCTGGCAGAATTGGCACGCATGGTTTATACCATCGAACGGCATGAATCGCTTGCTCGCTGTGCGGAAGAGGTCCTCTACCGGTTGGGGTACAGCAACGTCAACGTGATCGTCGGCGATGGTAGTCAGGGCCTGCCAGAGCAATCACCCTTCGATGCGATTGTGGTCTCGGCGGCTGCGCCGAAAATACCGCAAGCCCTGTTTGAGCAATTGCGGGAGGGCGGGCGCATGGTAGTGCCGGTAGGTCCCGCGTATGCTCAGGAATTGCAGTTGGTGCGCAAGCAGAAAGGCCACGCCATAGTCTCCAGTCTGGAAGGATGCCGCTTTGTCCCTTTGATCGGCGACCAGGGATACCCGGAGGGTTGGTAGTGGAGGCCGGGCGTCCTAGCCCGCTAGCCCCTCGGGATTCTTGTCAGAAGGGAATTGCCGGCTACCTGTTTTACAATCGTCTCGTGCCTGTCCTTCACCACCTGCGCGTCACTCTGGAAATGATCAAGTGGGAGCACTCTGTCTTTGTGCTTCCATTCGCTCTGTGCGGAGCCATGCTGGCCGCGCACGGTCTGCCGGATGCGCATGCACTTCTCTGGATTATTATCGCCATGGTGGCGGCACGATCGGCGGCCATGGCCTTCAACCGACTGGCCGACGTTGCGATTGACGCCGCTAACCCGCGAACCCGGACCCGCGCTCTTCCCACCGGAGCACTCACTCCGGGATTCGTCACCAGCTTCGTGATTGTTTCCTGCGCGATATTCATCCTGGCAGCCTCGCAACTCAATCGATTGTCCTTCTTTCTGTCGCCGGTGGCGCTCGCCATATTGTTGCTTTATTCCTACACCAAGCGCTTCACCCGTTGGTCGCACCTGATTTTGGGATTCGCTATGGGAATCGCCCCATCCGCCGCCTGGATTGCGGTCCGGGGATCGCTCGATCCCAGAATTCTTCTGCTTACCGCAGCCGTCACTTTCTGGGGCGGAGGTTTCGATGTGTTGTACGCCTGCCAGGACTATGACTTCGACCAGCGCACGGGTTTGCATTCCATCCCGCGCTATTGCGGGATCGGCAGATCGCTGTGGATTGCACGCGCCTTTCATCTGACCATGCTCTTGCTGCTGTTGACGATGGTCGTAGTCTTCGGCCTCGGAAAGTTAGCCGTTGCGGGAGTTGGCGTCGTGGCTTTGCTGCTCGCCTATGAACACTCGCTGGTTTCGGCCAAGGATCTTTCCCGGCTGAACGCGGCTTTCTTTACCATGAACGGCGTGATCTCGGTGGTGTTCTTCATTTTCATTGCGGGGGATTTGCTGGTACGTCGATGAATTCAGTATCCCTGCCTCAAACGGGGCAATGGCTCCGTCATCGGTTCCGCATCACAGTCGGAACGTCACGCGCGCCATGCAGGACCGCCACAATCTGCAGGGGCGTGCGATCTCCGCGATAGACAACCAGGTAGGAGGCGACTGGCCAAAATCGAACTTTGCGGTCCGTAAGGTCTGGGCGTGTATGTCCTTGTCGGGGCCATTCCGCAAGCTTTTCGAACGCCGCGAACAGTTCATCCAGCATTTGCTCAGCGCCGGTTGGACTATCCAGGGCGATGAACTCCAGAATGCTTTGCAGATTATCCAACGCCTCAGGAGAAAGCAGATACTCCGCCATTGCTACTTGCTTCTTTTAAGCCGCGCCCGCGCTTCGGAGCCCGGGATGCCCTGGCCTTTATCGAGCTGCTCAAGACCGCGGTCGATCTTCTGCCGCACTGAGGCCAGACGCTGCAACTTGAGTTGTTCCTGCTCTTCCAACAGGCGGAGCCCTTCACGGATTACTTCAGACGCCGAAGCATACCGGCCGGTCTTTACCTTTTCGGCCACTAGGTGTTCCAATTCTGGCGTCAGGGAAATGTTCATGAGCCCCCTTCGAGTCTAACCGTATAACGACAAATGCTATAAAATAGCATATCATGGTGTCGACCTGGGATAGAGGTCTCGCCCCCGGCTACGCGTGCGGTATTATCGATAAGATGATCTCTGCTGCACATCCCTTTCAGACGGACGATCCCCGGCTGAGGCCAATCCACGATAAGGTCATGGCCCATGACCGTCTGGACGCTGACGACGCGCTGGCTCTGTACCGCACCGGGGATGTTCTGGCGATCGGCTGGATGGCAAATTTGGTCCGCGAGCAGATGCACGGCGATCGCACCTATTTCAACGTCAACCGCCACCTCAACCCAACCAACGTCTGTGTGGCCGCTTGCCGCCTGTGCGCGTTCGGTCGCAAGAAAGACACGCCTGGCGCCTACACCATGGCTTTGGAAGAAGCCTTCGAAACCGCTGCCTCCGGCTACAGCGAAGCGGTCACCGAATTTCATATCGTCGGCGGATTGCATCCCGACCTGCCGTTCCAATATTTTCTGGATCTCATCTCCGGATTGAAGCAGCGCTTTCCGCAGGTTCACCTCAAGGCGTTCACCATGGTCGAGGTCGCCTATTTGTCGAAGCGCGCCAAACTTTCCATTCGCGAGACCCTGGAACAACTGAAGGCGGCAGGAGTGGACTCGCTGCCGGGCGGCGGCGCGGAGATTTTTGCCGACCGGGTGCGCCACATCATTTGCGATCACAAAATAGACGGCGATCAATGGCTCGATACCGCCAAACTGGCTCACCAGATTGGTTTGAAGTCGAACGCGACCATGTTGTACGGCCACGTGGAGAACGACGAAGACCGGGTCGACCACCTGCTGAAGCTGCGCGCCCTGCAGGAGGAGACTGGCGGATTTCAAACCTTTATTCCCCTGGCTTTTCACCCCTACAACACGCCGCTGCAGCATCTGCCGAAGACCACGGGAATGCTCGACATCAAACAGATCGCCATTAGCCGGCTGGTGCTCGACAACTTCCCCCACATCAAAGCTTACTGGCAGATGATGACCGCGAAGATCGCGCAGATTGCACTGCGCTTTGGCGCGGATGACATCGACGGAACCGTGGTCGAGGAAAAGATCTACCACGACGCCGGCGCCACCACGCCCCAAGGCATGCGCCGCGAGGAGTTGGTGCGTCTGATCCGCGAAGCTGGCCGCGAACCCATCGAGCGCGACACGCTATACCGGCCAGTCACCAGGACGGAAACGTCAGTGACCGTCGCGGTATAGGACGCGCTGCCTGCTCTCCCGAATTCTTACGATTGCCTGAGAAACTCGTCGACGGACATTTCTACATCGCGCAGAATGGCACGTAGCAAGCCTGGCCCGATTGTCTCACCGGCATGAACAGGAACTACTGTGGCTCTTCCGTCGGGATGCCGCAGGAAAGCGTGACTGCCCCTCGTCCGTACCACGCGGAAATCGATTCTCTCAGGGATTCGAACGACGTCTTTGCCCTTCAGTCGGGGCAGGCGAGTCATACGGAAATCTGCTGAATACCGACGAGCTCAAGTGAGGTATCTACACCGTTTTCGCTTGCCAGGCATACTTGAACGGCTTCCCGGATACGCTTCATCAAAGTGTCGAGGGTCCTCGCCTGCGTGTGGCAGCCGTGCAAGGCGGGGACGGTGGCGACGTAGTAGCCGCTTTCGTCGCGCTCAATCACAACCGTAAACTTATGCTGGCTCTTCACTGCTAGTCGATTCTACCATTACCAAAGATTGGATAGGCGACCGCTTCGGTGGTGCCCAATCCCCAGGAGTGCCCAGCACCAGTGGTCTGCCTGAGCCGTTCCCGTGAGGGAAAAACCGTAGAACGCCGAATTCTCCGCTTGCCCCTTTCTTCGTGGGTGTAAAATCGGAGTGGAAGGAAGCGGAGATCTTTACGGGATCTGCTCCCGTGATCCGAGGCCTGGCATGAATGTCCACATCAGCTACAGGGATCACAAAACTCCCGACATCGAAAAAGAAATCAATCACCTGGTCGAGAAACTGCGCAAGCGGCTGCAAGTGTTTCGCCCGGAACTGGTGCATTTGAAAGGCGTGATCGAGCAAAGCTCGCCGCGCGAAGGGACCACGGTGTCACTGAACCTACGACTGCCTTCCGGTCAAATGGCGGTGCAGAAATCTGCCCCCAGTGCGGCGGCTGCGGTGAAGGCTGCTGCCGACGATTTATTGCAGCAGATCAGCAAGCACAAAGACTTGTTGCGGAACTCCCATCGCTGGGCACGGCGGCGAGTGGCGGATTTTCAGCCGGAGTCGCAGGTGCCATTCGAGGAAACCATGGCGGCGGTGCAGGTGCCAACCGCCTCCTCCGACGATATCCGCTCCTACGTCAACGCCAATCTTGGCCGCCTGGAGCGTTTTGTGGAGCGCGAATTGTATTTCCGGGAGACGGCGGAGGAGATTGCTCGCGATGCAGTCAGCAAAGAAGAGGTCATCGACGAAGCTATCGCACGAGCGTTAGGCGATGGATTCGACAAGCCGGAACGCCTGGCCCTTGAACCCTGGCTCTATCGTCTGGCCATGCGGGCGATCGATGATCTAGCCACCTGCAGTCCGGAAAGTGAATCCTCCGTTCACCTGGAAGATTCGGCGCGACGGCAGAATGTCCGGGCTAGCGACGAGCCGGAACTGCAGTTCCATCAACCGGACGAAACCCTCACCGGCGAGAGCGTGATCGCTGACCGGCGCACCGCGACACCGGAGGACATTGCGTCCTCAGACGAAATGCTCACGCTTGTGCAGTATGCGCTGGATGGGGCCAGCCGCGCCGATCGGGAGTCGTTTATCCTGCACGCCGTAGAAGGGTTCTCGGTAGCAGAAATCGCCGTCATCACCGATCGTAAGCCGGACGACGTGCAATCTTCGATCGCCAGTGCCCGCGAGCACCTGCGGCGCTCCGCTCCGATTGCCAAGCGCTTCAAGGACAAGCCGATGACGGCATCCATGGCAGACTGAACGCACCTACAGCACTCAGGAGAAATCGTGATGATTACACGCGAGGATGTCAGGGAGCTGGCCCAACTCCAAATCAACGGCGAGCCAGCCTGTGCTCTGAGCTTTTACTTTGCGCCACATACTCCCCAGAACAAATCGCATCGTGGGGAAGCCATCCTGGTCAAGGAACTTGTCCGGAACGCGTTGCGCGAGGCCGAAAAGAGTGGGAAGAATGGCTGTGCGCGGGCTGACCTGGACCGCATTCTGACGGTGGCTGAGAATTTACACGGCAATCAGGCGCGCGCCAAGGCTATATTTGCTTGCGGCGCGAGAAACTTCTGGCGGGAATTCGATTTGCCCCCGCAGTTAGCCGCAACCGAGTTGTTTGTGAACCGCCAGTTCCATCTCAAGCCGCTGGCTCGGCTTTTGGGCGCACAGCCCCGCGTCTGGGTGGCGTTGGTAGATCGCCAGAAGGCACGATTCTTTGATTTCCGGCTGGATGAATTGAAGGAACGCGAGGGGTTGTTCCGCACGCTCCCCACCCGGCAAGGCCGGGGTGATGGCTATGCCGGCTACGACGGCGGGCACGCCCAGCGCCGGGTGCAGGACGAGGCGCTGCATCACTTCAAGGAAGTGGCCGCGCATTTGCAAAATGGTTTAGAACGGGGAGCCTTCGAAAAGCTGATCATTGGATGTCAGGATACGATTTGGCACGAGCTGTCATTGCATCTGCATCCCTACGTCAAGCAACAGCTGATTGGACGATTCTCCGCCGATGTGAGCAAGGTGACAGTTGACGAGATCAAAGAACATGCCGGCCGAATTCTGCGAGAGTCCCTCGAACAGCGGCGGCGCGAGTTGGTGCAGGAAGTCCTGAACCAGGCGAAGAGTAACAATCGGGGAGTGACCGGCCTGCGCCGGGTGCTGCGGTCTCTGGAGTTGGGTGAAGTGCAGGCGCTTCTGATTGGAGAAACCTTTTCGCATGCCGCGGTCCAGTGCGCCAGCTGCGGGCACCTCGACGCCCACCTGGTGCGTTCTTGCCCGGCCTGTGGCCGCGAGACCCGCGAGCTGCAGGATGTCTGTGATGCGATCATTCCAGTCGCGATACGCCGTGACATTGAACTGTTTTACGTGAGCGACGAACCGGAGTTCGACAGCGCCGGAAACATTGCCGCCTTGCTGCGTTTCCGCGCGGATCAAAGCAAGGGGAATGTCACTTCGGTGGCCTCCTGACCCATCTCCGAAAACTGAGAACAGGGAACTAAGAACTGCCACTGGTTCTCCATTTGTTTCCCCTTCACGCAGCCTTCGGGCCGCTCGTCCCAAACACTCCGGCATGTTATTCTGACGGACGCTTTCAACGCGCTCGCATCCGGAGGCACCATGAGCGTCTCGCGTCGCGATTTTCTCGGTACTGCCGTCGCGGCTTCCTTATCCGTAGGGTTCTTGAAGAGCAGTGGCCAAACTCAAGCGTCTCAGAAATCTGACGGCAACCCTGGAACCGGCAAGCGTCCCATCATCGTCTGCGCTAACAATGGATTCAACTATCTCGACGACGCTTATGCCTTTCTAGCGGGCGGTGGTGACACGCTCGATGCCGCGTTGCGGGTGGTAAAGGGTCCGGAGGACGACCCCAACGACACCAGCGTCGGACTGGGCGGTCTGCCCAACGAAGAAGGCGTAGTCGAACTGGACGCCTGCTGCATGCATGGTCCCACCCGGCGCGCCGGATCGGTCGGAGGCGTGCGCAATATCAAAAACGTTTCCCTGGTTTCGAAGGCTGTGATGGATCATACCGGCCATGTCATGTTGGTCGGCGAGGGTGCGGAGAGGTTTGCCGTGGCTGTGGGTTTTCCCCGGGAGAACCTGCTAACCGACCATTCGCGAAAGATCTGGCTGCTGTGGAAGGAATATCACTCCAGTGAAGACTGGTGGGGGCCGGGACTGGCAGATCCGCACTGGCAACCGCCCGAGACCAGACCGCAATCCGAGCTTTTGCCGGAACGCTTCCACCGCCTTGAGGAACGCGCCGCCGATCTCGGAATTCCGGCGGAACTGCGCCGGGATGCCGCACACAAGGTTCTGTTTCCACCCACCGGCACGATCCATTGTTCCGCGCTGAACGAAAAAGGTGAGATCTCCGGCTGCACCACTACCAGCGGCCTGGCGTGGAAGCTTCCGGGAAGAGTCGGAGATTCGCCGATCATTGGCGCGGGGTGCTACACCGATCAGGACGTGGGCTCGGCCGGCGCCACCGGCAGCGGGGAAGAGAACATCAAGGTCGCGGGCGCGCATACTATTGTCGAGAACATGCGTCATGGCATGTCGCCACTCGATGCGGGTATGGACGCGCTCAAGCGCATCGTCCGCAATTACAACGGCGACATGAATAAACTGCGCTTCGTGGACATGACCTATTACATTCTCCGCAAGGACGGCGCCTACGCCGGGGTTTCGCTGTGGGAAGGTTACACGACCGATACCTGGCACAAGATCGCCATCCATGACGGCACGAAGCGAGCTGAGAAAACCGTTGCCCTTCTGAAGGGAGCTTCGCAAGATTTTCCACCGAAACCGAAAGTCCCCACCGAGATGATGAAGGACTTTGAGTAGACTGACGTAGAGGACAGGCGTCTCGCGGGCCTGCCGTGAGCGAAGTCGAAAGGTCCAAGTGCAGTGGAGTGGCATGAACCACGTGGGGACAGCCGCCCTCGGCTGCCCAGGCGGAGCGATGCTCCGCAGGTTCTCGTGTGGCGCTGACACTCTTGTCCGCGTGGAAGCCTACGGATCACTCCGCGTTTCCTACGCGAACTTCACCTTCACGTCGGGCGTGTCCTCCAGATGGATGCTGTCGATAAAACGTACCTTGCGGGTGCGGTGCGTCATGATGACCGACGAAGTCCGCGTGCCTTCGCCGAAGAAACGTACGCCACGCAGCAGTGCCCCTTCGGTGACTCCGGTAGCGGCGAAGATCAGCTGCTTTCCGGGAGCGAGATCCTCAGCTTCATACACGCGATTCTTGTCTTTGATGCCCATCTTTGCGATGCGCTCTTCGAGTTCTGGACTGTTGATGACCAAACGCCCCTGCATGTAGCCGTTCAAGCACCGAATTGCCGCGGCGGTAATCACCCCTTCGGGTGCGCCGCCTGACCCCATGACCGCGTGCACGCCGGTACCAATGACGGCGGCGGCAATGCCGGCCGAGAGATCGCCATCACCGATCAGTCGAATGCGCGCGCCGGCGGCACGAATCTCGGCAATCAGCTTCTCGTGACGCGGACGATCAAGCACAATCACCACCAAATCTTCAACATCGCGCTCCAGCCGCTTCGCGATGTTCTTCAAATTCTGGGCAACCGGGGCATCGAGGTCAACCGCGTTTTTGCAAGACGGCCCAACTACAATTTTCTCCATGTAGCAGTCGGGAGCGTTGAGCAGCCCACCGCGCTCAGAGGCCGCCAGCACGGTAATCGATCCGGGAGCGCCAGTGGCGCAGAGGTTGGTGCCTTCGAGCGGGTCCACCGCAATGTCGACCTCGGGGACGTCAGTGCCGTCAGGGAACTCGGCGCCCACCTTCTCGCCGATGTAAAGCATGGGTGCCTCGTCGCGCTCGCCTTCCCCGATCACAATCGTTCCCCGCATGGGGATATTGTCCATGGTCTGGCGCATAGCTTCGGTCGCCACCTGGTCGGACAACTTGCGTTCGCCCTGGCCCATGGTGTGCGCAGACGCGATGGCTGCTGTTTCTACCACCCGCAAGAACCGCGACGCCAGGTCGCTCTCGATGTTCTGCCCATAACTTCTCGCTTTGCCTTCAGGCCGGCTATGCGTCGCCATGCGTCCTCCAAAAAGAAAACCGGCTTAGGAATATAGCGCGAAGAGGGGTGGGAGGGGAAGCCGCAGACTGATGACGGCCTGAGCCGTTTCGCCCAGAGCTGTGGTTTGTGGGTATCTGGCCGCATGAAGCCGAGGCTGCTAAAATCATCCTGTCGGCAGAAAATTCTGTTGTCTAAGTGGGGCTATAGCTCAGCTGGGAGAGCGCATCGTTCGCAACGATGAGGTCGTCGGTTCGAGCCCGACTAGCTCCACCAAACCTCTCAACAACTTGCCGACTTGAGCAGTCACTTTTCATCACTGGGAACTACGTTTTATTGGACCGTTTTGGACCGTGAATTGGACCGTGAATCCGCAGCCCCCGCTTGGGCGAACACCCCGAGCTGTTCTAGTGCTCGACGCTGCGCCTGGGGCACGATCTGAGCATATATATCCATGGTGGTCGAGATGCGGGAGTGCCGCATCTGACCTTGCACCGATTTTGGGTCGGCTCCCGCCTGAACCAGCCAAGTCGCGTGCGAGGTACGCAGGCACCGCCAGTTGACGAATGGCATCCCGAGTTTGCGGGCCGGCGGATGGATGTGCCTTCTCAAAATGTTTTGATCGTTCATGGGCCTGCCCGTTTGCACGCTCTGGAAAACCAGATCATCCAGGGCATCGGATTTGACCAGCTTGTATAGGCGTGTTGCCCGGCCTGCCCTGACTTTCACGGTGAGTGATTTCAAACGCAGGATGCGGGCGATTACTTCCGGTGAGACTCCGATGGTTGCGGCGCTCGCTTGCGTCTTTGGAACTGACCAATCGCCACGGCAAAATCGTTCCTCGACCGTGATGCTGTCAGCGTGGATCGAGCGCCACTTTAGGCCAATCAATTCACTAACTCGCAGCCCGGTCCACACGCTCACATAGAGCATGGTGGCGTAGGGTTCGGGAACGAGTTCGATCAGTGAATTGAACTGCTCGGGGGTGATGGTCGGCTTCGGTTGTCGTGGCCGCTTGTCCAGGGGCAGCCGCAGTCCCGCCATCGGATTTTTAGTTAGATAGTCCACATCGACCGCAGAGCGGAGGATCGAAGACAACGTGTCCCGGATTTTTGAGACGGTAGGATGCGACACCTTGCCCGCCATGCCGGAAAAATACTGCTGGATCGTGAGCCGCGAAAGGTCTCGCAGACAGAGACCGCCGAATCTTGGCTCAAGGTACTTCGAGAGCACGCCCCGATAAGAATCCTGCGTGCTGCTCGAAAGCAGCGGTAGGTAGGTCGGGATGTAGGTGCCGGTCACAAAATCATTGAAGTTCATCGCTGAGCCGGTCAGAACCAATCCCTGATTGACGGGTCGTAGTTTCTCTTCAGCGATCTTCTGCACTTCCCGCACGGCCATGTCCGCCGATGCGAGTTTGATGCGTTGACGTTTTCGGCTGCCTGCTAGGTTGGTATCCCAGACACGCAACCACCAGAATTGCCCTTCCTTGAACGGTTTCGGACTCTGAAAACGCCGTCTAGCCATCGCTTCATATCCTTTCGATGGCTTGCCGGGGATTGCCTCGCGGCCAACGATAGCACGGCGAGGCACACCCACGGGTTGTGAATTCTCAGACGGCATCAAGCTCCGTAATATCTCGACGGCATTTCCAAGGTGACGCTACACATATGTTCCCCAGTCCCTTTGCGGCCTAGCAAAGCACATCGTAGGCAGGGGCCTCGAACTTGTCAGGGATGTGTAATTCTTTTTCGCGTCCCGCTCCCCGGTAATACGTTGTAAGCTCCGAAATATGAGTCGGACACCAGACTCGTGGAAGAAGAAAGTACATCCAGCTTTTTCTGAGATTGCAGCCATATGCCGTGCTTTGGCTGCCGCGCAGAAGCAACCGCAGCGGGAGAAGCGGGTCGGGGAAGTGCGAAGGGTGCTCCTTTTATCCTCCCAAAAACGACAGGAATTGTTGGCAAACTACCCTGATAACCCTCCGGGGACGCCTTGGCATCAGGTGACGGCGACGGGTTATCGGCCTCCTTCGCCACAGGAAAAGCTGGAACAAGTGTTGGACTGGTTCTTTTTCAAGCGGAATCGGACGCCTCGCTGGCTCGCATTGGAGAAGGAAAAAGAGGGAGACTTAACCGCCCACAAGCAGCTCGTGCGTGCCTGGGATGAGTTCTGGCGTTTGCTTAACGGTCACGGGCCGGTACCGCCCTTCAAAGTAAATCAGGCACACACTGACTTGCTGGAGCTTGGTCTTCATCTGGGGCTGAAAACGTTGACTGCCGAAGAACTGGCAGACTGTTTCGACGAGGTTTGCCCGTGCGGAAAAATACACGATGCGGATGCTCTGAAAAAGCAGAGAGGGCGTGTGCTCAACGACCTTGAAGCTATTTTTAATCAGAGCCTGCGATACGGTTTGCGCAAACCTGCATGGGAACGATTTGCGGTTTACGGTGCGGAGGGATTTATCGCCAAGGGATATCGTCCGCGCGATGGCAGCCGCTATGTCGAGATATCTCGGAAAGGGAAAGGACTGCAATATATCGTTGAGAAGGACGCCGTCACAGGCTACAGCGAGGATATAGAGTTCGGCTCCCCAGAAGTACTCCGTTGCCTTCCGTCGGTATTTTTTGTGCAGAGCATCGAGCAACTCTTCACGATGTTTTTCCCCACAGGTTGATACGGAACGAAATTCGAGGCTCGCGCCAACTCTTCTCCAGTTAGCACGAACGTTCGTGCTATTATGAACGTATGCGAAGCCTCTGGCGATCTCGCGAAAACAAGAAGGGCGGCGGCTTTTCGAAAGGGGCGGAGACTCGTAGGAATATCCTGGCGCACTCGATGACGATTGCCGCCAGTGAAGGGCTAGCGGGTCTGACCATTGGGCGTTTGGCCCGAGATCTGAGCATGAGCAAGAGTGGTCTCTTTGCCCATTTCCGTTCCAAACGTGCTCTTGAGATAGCCACGATTCACGAAGCCCAAAGGCTCTTTGCTAGCCAGGTACTGTCGCCCGCCACTGCCGCCAACGAGGGCATTGAGCGCCTGTGGATCTTATGCGATTCATGGCTGACGCATATCGAGCAGCGGGTCTTCCCCGGTGGGTATTTCTTTACCGGAGCCTTCTTTGAATGTGCGGAGCGATCCGGGGTGATTGAGGATGAGATCAACCGCATGGCGCGAGAATGGTGGGACACCTTAATCAGCGCTGTGCGGAAAGCGCAAGATCGCAAAGAAATTGATCCGACGGCTGAAGCAAGGCGGATCGGTTTCGATCTAAACGGAATATTGATGGCGTCCTATTGGGCCTTTCTAGTGGAAAAAGATGACGAAGTCTTTCGCGAGACGAGGATCGCTTTGCTATCCAAGCTGAAAGGGTTGACCACGGCCCGAGTACCAGTCAGCGCCTTTAAGTCCGAGAACGCCTGGAGAGAATAC
>Ga0187819_10001379_pt1 | contig 12568 bp, 14 predicted proteins | sample NC_wetland_sal_i_15_FD_132411 | JGI IMG/M metagenome (GOLD analysis project Ga0187819, IMG submission 132411) | Wetland sediment microbial communities from Neuse River Estuary, North Carolina, USA - SO4_4 | ecosystem: Environmental > Aquatic > Freshwater > Wetlands > Sediment | place: USA... | reverse complement strand
GGCGAGCCGATCATCCTCGGCGCCGATGAGATGGCCCGCGTTCTAAAGCGCTTCAAGACCTACGGCCAGCGCGCGCAGGACTGAGCCAGCTCTCAAAGCCCAGGCAAGTCCTCGAGCGAGTTCTTGCACGTGCGCTTCCACTGCTCCTTGGTCATATGCGTGCCCTTGTCCCAGATGGCGATGCAGTCGTCCAAGCGCTTCTGCTTGTCGGCCTTGGCCTCGGGCGAATTGGGGTCGGGCTTGTCGGGGTCCGGCGCCGTGGCGGCAGCGGCTGCCGCCGCGTTGCGCGTGCGGGCGGCGGCGTCGTGCGCGGGCAGTGCAATGGCGAGCCCCGCCGTGAGAGCGATCACAAGTGCATTGACGTTTCTGAGCATGGTCCAACCCTAAGCAGCGATCGCATCCAAATCAACACGTGCCGACGCCGGCGCCACGTTTCGAGCCCTCAGCTCGCATGCGGGCCCTGCATTTCGCGCAAGGCCGCCTCGATGCGCCGCCAGGTCTTCGACTGTTCGAGGTCGTGTTGCTCCTCGAAGGCCTTGGCCTTCTGGGCGGCCTCGGCGATGGCCTTGTTCCCATGGGCGGCGAGTAGCTTGCGGGCGTGTTCCTCTATCACGGTCGCTTGCATGATCGATACTCCCAATTGCGGGCTGATCTTTGCCATATGGGTCGCGGGCGCGGCCGATCAAGGTGCGTAAACCTTGCCGGAAAATGCCAACGGGCGGGAAAGGACGCTTCGCTACAACGTCTCGCAGGTTCTCTATTGCGCATCGGCATGGCATTGATCTCGCATAACCCGCCCCAAGTTCGCGAGCCCGGCGGCCTCCGCGCCGTCGCCCTGGGCTGCGTGGTGGTGCTTGCGCTGGGAGCAGCTCAGCTCTTTTTCGGCGTGAACGCAGTTCGTGCACAGTCCTACCAGCAGTCGGGAGACGTGGTGGAGTCGCCATACTTGAGCGTCGATCGCGACGCGGCGCGGGCGGTGAAGCGCAGCGACACCAACGCCTACGATGTCGAGGTCTGGGATCTCTCCACAAAGAAGAAGCTGAGCTCCATCAGGGGCCTGTCCGGCGTCGTCAACACCGCCAACATCAGCCCCGACGGCCGCAAGGTCGTCACCGCCGAGCGCAGGGGCATCGTCGGGCTGTGGGATGCTGCGACCGGCAAGCAGATCCGGCTCCTGCGCGGGCACGGCGACCAGATTCAAGACGCCCGCTTCAGCCCCGACGGCGCGATGATCGCGACCGGGGCGCGCGACGGCACGGCGCGCACGTGGGACACCGAGACGGGAGAGCAGATCGCGAGCCACGAGCAGAAGGGCGGCCCCTACGTCGATACCGTATCGTTCAGTCCGGACGGGCGCTGGGTGCTCTCGGCCGGTAATGGCTGGGCCGAGGTCTGGAATGCGCGCTCGGGCAAGGTCCACCAGTCGATGTTCGTTGGGCCGCAAGATGCCGGTGCATTTGACACCTCTGCGCGTTTCAGCAGCGACGGCAAGTCGATCGTGGTGAGCGACCCGGACGGCGTGCCTACCAAGACGATCCCGATCGAGCCGCCGCTCAACGCAAGCCCCACTCTCGGCGAGCAGCACTAGTTCGCGAAGCGGAAGTGCATCACGTCGCCGTCCTTGACGACATACTCCTTGCCCTCGAGCCGCATCTTGCCGGCATCCTTGGCGCCCGTCTCGCCGCCCAAGCCGACGTAGTCGTCATACGCGATGGTCTCGGCGCGGATGAACCCCTTCTCGAAGTCCGTATGGATGACGCCCGCGGCCTGCGGCGCCTTGGTGCCGCGCGTGACCGTCCACGCGCGCGCCTCCTTGGGGCCGACCGTGAAGTAGGTCACGAGGTGCAAGAGCTTGTAGCCCTCGCGGATGAGGCGGTTGAGCCCTGGCTCCTCGAGGCCAAGCTCCTTGAGGAACATGTCGCGGTCCTCCAGCGGAAGGCCGGCGAACTCCGCCTCGATCTTGGCCGAGATGACGACGCAGCCGGCGCCCTCGGCTTTGGCTTTCTCTTCGACCGCTTTCGAAAGTGCGTTGCCGGCGGCGGCGGAAGCCTCATCGACGTTGCACACGTAAAGCACGGGCTTGGCGGTCAACAGCTGCAGGCCGGCGAAGATCAAGGCTTCCTCCGGCGTGATCTGTGCGAGCCGCGCCGGCCTGCCCTCGCGCAGCAGCGGCAGCGCCTTGTCGATGACGGCGAGCTGCGCCTTTGCCTCCTTGTCGCCGGCCTTGGCCTTCTTCTCGACGCCGGCGCGGCGCTTTTCCAGGCTTTCCAGATCGGCGAGCATCAGCTCGGTCTCGACCGTCTCGGCGTCGGCGATGGGGTCGATGCGGTTCTCCACGTGGGTGATGTCATCGTCTTCAAAGCAGCGCAACACGTAGGCGACGGCGTCGACCTCGCGGATGTGGCCGAGGAACTGGTTGCCGAGGCCCTCGCCCTTGGAGGCGCCTTTGACGAGCCCGGCGATGTCGACGAAGGTCAGCCGGGTCGGGATGATCTGCGCCGACTTGGCGATGGCCGCGAGCTTGTCGAGCCGGTCGTCGGGGACACCCACCTCGCCGACGTTGGGCTCAATCGTGCAGAACGGATAGTTGGCAGCTTCCGCCGCCGCCGTCTGCGTCAAGGCATTAAAGAGCGTCGACTTGCCGACGTTGGGCAAGCCCACGATCCCGCATTTGAAGCCCATGTGCCGTCCGCGCTGGTTGGAGGTCAGCGGCGCTGGCGAGCGCCACCCGGGCTGATGCCTAGGCGGTTCGGTGCGTCTTGTGAAGCCCGGCGTTGCCGCAGGCCTGTACGGCCGTCAGCGAAAGCGGGTGAGCGCGAAAGCCGAATAGCTCTTCGGGCTCGGCAGCTTCTGTTGCCCGCTCATGCGGTATTGGGACGAGCGCGCGGGGCTAGGCCTTGAGCCGGTAGCCGGTGGTGAAGATCCACCAGACGACCGCGAGGCAGGCGCCGAGGAACACCAGCGTCATCGCCAGGCTGACCATCACGTTGACGTCGGAGATCTCATAGAAGCTCCAGCGGAAGCCGCTGATCAGGTAGACGACCGGGTTGAACAGCGTGACCGTCTGCCAGAACGGCGGCAGCATCTTCACCGAGTAGAACGTGCCGCCGAGGAACGTCAGCGGCGTGATGATGAGCAAGGGGATCACCTGCAGCTTCTCGAAGCCGTCGGCCCAGATGCCGATGATGAACCCGAACATGCTGAAGGTGACCGCGGTGAGCACCAGGAACGTCAGCATCAGCAGGGGGTGTGCGATGTGGAGGGGCACGAACAGCGCAGCCGTCGCCAAAATGATGAGGCCGAGGATGATCGATTTGCTCGCAGCGGCGCCCACGTAGCCGAGCACGATCTCGAACGGCGAGATGGGCGCGGATAAGAGCTCGTAGATGGTGCCGGTGAAGCGCGGGAAGTAGATGCCGAACGCGGCGTTGGTGAGGCTCTGCGTCAAGATCTGCAGCATGATCAGCCCCGGCACGATGAAGGCGCCGTAGCTCACGCCGTCGATCTGCGAGATGCGCGAGCCGACGGCAGCGCCGAACACGATGAAGTAGAGCGAGGTGGAGAGCACGGGCGACACGATGCTCTGCATCAACGTGCGCCAGGTGCGCGCCATCTCGAAATTGTAGATCGCCCGGACCGCGTAGAGGTTCATTTGGCGCTTCTCACCAGGTTGACGAAGATGTCCTCGAGCGAGCTTTGCGTGGTGCGCAGATCGGCAAAGCCGATCCCGGCCGAGCGCATGTCGTTCAACAGCGATGTGATGCCGGTGCGCTCGGCGTGCGTGTCGTAGGTGAACGTGAGCTCGCGGCCGTCGGCGGACAGCTCGAGCGCATGGCCATTGAGCCCGGCCGGGATCGCGCCGAGCGGGCTCTGCAATTGCAGGACGAGCTGCTTCTTGCCGAGCTTCTGCATCAGCTCCTTCTTGTTCTCGACGAGGATCAGCTCGCCCTTGGCGATGACGCCGACGCGGTCGGCCATCTCCTCGGCCTCGTCGATGTAGTGCGTGGTGAGGATGATGGTCACGCCGGAATCGCGCAAGTTTCGCACGACGTTCCACATTTCCTTGCGTAATTCCACGTCGACGCCGGCCGTCGGCTCGTCGAGGAACAGGATCTGCGGCTCGTGCGCCAGCGCCTTCGCGATCAGGAGGCGGCGCTTCATGCCGCCCGAGAGCGTCATGATGCGGTTGTCCTTCTTGTCCCACAGCGAGAGCTGCTTGAGGACCTTCTCTACGTAGGCCGGATCTACCGGCTTGCCGAACAGGCCGCGGCTGAAGTTCACGGTGTTCCACACCGACTCGAACATGTCGGCCGTCAGCTCCTGCGGCACCAGCCCGATGATCGCGCGCACGCGGCGGTAGGCGGCCTTAATGTCCAGGCCCGCGACCGTCACCGACCCGGCGCTCGCGTTGACGATGCCGCAGATGATGCTGATGAGCGTCGTCTTGCCGGCCCCGTTGGGGCCGAGCAGGGCGAAGATCTCGCCTTGGCGGATGTCGAGGTTGATGTCGCGCAGCGCCTTGAAGCCCGACGCGTAGGTCTTGGAGAGGTGCGAGACGGAGATGATGGGTGCCATGCTGCCTCGGAGCTCTGCTCGCCTTCCAAGCGTCGTCACTCTTTGGGAGTGCGGCCGGTGAGCCACTTCTTCAAGTTCTCCGCCAGCGCGCTTCCGCGCTTTGCCGCGCGCTCGCCCGCCGGATGCGGCTTGGGCGCGCCGCGCTCCTTCTTCAATGCCGTAGCCGATGCCTTTTGCGGCTTCTCCTCGCTCTCACGCTCGGCGCGGGCGACGTGCGACAGGAAGCGGGAGCTGTCGCCCTGCGCGAGGTAGCGCGCCGAATCCGCGATCGCGTGGAGCAGCGGCTCCAGCCACTCGTGTTGGGCCTTGGCGAAATCGTGCAGCACGTAGTGCGGCACGACCTCCTTGGCGCCCGGATGCCCAACGCCGATGCGCACGCGGTTGTAGTCGTTGCCGATGTGGGCGGTGAGCGAGCGCAGGCCGTTGTGGCCGGCATTGCCCCCGCCCGCCTTCACCTTGACCTTGCCCGGCGCGAGATCGATCTCGTCGTGGAACACGTAGATGTCGTCGACGGCGATCTTGAGAAAACGCTGGGCCTCCCCGACGGAGCGGCCGCTGTCGTTCATGTAGGTGGTGGGCTTCAGGAGCACGACGCGCTCAGCCCCGAGGGTGAGCTCCGCCGTCTCGCCCTGGAAGCGGCGGCGCCACGGGCCTGCATCGTGCGCTTCAGCGATGCGGTCGAGCGCCATGTAGCCCACGTTGTGGCGATGGCGCGCGTATTTCTCGCCCGGATTTCCCAGTCCGACGAAGAGCTTCATGGGGATGCCCCGCGCGGAGACGCGCGGGCGCGCTCAAGAGCGAGCGCGCCCGGCGGGTAGCGGATCACTTCTTCTTTTCGCCGCCTGCCGGCTTGGCCTCGGCGCCGCCCTTGCCGGGTGCCGCCGGTGCCGCGCCCCCCTTTGCACCCGGAGCCGCGCCCTTGGCGCCTGCCGCCGGAGCGGCTTCGGCACCCGGCGCGCCCGGAGCCGCAGCCGCTGCAGCCGCGGCCTCCTCCGGCGTTACCGCCGCGGCGACGACTTCCTCTTCTTCCTTCTTCGCGCCGGCGATGGTGGCGATGGTAAAGTCGCGGCCCTTGATGGTCGTCTCGACGCCAGCGGGCAGCTTCACTGCGGAGATGTGCACGGAGCGGCCGATCTCGAGCCCGGTAAGATCGACCTCGAAGAAGGGCGGGATCTTGTCGTAGGGGCAGGTGATCTCGATCTCGTGGCGCACAATGTTCAGGACGCCGCCGCGCTTCAAGCCCGGCGATAGCGCCTCGTTGATGAAACGCACGGCGACCTCGACGCGGATGCGTCCGTCCTTGCCGATGCGCATGAAATCGACGTGGATTGGCAGGTCCTTGACCGGATCGACCTGCAGCTCGCGGGGGAGCACGCGGTTCTTCTTGCCGTCGACCTCGAGCTCGAACACGGTCGAGGTGAAGTGGCCCTTCAACGCCTGCCTCCACAGGTCGTTGTAGTCGATGACGATCATCTCGGGGGGCTTGCCGTCGCCGTAGATGACGCCGGGAACCTTGCCTTCACGACGGGCTTGGCGTGCGGCCCCCTTGCCTGCACGCGGGCGCGCCGTGGCCTTGAGCCCGCCGGACTGCTGAGCCATGGCATTGATCTCCAATAAAAAAGGGGCCGGTGCGGCCCATTGGCCCGCAGCGGCCTCCAAGGGTGCCGTGCGGTGTCTCATGCTGCTGAGATGGCGCGGGTTATAGCGGCGGCAGAAGGGCTTGGCAATCGCCCGGAGGCAGCCTCGAAATTGGGCACTCCGGCTTGCGGCGCCCTAGAAAATTGGACACTAGTGTCTTGAAAGCAGTCGCTTTTAGCGACTGGGCATTGAGGCAGGTAGCGGCTGGTGATGGTTCGCAAAGGCACGAAACGGCGCCCCGCGCCGGAGCAGGACAAGATGATCGTCGAAGCGCTGCGCGGGGTCGGGCGCCCTGTGAGCGCCTATGAGCTCATCGACCGGCTGCGCGACAAGGCGACGCTCGCGCCGCAGACCGTCTACCGCTCGCTCGACCGGCTGATCGCCGGCGGACAGGCGCACCGGCTCGAATCGCTCAACGCCTTTGTCGCCTGCCGCCATCCGAGCCACGAGGGCGTCGCCGTGTTCGCCATCTGTGAAGGTTGCGGCACCGTCACCGAATTCGACGAGCCGCAAGCGGTGGACCGGCTGCACGCCTGGGCGAAGAAGGCGAAGTTCGCGGTCGATCATATGACGCTGGAGATCCGCGGCCACTGCCGGGCCTGCGCGGCGCAGTAGCAGCGGGCCCCGTCCGGCCGCGTGTGGCGCTCCTCTGCCAGCACGTCTGAGCAAAGCTCAATTAGCCGAAGGGCCGCCAAACTTTCGAATGGTTAATGAGCGTAAAGGCGGATAATATTCCGCCTCATAACGCTGCGTCGCTTGATGAGCAGGGAGGCCATCCATGCGTGCTCATCAGCCCGGCCGCACGCACCAGCACGGTCCTGCGTGTGGTCATAAGGCGGTTCGCCACCGCGGCCACGCCGATTATCTGGCCGATGGGCATCTGCACCATCCTCACGGCGATCACGTCGATCAGCACGTGATCGAGGTCTCGGAGCGGAATCCCAACCGCTGCACGCCAAAGCACAAGTGCAAGGGGCACGAGCCGGGCCATGTGCACGGTCCCGGGTGCGGGCATGAGGCGGTGCCGCACGGCGACCACATCGACTATCTGGTCGACGGTCACCTACACCACCCGCATGGCGACCACTGCGACGATCACGGTCCCATAGATTTCGCCTGAAGCACTTGCCGTCGCGGTTGCGTCACGCGGGCCCCGCGCCGGCTGGCGGGCCCGCGCTGGCGGTCGCTCAAGGACGAGCAACTCGTCTCAGTAGAAGAGGCTGGAGACGCTTTCCTCGCGCGCGGTGCGCGAAATCGCTTCGCCGATCAGCGGCGCGATCGACAGCACGCGAATGTTCTTCGCGGCCAGCACCGCCGCCGTCGGCTGGATCGAATCGGTGATCACCAGCGACTTGAGCTTGGAGTTCTGGATGCGGCTCACCGCGCCGCCCGACAGCACGCCGTGCGTGATGTAGGCCATCACCTCGGTCGCGCCGTGCTTCAAGAGCGCCTCGGCAGCGTTGACCAGCGTGCCGCCGGAGTCGACGATGTCGTCGATGAGGATGCAGCGTTTGCCGCGCACGTCGCCGATGACGTGCATCACCTCCGATTCGCCCGGCTTCTCGCGCCGCTTGTCGCAGATGGCGATCGGCACCTCGATGCGCTTGGCCAGCGCACGCGCGCGCACGACGCCGCCCACGTCGGGCGAGACCACCATCAGGTTGTTGGCTTTGTACTGCTCCTGGATGTCGCGCACCATCACGGGCGCGGCAAACAGGTTGTCGGTGGGGATGTCGAAGAAGCCCTGGATCTGCCCTGCGTGCAAATCGAGCGTCATGACGCGGTCGGCGCCGGCGCGCTCGATCAAGTTGGCGACGAGCTTGGCCGAGATCGGCGTGCGCGGGCCGGGCTTCCGGTCCTGGCGCGCGTAGCCGTAGTAGGGGATGACCGCCGTGATGCGCTCAGCGGATGCCCGCTTCAGCGCGTCGATCAGGATCAACAGCTCCATCAGGTTGTCGTTGGCCGGGAACGAGATCGACTGGATCACGAAGACGTCCTGGCCGCGGACGTTCTCCTGAATCTCGACGAAGATCTCCATATCCGCGAAGCGCTTCACCTGACCCTTGGTCGGTGGCACCTTCAGATGGGTGCAGATTGCTTCCGCGAGCGGCCGGTTGCTGTTGCCGGCTACCAGCTTGATCGCCAGCTGACCGCCGCGGCCGTCTCCACTCCGAGCATCGAAAGGCATGGCACGCCTCCACAGCCTTACGCCCGCGCGCTTCTAGCAATTGGGCCCGCGCCTGTAAACGGCAGCGGGCCCAATTTGCCGTCGGAAAGTTGACGCGGCGTGACCGAGAGGTCCCGCCGCGCGGCAAGCCTAGTTGGAGCTTGTCTTCTGCGGCTGCGGCAGGAGCTTGAGGATGCCCTGGGCCGCGGCGGCCGCTGCTGCGTCGGCCGTCTTGCCCCAGGCGCCGTCGAGCGAGCCCTGCGGAACGTCGTTCTTCTGCGAGACGGTGCCGAGCTTCTTGCCCTCCGGATCGCTGACGTTCCAGTCGATGGTGATCGACTGCTTGCCGTCCTTGCCGGCGCCCATCGCCACCTTGCCCTCGACCGTATAGGTCTGCGGCGAAGGCGTGTCGGCGAGCGCGATGCCGTTGCGGGCGAGCTCACGCTGCAGCGCGCTGCGCAGCGTGGCACTGCCGTCGCCCGGCGCGCCCGTCACGCTCGGGACGCGCGCCATGATCGATCCGGGCTTGCCGATGCTGCTGGTGGTGCCGGGCGGCGCTGTCGAGGCGTAGGTCGGCGCAGCCGGTTGCGTGGCCACCGCCGTCTGCACGAGGCCAGAGGGCGGCGTGCCGTTGTTCGCGACCGCGGGCGCGCCCTGCGTCGGCAGCCAGGTGGCGATCGAGGTCACCGTCTTGGTGCTGATCGACTGCACGACGGCCGCGGACACTGCCGCCCAGGGATCCTTGCTCTTGCCGGTCGAGGCCGTCTCTTCGCCGCTCACGCGGTGGACGCCCTTGCCGGTGCCGTCGGTGACGTCCCAGATATAGGAGACCTTGGCCTTGCTGCCCTTCTTCTCCATCGAGGAGACGATGTAGCCGTGCAGCGTGTACTGGGACGGCTCGCCCGGCGCCTTGGCGACACGGATGTTCTGGCGCTCGAGGTCGGAGGTGATCTGCGCCTGCAGATCCTTCGACACCGCATCGGGCGGACCGATGATGGGAGCGATGGCGACTTGCGCCGGGCGCATGGCCGCCGGCGGCGGCTGGCTTGCCACGGACGCGGTCGATGTGTCGCTCGAAGAGCTAAAGAGTGAGCTCGTTAGCGAGTTGTAAGTCTCGCAGCCGGCTAAACCGAAGGCCAGGAGGGCCGCGCAAAGCGCCAATCCAAGTGGCTTCTTTTTTTGCCAAGCCGCAGCAGCATCAAAGGTCGTCACGGCGACGCTCCCCCGTTGTCCCGCTGTTTTTCTTCCGGCGGCCGGCGTACGAACCTTGCGGCCTGATCTCCTCGATGACCGGTACCCCTCTCAGAGTCGTCTAACCAGTCGCCTGGGCCGCGTCCAGATCGAATCCGATGATCCTCCCCTCCCGATTGAGTTCGCCGCGGGAATGATCGGACATCATTGTGGATTGTGCAATTAAGTCACGACAATGGCGGCTATTTGACGGCCGTAATCGGCCTCTTTGCGGTGCTGGGAGCGCCGAAAGCTGAAAAAAATCGATTCGTTCTCGTAGGTGCATGGGCTTTGCCGCTCGATTTCGGCCAATCCCGCCGCGGCAAGCCTCCCTTCGACAAAACCCGGGAGATCGAAACGGGCCCGCGCATTAGCATTGATACGAAGAAAATACTTCTCGTTGCCCGCGCAACCCTTGAGCAGCTCGGCCTCGAAGTCGGGCCCGACCTCGTAGGCCCCCTGGCCGATGGTGGGGCCGATCGCGGCGCGGATGCGCTCCCGCTGGGCCCCCTGGCGCTCCATCTCGGCAACCGCCGACTCGATGATGCCGGCCGCGGCCCCGCGCCAGCCCGCGTGCGCGGCGGCGACGACGCGAGCCTCAGGATCGGCGAGCAACACCGGCGCGCAGTCAGCAGTGAGCACAGCGACGGCGAGCCCCGGCGTGCGCGTGACCACGGCGTCGGCCTTGGGGCGGTCTTGTGCGGTCACCGGGCCCTCGACGCAGAGCGCGGTGGCGCCGTGCACCTGGTAAAGGGTGATGAGGTTTGCCTCTCCGGCACCAAGATGACGCGCGACGCGTGCGCGGTTCTCGGCGACGTGCGAGGGCTCGTCGGAAGAGCCCGGCCCGCAGTTGAGGCTCGCATAGAGACCGCCCGACACACCGCCGCCGCGCGTGAAGAATCCGTGGCGGACGCCGGGGAGGCTCGAGAGACAGCGCGCTTCGATGGGTTGCAGCATGGCGGCAGCACTACGGCGCACGGCGCGCGATGTCCACCGGCTCGAAACCCGGGAGCGGCGCCACGCCCTTGCTCCTCACGCCGAGCACGCAGAAGCGCGTGCCCATGCCGGAGGGCGCGAGCAGCCGCGCAACGCCGGCCTCGATCGTCGCGGCCTTGAGCGGATTGACGGCCATGAGCCGGGAAGCGCGCTCCACGATACCGAGGGCGGAGAGGAAGCGCCCCTGCGGGACCGGCCCGTCGCAGGCAAAGCCGCTGTCGCGCATCGCTTCCGCCACGCCGGCGAAGTCGACCTGCGCCGAGAGGTCGGCCTCGCCCGGCGCGCGCAAGGGATCATCGTAGCGGTGCGTGGCGACCGCCTGCAGCGTGTCGCCGATCGCCGGTCGCAGATGACCATAGTCGATGAAGAGTGCGGCGAGCGGCGCGCCGCATCGGGCGAGCTTGCTCGCCCACCCGGCAAGGGCAACAGTGCGGCTCTCAAGGATATCGCCGTCCTGGGGCGCACGCGCCAATCTCCCCGTGCTCACGGCGTCGTCCGCCTCGCCAGCCGTGAAGCAGAGCGCGTCGAGCTCGCCGAGGCCGACGCACCGCTGGTGCCATCGGCCCTCGCGAAACACCCACTGCGCGACGGGGAGCGTGTCGAGGAACTCGTTCGCGATGACGATGGTCGGCGCGGGCGCTTCCCGTCGCTCGATGTCCGCGCTCCAGCGGATCGGCAAGGCCTCGCCGGCAAGGCTCGCGCGCTGCGACGATTCTAGGGTCGCGTTGCTCTCGATGAGGTGCACGTCGAGCGCGGCGCGAAAGGCAGGATCGGCGCGTGCCGCCCGCAATGCGTCGCGCATGAGCGTGCCGCGCCCCGGCCCCAGCTCCATCAGCCGCACCGACGAGGGCGCCCCCAGGCTTTGCCAGACGACGGCGCACCACAGCCCGATCAGCTCGCCGAACACCTGGCTGATCTCGGGTGCGGTGATGAAATCGCCGCCCCGGCCGATGGCGGCACTTTTGCGGTAGTAGCCGTGCTCGGGATCGGCGAGGCAAGCGCGCATGTAGTCGGCGACGCTGACCGGGCCCTCTTTCCTAATGCGTGCGGCGAGCTTTGCCGCGAGCGGCGTCGTGCGGCTGGCTGCCGGCCCCGCGCTCATCCGAGCATGCGCGTGCGCGCGAGATAAATCATGTAGAGGCCGGCCAGCAGCATGGGGATGGAGTAGACGATGCCGGCGGTAAAGGGTCCCACGTTGAACGCGTGCGCAAAGTGCGGCTCGCGGAACAGCTCCGCGGTCGAGCGCGCGAGCGCATATCCGGTGAGGAAGGCGCCGGAGACGAGGCCCGGCCGCTTCAGCGCGCCGAAATGATGCGTGAGCAGCCGCAGGATTATGAACAGCACCAGGCCTTCGAGCGCCGCCTCATAGAGCTGGCTCGGATGGCGCGGCGTCGGCTCGACCTCCGGGTAGTGGAGCTGCGCCTCGGGGAACACCATGCCCCAGGGCAAGGTGGTCGGCCGCCCGAACAGCTCGCCGTTGATGAAATTGGCGATGCGGCCGAAGAACAGCCCGATTGGCACCGACGCGGCGCCGAGGTCCATGGTGCTCCAGCCGTTGACGCCGTTGCGCCGTGCGAAGGCCCACACGGCGATGATGCAGCCGACGAGCGCGCCGTGGAACGACATGCCGCCGAGCCACACCTTATAGATGTCCTGAGGGTTCGAGAGGTAATAGCTCGGCTCGTAGAACAACACGAAGCCGAGGCGTCCGCCGAGCACCACACCGGCGGTTATATAAAGGAGAAGATCGTCGACCTTCGCCGGCTCGAACGGAGGCTTGTCGTCGGCCCACAGCCACGGCTCGCGCAAGAGCCGCCGTATATAGAGCCAGCCGAACAACAGACCCGTGAGGTAAGCGAGCCCGTACCATTTGATGGCGAGGGGGCCGAGCTGCAGCGCTACGGGATTTATGTTGGGGTAGGGGAGTTCCAGCCCGACCATCCCGATCATCAGCGGTGCCAT
>Ga0187819_10001378_pt1 | contig 12568 bp, 14 predicted proteins | sample NC_wetland_sal_i_15_FD_132411 | JGI IMG/M metagenome (GOLD analysis project Ga0187819, IMG submission 132411) | Wetland sediment microbial communities from Neuse River Estuary, North Carolina, USA - SO4_4 | ecosystem: Environmental > Aquatic > Freshwater > Wetlands > Sediment | place: USA... | reverse complement strand
TGGCACGGTTTCGGTGACGCAGCCCGGGCAGACGGCAGCGCAGACGGTAGGCAGCATCCAATTGGCTTTCTTCCCTAATCCCGGCGGATTGAACAGCATGGGAAACAACCTGTTCCTGGCCACAACGGCTTCCGGCGAACCGGTCGTAGGAACGCCGGGAGGCACGGAAGGACTGGGCACCTTGCAGCAGGGCGTGCTGGAGCAATCGAACGTGAATATCGTCAACGAGTTCATCCAGATGATTCTGGCGCAGCGCTCGTACGAGTCGAACTCGCGCGTGGTTCGTGCGGCGGACGAAATGTTGCAGGATCTCAACGGACTCACGCAGTAAACAACCAGCTATGATCCTCCAGCGGCAACATAGCGTGGTCCTGGCGGCGATCCTGAGCCTCTTCGCGGTGATGGCGCCCGCAGGCGCAGCCCAGCCGGTGTCTCCGGAGATTTGGTACCACGTAGGCGCCGATCGAGTGGCGGCAGCTCTTGCGGCACGTGGAATTCCCGTACAGCCGGGCCAAGTGGAATTCCTCGCTTCGGTCAGGAGCCGGCGCCCCGAGCCGGCGCTCGAAATCGAACGTCTGCAGAGAGCAAGCCGGGATTCCATCCTGGCCCGTATCCACTGCCGTACCCCCGGCGAGTGCCTGCCGTTTTATGTAGTCCTGCACTTTTCCGGCAAGCAGGATGCGCCGGCGATGATCGAGCGCATGTACCCGGTCGCAAGCCCGGTCCGCGCGGCCAGCAACCCGGTTCGGCCCAACTGGGTGGTACGCACAGGTCAGCGGGCCACCATCGTACTGCAGGGGGAAAATCTTCGCGCCACCACTTCCGTCATCTGCCTGCAGAACGGGCAGCGGGGCGAGAGCATACGGGTCAGCAGCCTCGACCGGAAGCGGATCATGGTGGGAGAGATTGTTGGTCCGGGGCTGCTGCACGGCACCTTGTGAGGAGCGCGATGATGAGAATCCGTTTTAGCATACTGACTACGATGCTGCTGGCAGGGTTGGTCTCGGCGCCAGGTGCTTTCAGCAAAGACAAAACAAAGAATATGGAGCAAACCCGTACCGAGTACCTGGCACGGCTCCAGCAGACGTCGGTTACTTTTGCCACCACGCCGGGTAGCCTGTGGAACCCCGACGGCCGCCTGGCCAATATCACCTCGGATTACAAGGCGGCGCATCTTCACGACACCATTACCATTCTCATCGTCCACCAGACCACAGCTCAGTCGGCCGGCACCGCGACGGCGCAGCGGTCCTACGCCATCTCGTCGGCCATCACGGCATTGCCGGGCAAACTCAATGTCTCGGGCGTGAATCCGTTGCTGGGAGCGAATTCGGCCGAGGCGCTGAACGGCCAGGGATCGGGCACGACCACCTCGACGCTGCAGACTAGTCTCACGGGAGAGGTGATCGCGGTGCTGCCCAACGGAAACCTGGTCGTGGAAGCCCAACGCGAGGTGTACATGAATCGTGAACATGAGACGGCCGTCGTGCATGGCGTGGTGCGGCCGGGCGACGTGTCCGCCGCCAATTCCGTGCCTTCCACCGCCCTTTCCAACTTGGAAATCGAACTGAAAGGCAAGGGGCTGGTCTCCGACGCAACACGGCGGCCCAACATCGTCACCAGGCTGCTGCAATTGGTGGTGGGTTTCTGAGCCGGCTTGCAGCAGCGGCGCGTTCCGCAGGATTCGGGCGCTGGAGCGCTTGCATCATCATTCTTACCCTGCTGCTGCCGGGTAGCCGCTTGGAGGCCGCCGACGAAGCCAGCCGGCAAGCGTTGCTCCGTGATATCACCACCATTGCCGGTGTGCGGGACAATCCCCTGATCGGCTACGGGATTGTCGTCGGCCTGCACGGGACCGGAGACACCCAGCAGACGCTGTTCACCACGCAGACTCTGGCCAACGCCATGCAACGCATGGGAGTGCAAACCACTCCTCTCACGATACAAGTCAAGAACGTCGCCGCCGTCTTTGTGACGGCTTCGCTTCCTCCCTTCTCCCTCTCTGGAATGAAGGTTGACGTGACCGTCTCCTCCATCGGCGATGCCAAGAGCCTAGCCGGTGGCGTCTTGCTACTGACCCCGCTGCGCGGACCGGACGGCGCAGTCTATGCCGCCGCCCAGGGGCCGCTCACGCTAGGCGGGTATTCGGCTGGCTCAGCAGGAAATACCAAAGAGGTGAACCACTCTACGGTCGGCCGGGTTCCGGAAGGCGGGACCATAGAGCGCGATGCCGCACTGGATCTAAGCCGTCTCACCACCGTCTCCCTGATACTTCGGGACCCCGATTTCACAGCCAGCAAGGACGTCGCCGCCTCAATCAACCGCGAATTCAGCAAGGAGGTGGCCACGGCCATCGACAGCCGCCGCATCGACGTGAACGTCGCCCGGGCAGGAGCCACCAGCGTCCCCGAACTCATCGCGCGCGTGCAGAATCTCTCCATCAGCTTCCATCCGCCGGCAAAAGTGGTGGTGAATGAGCGTACCGGGACCATCGTCATGGGCGGCGACGTTAAGCTCTCGCCCGTTTCCATCCTGCATGGAAGTCTGACCATCGAAGTGACCACCAAGCTGACGGTCTCGCAGCCTCCGCCCTTGTCTAAAGGCGGCGAAACCGCCGTCGTCCCTGAAAAAACACTTCAGACCAAGGAAGGACCGGTGGGACGGATCGAGCTTGGCGATGGCGCCCGGGTGGACGAACTCATCGACGGACTGCGCGCCATTGGCGCAACCGCGCATGATGTGGTCTCGATCCTGCAGGCGATCAAAGCGGCCGGCGGGCTGCGCGCCGAACTTGAGGTGATCTAGAGTGTCTTCCATCTCCGACATGCCGGCGGGTATGGCGAGCCAAGGTCTTCCCGAGAGCAGGGCCGAGCAATTGCTCGGAAACGTGGCGCGATCGAAACCCGCAGACTCGAAGCTGCAGAAGTCCGCCCAGCAGTTCGAGGCCATCCTGATCGCCAAATGGCTGGAAGAGGCGGAAGCCTCTTTCGCCAAGCTCCCCGGCGACGATAAAGATCCCGATGCCGACCCCGGGCAGGACCAGTTCCGCAGCATGGCGCAGCAATTCCTGGCCGAGAGCATTAGCTCAGCCGGCGGTATGGGCATCGCCGCCATGATCGTCAAGCACCTGGAGCAGCACGACCAGCAATCGATTGATAATAAACAAGTTAAGGACACGGGCGTAGGCGCGCCGCCAGCTGCGCCGCTTGGTGCTAGCACCAATGATTATTAATGAAGGAGCCGTCCCCGATGGAGTAACTAAGGTTTTTCGGCAGAAGTGCCGATTCTTCGGATGACGGATCAGTACAGGTGCGACGATGAGAATCAACGGACATACGCCACTTTCGAACGGGATCGTATCGGGCCGTTCGGAGAAGTCAGCAAGAACAGAACAACCGGCTACCGCCAACCCGCAGGACCAGACCAGCTTTTCCTCCGACAAGACGGCGATCTCCTCGCTGCAGTCGCTAGCCCTGCAGACGCCCGAGATCCGGCAGGACCGGGTCGCGAGCCTGAAGGACGCAATCAGCAACGGGAGGTACGCGCTCGATCCGGGAAAGATCGCGGAGGCGATGCTGAACCAGTCTGCCGGCTCGTAGCTGGCCCGCAGGCTCTTGGCTCTTCTCTAAGGACACGAACAGGCAGGTCGCGCCCAACGAATGACGGACAACCGCCAGAACGAAGCCGACGAGACATGGCTGGAGTATCTCCACGCGGTGCAGTCGCTCTCGGCGGAGATGAATGCGGGTCTCACAGCCCTTGCCGGGAATGACCTGCAGCGGTTCGAGACGTCCGTGGTTGCGCAAGAGCGGCTCTGCGAAACCGCGCGCGGTCTCTTCCACCTCCTGCGCCGGGACTCACCTCCGGGAGTCCAACCTGCCCTGACATCGCAACAGCTCGCGGCGGTCGGCGGGGAATTGCGGCAGCAAAACCGAGTGTACGCGGCCGTGCTGATGCGCGCCGCGCGGGTCTGCGGCGCCCTGCTTTCCCTCTACCAGGAGTCGCCGCGGGGATATTCACGGGACGGCCGGATCGTGCCCGCCACAAATACTTGGTCGTGTGAGGGTTAGCTCATGGCTGGACTTACCACTGCGCTGTCGATCGCGACACAATCGTTGATGGTGCAACAGGAAGCGCTCCAGGTCGCTACCAACAACATCGCCAACGCCAATACCCCAGGCTATTCCCGGCAAGTCCTGGATATGGAGGAGAACCCGCCGGTTCAGCAAGGTTCGTTGTGGTTCGGCACCGGCGTCAACGCCGGCCAGGTGGAGAGCATCCGCGACCAGATGCTGCAGTTGAGCATCTACGATGGAACCCAACAACAAGGAAACGCACAGGCCCAATCCACCGCCTTGCAGCAGGTGGAAGCCCAGTTCAGCGACCCCACCCAGGGCATCGGCTCTGATCTGACGGCGTTTTTCAACAGCATCAACCAACTTTCAACGGATCCCACCAGCATCCCCCTGCGACAGGGTATCCTGACTGCGGCCAACAATCTCGCCAATGATTTTCATAGCACGGTCGCGCAGCTAGATACGATCCAGTCCAACCTGAACCTCAACGTCACACAATCGGTGAGTCAGATCAATCAACTGACCACGCAGATCGCCGCCCTGAATGGCCAGATCGCACCGCTCCAGCAGCTCGGGCAGGATGCGGGAACGCTCGAGGACCAGCGCGACGAACTCATCCAGCAACTGTCGCAGTTGACCAACGTGCAGGTGATCCAGAGCGATCAAGGGGAGACGCTGGCGACCGGAAATGGGACTGCCTTGGTGGTGGGAACGCAGAGCTTTGCTCTCACTACGGCGGCGGATGCAGGCGGAATGCAGCACGTCTTTGCGCAAGGAACGGACATCACCAGCACCCTTACCGGCGGCCAACTCGGCGGAGTGCTGGCGGTGCGAGACCAGTCGATTCCCAGCATGCTCTCCGATCTGGACGGGCTCGCCAGCGGGCTGGCCACCAATTTCAATACTGCCCACCTTAAGGGCTACGACCTCAACGGAAATCAGGGGCAGGACTTCTTTGCGCCCGTCTCGGGAACCGGAGCCGCGGCGAACTTCCAAGTGTCGATCACCGATCCGAACCTGATTGCCGCCAGCTCGGACGGCTCTTCCGGAAGCGACGGCAATCTGGCGAACCTGCTGGCGGTTGCCAACCAGAAACTGCCCTCTGGAGCCACCCCGATCGACGATTACTCCAACCTAGTATTCAACGTCGGCAACTGGTCGTCACAAGCGCAATCGCAGGCCTCCGCCACTCAGACCAGCCTGCAACAGCTCAACAATCAGCGCGCCTCAGTTTCCGGCGTTTCCATCGATGAGGAAACTACGAACCTGATCCGCTACCAAAACGCCTATCAGGCCGCTGCCCGCGTGATCTCAACCATCGACACACTGACCACAGACCTCTTCAACATAACCACCACGGGGTGATGAACCATGCGCGTAACTGATACGACGATGACGGACACGGTTTTGTCGGCCATCTGGCAAGCTCAGGACAGCGAGCAGACGGCCCTGGAGCAGCTTTCCACCGGCAAACGGGTGAACCGTCCCTCCGATGATCCGGCTGCCGCTGCCGAGGATGTGCTCAACCTCAGCCAGCAGGCCCAGGTCGATCAGTACACCCAGAGCACAAGCAGCCTGAACGGCCTGTTCCAGACCGCGGACTCCGCCCTCGGGTCGGCCATAACTGCTTTGAATCAAGCAGTAAGCCTCGGAACAGAGGCGGCCAGCGGCACATTGTCCGCGTCCGACCGCCAAACCCTGGCCGCCAGCATTCAGAGCTCTCTCGACCAGGTGGTGCAACTGGCCAACACCTCGTATCAGGGATCATATATTTTCGGCGGCACTGCGGTCACCAGCGCTCCCTTCAGCACCGGGGCGAGCGGAGTCACCTATAACGGCAACGATGGGGTCAACCAGGCCACCATCGCCGACGGCCTATCGATCCAGACAAACGTGCCCGGCAGCCAGTTGTTCATGCAGCCCGGTTCGGATGTGATGGGTTCGCTCGAGCAATTGATCACAGCGGTTCAGAGCGGCGACTCTACCGCAACCTCGAATGCGACTACCGCCGTTTCCAATGCTCTCAGCTATCTCAGCGCGCAGCAAACCTTCTACGGCAACGCCATGAATGAGGTCAACAATGAGCAAACTACCTTGAACCAGGAAACCACCAACCTGCAGTCGCAGGAGAACACGCTGGTCGGCGTTGACATGGCGCAAGCCGCCACCGAGGTGACCCAGGCGCAGACTGATGATCAGGCAGTTCTGGAGGCCGCCGCCAAGGTGCTGCCCATGACTCTGCTGAATTACCTCGCACCAGGAAGCTAATAGAAGGCGTTGGCGGAACGAGCTTCGCTGGACCGCGGCCCGGGCTGCTTTCAGGGCGGCTGTATTCCAAGATTCGTGTCCGGGCACGACTTCCTGGATTACCTTAAATGATGGATGCGGGGCAGGGATCCTTCTTATCGTGGCCTAATGTTGGGCGATTGCCAAGCGCCTCCGATCTGGACACGCTCGCCGCCCGCCCTGATTCCAAAGAATTTGTCGACCGACGACATGGCAGTCTTGCCGCGGCCCCATTGGCACGCGACGTGCCTGCTGCAAATTGACCGAGCGTCCCTGAGTATTTTCGGATGGAGCTTCATCTTGCTTACAGAAGCGCCCGTAGCCTATCGAACACCATATTCTTCCTGCCCGATTTGTGGTGTTGCCGAACTCAGCCTGCTGGCTACCGCCGATTGCACTAGACATGCGCTTTGGCGCCCTCCTCTGCCTGAACGCTTGACTTGGCTTCGTTGCAATGCCTGCGCCCACGTCTTTACAGACAGCTTTTACACCGACGCCGGGCTGACCGTGTTGTTCAGCAGGTCTTATGAGGCCCCCTTGACGGAGGAGGCCTGGGAACAGCAGCGATTCATCTGGGGACCGGTGGTCGAGAGGATCCTTCAGGTCTTGCCCAACCGAGAAGCCTTGTTTGACGGAGCGCTTTCCTGGATGGACGTTGGTTGCGGATCTGGAGGCTTGGTTTTCACCGCATCGGAATTCGGTTTCCAGGCGACCGGACTCGATCTGAGGGAGGAAATGGTAAGGCGTCTCCAGGAAGTCGGATATAGGGCGCTGTACGCCAGCATCATGAATGTCCAGGCCGACAAGCCACTCCATGTCATTTCCATGGCCGACGTATTGGAGCACATTCCTTATCCCGTGGGAGCGTTGCAGCGCGCGCATGAGTTGCTCGACGACCAGGGGGTGTTATTCATTTCATGCCCCAATCGCGAATGCGCTTCCTGGCAGCAAATGGATCGCCGCTCCTCCAATCCCTATTGGGCGGAATTTGAGCACTACCACAATTTTTCCAGGTCAACGCTGACCTGGACACTGCGTCAGTGCGGCTTTACCCCTCTCAGCTATTCTGTCAGCCGGCGCTACATTGCGTGCATGGAGATCATTGCGGTCAAGGGCGGGGTTTGCAAATCCGGCGTGCCACAGTGTGGATCGGCTTTGTCGTTGGAGCAGCACTGACGCGGTATGACGTCCCATACTGGCCAACATGGTTCGCACACCCAAGGATTCACCTTGCCGCCAGTGATCTCGCTGAATTTGTCTCTCTCCTCGGCGTGCGGTGCGGACTGCATCTACTGTCCCGCCGATCGCGGGACACGGATACGCGCTCGGAACATGCCGGTCGAGACGGCGAAAAAGGCGATTGATGACGCCTCCGCCCACACCGACGTCCTCAGGATCCAGCACGTAGAGATCGGGGAAAACGGCGACGCCTTCATCAACAGGAACGCGCTTGACGTTCTGCGATACGCAAAGGCACATATCCCGAACGTGACCATAGGCTGCTACACCAACCTTCAGAACCTGTCCGAGGACAACATCGATGCGATTGTCGGCGAGGGTTTGCTCGATTGCCTCGGGCTGAATATCGACGGCGCCTCCAACCTCACCTTTGCCGCCGTCAAGAAGATAGACTTGCGACACGTCAACCATAAGCTTCCCTTGCTTCTGATTGCGCGGGAGAAATATGCATCCAAGCTAAAGCTGATTGTTAACGTCCTCACTCTCCGGGATTACATAAAAGCAACGACCCTCGCACTGGGCAGATTGCCGCTGAAGTTGGAGAACCCATCCCTGATCGGACTTGACGACGATTTTGAGCAGATCAGGGAAGGCGTGCAGCGTTTTCTGCGCCCCGGGGATGCCCTTGGGCGCCCTGCCCCGTTCCTGTGGGCCGAACGTCCCGGAGTTGACACATCAATTCTTGATTACTCCAAGTACTCCTGCTCGCAACTGGAACGGGTATTAGCCGAAGCATTCATTGCTCCAGACGGAAGCTGGTACGCTTGCTGCTATGATTCGAACAATCGGCTCGTGGTCGGCAACATCCTGGAGCAAGCGCTGGAAGAAATCGCACGCGGAGAGCGCCGCCGGCGCTTGCTTGAGATGTTACTTCAGAAGAAGTTCAGGGAAATCGGCGCGCCCTGCAATACCGTCAACTGCTGTCAGGGTGTTGACCTGCCGTAGCCGCGGCCACAATCAGTCAAACTTTACCACAATGTGCGGACTGGTCTGCAACTCTCTTTTAGGCTCTCGCGCGGGCTTGATTGCGGTCATTTCAACAATCATTTCAGTTACGATATTGCGATAGTGCCGGATGGCTTCGACGAGCCGTTCTTTGCCGAATTTGCTGAAAGCTTCCGGCGAGACTTGCAGCGTGATCGTATCCACCCTCCAGTCACCCCGGTAGCCATAGTCAGCGCGCCAGTAGGCGGGCTGCGCGAAGTATCCAAATGACCCCAGGTAATAAGGCCTTACGTGCGTGGGATCCTCCCAAGCATCGTCACTCTCCCCGTAGGGAAGCAGGAACTTGGCCCGACATCCTGGTTTCGCCACGCGGTGGAGTTCCTCCATCAACGCCAGCGTATCGGTCAGGTGTTCAATCAGGTGGCTCGCCAGAATCTCGTCGACTGAGTCATCGGGATAGGGCAGTTTCTCAGTGCGGCACTTGGAGAGGTCGGCAACCGTGACTCCTTCCGCCGGAACCTGGTCCACGTTCACCCAGCCACGCAGAAGAGTGCGGCCGCAACCGAGGTGTAGCTTCAACGCACTGCCCGGGTTGAAGTCCACGTGCATCGTTCCCTGCGAAGAAGGTTCGGCGGTACATTGAGGGGATGAGGACTCATCGCGCATGTTCATCTCATTTCTCATTTCTCGTGATTCACGATCGGTTTTTTTCAGAAGCGCACCGCGGTGGTGGCCTGCTCCGCGAACGTTCCTTTATTGTTGTCCCTGGGCTTCAGCCAGTGCTTTCTGCAATTCTGCGGAGCCGGGAAACGACTCCAGCCCTCGCAATAACAATCGCTCCGCCTGATCCTGTTGCCGCAGTTGTGCGTAGATGCTGGCGGCCCGAAGAAAGAACTTGGGATGAGCCACTACGCTGGCGAGCCTCTCGGCTACCGCCGCCGCAGCGGGCAATCTGCCTGCGACGATGTACGCCTTCATGAGAAGGTCATGCAGTTCTGCCGACTGCGGAAACAACTTCAGTCCCCGCGCGGATAGTGTTTCCACCTTTTCCCATTGTTTCAATTGCGCGCGGATGCCGGCGGCCCGCAGAAATAGCATCGGATGAGCGGCCACGCCGCTAAACCTCTCGGCCTCCTCCGCGGCCTCGGGCAGCCTGTCTGCCGCGAGGTAGGCTTGCAGGAGCCGGTCATGAACCTCGAACGTCGACGGGAGCTCCGTGGCGGCGCGTCGCAGCTTGGCGATCCCGGTTTTCTTTTGCCCCAGGGCGACTTCGGTGTAGCCCAATTTGCTTTGCACCAGCCAATCCCTTCGATCTTGCTTGAGGGCGCGCCAGTACGCTGTCCGCGCCTCCTTCAGTCGGCCGAGATTGGTAAAGGCGTCTCCTTTCAAGCGTTCCCTCAAGGCAGCCCCATCGTCACCAGAGCCCGCCCGTTCGAGCGCCTCTAACGCTTCCTGGTACCTCCCCGACTCGCAGTGAATCATCCCTTTGAAAAGCCAGGCCGTCGCGCCATCTGGCTTCAGGCGTAGCGCCTGCTCAAAGCAGCGCAATGCCTCCTCGGGATTGTTGCACTCCTCATATTCTTCCAGTCCGTACTGGATCCAGGTGGTTGGATCGTCGGGCATTTCCTGGATCTTCCAGCGCAACAGCTCGTGGTAGAAGGCGTCCTTTTGCTTCCTGAGTTCTGGATCCGCGAGATGTCCAAAATGATGGATGAAAAAGTTAGCCCGTCGAAGTTTCAGTCCCAGAATACTTATCTGGTATTCCACCAGTTCATGCACCCGGCCGGTGAAGTAAATGTCCGGGCGCCGCTGAAATAGGCGGCAGTTCTCGTTGGTAAAGTACGCAGGGGCATTTTTGGCGCGTGCATGGCCGCCATCGTTGGGCACGGTGGTGCGGTTCCAGGCTCTGCCAAACATGCAGGGAACATAATTTCGAATGGGGGTAACGTACCCGCCCACCCCGGACGCCGACAACAGTTCGGGGACATGCTTCTTCCCGTCCCGGTCTAACTCCTCATCGGCATCCAGCACCAGGACCCAATCGGTCTGAATGGGCTTGAGGGCTGCATTGCGAGCCTCCGCGAAATGGTTTTGCCAGGGCACGGAAATGATAGTCGCGCCAAATTCACGGGCTATCTCACAGCTGTTGTCGGTGCAACCTGTGTCGGCTATCACGATCTGCTCTACTATTCCACGAACACTTTCCAGACACGAACGGACAGTGCCCGCGCCATTCTTGACAATCATCGACAAACCTAGACTAGGCATCGGTGCTTCCTCTTAGGAGTATGGCCCCTTGGATTTGATTGAATCGATCCGGAAACATAATTGCATGCGCCATGCCACTAGCGTTCTGTGGATTTCGGCGGATAGCGGCTTTAACTCCTGGCTTGGCGTCGCCTTCGACTGGATACAGTTGAGCGGCACATTAGAAAGAGATGAGACTGGCCCGCGCGGCAGCCGAGCCACTCCGGGTCTAATTTTGCTCCACCGCAGCAGGTCTGGTTCTTTCGCGCCCTGGAGCAACCGCGAAAGCACCCTAAGCAGAAGCGTCCAGGACCGCTAGCTCCTCATCGTCCTGATTACCGGCTCTGCTCGGAAGGGACGCGGGAAGCAGCACCCTTGCGTTGCGTGCCGGGTCGACTTGCTCCCAGGCCGCTCGCACATCGTTGAGTAGCACGATCTGTTCTTTCAGCATCTTGGGGCTCGACTTCAGGTGAGCCTCCAGGATCTTGGCGCGCGCAACGCTGTAGAAAAGCGCCTGCGTCCTGGCCGCCTCGGGGGCCTGGCTGGAGTCGAGGGAACCCTCCAACTGCCCCAGGATGAGGAAGGCGTGGTTGATCTGCGCCACACGCGTCTCCAGGTCGCCTTTTTCCATGGCAGCCACAGCGCGAGTAAGGTCAGTGATAAGCCTTTCGTAGAGCAGGACGACCAGCCCCACCGGACTGGCGCCCGCGACGGCGGCGATACGTTGGTAGTCTTGTGCGTTGTTTGTCATTGGTTTGAATTTGAATTCGAGGTTCCGGTCGTGGTACCGAAGAGTGCATTCATTTCCTGTTGCTGGAAGGGCCACTGCAGCAGCGTCACGTTGAGCCGGTTATATTGCGTTAGCCACATCTGCTGCTGGCTGGTGATGTAGGTCTGGAAGTCGTTGATCTGATCCTGCAGGCTGCTGTATGTGTTTTGCATGCCCTGCAGATCGAGATTGAACGCCCCCTCGGTCGGGTCGGTCAGTTGCATGAGCTGCGTACTCAGGGCGGTGGCAAATCCGGACGTTCCGGACGTCCCCTGGAAGAAGCTTAGGACACCGTTGTAGTCGCTGTTGAGCGCAGTGCTGAGCTGGGTGGAGTCCACCGTGAGAGTGCCGTCGTTATTCATCGAAATGCCGAGCGAGGCGAGGGTGTTATAGGTGCTGTCCGTGCCAAAAGTCTGAGTCATGAAGTTCAACAGTTGTTCCTGCACCTGAGTGACGGTGCCGTCACTCTCCAGAGGATTCGCGCTGCTCGAGCCATCGCTATTCTGCGTCACCGTAAGCTGCGCATTCAGGTCCTGGATGACGGTGTTGTAGGAACTGACGAAATTGTTGACCGCTGTAGCGGCCGCCTGCGTGTCGGCCATGGTCTGAATCTGGACCTGTTGCCCGGGCGCCGCGCTTTGAAGCTGCAGGGTCACGCCGGGGATGGCGCCCGTAACTGTGTCGGTGGCGCTGGTGATGGGGATGCCATCGATGTTGACGAGGGCGTCCAGGCCTTTGGATCCCTGGCTCATGCCGAGGCTCGGATCATTCGTATCGTCGATTGTAAAAGCGCCAGCCGCGCCGGAGCCGTTCGCGACGATCACCAGGTGGGAGCCGACCGAGTCGTTGACCACGCTCGCGGTAACGCCTAGCGACTGGCCGTTGACCGTCGCGCTATTGATGCTCTGCGCGAGCTGGCTCAGCGTCTGATTATTCAGGTTGATCGTTGTGGTGCCGGCGCTGGTAGTAATGTCGAAGCTGCCCGTGCCGAGTGTGCTCGTGCTCG
>Ga0187819_10001377_pt1 | contig 12573 bp, 9 predicted proteins | sample NC_wetland_sal_i_15_FD_132411 | JGI IMG/M metagenome (GOLD analysis project Ga0187819, IMG submission 132411) | Wetland sediment microbial communities from Neuse River Estuary, North Carolina, USA - SO4_4 | ecosystem: Environmental > Aquatic > Freshwater > Wetlands > Sediment | place: USA: North... | reverse complement strand
TTCGGCGATGGTGGCATCCAGACCCTTGCGGTCCGGGCATTGCACGAGAAGAATCGCGCTGTTTTTCACGGGAAGCTCCTGGTAATCGGCATATTGTACGGGAAGGGAGTCGTAATTGGTGAGTGTTCCAGAATCGAGGAAGCAGCGAGACCGGGGGCCCGGCGAGGATCACGGTCATCGGACAGCAAGAAACCTTCACCAAAATGAAAAAAGGGCCAGCGGAAAATCTGCCGGCCCTTTTCCGTTGTAAAGGCCTAGAACTTATCGAAGAAGTGCGCGACTTTCTTGCCGCCTTGTTCAGTGTAGTAGACGGTAACCTTGCCGGACTTGTCTGCCCCTTTGCCGATGCCCTTCGCAGCGTCCGCCGTGTCGCGGCCGGCAACATCGAAAGTGTGCTCGGTGCCATCCGCGCTCTTCACGACCACGTACTTGCCACCTTCGCCGACTTTGGTGACCGTGCCGTCCACATACTTCAAACCGTCCTTGCCGACCTTGTCGACTTCGACCGCGGTCTTATCCGTACCTTTGACGGTGTAGTGCACGACAACTTCAGAACCCTCGGAAAGTCCTTTGAAAGAGTCTTTGGCGCCGGCGGCAGTCTTGTCTGCCCCCTCGACGGTAGTCTTATCTACAAAATGCACGGTGTGTTCCGTGCCATCTTTCGTCTTCACAACCATAGTCTTGGACCCAGAATCCAGTTTGGTGATGGTGCCATGAACGGCGGTAACCACGTCGTCCGCGGCGCGAACTGCGAACAGCAGCACCGTAGCCAGGGTGAGAAAGCGTAGCAAGTTCTTCATTGCGGAAAGTCTCCTTATATTCATCGAGTACTGTAGTCGATGGTAAAAAAAAGAGTAGCGCAACGCTGTGCCAAATCCTAGCGAAAACCGCGCGGAAGGCGCTTCCGCCCTACGTTCTTCAATGAACGTAATACCCGCTTTTGGCCAGGACGACGTAATCGTGTCCCTTTTTTCCAAACGATGACGTCAGGCGAACGTCCAGTTTATGCGGTTTCCCCTCGGCTCCGGTGGCCTGCGTGTAATATCCCAGCGTATAGCGCGTCTTGATCCGCGCGATCAGGGCGCGGAATGTGGCATCCAGATCCGCCACATCTTTGACGTCGAAGATTTCCCCGCCCGTCTGGTCCATCACTTTGCGAATGTTCACCAACCCGGGAATCATGCTCGCCGCGAACAGAGTTCCTGGCGGGTTGTATCCAGGAATCTTCAAATTATATAGGACCGCATCTGCGGCGATAGCTTCGGTGACGATGTCGTGTGTCCCCTGTCCACCTGCGTCCGTGCCAACGTCATCGCTAATTAGAATGATCACCCGGCGGCCCTTCGGCGGCGTGTTGAGGAGATACTTGGCGGCAACAAAGATGCCGTCATTGATATTTGTGGCGCCACCCACATGGAAAGCACTGATCTGCTTGGCAATCTCGGTCTTGTCGGCTGTGAACGGCACGCGCAATTCAGCCTCGGTGGAAAAGGTAAACAGCGCCACCTCATCTTCGGGTTTAAGCGCCGCAAGAGCGGTGGTGGCAGCGTCCCGCAGCGGGCCCAGAAAGGGACCAATCGAATCACTCAGGTCCAACACGAGTGCAACGTTGAGGGGTAGTTCGTCACGGCTAAAAATCTCTACCTTTTGCGCGACGCCATCTTCGCGAACCTCGAAATCGTCCTTCTTCAGATCGGCCATGATTTGACCGGCCTTCGTCTTCACCGTAGCGTCGAGCAGTACAAGATTCACGTCCACGTGAACGACGCCTCCGGCTTGGTCCTGCGCCAGAACAGGAATTCCGCAGAAAAAGGCAACGAAAAGGATTAGCACTGACAAGCGCAGGGTGTTTCGCCAATATGTGGACATTGCGTTGCTTAACTCCCCCGACGCGGTTTGCGATCTGGTGGCAAAATCCGGCTTTGTTATACCGCTCGAACGTTCAAGCCGAGATGTTTCCTCTCAACTTTATCTTTGCACAAAATCATAGCAGGCTCGCTAACTCCCGGTTAGCCGGGTGAGCGGCAACCGAGACCCTGCCATCTCCCGGGATTCGTTGACCATAGGTGGCCGCTCACCTATAATTTTTATGCAGGTTATGACGAGATAGCCCGCCGAATTGCCGCAGGGTAATTCCTGAAATTTCCGCAGAAGGCGCGGGGTAAGAACCGGGATTTTTGTATCGCGGAAAGGATTGCCGCATCACTCCCGCCTCTACCGATATTGGAATTTGCAAAAGGGAGAAACGAAATGGCGGAAGCAACTTGCCGGAGAGAACTGGATCTGGAGATTCCGGCGGAGGAAGTGTCGAAGGCCACGGAGAAGGTGGCCAAGGATTTTGCAAAGATCGCGCGCGTACCGGGTTTCCGTCCAGGAAAGGCGCCCATTTCTCTGATCAAGCGGCGCTTCGCCGATGACATCAAGGGCGAGGTGCTGCAGACGCTGGTGCCGGAACACGTGGAAAAGGCCGTGGCCGAGCAGAAGCTCACCCCGGTCTCGCAACCGCAGGTGGACAAGCTGGAGTACAATGAAGGGCAGCCGCTGAAGTTTCGCGCGTCGTTCGAGGTGCTGCCGGAATACTCGCTCGGGCATTACAAGGATCTGGAAATCGAGATGCCGGAGATGACCATCACCGATGAGAGCGTGGCCAACGCACTGGCGGAAATGCAGCAGCGTGCCGCGGCATTTGCCCCGGTGGAGGGCCGCGCCGTGCAAAACGACGATTTCGTGCAGGTGAAGCTGCTGGGCACCCCCGAAGGCGGCGGTGAACCGTTGCAGGCGGAGAGCGTCCTGTGCCATGTGGGTGCGGAAGAGACGATGGCCCCGTTCAACGAAAACCTGTTGGGCGCGAATGCCGGTGACCACAAGAATTTCGATGTCGAATACCCGGCCGATTACCCGGACCCCAAGCTGGCCGGGAAAAAGTTCCATTACAGCGTGGATGTACTGGGCATCAAGACGAAAAAACTGCCAGAAATCAACGACGAATTTGCGAAAGATGTGAGCGACGCGACCTCGCTTGACGAATTGAAGACCAAGATTCGCGAAGGCCTGGAACACGAGCGGGATCATCGCCAGAAAGACCTGCAGCGCGAGAGGGTCCTGGCGGAGCTGGTGAAGTCGCACGACTTCCCTGTGCCGGAATCGCTTGTGGAGCATCAAATGGACGTGCGTTTGGAGCGCGTGGTGCGCTCGCTGGCACAGCAGGGCGTCGACCCCCGGGCGGTGAATGTCGACTGGGTCAGCCTGCGGAAGCGCCAGGAAGAGCGAGCCCGGGATGACGTGAAGGCGGAGTTGGTGGTCGACCGCATCGCCACCGAGGAAAAGATCGAGGTCACGGACGAAGAGCTGGAGCACGAGCTCGAACACCTGGCCAGCCATAGTGGCGAATCCGCGGAGGTAATTCGCGCGCGTTTGACAAAGCAAGGTGCGCTCGATAGGATGAAAGCGAAGCTGCGGAGTGACAAAACAGTGGACTGGCTGGCGCAAAATGCGCGGGTCAAGACGGTCGCCGCGGCGAATGCCAAGTGAAGCCGACCTCGCATTGACAGGCAAACTCTCTCACATGAAAAACTTCGACGATCCGCAATATCAGGCGACCACGCTGGTTCCCATGGTAGTGGAGCAGACCAGCCGCGGTGAGCGCGCCTACGACATTTACTCGCGCCTCCTCAAGGAACACATCATCTTTATTGGCACGCCCATCGACGATCACGTCGCCAACCTGGCCACCGCGCAGATGCTTTTCCTCCAGGCGGAGGATCCGGAAAAGGACATTCAGCTGTACATCAATTCCCCGGGTGGCTCCATCACTGCAGGCTTTGCCATCTACGACACCATGCAGTTCGTTAAGCCTGATGTGGTCACCACCTGCGTCGGCCAGGCTGCATCCATTGCCGCAGTTCTACTGGTCGGGGGCGCCCCGAAAAAGCGTTTCTCCCTGCCGAATTCGCGCATCCTTATCCACCAGCCTTGGATGAGCGGCCTCGGCGGCCAGGCCACGGACATCGACCTGCACGCCAAAGAGATTCTGCGCATGCGTTCGACCATCAACCAGCTGCTGGCAAAACATACCGGCCAGCCCATTGAACGCATCGAAAAGGACGTCGAGCGCGACTACATCATGAACCCGGAGCAAGCCAAGGAATACGGGATGATCGACGAGATCATCTTCAAGCACCGTTAGAGGATTCTTGGAATCGTATCGCGGCGTTGCCCGCTCATGGTTGCTCTGGTATAACGATTTCAACAGCGAGTTCCTGATAGACGGCAGGGGCGCTATATTCTGTTTCGCCCTGGAAAGATTCGGCCTACAATGACTAATAATGACTCCGGTGACTGATCTCGAGGAGAGGCCTGCTCAATCGTGAAAAAATATAGCCCAGACGAACCGCTGCGCTGTTCCTTCTGCCACAAGAGCCAGGAACAGGTGGAAAAGCTGATCAGTTCGCCCTCGGACTACCCCCGGGCGTACATCTGCAACGAGTGTGTGGGCGTTTGCCAGACCATTCTGGAGGATGAAAAGCGCGAACAGGCCGCGGCACCGGCCCGGCGCTTGCCGCGTCCGCCGGAGATCAAGCAGTTCCTGGACGGCTACGTCATCGGGCAGGAGCGCACCAAGAAAAAATTGGCGGTGGCGGTTTATAACCACTACAAGCGCATCTTCCTGAACAAGCAGCCCGGCGAGGTGGAACTGAGTAAGTCCAACATTCTCCTGATCGGCCCGACCGGTACCGGCAAAACTCTTCTCGCGCAGACGCTTTCGCGCATGCTGGACGTGCCATTCGCGATCGTCGATGCCACCACGCTCACTGAGGCGGGCTACGTCGGCGAGGACGTCGAGAACATCATCCTGAAGCTGCTACAGTCTGCCGACGGCGACGTCCAGAAGACGCAGCAAGGCATCATTTATATCGACGAGATCGACAAGATTGCCAAAAAGGACGAGAACCCCTCCATCACCCGCGACGTCAGCGGCGAAGGTGTGCAGCAGGCTCTCCTCAAGATTCTCGAAGGCACTGTCGCCAACGTGCCTCCCCAGGGCGGCCGCAAGCACCCCCACCAGGAATTTACCCCCGTGGACACCACGAACATCTTATTTATATGCGGCGGAGCGTTCGTGGGCTTGGAAAAGATTATTGAGCGGCGCGTGGGCCACCGTTCGCTTGGCTTCCATACGGATACCGCGCCGACGACAGCGCAGCGCCGCAATACGGAACTTCTGGAGCAGGTGCAGCCCACGGACTTGATCAAGTACGGCCTGATCCCCGAATTTGTGGGCCGCTTGCCCGTCGCCGGGGTGATGAGCGACCTGGACAAAGGCGCACTGATGAAGATTCTGACCGAGCCCAAGAACGCCCTGCTGAAGCAGTACCAGCGGCTCTTCGAGTTTGAGAATGTGCGCTTGCGCTTCACCGATGACGCCCTGGAAACCGTGGCGGAGTTGGCTCTTCAGCGCAAGGTCGGGGCGCGCGGCTTGCGTATGATCCTCGAAGACCTCATGCTGGAGTTGATGTATCACCTGCCGATGCAGAAAAGAGTGCGCGATTTCGTGGTTACCGCCGATATGGTGCGTGGCCGCGAGATTAACTGGAGTTTGCTCGAAAAGGCCGGATGAAGGCCGCTTTCGGCAGCTGAGAGGATTTCAGGGGCCTGCATGTTTAACCGCGAAAAACAGGAATTGAAGCGCGTACCAATGATGCCGGTGCGCGATATGGTCATCTTCCCGCAGCAGATGACGCCGTTCATCGTTGGCCGGGAAGCGAGCGTTCGTGCGCTCGAGGAGGCGCTCGCCGGGGATAAGAAGATCTTTCTTTCCACGCAGCATGACGCCTCGATCGACGACCCGAAGCCCGAGGAAATCTACGCGGTCGGCACCCTGGCGAATATCGTGCAGAGCGTGAAGCTGCCGGACGGCAACATCAAGGTCCTGGTCGAAGGCGTCGAGCGCGCCCGTTCTCTCTCCATCACCTCCGAGGAAGGCTTTTTCCGCGCCAATCTCCGCCTGCTGGCGGCGCGCATCGAAACCACCCCGCAGGTCGAGCAGCTCGTCCAGAAAGTCACTAACCTCTACGAGCAATTCATTAAGCTTTCCCAGAGCCTCAATTACGACACCATGATCGCCGCGGCTCGCGTTGATGATCCCTCGCGGCTTTCGGATACCATCGCCGCCAACCTGCAGCTTCCCGTGGACGAAAAACAGGATCTGCTGGAAACCGCGGATCCGCTCGAACGGCTTAACCGCGTCGCCGATATTCTGGAAATTGAGCTCGAAAAGCTGAACGTCGACCGCAACATCAATACCCGCGTAAAGCGCCAGATGGAGCGCGCGCAAAAAGAGTATTACCTCAACGAAAAGCTCAAGGCCATCCAGAAGGAATTGGGCCGCGGCGAGAAGAACGAGGTTGAGGAGCTTAAAAAGAAAATCGATTCGGCCGGCATGCCCAAGGATGTGCATGAGAAAGCCATCGCGGAACTGAAGCGCCTGGAGCTCATGCCGCCGATGTCCGCGGAATCGACTGTCAGCCGCAACTATGTGGACTGGCTCATTGCCGTGCCCTGGAAAAAGCGTTCCAAGGAAATTCGCGACATCAAGGCCGCGGAAAAAATTCTGAACGACGAGCACTATGGCCTGGAGAAAGTAAAGGAGCGCATCCTCGAATTCCTTGCGGTGCGCCAGTTGGTGAAGAATCCGAAGGGCTCCATCTTGTGCTTTGTCGGTCCTCCAGGCGTCGGCAAAACTTCTCTCGCCATGTCCATCGGCCATGCTACTGGCAGGAAGTTTGTGCGGGTGTCGCTGGGCGGAGTGCGCGATGAGGCGGAAATTCGCGGCCATCGTCGCACCTACATTGGCGCCTTGCCCGGCCAGATTATCCAGATGATGAAAAAGGCCGGCACGGTGAATCCGATTTTCGTACTGGACGAAGTGGACAAGATGTCCACCGACTTTCGCGGCGACCCGTCGGCGGCTCTAATGGAAGTGCTCGATCCGGAGCTGAACCACGGGTTCACCGATCACTATCTGGACGTGGAGTACGACCTCTCCAAGGTCATGTTTGTCTGCACTGCCAACGTGCTGCACACCATTCCGCAGCCCCTGCAGGACCGCATGGAAATCCTGCGCTTGCCTGGCTATACGGAGCAGGAAAAACTGGAAATCGCCAAGCGGTTCCTGGTGAGGCGCGCGTTGGAAGCCACGGGCCTGGCGGAAAAGAATCTCAGCTTCACCGACGACGGTCTGCTGCACATGATCCGGCATTACACGCACGAGGCTGGCGTGCGCAATCTGGAACGGGAAATTCAGAATATCGCCCGCAAGATGGCGCGCCGCGTGGTCGCCGATGGGGCGGACACCACTGTGGTGATCTCGGCCGAAAACGTGAAGGAATTCCTCGGCGTCCTCAAGTTCCGCGAAATGTGGCTGGAAAAGCAAAACGAAATCGGCTTGGCCACTGGACTGGCCTGGACCGAAGTGGGCGGCTCCGTGCTCGCCGTTGAAGCCACAATCATGGAAGGCAAGGGGCGACTGACGCCGACCGGAAAACTCGGCGAAGTCATGCAGGAATCCGCACAAGCCGCCATGAGCTACGTGCGCTCACGTACGGAGCAGTTCGGCCTGCAAAAGGATTTCTACCGCACGCTGGATATTCACGTCCATGTGCCGGAAGGCGCCATCCCGAAGGACGGACCTTCGGCCGGCATCACCATTTGCACCTCCATCGTGAGCGCGCTCACCCGCAATCCCGTCCGCTGTGATGTGGCCATGACCGGCGAAATCACGCTGCGCGGCAAAGTTCTCCCCATCGGCGGGGTCAAGGAGAAGCTCCTGGCCGCCCACCGAATGGGCTTGCGTACCATCGTGCTTCCGAAGGATAATGAGAAAGACCTTGCGGAAATTCCCCAGGAGATACTCTCCAGCCTGACGATGCATGCCGTGGAAACCATGGATGAAGTGTTGCAGATAGCGCTGGAACGGCCAATTGTGCCGCTGGAACACACTGGGGTTGCGCCCGTAGCTGAGCCGTACACTGGCGGCGCCGATACCGACACGAGTTTGACCAACTAGGCAGCGTTTTTCAGGCACGGCCTGCACCCGCGGGCTGCTGTATGGTTCAGGCCTGGAGCTGCTTCCGGTTGCAGACAGTTTGGGTTGCCCACCCTGGCGGCGCGTCAGTGCCGCCGGAAGGTATACCACCACGCAGTCCAGTTCCGGAAAGACTAGGTCAATTTCTACAATCACCTCATCACTAAAGTCAGGATATATGGCAAAAGAAACGAGTACCGAAGGTAACAACCAAGTGAGCATCAGCCTCGCTGAGCTCAAAGAAAAGAACATCACCGATCTCGCTAAGATCGCCAAGGAATTGAACATTCCCGGCGCCAGCGGCATGCGCAAGCAGGAGTTGATCTTCCAGATCCTCCGCGCGCAGACGGAGAAGAGCGGCTTGATCTTCTCTGAAGGCGTCCTGGAATGTCTCCCGGACGGCTTCGGTTTTCTCCGCGCCCCGGAGTACAACTATCTCCCGGGCCCGGACGACATCTACGTCTCTCCGTCGCAAATTCGCAAGTTCGATCTGCGCACCGGCGACACCGTCTCCGGACAGGTGCGTCCTCCCAAGGACGGCGAGCGCTACTTCGCTTTGATCAAGGTCGAAGCCGTCAATTTCGAAGATCCCGAAGTCGCGCGTAACAAGATTTTCTTCGACAACCTTACGCCGCTCTACCCGCAGGGCCGCTTGAAGATGGAAACCACCAAGGAAAACTTGACAGGCCGAGTGTTGGACCTGCTCTGCCCCGTCGGCAAAGGCCAGCGCGGCTTGATCGTGGCGCCTCCCCGCACCGGCAAGACCATGATGTTGCAGTCCATCGCGAATTCCATCACCACCAATCACCCGGAGGTCGCGCTGATCGTCCTGCTCATCGACGAACGCCCGGAAGAAGTCACGGATATGCAGCGCACAGTAAAGGGCGAAGTGATCAGCTCCACGTTCGACGAGCCGCCGCAGCGCCACATTCAAGTAGCGGAAATGGTTTTGGAAAAGGCCAAGCGCCTAGTGGAACACAAGCGCGACGTGGTGATTCTGCTGGATTCCGTCACACGCCTCGCCCGCGCGTATAATGCCGTCACCCCCCCATCCGGCAAGGTGCTCTCTGGCGGTATCGATGCCAACGCGCTCCAGCGGCCGCGCCGCTTCTTCGCCGCCGCACGTCACGTCGAGGAAGGCGGTTCGCTCACCATCATCGCCACCGCACTCATCGATACCGGCAGCCGCATGGACGACGTCATCTTTGAAGAGTTCAAGGGCACCGGCAATATGGAAATCAACCTGGACCGCAGGCTCTCCGATAAGCGCGTGTTCCCTGCCATCGATATTCAGCGTTCCGGCACCCGTAAGGATGAGCTGCTGCTCCCGCCGGATGAGTTGAGCCGCGTGTGGGTTTTGCGCAAGGTGCTCAGCCCGCTTTCGACGGTGGAAGCAATGGAATTGCTCCTTAGCCGTCTTACCAAGTCGAAGTCCAACACGGAATTCCTCAGCTCCATGTCTGCGCCGGCCTAAGGAAAAGGTTTTTCACTCGGCACCCCCCTTCCCGCGGACCGCGCAACGGCTTGTCGGTACCGAATCGTGAAAATACATAGCCCGGCTCCCATCGAGGAGCGCCTTTATGCACGAACGGTTCATCGCACGCCAGCCGATCTTTGATAAAAGCCTGCGTGTCTATGCTTACGAACTGCTCTTCCGTGCGGGCCCGCAGAATTTCTTTCAACCATCCAAGAAGGCCTCGGCCGGCGTCATCGCGGATTCGGTCACCCTATTTGACCTGCAGACACTCACCGGAAACGCTCGCGCCTTCATGAATGTGGATGAACTTGCGCTGCGGCTCGGCGCGCCCCGGCTTTTGCCGCCGGACCGCATTGTCGTCGAAATTCTGGAGACCGTGAAGCCTTCGGATGAGATCGTCAAAATCTGCCACGAACTGCGCGCCCTCGGGTACGTACTGGCCCTGGACGACTTCGTGGACGACCCGAAGATGGAGCCGCTCATCGAAGTGGCGCAGTTCCTGAAAGTGGATTTTCAATTGCTCGATGAAGGCGAACGCGAACGGATCGCAAAGAAGTACGACAACGGTCGCTTAGCTCTTCTCGCCGAAAAGGTGGAAACCGAAAGCGAGTTAGCTGAGGCGCGCCGTCTCGGCTTCACCTACTTCCAGGGCTACTTTTTTTGTAAGCCTTCCATGATCGAGACCCGCGACATCCCCGGCAACAAGCTCGTTCAATTGGAATTGCTGAACACCGTATCCGCGCCCGAACTCAACTACGCCGCCATCGAAGAGTTGCTGAAACGCGAGCCTTCCCTGCGGTACCGGCTTCTGCGCTACCTCAATTCCCCGTTGCTTGGTCTGCGCACGGAAATCCGCAGCGTGCGTCAGGCGCTTTCCCTGCTCGGCGAAAACGAGTTCCGCCGTTGGGTTTCCATCTTCGCGGTTGTGGCTCTGAGCAGTGGCAAGCCGCCCGAATTGGTCCGCACCGCCCTCACCCGCGCCTATTTCTGCGAAGAATTTTCCGGCAGCGCCGGCCTGAATGAAAAAAAAGCCAGTCTCTTTCTGATGGGCCTGCTGTCCATCGCCGATGCGCTCCTGGACAAGCCCATCGGCGAGGTGCTCCGTTCCGTGCCCGTCGCGCAAGAAGTGAAGACCGCGCTGGTCGGCGGCGAAAACCGCTTCCGCGATGTCTACGAGCTTCTCCTTGCGCTGGAGCGCGCAGAGTGGCCGCAGCTTTCCACCTACGTAGAACGCCTCGGCTGCAGCGAGGAAGAAATCCCGGACTCCTACCAGGCTGCCATTCAAAAAGCCTCAAGCATCGGCGTCTAATCCCTGCGTAGGGGCGCCGCACTGCTGCGCCCCATGTCCGCACAATCGTTGAGTCTTGAGGGTGCCCTTCGGGTGCCCCACCCTCGTTTTTTGAGGGTGGGTCTTGGGTTCTCTTGGGTTCGCTTGGGTTCTTCCTGGGCTTGCCTCTGTAGGGAACGCCTTCCCAGGCGGTCCGTTCTTGGGTTTTCGCTCCCATCTCTGCCAACCCACCACCGCGTCATTCCGCCTGCCCTGCTTGCCCCGAGCTTCTAGGGGAGCAACGTCGAAGGGAGCGAAGTCTTCGGAGCGAGGTACTCTTCTCTATCGCACGGTTTCTGTGCGATGAATCCCTCTTCAGTTTTCGAATTCACGCCTATTTTTGGCGTTCGTTGGCGAGAAACACGATCAGCCGAGCGGTCTCTTCGATGCCCATGGCGGTATTGTCAATCAGAACTGCATCTTTCGCGCGGACCAGCGGGGAAACTTTGCGTTCGCGGTCACGCTTGTCGCGCTCGTGCACTTCTCGCAGAACTTCCAGAAGCGTGAGGCTCTCCCCTTTTTCCTGGTGCTCTTTCCAGCGGCGTTGCGCGCGCGTTTCCGCGGAGGCTTCCAGAAAAATCTTCAATTCGGCGTTGGGAAATACCACCGTGCCGATGTCGCGGCCTTCCATCACCACGCCGCCGCCTCGTCCGGCGCCCTGCTGCTCGGCAACGAGCGGTTCCCGCACGCCGGCAATCGTCGCGAGCCGCGAAGCTGCCTGAGCCACTTCTCCGGTACGAATTTCCTCCGTCACTTCCCTGCCATCCAGAAAGACCCGATTTTTCAGTCCCGCCGCTTCCTGCTCTGCCGTGGGCGCTTTCAATTCAATATGCGTTTCGCGGGCCAGCGCCCCCAATTTTGCCTCATCCTCCAAAGGAATCTTGCGTTCTAGAGCCTTCAGCGCCACGGCGCGGTACATCGCGCCGCTATCCAGATACAGATAACCGAGCAACGCCGCAACGCGACGCGCCACCGTGCTCTTCCCCGAGCCGGCCGGCCCATCAATCACAATCGTCAGTCGTGAAGGCATTCTGGAGGGTTCCTGATATCTGATTACTGATATCCATGAAGTGACAAGTGTAGACCAACACTATAAAAAGCACGGGTTCCCGGTCGCTGGTCTCTGGTCGCCGCCAATTGGTTCCTGATATCTGATATCTGATTACTGATATCCGCGAAGTGACAAGCGTGGACCAACACCTCTAGAACCCCATAATGTTATATCCGCAATCGACGTACAGCGTCTCCCCCGTGATTCCGGAACCGGCATCGGAAAGCAAAAAGGCAGCGGCCCCGCCAACCTCAGCTGGATCTACGTTCCGCTTTAATGGCGCTCGTTCGGCATGCGCTCTCAACATCTCGCTTAACTGCGAAATCCCGCGCGCCGCCAGTGTCTTGATCGGGCCGGCGGATATGGCATTCACGCGAATCGCTTTCGGCCCCAGGTCGTTCGCAAGGTAACGCACGGTGGCCTCCAGCGCGGCCTTCGCCACGCCCATCACGTTATACTTCGGCACAACTTTCTCCGCGCCGTAGTATGTCAGCGTGACGATCCCGCCGCCCTCGGTCATCAACGCCTCCGCCTCGCGCGCCACGGCGATCAGCGAGTACACGCTGATGTCGTGCGCGATCCGGAATCCTTCGCGCGACGTGTTCACAAAATTGCCCTTCAATTCTTCCGCCGGC
>Ga0187819_10001376_pt1 | contig 12578 bp, 12 predicted proteins | sample NC_wetland_sal_i_15_FD_132411 | JGI IMG/M metagenome (GOLD analysis project Ga0187819, IMG submission 132411) | Wetland sediment microbial communities from Neuse River Estuary, North Carolina, USA - SO4_4 | ecosystem: Environmental > Aquatic > Freshwater > Wetlands > Sediment | place: USA... | reverse complement strand
GCCCACCGGCACCCTCGGCAACTTTGTCTTCAGGCATGACCGCCGCCTTCCCCCGCGCTGCATGAGGCGACGTCCGCCCCGACTTATCGTAACGATGCCGTAACGCCTCCCTTTTATTGTGATGGTGAGGCAATGAGGCCCATGTCAAAGGACGCGGCCATGAACAAGCAGTTCGCCAGCGAAAGCTCGGCTCCGTCGCCGACGTACACGGCGGTAAACACGGCCATCTGGGTCATCTACGCGGCGTTGGTGGTGCTGACCACCCAGACGCTGAGGGTCCACAGCACGGTGGCGGAAATGGCCTTCGTGCTGGCCGCGGCGGCTGTGTTTTACCCGCTACGCCGATATGCGCAGCGGGCGGCCAAGCGGCGCTTCGACCACCGGCGCCCCTGAGTCTTCTCGGGCCCATACGGACGGTAACGGTCTGACGGCACTGCCCCTCCGGGGCGTCGTCTGTTACGATGTGTCCAATTCCCAAGCTGATAGGTGCGGGCGTGCGGCCGGTCACCCGCTCCACGGCACACCCCAGGTCACAGCGGATGCGCTGGGCCTCAGCTCCGTAAGGGGAAGGGGACCCGTTATGGACGGTCGATGGGCCGACGAGCCAGACCAGACCAGCGTCACGGTGGACGAGATGATCCAGCCGTGGCTGCCCATGTCGCAGTGGAACCGGCCCGCACCGCCGTGCGCTCGATGCGGAGGGGCTTACGTCGCCCACGTAGAGGGCAGGTGTCCCCCGGCTGAGTACCAGGCTCCCCGGCGAGACTGGCCGACCCGGCATCCGTGGTACACGGCCGCGATCCTGCTGGTCGCGTTGCTGGGTGGCATCGGGGTCGGCACGGTAAGTGTCAGCCACATCAACTACAACACCCCGAACGCCCATGCCTGTTACGCCTACTGGGAGATCACAGACGCGGCCTACGCGTTCAATATGCCGAACGTGATTGACGGATGGCACCAGCTCGTCGCCGACGAGCCCAACATCACCGACCCGACGCTGTCGGATGCGGTACGGGCCTTCAACGACGACCTGTTCATAGCCGACCTGCCGGATGCGCAGAACACCTCGGCCACCATCATCGAGGCTTCCTGCAACTCCATGGGCTACACCAATCCGTCCTAGCAGGCTCGCCCTGCTGAGGTCGCGGTAGTACCAGGCTCATACCTGAAATCAACCCGCGGGCTGACGTCCTGCCCGCTGGTCAGCGCGACGCTGGGAGCACGAAACCTCGCGCTGAGTGGGTGATCACGGTGATAGTGCAGTGGACCGTAACGGCCTGGCTGGCGCTGGAAGCCGCGCTGGTGATCCGCGACCGGGTTCGCGGGAAGGGCAGCTTCGCCCGCGACCGGGGCACGCTCTGGCTGAATATCGTGGTCATCACCGTGGCGCTCGGGGTCGCGGGGATGCTGACCGCCTCGCTCAGGAACTCTGCCTGGCAGTTCGGGCCGACCGGGCTCGCCGGCCCGATCGTCATGTGGGCCGGCCTGGCGGTCCGGATCTGGGCGATCGTGGTGCTGGGCCAGTCGTTCCGGGCGACCGTGGAGGTCGACACGGGTCAGCGGGTGGTCGACCGCGGGCCGTACCGGTGGGTGCGGCACCCGTCGTATACGGGGATCCTGCTCCTGATGGCCGGCCTGAGCCTGGGGTACGGCAACTGGCCCGCCCTGGCGGTCCTGCTGGTGCTGCCGACCGGCGTCCTGATCCACCGGATCTTCGTCGAGGAAGCAGTCCTCACCGAGGTCATCGGCCGGGCGTACACGGACTACGCGGAACGCACCAAGCGCCTGGTGCCCGGTGTGTGGTGACGGGGCCTATTCCTTGACGCTGATCCGCGTGCCGAGTTCGGCGCCCTCACAGATCTGGCGCATGACGCCCGCCGCGGCGACGTCGAAGACGTGCATGGTCAGGGACTGCTCGTTGGCCAGCACGAACGCGCTCGTGTCCATGATCCGGACCCCGGCGGCCAGCGCCTCGTCGTAGGTCAGGCGCGTGTAGCGCACGGCGTTCGGATTAAGGTGTGGGTCGCTGTCGTAGACCCCGTCGACGCCCCGCTTGGCCACCAGCAGCGCGTCGGCGTCGAGTTCCAGCGCGCGCTGGACCGCGGGGTAGTCGGTGGTGACGTACGGCTGGCCGATCCCGCCCGCCAGCAGGACGATCATGCCGCGCTCGAGGTGGTGCACCGCCCGGAGCCTGATGAACGGCTCCGCGACGCTGTGGATCGGGACCGCGGTCATCACCCGGACGTCCGTGTCCGTCTTGGCCGTGAGCGAGCCGCGCAGCATCAGGGCGTTCATGATGGTGCCGAGCATCCCGATGTTGTCCGCCTCGGCGCGGCTGATCCCCCACCCGTCGGCCATCCGGCCCCGGAAGTAGTTTCCGCCGCCCACGACCACGGCCACCTGGACGCCGAGATCGTGCACGGACAGAACCTCCCGCGCCACGCGGGACAGGGTGGCCGGATCGACCCCGGTGCCCGCGGATCCCGCGAGGGCCTCGCCGCTGAGCTTGACGACCACTCGGCGATAGCGCGACACAGTCAAGGAACCCCCTCCCCGACCGCCCGCCCTGGCGGTCCCGCCCACGCTACCTCATGCCGGGCCGGCCGGCGGGCACCCTGCGCCGCGCCCCGCGTCAGTGCGGGGCGGTCTCGGCGGCGCGCTTGCGGCAGGACTCGATCTCGGCCTCGGCGGCCGCGCGGTCCGCCCAGGCGGAACCCTCGACCGACTTCCCGGGCTCGAGTTCCTTGTAGACCTCGAAGAAGTGCTGGATCTCCAGGCGGTCGAACTCCGGCACGTGGTGGATGTCGCGCAGGTGCTCCATCCGCGGGTCGCCGGCCGGGACGCAGAGCACCTTGTTGTCGGCGCCGTTCTCGTCCCGCATCCGGAACATGCCGATCACCCTTGCGGTGATCAGGCAGCCGGGGAAGGTCGGCTCGTCAAGCAGGACGAGCGCGTCAAGCGGGTCCCCGTCATCGGCCAGGGTGTCCTCGATGAAGCCGTAGTCGGACGGGTACCTCGTGGAGGTGAACAGCATGCGGTCCAGGCGGATGCGCCCGGTGGCGTGGTCCATCTCGTACTTGTTCCGCTGACCCTTGGGGATCTCGATGACAACCTCGACGTCCACGGTTTCGCTCCAGGCCGGTCTGGGTGATTAACTCCATTGTCCCGTAATCCCCGGCCGGCCTCGCGCAAGGTGGTAGGTCATGGTGCGCCGCACGCGGATGGCAGCCGTGCTGACGCTCGCCCTGATCAACGCGTTCACGATCGCGGCCGGGCTCGCGGTGGTCCACCTGCTCCCCCCGCGGCTCGCCGCCCTGCGGGTGCCCACGGTCGCGGCGGTCCCGGCCGTGAGCGCGGGGAGCGTGCTGGCCGACGGGACCGGAGCCGGTCCGCTCCCCACCCCGAGCGGGCTGCGGGCGGTCCTGGCCGGCCCCCTGTCCGCGGTGGCGCTGGGCCCGCAGGTCTCGGCGGTGGTCGCGGACCCCGTGACCGGGCAGGTCCTGCTGTCTGACCACGGCGCCCAGCCCGCCACGCCGGCGTCCACGACCAAGCTCGCCACCGCCCTCGCCTCGCTCGCGCTGCTCGGCGGCGGGGCCAGGTTCACCACCCGGGTGGTGGCGGGCGCGGCGCCCGGCAGCATCATCCTCGTCGGCGGCGGTGACCCGACGCTCGCGGTGAACCCGTTCCCCGTCCGGGACTACCCGCGGCCCGCCACGCTGGCCAGCCTGGCCGCGGCGACCGCCAAGACGCTGAAGGCGGACGGCCGCGACGCGGTCAGCCTCGGCTACGACACCTCGCTGTACACCGGTCCCGGCCTGGCGCCCAGCTGGCCGGGCGGGTACGTCAGCGGGGGAGACGTCACGCCGATCGTCTCCCTGGAAGTGGACCAGGGTCGGCTGACGGCGGCCGGCACGCCCGAGGACTCCGACGACCCGTATAACAACAATCCGCGGGCGACCGACCCCGCGGGGATGGCGACGGGCAGCTTTGCCGCCCTTCTCACCGCCGACGGGATCCGCATCACCGGACCCCCGGCCGCGCAGGCGGCGCCGGCCGGGGCCCAGGTCGTCGCCAGCGTCGTCTCGCCGCCGCTGTCCGCCATGGTGGAGCAGATGCTCGAGGAGAGCAACAACGTGATCGCCGAGAACCTCGCGCGCCACGTCGCGCTCGCGATCGGCGAGCCCGCCTCGTTCGGCGGCGCGGCCGCCGCGGTCACCAGGGAACTAGGCCAGCTCGGCATCACCAGCGGGATCCGCCTCGTGGACGGCAGCGGCCTGTCCCCCGCGGACCTGATCAGCCCGGACGCGCTCGTGCGCATGCTCGAGCTCGCGATCACCACCCCCCGGCTGCGTCCCCTGCTGGCCGGCCTGCCGGTCGCGGGCTTTTCCGGGACGCTGTCCGCGGGCCAGAGCGTGTTCAGCGGGATCGGCGGCGCGGCGCTGGGGTCGGTACGGGCCAAAACCGGCAACCTCGGCACGGTGGCGGCCCTGGCCGGGCTCGTCTATGACAAGAGCGGCCGCGTCCTGGTGTTTGCCTTCATGGCCGACGCGGTCCCCTCGGCCGGGCTGCTCCAGGACGCCGCGCAGGACATCGACAAGGCGGCATCGGCCTTGGCGGGCTGCGGCTGCCGGTGACGGGCACTGGCTACACCACGTACGGTTGGAGTGTGAGCAGCACGCAGATGATCGACTGGGACCTCGCCATCTCCACCGGCACCCGATGGGCCCGTCCCGGGCCCCAGGTGAGCCTCGCGGAAGCGCGGCGGACGGTCTCAGAGCTACGCGACCTCGCCAGCGCCGTCCAGGAGCCGGTCCTTGAGGTCACAGGGATGCACGCCCCCGGTGACGGCACGCTGGGGCGGGTCGCGGTGGTCGACCGGCCCGGCTGGATCAGGGCGAACGTCGACGGCTTCCGCGTCGTCCTCGAGCCGCTGGTCGAGCAGTTGCGGGAGCGCGTGCCAGGCGGGGACAACGGCGGCCCCAAGGCCCCGGGGTTCATCGGCACGGTCGGGTCGCGGGTCACCGGCATCCAGGCCGGGCTGATCCTGGCCTACCTGTCCGGCCGGGTGCTGGGCCAGTACGAGCTGTTCCTGCCGCCGGAGACCTCCCCGGTCGACGGGCAGCAGCCGGGCCGGCTCACCCTGGTCGCGCCGAACATCGTCATGATCGAGCGCGAACTCGACGTCGACCCGCATGACTTCCGCCGCTGGGTCTGCCTGCACGAGGAGACCCACCGGCTGCAGTTCACCGCGGTGCCGTGGCTGCGGGACTACGTGCAGCGGCAGATGACCGAGTTCCTCCTGGCCTCCGAACTGGACCCGGCCGCGATCTTGCAGCGGATCCGGGCGGCCGCCGACGCGATGGCGGGCGCCGTCCGCGGCGGGGACGGCGGGAGCCTCCTCGAGGCGATGGCCACCCCGGCGCAGCGCGAGATCATGGACCGGCTCACCTCGGTGATGACGCTGGTGGAGGGGCACGGCGACTACGTCATGGACGCCGTCGGCCCGAAGGTGGTCCCCTCGGTCGCCCAGATCAGGGAGCGGTTCAACTCCCGGCGGGGGTCGACGGGCCGCGTCGAGCAGACGCTGCGGCGCATCCTCGGCATCGACCTGAAGATGAAGCAGTACGCGGAAGGGTCCAGGTTCGTCACCACCGTCGTGGACGAGGTCGGCATGGCCGGGTTCAACAAGGTCTGGACGTCCCCCGAGACCCTGCCGACCAAGGACGAGTTCGCCCGTCCGCAGGAGTGGGTGGACCGGGTCGCCTCCGGGGCGTAGCCGGCGTGGGTCCTGGCCCGGCGGTCGCCGTGATCCGCAACGCGGTCCGGGACTGCCTTTGTGACCTGGAGCAGGGTGACCTGGTGCTCGCCGCGTGTTCCGGCGGGGCGGATTCGCTCGCCCTGGCCGCCGCCCTGGCCTTCGTGGCCCCGCGGGCCGGGCTGCGCGGCGGCGGGGTCACCGTGGACCACGGGCTGCAGCCGGGTTCCGGCGAGCGGGCGGCCGACGTCGCCGGGCTGCTCCGCTCGCTCGGGCTCGACCCGGTGCGCAGCGTCGCGGTGACCGTGGCGCCGGCCCGCGCCGCCGCCGGGCCCGAGGCCGCGGCCCGGGCCGCCAGGTACCGGGCGCTGGACGAGGTGGCCAGCGAGTCCGGCGCCGCGGTGCTGCTCGGGCATACCCTCGACGACCAGGCGGAGACGGTCCTGCTCGGGCTGGCGCGCGGATCCGGCGGGAGGTCGCTGGCCGGGATGCCCGCCAGGAAGGGCCCGTACCGCCGCCCGCTGCTGGCGGTGCGCCGGGCCGCGACCAGCGCCGCGTGCGCCGAGCTGGGGCTCGAGCCCTGGCAGGATCCTCATAACGGCGACTTCCGCTACACGCGAGCGCGCGTGCGCCATCAGGCGATGCCCGCCCTGGAGGCCGCCCTCGGGCCCGGGGTGGCCGAGTCCCTCGCCCGCACGGCCAGCCAGCTCCGTGCGGACGCCGAATGCCTGGACGACCTAGCGTTCGCCGAAGGCGGACACCTGCGCGGCGATTGCTCAGACCCGGCCGGGCTGGCCGCCGGGTGGCTACTCGGCCTGCCGGCGGCGATCAGGACGCGGGTGCTCCGCGACGCGGCCATCATGGCTGGCTGCCCGCACGGCGCCCTCACCGCCCGGCACGTCGAGCAGGTGGACGCCCTGGTGACCGGCTGGCGCGGCCAGCGCTGGATCGACCTGCCCGGCGGAGTGCGCGCGCGGCGCCGTGATGGGATGGTGTGGTTCACCAGCACCCAACCCGCCGGGAGGGATTCCTCTGGACGAGAGTGACCTGGGGCCTGACCTTAAAGAGGTCCTGATCACCGCCGAACAGCTGCGAGCGCGCATCGGTGAGCTCGCGGCCCAGATCGACGCCGACTACGCCGGCCGTGACCTGCTGCTCGTGGGCGTCCTCAAGGGCGCGGTCATGGTGATGGCCGACCTGGCCCGGGCCATGCACCTGCCGGTGCAGCTGGACTGGATGGCGATCTCGTCGTACGGCTCGGGCACCAGGTCCTCCGGCGTCGTCCGCATCCTGAAGGACCTCGACACGGACATCACCGGCCGGCACGTGCTGATCGTGGAAGACATCGTGGATTCCGGCCTGACGCTGTCGTGGCTGGTCGGCAACCTGCGGTCGCGGGAGCCCGCCTCGCTGGCGATCTGCGCCATGCTGCGCAAGCCGGGATCGGCCCAGATGCACGTCGACGTCGCCTACACGGGCTTCGATATCGCGGACGAGTTCGTCGTCGGATACGGCCTTGACTACGCTGAGCGTTACCGCAACCTGCCGTTCGTCGGCACGCTGGCCCCGGCCGTTTACGGCGGAGGTTAGGACCGCTTACGGGGGGAACACAATCCGCCGCAGGAAGCGTTCACTTTCCAGGTATGCCGCCCAGCGGTGTACCGTCTAGTTTTAGCGGTCGCAGCCACCGTCGGAGTAAGGCTGCGAGGATGGAAGCAAGGCCATCCCGCCGGAGGTCGACGGGAATTGTGAGGCTGGTCAGGAGGGAACGGTCCCGGGCCGAAGGGACCGCTCATCGATGGAGCTAAGGCGCTTTTTCCGCGCACCGCTGCTGCTGATCGCGGTCGCGGTGCTGCTGTTGCTTTTCGTGCTCGACTACGCGAATTCGGGGAGTTCGTACCAGCAGGTCGACACCTCCGAGATCGTTCACCTCATTGACACGGGCCAGGTCAAGAGCGCGCTCATCACCGACAAGAACCAGACGATCCAGATCACGACCAAGAAGACGATCCAGGTCGGGACCCAGAGCGGCACGGAGTTCGAGGCCTCATGGGTTACGGGCCAGGGCCTGGTGCTCCAGCAGGACCTGCAGCAGCGCGGCGTCAACTACAACATCTCCATCCCCAAGAGCAACGCCCTGCTCGACCTGCTCCCCACCGCCTTCATCTACCTGGTCATCTTCCTGCTGTTCTTCTTCATGCTGTCGCAGATGCAAGGCGGCGGCTCGCGCGTGATGAACTTCGGCAAGTCGCGGGCCAAGCTGATCACCAAGGACACGCCGAAGACGACCTTCGCCGACGTGGCGGGCGTGGACGAGGCGATCGAGGAGCTGCAGGAAATCAAGGAGTTCCTGCAGACCCCGGCGAAGTTCCAGGCGATCGGGGCCAAGATCCCCAAGGGGGTGCTGCTCTACGGCCCGCCCGGTACCGGCAAGACCCTGCTGGCCCGGGCGGTGGCCGGCGAAGCAGGCGTGCCGTTCTACTCGATTTCGGGATCTGACTTCGTGGAGATGTTCGTCGGCGTCGGCGCCTCCCGGGTCCGCGACCTGTTCGAGCAGGCCAAGGCGAACGCCCCCGCGATCGTGTTCGTGGACGAGATCGACGCCGTGGGCCGGCACCGCGGCGCAGGCCTCGGCGGCGGGCACGACGAGCGCGAGCAGACGCTGAACCAGATGCTCGTCGAGCTGGACGGCTTCGACACCAAGGGCGGCGTCATCGTGATCGCGGCCACCAACCGCCCGGACATCCTCGACCCCGCGCTGCTGCGGCCCGGGCGCTTCGACCGGCAGATCGTGGTGGCCCAGCCCGACCTGGCCGGCCGCAAGGGGATCCTGCGGGTGCACGCCCGGGGCAAGCCCATCGCGCCGGACACCGACCTTGACATCATCGCCCGGCGGACGCCCGGGTTCACCGGCGCCGACCTGGCCAACGTGATCAACGAGGGCGCGCTGCTGACCGCGCGGGCGAACGGCAAGCAGATCACCATGGCGGCGCTGGAGGAGGCCATCGACCGGGTCATGGCCGGGCCCGAGCGCAAGAGCGTCCTGCTGTCCGAGAAGGAACGGAAGGTCATCGCCTACCACGAGGGCGGGCACGCCCTGGTCGGCCACGCGATGCCGCACGCCGACCCCGTGCACAAGGTGACGATCATCCCGCGCGGCCGGGCGCTCGGCTACACCAGCGCGCTGCCGACCGAGGACAAGTTCCTCGTCACCCGGGCCGAGATGCTGGACCAGCTCGCCATGCTCCTGGGCGGTCGCACGGCCGAGGAACTCATCTTCCACGAGCCGACCACGGGCGCCGCGAACGACATCGAGAAGGCGACCCAGATCGCGCGCGGCATGATCACCGAGTACGGGATGAGCGAGCGCCTCGGCGCGCGCAAGTTCGGCACCGGCGACGGCGAGCCGTTCCTGGGCCGGGAGATGGGCCACGGCCGGGACTATTCGGAGGAGATCGCCTCCTCGATCGACGAGGAGATCCGCCGGCTGATCGAGTCCGCGCACGACGAGGCCTGGGAGGTCCTCGTGGAGTACCGCGACGTGCTCGACGCGCTGGTCCTGCGGCTGCTGGACAAGGAGACGGTAGCCAGGACCGAGGTCCTGGAGATCTTCGCGCCGGTCGTGAAGCGTCCGGTCCGCGGCTCCTACACGGGCTACGGCAAGCGCCTGCCCTCGGACCGCCCGCCGGTGCTCTCGCCCAAGGAACTCGCCCTGGCCGCCGCCGACGGCGGCGCCGGGGGGTCGGGCCTGGCCCTGCCCGCCAACGGCCAGGCGCTCGGCTTCGACCCGAGGGGTACGGGGTCGCCCGCCGGGATCGGCGATGGCTACGGCCAGGACCTGCACGGCAACGGCGATAACGGGCCCGGCTACGGCCAGGACGAGCACGACCGCCGCGGGTCCAGCGGCGACGGATGACGCAGGGTGGCATCGCTACCCGACGGGAACCAGGAGCCGACCGCGGGCTCACCCGACCGCGGCGGCCCGGAACGGCCCGGCACGACTAGCCAGGAGTTCGACCTGCCGCGCATCGAGCGCGCGGTGCGGGAGATCCTGTTCGCGATCGGCGAGGACCCGGACCGCGATGGCCTGCGCGACACGCCGGCCCGGGTCGCGCGGGCGTACGCGGAGCAGTTCGCGGGCCTCCGGCAGCGCCCGGAGGACGTGCTCACCACGGTCTTCGATGTGGGCTACGACGAGATGGTCGTCGTCCGCGACATCGAGGTCTACGGCACCTGCGAGCATCACCTGGTGCCGTTCATCGGCGTGGCCCACATCGGCTACATCCCGAACGTCAAGGGCCAGATCACCGGGCTGTCCAAGCTGGCCAGGCTGGTGGACGTGTATGCCCGGCGCCCGCAGGTGCAGGAACGGATGACCTGCCAGATCGCCGACGCGCTGATGGAAACCCTGGAACCGCGCGGGGTGGTCGTGGTCATCGAGGCTGAGCACCTGTGCATGACCATGCGCGGAGTGCGCAAGCCCGGAGCCAGGACCGTGACGTCGGCGGTCCGCGGGACGTTCCTGGACACCGTGACGCGCGCCGAGGCCATGAGCCTGATTTACGGTCACCACTGAACCTTTCCTGCATCCTGTGCGAAAGTGGATGTCGGCATCGTGGAGGGAACGATCGTGACTGACGCGCCAGCGGAAACAGGCGGGCCGAACCGCACCCCGCGTAGTGAGATCCGCCCGGCCGTCTCCGCCAACCGCAAGAAGGAACCCGTGCTCCTGCTGGACCTCTCCACCAGCATGAACTGGGGCGCCGCCGACGAGTACGGCCCCGAATGGCCCGATCCCGGCAGCCGCCGGGCCATCGTTATCGAGGCCCTGCACGGCCTGGTCCGGGTCTTGGAGCGGGAGGACAGCGAGGCCGCCGAAGAGCAGGCCACCGGCAGTGATGAGCGCGGGGGCCTGATGACCCACGGGTTCGCCAACCAGCACGTCGAGATCGGCGACCTCAACTCCAGCAACCTGGAGCGCAGGCTGAATGAGATCAAGTGGGGCGGCAAGACCTACATCATGCCCGCCTGGAAGGCGGCGCTGGCGGACTACGACGAGGAGTTCGGCGACCGGGATCCCGACGAGCAGCCGGTCATGCTCACCCTCGTGGTCACCGACGGCGAGGCCGACGACTGGATGGAATTCGAGCCCGTCCTGGAGAAGGCGACCGCCAAGCGCGTATTCGTCGTCGCGATCGTGGGCCACGGCCGCAAGCACGACGCCACCCTGACCGCCTATCAGGGGGCGGCCAGGAAGAACCTCGCCCAGGACAAGTTCTCCAAGGCGCACCTCGAAGTGGTCTCGTTCGACGCCGTCACCGATCCCGAGGAGATAGCGCTCGACCTGATAACGCTCGTGAGCTAAGGGCGAATTGAACCGGAAATCCTTATCGTCCCACCCCCGGTGCTTCCCCCCGCCACCTGGCTTATCCCCCTGAGCACGGCGGCGATATTTATACCGAACGGCGTTTGGTGAACCGCTCGTGAGCGAACTCTGTCCCCGGGGGATGGACCGTTGCCTAGGCTTGGGAGTTATCGTGAAACAGGATGCGAGGCGGCGCGATGACCACGCTGACGCACCGTGATCTGGGGCCTGACAAGAGAGCTGCCGAGATGAGCGACAGCGAAGACGCTGGACACGCGAACGGTGCGGGCCTGCCCGCGGACAAACGCGGCGGTACGCGAGTCGCCGCCGAACCAGGGGAGTCCGCCCACCGCAGGCGCCACCAGGCCTGGGTCCCCGGTAGCGCCGCGCTGCTCACCACGCTGCTGGGCTTGTCGGACGTCGTCGCCGTCTTCAAGCCCGACCTGGTGCAGAAGCTGCACAAGATCGACTACCTGGTGCCGGGCACGCTGACCACCGTGACCCGGAGCGCCGACGTCATCATCGGGCTGATGCTCCTGATGCTGGCCCACGGACTGCGCCGCAGGAAGCGGCGGGCCTTCCAGGCGGTGGCCGGCCTGCTCGCCTTCGACATCGGCATCCACTTCTTCCCCGCCCAGCGGATCCCGACCGCGATCGCCGCGATGGTGCTCCTGATCGCGCTGATCTACTTCCGGCGCGAGTTCTACGCCGAGGGGGACCCGCGCACGAGGTGGCGCGCGGTGTGGGTCTTCGCGGCCCTGCTGGTGGCCGACGCCATCATCGGGCTGACGTACATGATCCTGACCAAGGGGCTCGTGGCCGACTACTCGCTGGGTGAGCGCGTGCAGGAGGTCATCTACGGCCTGGTCGGGGTGTCCGGACCGGTTCAGTGGGTGCCGGAGGCGCGGGGCGACCTGTTCGCGCTCCTGTCCAGCGCCCTGGGCATCTTCACCCTCGTCGTCACCGTGTACCTGTTCCTGCGCCCGGCGGAGCCGAGGGCCAGGCTCAGCCGCGCGGACGCGGCCAGGATCAGGGACCTGCTCGTCAAGCACGGCGACCGGGACTCGCTCGGGTACTTCGCGCTGCGCGACGACAAGAGCGTGATCTGGTCGCCGACCGGCAAGGCGTGCATCTGCTACCGCGTCGTGTCCGGGGTCATGCTGGCCAGCGGTGACCCGATCGGCGACCCCGAGGCGTGGCCCGGCGTCATCAACGCGTTCCTCGACGAGGCGGCCCGGCACGCCTGGGCGCCGGCCGTGATGGGCTGCAGCGAGCTCGGCGCGGAGATCTGGTGCCGCGAGGGCAGCCTGACCGCGCTCGAACTCGGCGACGAGGCGATCGTGAACGTGGCCGAGTTCAGCCTGAACGGTCGGCCCATGAGGAACGTCAGGCAGATGGTGAACCGGGTGGCCAAGAACGGCTACGAGGCCGAGGTCCGCCGGGTGCGGGACATACCGG
>Ga0187819_10001375_pt1 | contig 12579 bp, 7 predicted proteins | sample NC_wetland_sal_i_15_FD_132411 | JGI IMG/M metagenome (GOLD analysis project Ga0187819, IMG submission 132411) | Wetland sediment microbial communities from Neuse River Estuary, North Carolina, USA - SO4_4 | ecosystem: Environmental > Aquatic > Freshwater > Wetlands > Sediment | place: USA: North... | reverse complement strand
CATCAGCGGCTCCTGTACACCGTGCGATGAGTGCCGGTCGCCGATCAATCATCGCGTTCGGAATGGTGCGCGCTGTGTCGTAACCGTCTTGGCCAGGGCAAAGCAGCGCCCCGCGCAGCTGAGTTCTCAATCCGTCAGTTGCTGCAACGTCAACCATGTCAGTCCTCGGAAGCCCGACACTACTGCTCTAGCTTGCGCCACACGCCCGGTGACCAGGGTGTATCGGTGCCGCAAATGATGACGCTCGTACCCCCCGGTGTCAAGTCGCCGAAGAAGGAGCCTCGAAAAGGAGATTCTTTCCGCTTCGCGGATTGTGGCCGATTCATGGGGAATCCGGGAGCCCCACGGACTCAATCCGTGGTTGACGAAACCAGGCGATTTCACTCAGAACCCCAGGGGGCGGGTCGTGAGTGTAAAGGCGATATTACGCCAACTGACGATAGCTTCGGGGTGGTCCACCAACGATCCGAATCGTCCCATCCGCTGCAACGTGCGGCGCTGTCTGTAATTGCGCGGACGGATCTCTCCTCTTGGCTAATTAACGCTCGAGCCGGGACTCGGTTGATTTAGGTCCGGGCCTGTACACTGAAGACCATCCCTCGCATAGAGGGCGGGACACCTATTTCAGACAGCATCCCAAATTGCCGCTAGTCCACTCGGTTTGCAGACTCACCGCGGATTAGGCACTGCCTCAACCCTTACGAGTGTCGTACGCTAACACGAGGAAGGCACGATGTAGCATCGGTAGTCATGGCCTCCTCAATCGCTTTCTCGACCGGCAAAGCCCACCCTTCTAGCCATGCTGTGGCACCAACGGTACGGGTCAATGCCTCCCGAGATTGCTGCAAAACAGCTTCCAGTTTTGCCTGCTCCGCAAACGTAAGCGGAGAGCCAATGTTCTGGCGCAGCGCAGCTGCTGCTCCTGCCAGCCGAAGCGAACGCTCAGCTTGAAGTTGAGCAGCCGCGGCGAACGCGAAACACTCCAGCAACCGAGCGATCCCGCGCTTGTGCTCCAGGCTCTGGAAGAGTTTTATGCTTTCGCGATACAGCGCGCGCGCCGTGGGAAAGTCTCCATGTTCTCTCGCCAAGCTTCCTAGATCGCCGAGCGTGCCTGCGATGCCCCTGCGGTCACCGAGTTGCCGAAACATTGCCAAGCTCTGCTCGTACAATGTCCGGGCGCCTGCGGAGTCGCCCTGATCGCGGGAGACATCCCCCTCGTGGTTTAGCGACCAGGCGACACCTGTGCCGTCTCCCAATCCTCGGAAGATTGCAAGACACTCCTCGTACAGGGATCGCGCACTGTCATAATCTCCCTGCAACTTCAGGACGCTGGCCAGGTTACTAAGAGCCCGAGCGACGGCTTTCTGGTCTCCCAGTTCCCTCCATAGCCCAAGACTTGCTTTGAACAGGACTTGCGCAACTGCGACGTCACCCCGATCGCGAGCAAAGACAGCCAGCGCATTCAGACACACCGCGACGTCCATTTTGTCACCCAACTGATGCGCGATGTCCTGGCTTTCGTTCATCAACGCATCAGCAGAGGCGTAATCCCCCTGCTCCCCGGCGAGCACTCCTGCCGAAAAAAGAGCGCGCATGCGCAGCTTCGTAGGGGCCGCTGCTCCGGCGAGGTTCAACAATCTGCCCAACCGGTCTCTTCCTTCGGCGAGACACTCGCGAACCTCCCAAAAGCGAAACAGTGCTGCGCCGAGACGCAGGCCCCAATCCGCATTTTCGGTTTGAGTCAGCCAGTCCAGCGCCGCGCGAAAATTGTCCTGTTCGATGGCGAGGCGCTCGAGCTTTTCTGCAGCTCCCGCGTCATCCTCCCCCGTCGGCTCTTCTTCTGCCAGCACCAGGCAGTAGGCAGCGTGCGCGCGCTTCGTGAGCGGCCCCTCACCGTTCGCCTCCAATTTCTCCAGGGCGTACTCGCGAATTGTTTCCAGCATCGTGAACCGGGTTTCCACACCTTTTTGATCGACCTGCCGCACGAGGCTCTTGTCCATTATGGATGCCACACCGTCGAGCAGATCCAAATCCAGATCACTTTTGGTGTCGCAGACAGCTTCGACCCCTTCCAGCGTGCAGCCGCCCACGAACACGGACAATCGCCGGAAGAGTTTCTGCTCGCCGGGGCTCAACAAGTCGTAGCTCCAATCGATGGCCGCGCGAAGGGTCTGTTGCCGCTGCGGCAGGTCGCGCGAGCCGCCCGTCAGGAGCTGCAAGCGACTCTTCAGGCGCGTCAGGATGGAAGACGGAGAAAGAACTTTCACGCGGGCGGCCGCCAGTTCGATCGCGAGGGGCAGACCATCGAGACGGGCGCAAATGTCGGCGATAACGCACGCGTTTTCGTAATTCGGTTCGAAATCCGGTTTGGCCGCTAGGGCTCGCTGCACGAAAAGTGCGACGGCGTGGCATTGGAGCAGCCCCTCTACGGATGGCACGGAGCGCAAATCCGGCAGCGCAAGTGGTGGTACGGGAAATTCATGTTCTCCGTAGACGTGCAGCGCGGCCCGGCTCGTCACCATGATCTTAAGATTCAAACCTACCGTAAGGAGTTCTGCTACGGTTGGCGCCGCTCGGATGAGGTGCTCGAAGTTGTCCAGCACGAGCAGCATGGGCGCCCACAACGAATCCTGCAAATTCTCCCTGAGTAGTTCCAGCGGGGACCTACCTCCCGCTTCTCCGATCCCCAATGTCTGAACGATCACGGAAGCAATCAATCCGGGATCGCTGAGCGAAGAAAGGGGGACAAAATGAATTCCACCGGGAAAGCTTTCAACCAGTTCACTGGCTACCTGGATCGCAAGGCGAGTCTTACCGATACCGCCCGGCCCCGTGACTGTAGTCAGGCGCACGTCGTGACGCTGCAGCAGTTCTTTGGCAGCAGCCACTTCCTTCTCGCGCCCCACGAAACCCGTCTGCTGTACCGGAAGATTCGTTGGGCGGGTCCTCCCTTGCCTGACTGGCTTCTCCGCGACGTGGTCGCGTATGGCGGCGAGTTCCCGCGCGAGATCTCGCGTAGAGACATACCGCTTGTCCTGCTCTTTCGCCAGGCACCTGTCGATAACCCAACACAGTGGAGCTGGGGCATCGTGAACTTGTGTCCTGATCGGTTCCGGCTGTTCCCGCAGAATGGCGACCAATGTCTCCGAGGGCGTACTTCTCTTAAAAGCGCGCTTCCCGGCCACCATTTCGTAGAGCACGCAGCCGAAGGAGAACTGGTCTGACCGAAAATTCAGCGCATGGCCACCGGCCTGCTCAGGTGACATGTAACCGACCGTGCCTAGGATCAATCCCGATGAAGACTCCGGCCCGGACGTAGCGTCCTCCGGCCCATCTGCGATGGGCTGCGACAGTTTCGCCAGACCGAAGTCGAGGATTTTGACCAATCCGTCGTGCGTGACCATCAGGTTCTCAGGCTTTAAGTCCCTGTGCGCGATGCTTGCCTCATGCGCCTTGGCCAGCCCGTCGGCAACCTGTGCGGCGATTTCAATTGCCTGTCGCATGGGTAGCAAGTTCGAAAGAATCAGCTCGCGGAGCGTCTTTCCCTCAACCAGTTCCATCGCAATGAACGGCTGGCGATCCGCTTCGCCGATTTCGTAGATCGTGCAGATGTTGGGATGATTGAGGGAAGAGGCCGCTCGGGCCTCGCTGCGAAGTCGTTCCAGCGACTGTGGGTCGCGGGCGTCATCGGCGGGCAGAAACTTCAGGGCGACCAGGCGTCCAAGGGCAATGTCTTCGGCGCGGTAAACAACTCCCATACCTCCCTGGCCCAGCTTTTCCAGAATCCGGAAGTGGGAGATCACCGTGCCGGGTGCAAAATCCGCTACGGGTGGAACAGATTTGTCGCGTGCCATCAGACGTGAGGCCACGTCGAACGCCGGGGTCTCAATGAAATGCTCGGACGACTCTTCATGCGCGAGCAGGGATTCCACTTCGCCCCGCAGTTCCTCGTCTCCTGCGCAAGCATTTCTAACAAACGCAGACCGCTCGTCAGCCTCGACCCGGAGCGAGGCATGATACAGGTCCTCAATTCGACGCCAGCGCTCAGGATCCATGCTTTTTGGCCCCGGCGAGATCACGCAACAGCCACACTTTGGCCAGTTTCCAATCCCGCATCACGGTTTCGCCGGAAACCTGCAGCACTTCTGCCGTTTCCTTGACGTCGAGGCCGCCAAAGAAGCGCAACTCGACCACGCGGCCCTTTCTCTCGTCAATGGAAGCGAGACGCTTCAGCGCATCATCGAGAGCGACAAGATCGTCGTCTACCTGGGCCCCAACGACGAGTGCCTCATCCAAGGGCAAGTGAGGAGCGGCTCCGCCTCGTTTTTGATAGCCGCGCGAGCGGGCAAAATCCGTCAGGATCCGTCGCATCAACTGCGCGCACACGCCAAAGAATTGCGCGCGGTTTTGCCACTCCATTTTCCGAGCATCAACCAGTCGTAGATAAACTTCATTGATGAGCGCGGTCGCCTGTAGGGTGTGGCCGTCTCGCTCCCCCGCCATATAGTACCGGGCGGCGCGATGCAATTCTCGGTACACCATCGGAGTCAATTTTTCCAACGCCTCTTCGTCTCCCGCGCTCCACGCCCGGAGCAGGGAAGTCACTTCGTGGGATGGAGGCGATTCCATATAACGCCCTTAGATTCCTCAGTTTAGCCCAGCCGTCGGAGCGTATCACAGGCGGATACTGCATTGCCACACTCCGAATTATTACCGATCAAGAATTTTTCTTTACAGTTTTTTTCGCGAATTCCCGCTTTATAGAGCGCAAGACGATCTGATCTTGCAAAACATGCGACCGGCCCACCGCCGATCGTCCCAAGGAGGATGTATGAAAACACAAGGACACACTCTCAGAAAGATGATCGCGGGTATTTTGGTCGCGCTGACGGTAAGCGTCGCGCATGCTCAGATTCGCGGCCATGCTATCAACGCTAAAGTCCCGTTCGACTTCACCGTGGGGACTCGGACCTTTGCTGCCGGCGAATACAGTCTGGAATCCCCGCTTCCAGGAACGATGTGGATTCGGAACCAGGGAGGCCAGGTCGTAGCTGCCGTCGTCACCCATGGCGTCCAGTCAAGCGAGTTCCAGAAATCGACGAAGTTGGTCTTCCACGCCTACAACGGCCATTACTTCCTGGCCCAGATCTGGAACGAGGGAAGAAACATGGGGCGGGAACTCACCCCGTCTCCGGTCGAGACCGAGGTGGCAACCAAGCATTCACCCGGAACACAGGTCGCGCTGCTGGTCGCTGATCGCCGGTAAGTCGGAACCGGGCCAGAAGTCAGGCCCGCCGCATTCGTGAGACTGTCCGTCCCCAAACGAGCGGAATCGACACGGACCCGAAGGGCGAGGGTAATTCGGGTCCCGGTCCAAAATATTCCCCCTAACTGCACCCGGCAAAACGGGAATTTGACTCTACGGAGGCAACAAAAATGAATATCGTAGCGAAAGTTGGTGTACTCGTCGGGTTTTCGATGCTCACTCTTGCGCCGCTCGCGCTCGCGCAAGCCACGCCACCGCAAAGTGTTTCACCAAGTGTTGCGCAAGTCGTGGCCTTGGACGAATGCGATCCGGTCACTTTCAACCAGGCACTCGGTCCGGATTTCTGCAAAAACATCGCCCTCGGATATATCACAACACTGTCCAACTTAATCGCCGAGGCACAGGCTGGAACTCCGGACCCTAATTGGGATTTCGAACCCGACACAGTTCACATAAAGCAAGGAACGACTCTGAGCGTAGTGGACCAGGGCGGCGAGCCGCACACTTTCACCGAAGTGGCTCAATTTGGCGGTGGCTTCATACCCGGGCTCAATGCGCCGGGCGAACAAGAAGCTCCCGAATGTTCCGGCGGGTTCGGGACCGTGAAGGTAGCTAGAACCCGAATCCTTCAGGGGAGCACGTTCCAGGTGCCGAACCTGTCCAAGGGAGAACACCGATTTCAATGCTGTATTCACCCTTGGATGCGCATGAAAGTCGAAGTGAAATAGCTGCCCGGACTAATCCTGGCAAAAACCGAGCGAGCCCGCTCAAGCTTCGCCTGGGTGGGCTCGGCTCGAATTCCGGTTGGATCAAGGGCAAACCGGAATGTATGGTCCGCCGCTTTGTCGCAAGCGAAAAGTGAAGTTGGCAGGTTGGTCTGCGCAAATGTATTCGGCCTTTGTTGGAGCACAAGGCTCCTGGCCAGGATGGAATGCGCTGCGCTCTCGTCCTATTTAGTTAGGCAGTCTGGAAAGACTTTTCCGGTTAGCAGGTTTCGAGAGCGCCGGGTTCGGCCGTTGTGCCATCTCATAGTTCGCCAGCAGACCTGGCAGAAATCATCAACTCCGTAGTAGTAGCCGCTGGTCTGTAGATGTGGAAATCGCGAATGCGATTTCCAAGCCTGGCCTCAGCCAGGCGTCATCTGCAGGCCAGTGACGCTGTCGCCGCATCAGCCAGCGTCGGTGGCCGATATGGTTCATCCTTGGCGAGCACGGCCCAGGCCATGCGCGCCAGTTTATTCGCTAAGGCCACTGTGGCCACGTTACGGTGGGTGCGAGTTGTGAGTTGGGCTAGCCACGAACTCAGACCGGAAGATTGCTTCGCGCTCTGTTGCAGGACGGCGCGAGCCCCGTGCACGAAGAGTCTTCGCAAGTAAGAGTTCCCGCGCTTGCTAATCCCGAGCAGCTTTTGCTTGCCCCCAGTGGTATATTCGCCCGGGACGATTCCGAGCCAGGCTGCGAACTCTCGCCCCTTTTTAAAAGCCGCGCCGTTGCCGATCGCGGCGATGATTGCGGTCGCCGTGACTGGTCCGATGCCAGGGATCGCCACCAGTCGTCGGCAGGCTTCGTTCTCGCCAGCCGTCTTCTTGATCACCGCATCGGCTTCGTCGATCCGCGTTTGCAAGTGATCGAGCTCCAGCTTTAGTTGCGCTAGGAGCACGCGCAATGCGCCCGAGAGCTTGGCGCTGGCGTCTTCCAGGATCCCGGGCAATGCCTCATCGACATGGCACCGTCCCTTGCGCAAGGTGATTCCACGTTCCAGCAGCAAGCCGCGAATTTGGTTGATAACCGCCGTGCGACGCATCACCCATCGCTCCCGTACTCGATGCAGGGACTGCAGATCCAGTTGGTCATCGCTCTTGATCGGTACGAAGCGCATCTTCGGCCGCCCGACTGCCTCAGCAATCGCCTCGGCGTCAATGTAGTCGCTCTTGTTCGTCTTTACGTACGGCTTGACATACTGCGCCGTCATCAGCCGCACCTCGTGACCCTGCTCTCTCAGAGCCCGCCCTAGAAAGTGGGACCCTCCACAGGCCTCCATGCCAATCAACTCGACCTGCAGGTTCGCCGTGAAATGCAGCAGTTGCTTGCGCGAAAACTTCTTGCGCACCACCACCTCGCCGCGCGGGTTCAGCCCAACCAGGTGAAAGACTGTCTTGCCGAGATCAATGCCGATCGTGTGTAGTTGCATGGGGACGCCTCCTCCGTTCATCGTAACGGCGGCGGACCATCCCATTAGCTAAAGTCCACTTTACGTAACCAGGCGATTTCACTCAGAACCCCCAGGGGGGCGGGCGGGTCGTGAGTGTAAACGCGATTTTGCAACAGTTACACTCACAACGATTCGCAGTTGTCTCGCGCCCCGCGTAAAGACACGATCAGACGTGAGTCATTTGAAAACAGGAAATCTTCCCGGTACTGTCGAAGCTAACCCGCACGAATAGCCGCCCCTTGGAAAAATCGGCACGATAGTAAAGGAGTTTTTCGCCTTCCTGCTCCTCCTCGCCCAGAAACACGAGCGACTGGAACTCGCCGATATGAGGCCCCCTGGTGGAGAACGCGGCCACGCTGCCCTGGACCGACGGGAAGATTGAGCGCACATATTGGCTGTAGTCGGGCTCTCCTCGAACCAGCCGCGCCAAAGCACCACGGACCCGCTCCGTCCGGCTCGGATCGGGATCCGTCTTCGTAGTCATGGCAAGCAGCGAAACTTCGGGGACATAAGTGCCGACCACACCGAGCGCGAGGCCCTGGGCATCAGTGCCGAAGCGGTTGTCAAGGTTGGTGAACACAACCACGGAAAGGTGTTTCTCCGGCAAGATCACAATACCGACACCCGTGAATCCGGAGTGGAGAACGACACGCACACCGCGATAGTGGTCCATGGCAAACCCGAAGCCATAATCGCGCCAGTAAAAAGCATCGTTGGCGCGGGACTTCGGAGTCCACATCAAGTCCCGCGCCGCCTGCGGGAGAACGCGGTTGGTTTCGAGGGCGGCCGCCCAGTGCGCAAAGTCGATAACTGTCGCTCCCACGTCGTTGTAAAGCGGCCCGAAGTCGACCGCGTTTCGGCGGTTCGAAACGATCGTGCCGCCGCGCGTAAGCTCGTATCCGGAGACCCGGTTCTTGATGATCGCGGCTGGGTCCATATACACGACCGAAGTCATACCTGCCGGCGCAAACACGCGTTCCGAAACGAATTGCCGCCACGGTACGCCGCTAGCTTTCTCCGTGATGAGTTGTGCGAGAAAGAGCCCCGCGTCGGAGTATTCATAGCCCGTGCCCGGCGGGAACAGCAGGTTCTGTTTCTTAACATTGTCGAGCAGTTGCCAGGTGGTGTAATCAGTGAAAGCCCGACCCTCGACGGTAGCATTGACCACGTCAGGCAAGCCCGACGCATGGGAGAGCAGATGCGCAACCCGAATGCCTTTCCACGTCAACGGAGGATCTACGAAGTACTGCCCGATTTCGTCATCCAGGTGAACCTTGCCGTCTTGGACTAGCAGCATAATGCCAGATGAGGTCAGTTGCTTGTCGAGCGACGCGATCGGGAAAACAGTGTCGAGCGTAACCGGGACATTCAGTTCGAGGTCCGCCAAGCCATAGGTCTGTGTGGCCACGATCCGGCCGTCGCGGACGACCGCCACGGCAAGGCCCGGAATCCCTCGATTTCGCATCTCCGTTTTCAGGTATGTGTCAGCTTCGGGGAGTACGCCGGCGGACGGTTGCGCCGCTGCGGGCACAGTTGTCGTCCCCGAGAGGAAGAGAGTCAAAGCCACTAGAAAGCAGAGTTGCCAGAATTTCATCGCGCCTCCATGGCAGGGGATATTACCACCCCGAATGCCCGCCGCCCGTGCCCCGCAGCCTGGCGCGTTCCGGCCCCGGCTTATAATCGAACTTCAAGCCGCCTGACATCTGGGCGGCTTTTCTTTGCATCACGCGCCGGTTGTGCGGTAACTGTCGTTAACAGGCTCGTTACAACAGTTAGCGCTGCGCAGCAAAAGACGAGGGAGGACTTCTTAAGGCTATTTTAGCTTCGCGTACTCAGCCTTGGCTTCCTTCAGGATGGGAAGGTCGGCGTCCGCATCCTTCCACAGCGCGAGAAAATCCTGATACGCAGCCCTGGCCTTGGCCGCGTCCCCGGTCATTGCATGCGCGCGGCCGAGGCCCAGCTTTGCCAGCGAATGCTCGGGCGCCACTGGAGCGATCCCGCGATGATCCACGATCTTCTGGAATTCCGCCGCTGCTTCGGCTCCGCGCTTCGCTTGCAGATAGGCCAACCCGCGCACGTAGATCGGAAAGAGACCCAGGACGTTGCCCAACTCGTATGGCGTTGCTGCCCGCAGCGTTTCGATGGATGCGCCGGGATTTTTACGATTCAATTCGATCAAGGCCCGCACACAAGGAATGTTTACCTGATGCAGCAACGTGTCGTCTGGAAAGCGGTGGCCCAAGTCGTCCGCGATGGTTTGCGAGCGGCTGACATCCCCAGTCATGGCCAGCGTCAAGGCAACGGACTCCATGTTGCTGCGGCCATGTGCCAAAGCAGAGCTGGATGCGGCCAGTTCCTTAGCCCTGGAAGCATTCCCCACCTCGGCCTGGGTCAGCGCAAAAGCCGACTGGGTGTCCGCGGTCGTTTCCTTGAAACCCAGGCGATCGCTAACCTGCGCTGATCGCTGCATCAACTCTCCAGCCTTTTGCAGTTGGCCTCGCGCGGTGGCGACACTAGTTGCCTCGTTGAGCAGCAAATATTCGCTGGGTTTCCCTTCCGACCATTTCAGTTGCCGTTGCAGCCCGTCATCATCGCCATTCAAGAACGCCAATTCGTATAACATCTGATGGACGAACAGATTGTCTGCCTTGGCATCGACCGCTCGCTGCAGAATGGACCGCGCTTCCTCCAGCCGGTTTAGCGCCATGTAAGGTCCTGCCATGTGGACATAGCCAAAGGGGGCGTTGGGTTCGAGTCGCGTGAACTCATTGGCCAGCGGGATCGCCTTCTCGAACTCGCCGTAGTAAAGGTTGTATATGAGCGCCAGGTTGGGATAGGGGTTAGAGTCATTCGGATACGTCTTTATAGCTAATTCCAACGTTTCCTTGTCTTTCTCGATGTCTCCGTTCGCCGTATAAAAGTGATCGGTAATGTAAAACCGCTCGCGTTCACTCACCCGCTCCCGCAGGTCAAATGCCTTCTTGGCAGCCTCACCTGAGCGATCCTCTTCACCAAGGTTGTTGTAGACGGCCGCCAGCCGCGCATGGGCCATGGCAAAATTCGGATCGAGCTCGATCGCGCGCTGGAATAACGGAATCGACTCGGCCTCGCTTCCTCCATTTCGCATCGCGTCGGCTGCGGCATATGCCTTCAAGGCTTCGAGCGAAGACGTCGTCGCTTCGGTCACCGGCGTGTCGAACTTCTCAACGGATGCCAGCGACTCGCCCAGCTTGCCGCGCAGGCTTGAGGCTGCCTTGCCCACGGCTGGAAGCACCGCCTCTTTGGACGCGGCCGTCACTTGCTCTCTGGCGAGTGAATCGCCGGTGGCGCAGTTGGTGGCGTCTAGCGCGACTACATACTGGCTTCCAAGCGTCGCAATCGAGCCGCTCAGCATGGCCTTGATGTGCTCGCGCTCGCAAATCTCGCGGGCCACACTGCCGGTAACTCTTTCGTCGGCGGAGCGCCCCATGAACTGCAGCGCCTTGCGCACCGTCTGATCGGGCACGATGTTCAGATATGGAGACTGTTCGAGTTGCACCGCCAGCGCCTGCTTCAGCGTCCCGTCGAACACGGGATCACCCGTGGTGTTGACGAAATCCGCCAGCAGGATCGAATCCTTCTCGGTCAGCTTTTGAGCGCCTTTTGAGCGCCAGTAAAATCCGCCGGCGATCATCGCCGCCAGAAGAAGGCCCGCGACCACGAAAATCCACGTAGGGACAGCCGTCTTCGGCTGGACAGCCGAGGGCGCAGATTCGTGTGTCGTGGACGCTCCTGTCCGCGCTGCCGACGCCGGAGGAGACACGGCCGGAACTGAGCCGCTCGACCGTTGAGCCAGACGTGGCGAAGATCCTGAGGCTTGAGCCTCCAGCGGCTCGTCCGCAACCACCCGCTTCCCCGACTCCGAATCCCGCTTCAGCCGTTGCAATTCCGCGCGCATCTCCGATGCATGCTGGTAGCGCAGGTCGCGGTCTTTCTCCAGCGCCCGGTTAATAATCCGTTCCAGCTCGGGAGGAACGTCAGGATTCAAGCGCAGAGGAGGGGTGGGCGCTCTTTCTAAGATCGCATTGAAAATCAGCGCCGAAGTATCTCCGCGGAAGGGCAACGTGCCCGTCGCCATCTCGTACAGCACCGCTCCAAAGGAGAACAGATCGCTGCGCGCGTCCAGTTCCTTGCCCTTGGCCTGTTCCGGCGACATATACGCGACCGTGCCCAGCGCCGTCCCCGGACTGGTTAGATGTTGCTCGTCGACCGTCGCGATCGTCGCGTCTCTGTCTCCCTTCGCCGGTTGCGCCGATACTTTCGCCAGGCCGAAGTCCAGAACCTTAGCGTGTCCGCGCTTGGTCACGAAAATATTCGCCGGCTTGATGTCGCGGTGCACGATGCCCTCGGAGTGCGCCGCATCGAGCGCATCGGCGATCTCGATACTCAGGGCGAGCAGTCTCTCGGTCTCCAGCGGACGCCCGGCAATGAGATGCTTCAAAGTCACGCCGTCGAGAAATTCCATGGCGATAAACGCGCGGCCCTCGTGCTCGCCAATGTCGTGGATGGTGCAGATGTTGGGATGGTTCAGGGCCGAGGCGGCCTGCGCCTCGCGCTGGAATCGGGCCAGGGATTGCGGATCTTTGGAGACTTCTTCGGGAAGAAACTTCAAGGCGACAAAGCGTCGCAGGCGGGTGTCTTCCGCCTTGTAAACCACTCCCATCCCGCCTCCGCCCAGCCTGTCGACGATGCGGTAGTGCGAGATGGTCTGGCCGATCATGCGCAAGCATACTATGGTGGAAGGGAATGCAAGTCAATGAGAGCCGCGGAGTTGGCGATACCTCAAGCGGGTGGTTGGCGTAAAATCCCCTTTACGCTCACGACCCCGCCCCTCTGGGGGTTCTGAGTGAAATCGCCTAGTTACGTCAACTGATGTGCGGACTCCCGAGTAGAATGTCTCCCGAGCACCTGCGAGGCCCATGGCAAGAATGTCCGCAAAGAGAAAATCGAATCCCCGCAAGAAAGCGAAGAAATCCCCGCCGAGGAAGTCGAAGAAGGCCCTCCGTCAGGTGAAACAAGTACCTGCACCACGGCGGGCAGCGGAGGTCGGCGGCGAGAAGCTG
>Ga0187819_10001371_pt1 | contig 12587 bp, 10 predicted proteins | sample NC_wetland_sal_i_15_FD_132411 | JGI IMG/M metagenome (GOLD analysis project Ga0187819, IMG submission 132411) | Wetland sediment microbial communities from Neuse River Estuary, North Carolina, USA - SO4_4 | ecosystem: Environmental > Aquatic > Freshwater > Wetlands > Sediment | place: USA... | reverse complement strand
CCTGGCCATGCTTTGTTAATCCATTTGAGGTAGCTTCAGTTGGGTCCCTTTCGCTCTCCCCTCGTACGGCAACGGGGCGCCATCGACTCCTTCAGGTGTAGCCGCCGCCTGGGGTTGAAGCGTCTCTGGTCGCTCGGAGTAATCGTCTGCCAGCTCAACCTCTTCCGGCGGAAATTCATCGGTACTCACCTCGTAAACGAGGGTTGGCTCATGGGGCGGGGCCTCAGCCGGAGAAGCCGTGGTTCCGCGCCGCTTGGAGTTCCCATCGACCGGCCCGGCAACCTGCTTGAGCGCCTCATCGCCCTCTGGCGCCAATGCCTCTGCCCCCGGTTGGCTACTCGCCTGGGCTGGCGCCGGCTCGCTCCTCGCCTGGCGTGCCACCTGGGGTGAACCAGCGAGTGATTGAACCTCCGCTTGCCGGCCGGCTTCCAGCCCCTGGCTCGCCGTTTCCTCCCTGAAATTCCATTGCCACTTGACCGAGCCCGATTCCACATCCTGCGCCAGTCGCTCTACCAACTCCTTAAAAACGCGGCCCCGGTGTTCATAATCCTGGAACTGATCAAAGCTAGAACAAGCCGGAGCAAGCAGCACCACATCCCCAGGACAAGCACGCTGGAATGCCTCCGGCACGGCTGTTTCGAGGTTGCCCGCTCGGGTTACTTCCACAGCGCCGGAGAGTTCTTGAGCAATGCGATCCGCCGCTGCCCCGATGAGGAGAACCTCACGTACCCTGTCCTTCAATAGGGGCCGTAGGGGGGCATAGGGAGCGCCCTTGTCTTTTCCGCCCAGAATGAGATGAACACCGCGCTCGAAGGCCTCCAACGACTTCACCGTAGCATCCACGCTGGTGGCTTTGGAATTGTTATAAAACTCCACGCCACAGATCTCACGAACGTACTCAAGCCGGTGCTCGACGCCTTTGAATTCCCGCACCGCACTGCGCATGGCGTCGAAGTCCGCGCCCAGCACGCAGGCAGCCGCCGCAGCCGCCAGAACATCTTCCAGATTGAAACTACCCCGGAGGCGCACTTCCCGCGTCTCCAGCAGCACCCGCTCCAGATGCCCAGTGCGGTACACGACATTACCATTTGACACGAAGAGGCCGCAGGGAATCTGCTGCAGCCGGCTGAAGAACACCTTGCGGCTCGCCAAGGCAGGGGCGAGGCTGCGCACCCAGGGGTCATCGGCGTTCAGGATGGCATAATCTTCCGCCTGCTGGTTGCGGAAGATTTGCCTTTTTGCCTGGGCATAGGCCTCGAAGGAAGGGTGCCGGTCCAGGTGGTTCGGTGAAATGTTCAGCAAGACAGCCACGTGGGGACGGAATTCGCGAATGGCTTCCAACTGAAAACTGCTCAATTCAGCGACGACGATTGAGCCCGCATCGGCGTGGTCCACGGCGGAGGTCAGAGCGACACCGATATTCCCGCCCACAAAAGTCGGAAAGCCGGAGGCCTCGAGCATCTTGCCCAGGAGAGCCGTGGTAGTGGTCTTACCGTTCGAACCGGTAATACCCACAATGGGAGCATTCATGAACCAGCCCGCAACCTCAACCTCAGGGACAATCGGAATGCCACGTGCCCGAGCGGCCTCGAGTTGCGGCAAGCTCCACGGCACCCCGGGGCTGACTACCACGAGATCGTGAGCGAGAAAGGTCTCCACGCGCTGTATCCCGAGCTCCAGGCCAATTTTCTCCGCCAAAAGCCCCGGCAGCAGGGGCGCGAAGGCAGCCGGAGGCTTGATATCGGTCACCGTCACAATCGCACCCTGCCGTCGCAGGCAGAGTGCGGCGGCATGCCCGCTCCTCCCCAAGCCGACCACCAGCACGCGTTTGTTGCGGACATCAATCATGCCATCCCCCTGGGCCGGGAGCGGCTGCTTTTGCGAAAGTATGAATCCAGAATCTCAGAGACGACCTCCGAAAGTGATCTCCTGGCCTCCCGGGCCAGTCGCCGGGCAATCACCAGTGTATCCCGGTTGAGCGTCAAACTCACGCGCTTCGGGTTGCGAAATGATCTAGGCCTACCCATGATAATTATCGCGCATTTTATGCGCGAAAACGGAACTATCTAAGCTTCAACGTAGTCAGCGCGAAGAGCGCAAAAACCAGCGCGGCGATCCAGAAGCGGGCGATTATTTTGGATTCTTTCCACCCCTCCAATTCGAAGTGATGATGAATCGGCGCCATTCGGAATACCCGTTTGCCTCGGAGCTTGAAGGAAGCCACCTGGATGATCACCGAAAGCGCCTCGATCACGAAGATGCCGCCAATAAACGGCAATAAGAGTTCCTGTTTGATGAGCACCGCAACGGAAGCGATCGCGCCGCCGAGCGCCAGAGAACCGACGTCGCCCATGAAGATCTCGGCCGGATAAGCGTTGTACCAGAGAAATCCGAGACTTGACCCCACCATCGATCCGCAAAAGATCGTCAGCTCACCCACGCGCGGCAGGTGCTCTACGTCCAGATACTCGGAGAAAACTGCATGGCCGGCTACATAGGTCAGGACCGTCAATGCCGAGGCGGCAATGATGACACAACCGATGGCCAACCCATCCAGTCCATCGGTTAGGTTGACCGCGTTCGAGCAACCGACAAGAACTAGCACGACAAAGAGCAGGAAGGGCAAAAAGGCGAAGGGGTAAGTCCACACTCGGGAAAGAAAGCTGCTAATCAAAAAGTCGGGCCGGAAACGCTTGAAGAAGGGAAACGTCAGGGCTGTGGAGTAGAGACCGCGCGCCGAAAAGAAAATCAGCACCACACCAAAGACGAAGCTGACCAGAATCTGAAGCAAGAACTTGGTCCGCCCCGTCAGGCCCAAGTTCTTCCGCTGTCGCACCTTTTGGTAATCGTCCCAGAATCCGATCCCCGCAAAAGCCCCCGTGACGCCTAGAACGACCCAAACAAAAACATTTCCGAGGTCGGACCAAAGGAGGGTCGGAATGAATATACAGAGATTGATGAGCACGCCGCCCATGGTCGGAGTACCCGCCTTCGACAAGTGGGATTTCGGCCCGTCTTCCCGAACGTACTGGCCGATCTGGAACTCTTTGAGCACCCGCACAAGCCAGGGACCAACCGCTAAGGAGAGCGCCAGCGCCGTCAGGCTCGCGCAAACGGTTCGGAAAGTGATATAGCGAAAGAGATTGAATATGTGAAACTGATTATGGAACTCGAGATAGAGATAATAGAACATAGGTGATCACGCGCCAGTCGAGGAGTCGAGAAGTCAAGAAGTCGTGAAGTCGAACTCGGAACCTTAGATCCCTCGCCTCTCTAACTTCTCGACCCCTCAACTCCTCGACTCTAGACTTTCGCCTTTCGACTCTTGACTCTCAGCTCTCGATTTCCGGAGCATCTCCACGACCTTTTCCAAATGAACACCGCGCGACCCTTTCACCAGGACCACGTCTCCGGGTTCGAGCCGCGATCGGCAAAACTCTCCCGCCAATGGCGCCGCGGGGAAGAAACGGGTCTGTGAGAGCGGCAGACCCGCAGCCACCGCACCTTCCAGGAAGAATCTTGCCTCGCCTTGAACCGCGATCAACCAGGCAAGCTTGGCTTCCGCACACTTCCGACCAACCTCTTCGTGCAGTTTTGCAGACTGCGGTCCCAATTCAAGCATTTCGCCCGCCACCACAAGCCGCCGGCGAGCGTGAGGCCATGTCCGAAGCGTCTCGAGCATGCATTCCATGGCCTGCGGGTTGGAGTTATAGGAATCGTTGATAATCGTCACCGGCCCCGGAAGCGTGATGCTCTCCCCCCTTTGCGGCAAATTCTTGAATTCCGCCAGGCCGCGGCGTATTTCCAAGGGAGGAACATCGAAATCACAGGCCACGGCGATAGCAGCGAGGGCGTTCTGGACGTTGTGGCGGCCGGGAAGGGGAAGAAGAAAATCGGCATCCAGGTTTGGGCCAACGACTCGAAACTCGCTTCCGATTCCTTCCCCTGGCTTGACCCAGACGGCTCGAAAATCTGCCCCTGACCCAACCCCAAACGTCACCACCTTCCCCTCAAATCCTTCGGCAAATCTTTGCACGCGAGGATCGTCATAGTTCAAGACGGCGGTGGGCGGTCCCCCGCGCGAAGAGAGGTTCTCGACAAGTTCCCGCTTCGCCTTGGCGATGGACTCCACAGAATCAAAAAACTCCAAATGAACAGGGGCAACGTTCGTCACCACTCCGGTCTCCGGCTCAGCTACCGCTGTCAAACGAGCAATCTCGCCGGCGGCTGACATGGCGAACTCCACCACCGCAATTTCGTGCTCGGGCTCGAGCCCCAACAAAGTCAGGGGCAGGCCGTAGTGGTTATTCAGGTTTCCCGCTGACCTATGCACCGTGAAGCGCCGGCCCAGCAAGGCGGCGATCATCTCCTTCGTGGTGCTCTTTCCCGTACTGCCGGTGACAGCTATAAGCGGACGCCCCCACCGGCGTCGCACGCACCTTCCCAGATGCTGAAGCGCCTCGAGCGGGCTGTGAACTGGAAGAAGTACTGGCGTGAGGTCCGGCGGCGCATGGTCAAAAAAAACGTCCTCCACCACCGCCCCAGCAGCCTTACGGTCGATTGCCTGAGCAAGGAATTGATGTCCGTCGAATCGGGGCCCGCGCATCGCGAAGAAGAGTTGCCCTGGCCCGATCGACCGCGAATCCAACGAAAACCCTGTGACCACCCGGTCCGGTACGCCGCACCGGGAATTGAGCAGTGTCGCGAGTTCGCCCAATGTAAGCTTCATGCGATCGCCCGATAGCCCATTTCTCGCAGCACTTTCTGCGCGACTTCACGATCATCGAAGGGAATCGTCCGGTCCCTCAGTACTTGGTAAGTCTCATGCCCCTTTCCAGCCAATACTACCACGTCCCCTTCGCGAGCTTCCTCCAGTGCCTTTCGGATCGCGATTTCGCGATCCACCTCGGCCCAATAAGGTTTGCCAGCTTTCTGCAAGCCCACCAGCGCGTCGTTCATAATGAGCAGCGGGTCTTCGCTCCGAGGATTATCCGAGGTGAGCACGGCAAGGTCGCTCAAAGATCCGGCAGCTTCGCCCATTAAAGGCCGCTTCGCGCGGTCTCGCTCGCCGCCGCAGCCGAATACCACAATGACCCTGTTGCGCGTGAGTTCCCGCGCGGTGCTCAGAACATTACGCAAAGCGTCATCCGTGTGCGCGTAATCCACGATCACCAGAAAGGACTGGCCTTCGTCGATGCGCTCGAAGCGCCCCGGAACTGCTTTCAGATCCGTAAGTCCCTCTTCGATTCTTTCCAGCGGGATGCCATAGGCGATGGAAGCCGCCGTGGCGGCCAGGATGTTCGCTAGGTTGGCCCGGCCCATTAGCGAGGAGACAAGCCGCAACTTGCCTGCCGGAGTCACAATCGTGCCCTCCAGACCATTGTGGCGGTAGTCGAGGTGCTTCACTTTGACCTGCGCGTTCGAATTCATGCCGTAGGTCAACCGCTGGGGGCACGACACGTCCAAAAGTTTCCTGCCCCAAGCATCGTCCAGATTGATGACCGCCCAGGCCGGCGGAGGTGTTCCGAGCCCCTCAAACAATCGACGCTTGGCTTCAAAATAGTGCTCGAAGTCCTTGTGATAGTCCAAATGATCGCGGGTCAAATTGGTGAAAACAGCGACAGAATAGGGGAAGCCCCAGACCCGTTCTTGTGCCAGGGCATGCGAGGAGACTTCCATCACTGCGCCGGTGCCCCCCGCGTTGACCGTCTGTGCGAGGTAAGACCATAAATCCAGCGACTCTGGGGTCGTGTTCACAGCAGGCAGTGCGCGGTCGACAACTCGGTACTCTATAGTCCCGAATAGGCTGGTGGAGATTCCTGCGGCGCGCAAAATACTATCCAGAAGAAAGGCCGTCGTAGTCTTTCCGTTCGTCCCCGTGATTCCGATTAGTTTCAGGTGTAAATCAGGTTGGCCAAAGAAAAGACGACCGGCCGTCGAGAGTGCGCGGCGAATCCGGGGGACTCGCACCCAACGCGACGCCAGTTCGTTGGGGGGCATGCGCTCGCTGACGACGGCCACCGCGCCCCGCTCGAGGGCTTGAGGGATGAAAACATGCCCGTCGGCTTTCTCTCCTTGAATAGCGAAGAAAAGGCTTCCCGGCTGAACTCGGCGCGAATCGTAAGCTAATGAGGTGACCTCGGCCCCAAATCCCGGACCCGCCTCGAGGCCCTCCACTCCTCGGAGCAACTCGTTCAGTTTCATTTCCCACTCGCATTATATCACTGCGGAAATCTTGATAACGTTACCACCAAGCGTGTTCCCGGCGGCACCCGTGTATGGGCAGGGAGATTCTGCGCGACGGCTAATCCACTGCCCACTAGGGTAAGCTCCAGACCAAGCTTCTGACAATCGTGGGCAACACTTCGCGCCGCCAAACCGGAGAAATCCGGGACGTTGACGCGAGGGCCGTTGTCCAAGACCACGGTCGGGGGCGTGCCGGCTGCCTCCGGCTCACGGTCCGTTGAGGCTCGGGGCGAGTCAAGCCTCGAGAAGGATGCGGGTTGAACGGGGTGAGTGGCAACCCGGAAGTGTTCAGAGTCCTTAGGAGGGTTCCCCGCAAGGTCTCCGAGCTTCTGGCCCGGAATCCCTGCGGGCAATGAGGCGACTATCTGAGGCCGTTGGGAGGGAGTATCTTGCGGAACGTTCGCGTAACTTAGAGTCTGCTCTGCGATGGACTTGAACACCGGGGCTGCCACATCAGCCCCGTAAATTGCTCCTACCGGTGTGTCGATCACTACCAGAATAGTTATCGCCGGTCTTTCTACGGGAGCGAACCCGACAAAGGACGCTACATAGTGAGACTTGGAATAAGCGCCGGAGGGATCGATTTTCTGCGCCGTACCGGTTTTCCCGGCGCAGGAGTAACTTCCAAGTTGTGCGGCCTTTCCAGTTCCTCTCTCTACTACGGCGGTAAAAAACTGCTTCATAAGACTTGCCGTCCGTTCGCTGATCACCCGGTGACCGGGGACAGGAGGCATGGGGTCGTGGACTTGGCTGAGAAAGAGGTCGCGAATCAAGCGAGGCTCGAACAGCACGCCTCCGTTGGCTACGGCTGAGTAGGCAGTGACCAGTTGGATTCCCGTCACCGCAATTTCCTGCCCTATGGAGATTTCGCCAATCGAGATCCCTGACCAACGGCTGGGGGGCTTGAGTAACCCCCGCTCCTCTCCCGGCAGTTCGATATCAGTTTTCTCGCCAAAACCGAAGTTGCGAATGTATTTGTAAAGCCGCTGCTCCCCCAACCGCAGCCCCAGCTTGATCACCCCGACGTCGCTGGAGTTCACCACCACATCCCTCACGCTCAGGCTGCCAAACCGTTTGTGGTCGTGGATGACATGGCCCGCAAGTACGATGCTTCCCATTTGGCAGTTGATGACTTCGTCCGGGTGCGCCAGTTTCTCTTCCAAAACGGCAGCGACGGGCACGAGTTTGAAAGTTGAGCCGGGCTCATAGACCCAGGACACGCCGCGATTCTGTAGGGCGCGGGGAGAGCTCTGTGCAAAGTCGTTGGGATCGTAGGTGGGTTGGCTGGCCATGGCCAGGATTTCGCCCGTATTGGGGTTTTGGACGATGGCCACGCCCCCCGCCGCCTGCCATTTCGCCACACCCTCGGCCAAGGCCTTCTCCGTGATGTACTGGATCTTTTCATCCAGGGTCAGTACGACGTTCTTGCCCGGCTCCCCCGCCCACTCCGTCGATTGAAACGACTTACGGCGCGCGTCCGTCGCCAGAAGCACGCGTCCTGGACGCCCCCGGATAATCTTATCCATGCCGTACTCGAGGCCCGCGAGCCCTTTGTCATCTAAACCCACGTAACCCACGACGTGAGCTGCCAAATCTCCTTTGGGGTAGAAGCGTTTGCTCTCCTGCTGGAAATATATTCCCTTCAGGTTGAGCTCGCGGATTCGGTTGGCTTCTTCGGGAGTGACCTTCCTTTTTACCCAGCAAAACGAGCGGGAGTTGGTGAGCCGGCCCAGCAGATCGCGGGCATCCAGACGCAGCACCGGGGCTAGTAAGTCAGCCACCATTTTGCGGTCAGGAATCTCACTGGGATCCGCAAAGATGGAATCCACCGCCAAGCTCATAGCCAGCGGGTTCATCTGGCGATCGAAGATTTCGCCGCGCTTGGGCGCGACCTCAATCATGTGCTGCTGCTGTCGCTGGGCCCGGGCCAGCAAATCCCCGTATTCGATGATCTGGAGGTGATAAAGTTGGACGGCCAGGCCGGCCATCCAGAGAAAAAGTATGCCACCCAACAAAAGATCCCGGTTCGATGCGCGGGACCTGTCAGTCTTCTTCGGTTGCGCCTGGGTGATGCAAAGCATCATGAGACTATGGCTCGCCGGGGTTACCGTTGCCGACAGTAGGGGAGTTGCGGGCAAACTGCACCCTCTCCGGTTGTTGCCATGATGGCGCGTCCACCCCGCTCCATTGGATCACTTGTTGCGGGCTGGGCGAAACCATTCCGAGATCCTTCCGCGCCAGGGTGTCGATTCTTTGCGGATCGGCCAGCCCGGCCTGGGACAGCCTCAATTGACGGTTCCATTCTTGCAACTTGACGAGCTGCGCCTTGAGTCCTTCAATCTCGTATCCATCCTGCACACACTGCAGGTGCTGCCACGAGAAAAGCAGGACAAACAAAAAAGCCAGAATCCCTAGTACCAGCACATTGAAATACTCTCGCCATTTCTCCAGCCCCACCTCCCGCACCAGACGGGAGTTATCAATGTGCTTGGTGAAATAGACTTCCGGGAAGTTCGCCCGGCCTGCCACCAGCGGATTAACCGGACGCCGCCTCAGTTTTGGTAACGTGACTGCCGCAGTCGCCATATTCCAGAGATGGGGGCTCGGCAACAAGGACTGGGGCAACTCAGACCCCTTCCCTGTCCCTCCCCCTTTCCTCCTTTCCGATGGCTAGCACTTTCGATGGCCGTTTGCTTTCTTCCCTAACGCTGGTTCCGGGTGTTTTCCCCCCTCTGAATCTATCCTGGAGCCTTCTCCGCCGCTCGCAGTTTCGCACTGCGCGAGCGCGGATTGGCTCGCACCTCTTCCTCACCCGGGCGGACTACTCGGCGCGTAAGGATTCGTGCTTGCTCCTGACGTTCCCAGGCTCGAAAGGTTTGCTTCACCATGCGGTCCTCGAGCGAATGAAAACTCAAGGCCACCACACGCCCGCCCGGCTTCAATACTCCCAGCACCTTCGCGAGCAGGGACTCCAAACATTCCATTTCCCGGTTCACCGCCAGCCGCAAAGCCTGGAATGTGCGGGTGGCGGGATGAAGGTGGCGGAGGGCCGCCCGGGAGGGGATCGCTCGCGTCACCACCTGCGCCAGTTCGGTGGTTAATCGAAACGGACGGCCCTTCACAATTGCTCGCGCTATCCTGCGCGAGTGGCGCTCTTCCCCCAAACTGAAAATCAGATCTGCCAGATCCCGCTCACTCATCTTGTTCACCAGGTCTGCTGCGGTGGCGCCGGTGGTCGGGTCCATTCTCATGTCGAGCGGTCCTGGCGAACTGAAAGAAAAACCACGGGAAGCGTCTTCGAGTTGCAAAGAACTCATGCCCAGATCAGCCAACAGCCCGTCAGCGGGCGGGAGCCCGCTCGCCGCGTGCAGGGCGTCAATTTGGGCGAAGTCCCCGTGCATGATGATTGACTTTTCCCCAAAGCCTTTCAGCCGCTCCCCGGCGGTAACCAGCGCCGCCGGGTCTCGGTCTATGCCTAACAATTTCCCTTTGTCCAGACGCCGAAGAATCTCCTCGGCATGTCCCCCTGCCCCCAGGGTCGCGTCAATATAGAATCCGTCAGGCTGCACATTCAGAATCTCGATTGTCTCTCGGCACAGCACCGGCACATGCACGCGCCAGGGTTCCGGATGCTGCTTGCGAGCTCCGTTTTGGCCGTTCGCATCATGCGTCACGTCTCACCGAACCCTGTCATTCCGAGCGAAGCGGGGAATCTGGTTCTTTTTTCCTCCGCCGAGCGAGATTCCTCGCTTCGCTCGGAATGACAACGTTCCCAGACTAAATCCCCAAATCACTGAGAGCCTTCAGGTCTTCTTCGGTGAATGGCTCACGCTCCAGGTGTTCGAGATAGCGCTGGTTGTTCCAGACCTCGAGATACTTCAGATAGCCGAGCACCGCCACCTCACCTTGCATCGCTGCCGATTCCCGCAAAACCGAGGGGATCAGAATTCTTCCCTGGCTGTCAGCGCGGCTCATCTGACCGTAGTAGTTGGTGCGGTCGAGGAATTTCTTGACCGACTTGTTCATGGAGGGCAGCGGCACCAGCTTGTCCTCGATCTCGCGCCACACCAGGAGAGGGTAGATGCGCACCGACAATCCATCGAGGCTAGTCACGTAGAAGTCCGTGCCGTAGTTCTGGTCCAGAAAGGTCTTGAAGGCGGACGGAATCTTCAGCCGACCTTTGCCATCCACTGTCGCGGGGTTGTTGCCACGAAGCATGTGGAGTCCCCAAAGTGCCACAGGGCGTTGCGGCCCCTTCACTGAACGCCATTTTTTTCTACTATCGACTACTCTCGGCCACTTTGCTCCACAAATCTATAATGTCCTTGTTCCCTTGTCAAGAGGTTTTTTTGCTTTTTTTGGGGACCGGTGGGCTTCTTAGCCTTTAGGTATCGTACTCCCTTTTAAGGGTTTATTTCAAGTGCCCCCACTCAAGACATTTCGCCTGTGGCGCCTAACCACAAGAAAGGTGATAATACTGGCGTTTTGCCGCCGAGCCGCGCAGGCTGATTTGTTGAGATTTCATTCCCATGGTCCCCCAAGCGGTGATTCTTCACACCTTTCGAGCAGGTGGACCCTGGCGCAGCAGAGAAGAACGGTGGACTTGAGAAAAACCCGTCATAAGGCAGGCCAATATGAAAAATGTGCATCGCACCCCCGTTACGTTCTCCGCAGAGCAGAGGCCGAAAACAGAGGACAGGCACTGGAGGCTCGTCGTCTCATTCTCGGCTTTGCTTATTTTAATGCTAAGTTTTTCGGCAATATCCGATGATAAAAAGGTGGAGGAATCCGTCAAGAAGGTTGAAGGCGTGGTGGCGGAGGGTCCTTACAGTGCATCTTGGGGTTCTCTGGAGAAATTTAAAGCTCCAAAGTGGTACGAAGACGCCAAGTTTGGGATCTTCATCCATTGGGGCGTATATTGCGTGCCCGCTTTCGATAACGAGTGGTACCCTCGCGACATGTATCTGATGGGTAATCCTGTCTTCAAGCATCATGTGGAGACTTACGGCCCGCAGTCTAAGTTCGGCTACAAGGATTTCATCCCCATTTTCAAAGCCGAAAAGTTCAACGCCGATCAGTGGGCGGAATTATTCAGGAAGTCGGGGGCAAAGTACGTGGTGCCGGTCGCGGAGCATCATGATGGTTTCCCCATGTATGCCTCGGATCTTACGGATTGGTGCGCCGGGAAGATGGGCCCCAAACGCGACGTGGTGGGGGAGTTGGCTGTGGCCGTACGCAAACAAGGATTGCATTTTGGCGCATCCTCGCACCGAGCGGAGCACTGGTGGTTTTTCAACGGCGGCATGACCTTCGATTCCGACGTCAAAGATCCCCGCTACGCTGGCTTATATGGTCCCGCCCAATCGGATAAGGTCCAACCGAACCAAGCGTATCTGGACAATTGGCTGGCGCGAATCAGCGAGATCGTGGACAAGTATCATCCGGAAATCGTCTGGTTCGATTGGTGGATCGAGCAGCCGGCCTTCAAGCCTTACCTCCAGAAGTTTGGCGCCTTCTACTACAACCGCGCCGCGGAGTGGAAGCGCGAGGTCGCCATCAACTACAAGAACAAAGCCTTTCCCGAGCACGCCGCCGTCCTCGACATCGAGCGTGGGCAGCTCGACACCCTGCGTCCCATATTCTGGCAAACCGATACATCCGTGGGCGAGAAGTCCTGGGGATACATCAAGGACGAAAAGTTTCGCACCGCGGAATCGCTCGTTGACGAACTTGTGGATATTGTGAGCAAGAATGGCTGCCTGCTGCTGAACATTGGACCCAAGTCTGACGGTACCATTCCTGATGAGGCTCAGAAGATCCTGATGGACATGGGCAAGTGGCTTTCCGTCAATGGGGAATCTATCTATGCCACGAGGCCCTGGAAAGTTTACGGCGAGGGTCCGACCAAAGTGGTGGGCGGCTCTTTCAAAGACACCGCCACCAGCGGTTACAAGGCCGAGGACATCCGCTTCACGGCTAAAGGCGATACTCTTTATGCGATTGCCCTGGCATGGCCCGAGGATGGTAAACTGACTATCAAATCTCTAGCTGCAGGTTCTGAATTGACGAAGCGCGAGATCAAGACGGTCCAGATGCTGGGCTCGAAGGCCCCAGTCAAGTGGACCCGCACTGGCGAAGGCTTAGTCGTCGAACTTCCCAACCACAAACCGGGTGATTACCCCTTCGCGCTAAAGATTTTCCCCGTGGAGCGAGCCGGGTCAGAGGCGAATTAGCAGTAGTAGTTGTCCACGCTAGGCAGTTTCACTCGACCCCTGCAACATGTAGGGGGACGGCTTGCCCCTTATGGTCTTTCCGCTACGCCAGCGGGTAGACAAGCCCTG
>Ga0187819_10001370_pt1 | contig 12592 bp, 6 predicted proteins | sample NC_wetland_sal_i_15_FD_132411 | JGI IMG/M metagenome (GOLD analysis project Ga0187819, IMG submission 132411) | Wetland sediment microbial communities from Neuse River Estuary, North Carolina, USA - SO4_4 | ecosystem: Environmental > Aquatic > Freshwater > Wetlands > Sediment | place: USA: North... | reverse complement strand
TGCTGGGCACACGGCATCGATTTCCTAGAGGCGACCGCGTCCTTTGACACAATAAAATCGACGGTCCTCCTTGTGCGGTTGATCCCTTCTCAGAACTCGTAGCGCAGGGCGAATTGCATCACCCGGGGTTGCGTCAGCAAACTCGAGAACGTGCCGAACTGGGTCGGTGGCTGCTCGATCGAGGTGACGGCCGATCCCACGCCCTGAGCGTTAAAACGAACCAGGTTCAACACATTGAAGACTTGCCAGGTGAATTGCAAACTCTGACTCTCAAACATTTTCCAGCGCTTGCTGAGGCCCAGATCCACACCGGCGTAGCCCGGTCCGCGCAGCACGTTACGGGATGCACCGCTGCCAGGATAGGGAATGATGAAGTTGGCTTGCGCGACCGGCGGATTGGCAAACAGGGTCACCGATCCGTTTGGCTGTTTGAAAACACCCGTCTGCGGCAACGCGACCGCCTGAGCCAGGCCAGTGTAGAACCAATCCGTAGGCCAGTTCTGCCCGACGTCGACGCTGAAGGGGAAGCCCGAAGTCCAGCGCGCCACGCCGCTGAGCTGCCAGCCACCGATGAGAGCGTCCACCGCGCGGCTTGCATTGCCGGCAAAACGCTTGCCTTGGCCAAAGGGCAGCTCCGCCAGCCAGTTGGCGTTGATCTGATGGGTCAAATCAAAATCGGAAACCGCCCGCTGAGAATCGGGGTTAAATGCGTTCTCCAGCCGGCTGCCGACCAGTCCAATGTTCTGATATCCCACCAGGGCGAAACCCACGCGCGATGCGGTCGAGGTTTCGTCAATCGACTTCGAGTAGGTGTAGTTGAGGTCGAATTGCACTCCGTTGGACAACTGCTTCCGCAAGCTAGCCTGCAGGGCGTTGTAGTTGGAGTCGCCGACCGAGCTCCAGGCGTAAGCGGAAATGGCTTGCGAGTTCAAATACTTACCTGCGCCGGTGCCGAGGAGTCCGGGGGGGCCGTTGAAAAACAATGGATGTGTGAATGGGGGATGAGATCCATTGTCTCCGAGGTAGCCATAGAGATCGATATCCGCCAGCCCCACGATCTCATTGCCAACATAGGCGCAACCGGGATTGTAATAAAGATCGTAGACAGCTTGGATCAGACCTGCGCTGCCGGCAGCGAGCTTGCCCCCGCAAAAACTTTCGTAGCTGGTCGCTCCGCCGCTCAGGCCTGGCAACACGTCGTGCCAGTAGGCAGCGGTAGGTCCGATCTTCTGGTCGGTGACCGAAGAGAGGAACGCCTGATAGGACGTGCCGTTGGTGAACTGACCTGGGTTGGCGCGGGCCAGTTTGGTCAAGGCAGTCGCGGCCGAGTAGTAGTCGATGCCACTCTTGGGATCGACAATGTCTAGAGGCTGGTCGAGGTCACGCTGGGTCAGCAGGTGTCCGCCGAACCGGCCCACATAGGAAACCTGCAGGGAGAAGTGGTTAGGCAGTTCGCGGCCTATCGACAGGTCCACAGCGTAGGAATGCGGCGTTTTGAGCGTGTCGTCCACGGCCCACAGGTTAGCCTCAGAATTCGGGAAGATCGGCTGCTTAACCGACCAAACGGGAGCTTGGGGAAGGAACGGCGATGGGGGTACGGTGGCCTGGATATCCGACGGGATCGTGTTGATGCCAGTGATCCGCGGCAAGTGCCCGGCATCGTCAATACCAACCTGGCAGCAGGTGTTCTGCAGAGTGTAAGCAAAGCCGCCGGGAGCGTTTTGATCAAAAGTATTGAGCAGTTGGAAGCCGGCGCGATCGTAGACTTCGCCGAAACCACCGCGTATGACGGTCTTGTCCCCGTCGCCCAATAGTGTTCTCAACCAGCCGCCACTGGGCCGGGGCGTATACGCGAAGGCGATGCGAGGCGCAAAATCTGTCTTTGAAAGATGGTAAAAGCCAGGGCCGTTGTTCGCCGGTCCTCCAGGAGTGAAAGTGATTGAGCCCTCGGAGGTGTACCCCAAGCCTTGCTTCATGTTCGCTACATTCGTGGCGAATTGCTGGCCCAGGCTGAATGTGGAAGTGGTCTGCAATCCATTGGTTTCCCACGGCGGCGGGAACAGCGACCAGCGCAGGCCATAGGTGACTGTAAAATTCGGTTTCACACGCCAGGAATCCTGGGCATAAAACTCATACCAATCCAAGCCATAGTTGCGCTTCACAGCAGTGCCTTGCGGCAGCAGGCTTCCAGACCGGTCGTAGTTGTACTGGCCTACAAAGTCGGACACCATCCCGAGTAAACCAATCATGGGCCGGTCATAACCAGACTTGAAGGAAAGATCTACCTCGGGAAGACCGGCGCCCGTGGCCGGGTCCAGCGGACTGCTCGTGTCGGACAATCCGGTCGGAGACATCCAACTCGAGGTACCCAAAGTGAAGTTGTTGGAATGCAGATTGCTTGAGCGAGGATCACGGGCGAGGCCAACGTTGGCCCCGAACTGCAACGAATGCGTTCCCTTGGTCCAAGAGAAATCATCCACGAGGTTGTGGGCGGGAACCTGGAAGTTGTGACTATAGGCAATACCCTGATCGAGGCCGATGAAGGTGTTCCACGATTGATCGGTGTCACCGAAGATACCGTAACTCTGGCGGGTAAAACCCCAGCGGAAACTGTTGACGGTGGAAGGAGTGAGGACCGCGGTATAGCCCAGGGCAAAGCCCTTGCTGTGATCGGCTAGAGTTTGTTCGGGCGGAGTCCCGGGAAGGAAAGGCGCCTGGGGATTGTTTATATTTTGCAGAGCACCACGCCAGAACAGCGTATGCTTGCCAGCACCATCGAGGTGGTAATCGAGGCGCGCAATGAAGGCGTTGTTATCGGAGCTGACCGGAGCGCGGAAGCGGTAGCCGGAGTAATTCAGACCGTCGCCGACCGAGAAATCGTTGGTGACCAGGTTGCCGAAAGTCTGATTGAAGTAGTTCAGCATTACCTGACTGGGACCGATTTTCTTCGGGTCGAGCTTGGTGATCTCTTGCGGGCTAAGTCCATAGTAGCCGGGGGCCACGGCGTAGGAGGCGCCGCTCAGTCCCGTGACTTCGCCGCCCGGACAGGCAGCCGTGTTGAGAGCTCCAGAAGTAGTTTCGGTGCAAAGATAACGAATCACGCCATCCCGCATGGCGACGGTGGGAATTGAGCGCACGGTGCTGTTCTCCTCCCGCTGGCGCGTGCCCTCGTAGTTGGCGAAGAAGAATAGACGATCTTTCTTGATTGGCCCACCCACCGAGACCCCAAAAATGTTCCGGTCCAGCTTCAACGGCTTATTCGGCTGTCCATCCAGGAGTTCCGCGGTCTTTACCAGATAATCGTTGGCGCTGGTGGCGGTGTTGCGCAGGTATTCGTACAGCGAGCCGTGGAACTGGTTGGTGCCACTCTTGGTGACCAGAGTGACTTGCGCCCCCGAACCCTCCCCCTGATCGGCGCCGTAGTTCGTCGTGGTGACTCGAAATTCCTGGACCGAGTCGAGGGTGACGGGCAAGACCGCGGTAAAAGCATAGCCGTTGGCCTGATCGTTGACGTCCACGCCGTCGAGAGTGATGTTGCTCTGGTCGCTACGCGCGCCGTTCACCGCGCCATTACGGGTGTCCTGATCTTTATCAAGGTCGGTACGATTGCCAGTGTACGCCACTCCGGCCTGCAGACTGAGCAAGTCCGGGACGTTGCGGCCCTCGAGCGGAACCTGCTTCACCTGAGTCTCACTGAAGGAGTTCCCGATCGAGGCATCAACCAAATCCAACGCCGCCGCTTCCGACATGACCGTAACACTCTCGGTGACTTGCCCCAACTTGAGCTGCGCATTCACGGTAGCCGGAGTGTTCACCAACAACTGCAGGCCAGTCTGTTCATGTCGGGCAAAGCCCGCGGCGGTGACAATCAGGGTATAGGTCCCGGGAGGGACAAACAGAAACTGGTACTCTCCTTGCGCTCCCGTCGTCGCTGTGCGCTCCGTTTTGGACTCAGGATTCGAGAGCACCACCGTGGCCCCAGCGATGGCACTGCCGCTAGGATCGGACACGGTTCCTCGAACCGAAGTGGTGGCCTGTCCGAAGGAAAGCGTGCTGCCGGCTAGCAGCACGGCCGCAGCCACTGCTCTGGCGAGAAAAATTCTTACCGCTGTGAGGTCCCCGAATCGGCAGGTTTTCATGGATACACCCCTCTCTCGCGCGAGCAGAATGTGATGCCCAAACGCTAACTACTCAATAAAGCTACTTGAGAATGAAGTGTGAATGAAAAGCAGCCCGCCCGATGATCGCGAGATTGTGCTCCCAAGCCAGCAGCGCTGTCAAGAAACAAATGAGCCAGCGATCGGGCTAGGCTTGCGGCGCTTTGTGGCTATCTTTGTGGACTTTACACCGAGCGATTTCATCATCGATCAACCGTCGAGTCCTTCTCTTGTCTGGCGGAGAACTGACTGTCTCTCTTCGGGCTGGGCTTCCCGACCGCCAAGCCGCTCGGGCCAAGGACCGACGAGCGCGGTCTGGTTGCACATAAGTCTGAGTCTTTCAGGTTCACTTAATTATTCGTTCTTGTAAATGGTGAACCTTGACTTGCCCAGAGCTTTGTGAGCTTTAACCGAAATTTAACACGACCCCCTTGAATAGAGTCACTGTATTCACTTATAAACACTGGTTCCGGTTAAAGGAGGCTGCCGTGCATTCTCGTTGCCTGCTTTCCGCCCTCTCGCCGTCAAGATTCCTTGCCAGCTCATGCCCGTTGCTGCTCGTCCTTCTCATCTCCCTGGTGCAAATCGCCACCGCCCAACAAACCTTGGGATCCATGAACGGCACCGTGACTGACAGCAGCGGCGCAGTCGTGCAGAAGGCCGCGGTCAGAGTCCGCAATGTCGCGACGAACTTCGAAGTCACGGCTGAGACTAGAAGTGACGGCTCCTTCAGCGCTGCCGATCTTCCCATCGGCACTTATGAAGTTACCTTCAGCAAACCAGGCTTCCAGACGGCAGTCTTTCCCCAGATTGTGGTTCAGGGAAATCGCACGGCCACTGTGAACGCGCAGATCAAGCCCGGGACCACGTCCGAGTCCGTCACCGTCAACGCCACGCCCCTGCTCAATGAAACCGACACCACGATCGGCTACGTGCTTGACAGTTTAGTGATCGACAATACTCCGCTCGGAACCGGCAGCTTCACCCAACTCGCGATTCTCAGCCCGGGCGTGAACGCAGAGCTTCTCAACACCTCTGGTACCAACGCCGGCTTCGGAAACCAGAGCATCTGGGCCGACGGCCAGCGCGCTACCAGCAATAGCTTCTCCTTCAACGGCCTTAATGCGAACAATATTTTCAACGGAAATTCTTCCAGTCAGCTCGCATCGGGCCGAGTGGCGGTGAATGTCGGAGAAGGCAGCAACAGCAAAACTGGCGAGATTCAGACCAGCACCTCCGTGTATGGCGCAATCGGTGAGGCATTGCCGACCCCTCCGCCGGAAACCATCGAAGAACTGCACGTCAACTCGGCAATGTACGACGCCTCCCAAGGAGCCAATAGCGGGGCTCACATTGAGGTGATTACTAAGTCCGGCACGAATAATTTTCACGGCGGCATGTGGGAGTACCACCAGACGACAGGCTGGAATGCGGACCCCTGGTTCATCGAGAACGCTGGTTTGCCGACGCCCCCACTGCACCGCAACGTGTTTGGCGGAATGTTCGGTGGGCCGATCAAGAAAGACAAGTTATTCTTTTTCGGCTCCTACCAAGGCCAGCGTGTGAGTGATCAGTTGTTGGGGACTTCCTTGGTTGCCGTCCCGCCAGGCCTCACCAGCGACCGTTCCGCTGATACGCTGGCTAATCTGCTCAATACCGACTTCACAACGAGCTCCGGCCCTCCTTGCGGCGGCGGTACACGAAAATGTACCAAGAACGACATCAATCCTGTGGCCTTGACGCTTATGAACCAAAAGGCACCGGACGGCAGTTTTTTCATTCCCAATGCTGCGACCGGACAGCAGTTGACTTCCCTGCAAAACCAAAGCGCAGATGCCATCATCCAAGGCCCGCCTTCGCGTTTTACTGCCGATCAAGTGGTCACTGATATCGACTACACTTTCAGTTCCACCGACCGCCTGGCGGGGAAATATTATTTCCAACGCGATCCCAATACCAATCCATTCGCCAGCAGTACACTCAATGGTTTCCCGCAAACCATGCATGCGGGAAGTCAGGCCATCTCACTGGACAACACTACCGTACTAACTCCGAATCTGACTTGGGAGCAGCGCTTTGGCTTCATCCGCGAGAAAGCCTTTGCCGGAACCAGCCAGTTCCTGACTCCTTCCAGCGTAGGAATCAGCATACCTGGCAGTACTCTGTTCCCGGCGATCAGCCTCGGCAACGCCGATGGACTTTTCGATACCTTGTCGATTGGTCCGTCAAATTTCGCCAACGCCGGAGTGTTCCAGAATAACTTCGGGGGGACAACCAATCTGGGCTGGGTCCATGGACGCCACACCCTTCAGACCGGTTTCAATTTCGACTACACCCAGCTCAACGTGATCAATAAAGACTCCAGTGTAGCGCGGTTGAATTTCGCTGATTTTCCCGGCTTCCTGACCGGTTCCTTGTGCAGCTTCGATAACGGCTGCGGGTCGGAGGGTTCCCCGTCTGAGCTGTTTTCCGGTACCTCCAACCGCCATTATCGTTCCAAACAAGCGGGAACCTTTGTTCAGGATAATATTCGACTCAGATCCAACCTGACGGTGAACCTCGGGGTGCGCTGGGATTGGAACGGACCGCTGGTTGAACAAAACGGGTTACTCACCAATTTCTATCCGAGCCAGTATCAGTACAACGTCCAGTCAGACTCCTTCAGTGACGACGGCCAGGCAATCGGCCTGGTAGTCGCCGGAAACAGCAAAGGTTTTGGAACAAAGGGAGTCAGCGATTCGACCCTCACCGCCCGGCAGTGGGGCTTCGCTCCCCGGTTTGGCGTTGTTTACAGTCCGAGTTTTGTGAGAAACGTAGTTGTGCGTGCTGGCTTCGGGATGTATTACGACCGCGGCGAGTATTTCTCTTATTTTTCCCAACCAGCGGGCGGAGGCACCAGCGGTCCCTTTGGCGTGACGATGTCGGAGCCGTTTATCGTCCCCACCTACACCCCCTATAATCCCAACGTTCCTGGTTCTGCCAGCTTTGCGAACCCATTCACTCCGCCTGCAGCACCCCCGACCAATTTCTCCAAGGTGATCCAGCTAATCCCGAACGCTGCGCAATTAATTGGACAAACCACTCCCTTCTGCACAACTTTTAACCAATTCGGATGCGGCCCTCTTTTCTTTTCCGGGTACAACCCGACAAACAAGCTGCCTTACTCGGAAAACTGGACGCTGGATATGCAGTGGCAGCCGCTCAACACCTGGGTGTTGACGCTGGGTTATGTGGGCAACCACGGAGTGCATGAAGTGTTACCGTTACCCTTTAACCAGGCACAAATCGCCACCCCGCAGCACCCACTCCTTGCTGGCGGACCCAATCAGCAGAATTACTCTTATGGGTGGCAGGTCCCCGGCGTCACGATTGAAAATGTTCAGACGCTGGTCGCTGGCTTCTCGGCTGGAAACGCCGCCCTTCGCGTGCCCTACCTGGGATACGATCCCAACTCGGTATCGTATGAAGCGAAAGGGATTTCCAGCTACGACGCTTTGCAGTTCGGTGTGAACAAACGGTTCAGCCACGGTCTGCTGGTTACTGGTGCCTACACCTATTCTCACACCCTCGACGAGCAGAGCGCACTGGGGCTCTTCTTTACTGGGAATGATCCGAACCATCTTAAGTCGAACTATGCCACGTCCGACTTCGATCGTACCCACGTTTTGACAGTGAGCTACCTCTATCAATTTCCTACAATGGCCAATGCCAACGACTGGATGAACCAAGTCGTGAACGGCTGGGGACTAAACGGAGTTGTAACGGAGCAAAGCGGACAACCGTACAGCGTTAACGACTATAGCGGGGGGGCTGCCAGCATCTATTGGGGCGGTGGCAACGACTATATTACAAATCCCATCGTGCCCGTCGGGGGCGCTGGCGCAACGGCCAAGAATCCAATTCTACAGGGCACCACAGGCATAGACGCGCTCAATCCCGTGTTAAACCCCGCCGCGTTTGGTCCCCCGACACCATATGCTCCTGGAACCAATGGCGTGCCACCCTGCAATCCAAAAACTGGAGCCTGTGATTATTTCGAGACCGGATACGCGACCGGGGGCCGAAATATTTTCCGAGGGCCGTTCCAAAACCGGGTTGATTTTGGAGTGTTCAAGAATTTCAAGCTCACCGAGCGTTTCACTCTAAGATATGACGCGCAAGCCTTTAACATTTTTAACCATCCTAGCTTCGACGTTCCCAACAATAGCGTTGAATTCGTCACCAACTTTGAGAATCCACCGATTTACGGCCCGCCGTCGTCAGGAACCGCTGCGTGCGTAGTCTTACCCACTGGCCCTAATATTGCGCCGGGTGCAGGAGCATTCCTGTGTCCTCCGAAAGGACACTTAGGTCTGATCCAGCACACCATCGGCAGCCCGCGCTTCATCCAGATGGCACTGCACCTGGAGTTTTGAGGAGGAAGATGAAGCTTGCCAAAGGCGCCCTGTGCTTTATGCTAGCTGCGGTACTCGTCGTTCCGCAAGAACTGGCGTGGGGCTGGGGCGCTGAGGGGCACCAGTACGTTAACCAAGTGGCGGCCCAGCATATCCCACCGGATATGCCACACTTTCTTCGGCACGCTGTGGCAGAGATCACCTACCTTGGCCCCGAGCCAGATCGCTGGCGAAGTCCTTCCGAGTTCGCACTGAAAAATGCGCAAGAGCCCGACCACTTCATCGATCTCGAGCGGGTCGAATGGCTCGATCCGCTGCCGCAGGGCCGGTACGAGTTCTACCAGAGACTCTACGCCAAGCGGACGGCGACCACCGACCATCCTGACGATTACCTTCCGGAACACGTCGGACTTCAGCCCTACATCGTGATGGAGATCTATGGTCGCCTGAAAGCTTCTTTCCGTGAGTACCGGCAATTGAAGGCGTCGCACCAGCCGACTCACGCGGTCCGGCAAGCCATCATCTTTTACGCCGGGTGGTTGGGTCACTACGTGGCCGACGGCTCGCAACCGCTGCACACTACCATTCATTACAACGGCTGGGTCGGCCCCAATCCCAAGGGCTACACCACCGAACACGGCATCCACGCGCTGTTTGAGACGACGTATGTGGGGCAGAACATCACCACGAAAGATTTCGCGTCGCTGGTGCATTCACCCACTCGGCTTTCTGATCCCTTCGCCCAGTACGTTGCTTACCTGAAAGAATCGAACCATCTGGTCGAACAGGTCTATGCGCTGGACAAGGCTCACGCATTTACGGCAAAGGGTTCTCCCGAGGCATTGGAATTTACGACGCACCGCCTGGCGGCCGGTTCTCAGATGCTCCTGAACCTCTGGTACACAGCCTGGCTCGAAAGCTCAGCATCAAACGACGCCTCTCCTAAGCCAGCACCCACCCCGGTTGCCGCTTCAAAACAGCCATAGATTTGACAAACTCGGTGGTTCGCCGCTCGAAACCGGGAGCGTCCTGGAGACAGAAACCCAGAGACCTTCACGTTCTTGAATCTCACCCACTTGTGCGCGCGGCTCCAGACAAGCTTTTCCACAAGCACGATGAGAAACGTGCCATTTCAACATTTTGTTGGCTAATGCGTGTCTTGCAGCATCTATATTTATTGGTTACCTCAAGCGATGAAGCTACAAGGGGGTTCAAGAACATGAACATTTTCGGACAGACCGCGGGGTTCTCAAGCGCTCGATTGGGCAAGCAGATTTTAGGCTCCCTGTTGTCGCTGGTCTTGTTGTTCGCGACTGGGCCTCAAGAGCTGTTTGCCTATCAAGACGCGCCCACCGCGCAAGCCCCGGCGCAGGCTGCACCGGCGCCGCCCTACACGCAACAGACTGCTGATCAATTGCAGCAGTTGGTAGCACCGATTGCCCTGTATCCGGATTCGCTGGTGGCGCAGATCCTGGCCGCGTCCACCTTTCCCGAGCAAGTCGTCGAGGCCGACCGATGGGTGCAAGCGCATCCTGATTTGAAGGGCGACGCTTTGGCTCAAGCTGTGGACCAACAACCCTGGGACCCGAGCGTCAAGGCGCTTGCTGCATTTCCATCCGTCCTTGGAAATATGGACAAGAACCTCTCCTGGACGTCATCTCTCGGCGACGCCTATTACAACCAGCAGCAGGATGTGATGGATGCCGTACAGGTGATGCGCCAGCGGGCGCAAGCAGCCGGCAATCTTAAGAACACGCCGCAGCAAACGGTAACGACGCAGGATTCGAACATCAGCATTGAGCCTGCTAGCCCCGATGTCGTTTACGTCCCGGCGTACGATCCGTGGCTGGTTTACGGAGGTCCCATCGTGGCGTGGCCGGGATGGTACCCGTATCCCGGAATCTGGTTTGGCGGCCCTTACCTCTCGTTCGGAGTCGGCTTCGGAATCGGCTGGTTCGGCGGTTTTGGATGGGGCTGGGGCCATTGGGGATTCGATTGGCATAACCGATACGCAATTTACAACCACGGCAGGTACTACTCCGGGAGCAGGACGTTTTATAACCGGAACTACTTTTACCGAGGTGGAGGCATGTACCGAGCGGGAGGCGTGCGTGGCGGAGTTTATAACCGTCCTGGCGCAACACCCAAGCCTTTCGAGGGAAACCGGCAGGCTGCTCGAGGATACGCTGCGCCGCGCGGGCAGAGCGGGGTCCGCTCGGGCGCCTTCAGCGGCTACGAACATGGCGGACAGGCCAGGAGCTTTTCGTCACGCGGAAGCGCCAGCTTCGGTGGCGGAGGAGGGTTTCACGGCAAAGGAGGCGGGCGCCGGTAATCGAGTTTCATCATGTTCCTGGTAGATCATAAGATTTAGAAATGGAGAGAAGCCATATGCCGCGAACGAAGCTGAACTTAGACAAATTTCATTGGGCCAATCTTCCTACATTAGCCGTAGTCGCCATCCTTTTGACGGGGTACTTTTCCACCCGTTCCATGGCGCAGCAAGCGGGTCAGAAAACATTTTCATCGCCGGAAGACGCCAGCAACGCACTCGTCACGGCGGCGCAGAATAACGACGAAAAAGCGATGCTCGATATCCTCGGACCAGCCGGAAAGCAAATCGTCTCGTCGGGAGACGAAGCCGAGGATGCCCAGAACCGCGCTAATTTCGTACAGAGATATCAGGAAATGCACCGCCTGTTGAAAGAACCGGACGGAACTACTGTCTTGTATATCGGCGCGCATAATTGGCCCACGCCCATACCGCTCGTGAACAACGGGAATTCGTGGTATTTCGACACCGAGGCGGGCAAGAAAGAAATTTTGTTCCGGCGAATTGGCCGGAATGAAATGTCGACTATTCGCGTTTGCCAGGAGCTGGTGGCGGCGGAAAAGGAATACTACTCCACACACCAGAACGAGTACGCCCAGAAAATCTTCAGTGATGAAGGACAGCACAATGGCCTTTATTGGAAAGCTGCTGAGGGCGAGACCCAGAGCCCGGTCGGACCGCTGGTGGCGGCGGCCGTTACTGAGAGCTATGCCAAGAGCCGAGACAGCGCCTCGACTCCTTACCGCGGTTACTATTACCATATCCTGACGCGTCAGGGGAAAAATAGCCCAGGCGGCGCGAAGAGTTACATCGTGAACGGCAAAATGACCGAGGGGTTCGCTTTCGTGGCCTATCCGGCGGAATACAGGTCGTCGGGAGTGATGACGTTCATCGTCAACCAGGATGGAATGGTGTATCAGAAGGATCTCGGCAAGAAGACAGAGACTCTCGCCAAGGCCATGAAGCAATACGACCCCGACTCCAGCTGGCAGAAGGCTGACGAACAGCCAGACGAAGCGGCTGGCGAGCAGAAAACCAAGTAAAGGTCGTTCTGTTACTGCACTCGCAGCTTGTATGTCGCTTGCCCAGCAGCGTGTGTAGTCCAATGCGTGAGCAAAGGGTCAGAGTGGCGCAGCAGCTCCTGGACTAGTCGTATATCGTTTCCCTTCGCGACAAGCGCACTTGCTAAGGTGCGCCGCAGTGTGTGGAAACCGACCGGTCTGGGAATGCCTGCCTTCCGCGCCGCAGGTTGGAGATGGTCGGCCACCAGCGGCTTTCCCTTGTCGCGATGTCGCCGTCACGTGAATCTTAGTCGGCAAAATATCGCGGTAGCGCTCAACCACTCCCAGCCCCAGAGCCCGCCGGTCACTTCGTGAGTCGTCGGCAAACCGGAATGTATCGCTGTGAAGTGCAGCAGTTGCTTGCGGGAAAACTTCTTGCGCACCACAACCTCGCCGCGTTGGTTGAGCCCCACCAGATGAAAAAGGGTCTTGCCGAGATCAATGCCGATCGTGTGTAGTTGCATGGGGACGCCTCCTTGTTCACCTCTTATACCCAACCTGTTGGCTGGGTAGAGGCGGCGGACCATCCCATTAGTTATCCGCGGCCGGCGGGTCTATAAATACTCATAAGTCGGCATGGCGGCAGGAATCCGAAAGCCGGTGCCGCACAAGGATCCCTCGATGCTGGGGCGTTTGTCGGTACTGATGGGG
>Ga0187819_10001369_pt1 | contig 12592 bp, 9 predicted proteins | sample NC_wetland_sal_i_15_FD_132411 | JGI IMG/M metagenome (GOLD analysis project Ga0187819, IMG submission 132411) | Wetland sediment microbial communities from Neuse River Estuary, North Carolina, USA - SO4_4 | ecosystem: Environmental > Aquatic > Freshwater > Wetlands > Sediment | place: USA: North... | reverse complement strand
GCGTCAGCCGCGAGCGCGCTTTGGCGGAGCTAAACGTCGTGCAGGCGGACATCTCCAAGACATTTAAGGACAAGATGGAGCTGAAAGCGGCCCTTTCTCCGCTGCAGGATCAGATGGTCGGCCCGGTCCGGCGCGGGCTCCTCGTACTGCTCGGCGCGGTTGGGTCGGTGTTGTTGATCGTCTGCGTGAACCTGGCGAACCTGTCGCTCGTGCGTGGCGCCGGCCGGAGCCGCGAATCCGCCATCCGCACGGCGTTGGGCGCCGGTCGCGCTCAACTGCTGCGCCAGCCTTTGATCGAGAGCTTGCTGCTCGCGGTCATGGGCGGCGCGCTGGGTGTGCTTCTCGCCAGTTGGGGAATGGACGTGCTGGTCAAGAGCGCGCCAGTCGATCTGCCGCGCATAGGGGAAGTGCGCCTTGATGGCTACGCTCTGGCCTTTGCTCTGGCGATTTCCACGATCACTGGCCTGCTTTTCGGAGTGCTGCCTGCATTGCGCATGACGCGGATTGTCCCGCAAGAAGTGCTGAAGACCGGAGGCCGTTCGGCGACGGAAGGCATCCAGGGTACGCGGCTGCGCGGCCTGCTGGTGAGCACGGAAGTCGCGCTCAGCGCGGTGCTGCTGATCGTGGCCGGGCTGCTCATCAGCAGTTTCGTGCGCCTCATGAATGTCGATAAAGGATTCCCGGTGGAGCGGCTTCTGGCCGTCAACCTGAACCTTGCCGGCGAAAAGTACCAGAAGGACACCTCGCGCACTGAATTTTACCGGCGGGTGGTGGCAGGCGTGCAGACTCTGCCGGGCGTGCGCTCCGCGGCGGTGATCAACGGACTGCCCATGATGGGTGAAACCTGGGTCGACGTCATCTGGCTCCCCGGCGATGCGCGTCCCATGTTCGAGCGTCTAACCGCCAACTCCCGGTTCATCAGCCCCGATTACTTCAAGACGGCCGGCATCCCGCTCCGTGGCGGCCGGCCTTTCAATGAAGCCGATCGCAACAAGGACGTCGTCATCGTCGCCCAACGCACCGCCGACCAGTTGTGGCCCGGCCAGGATCCGGTAGGTAAACGCCTGTACCGTGGAGATGAGAAACTGCGTGAGGTCATCGGCGTGGTGGGCGACGTGCGCACCAGCTTGCTGGAGGGCCCCGTTGTCACCGTTTATTTCCCATATTGGCAGCAATCGGTATCCGACGCCGCGCTCCTGGTGCGAACGGGTATGGATCCACTATCGATTACCGCTGCTCTGCGCAATGAGATCTGGAAAGTGGATCCGGACATGCCGCTCGAGCACATGAAGACCCTCGAAGAGATCATCTCTGAAGCGGCCGCCCCCAGGCGTTTTCAAATGATGCTGGTCTTGGTATTTGCCGCCTCGGCGCTCCTGCTCGCCAGCCTGGGAATCTATGGCGTCGTCTCCTACACCGTCGCCCAGCGCACCAACGAAATCGGCATTCGCGTCGCGCTCGGCGCCCACGCCGCTGATGTTTATCGCATGGTTCTGCGGCAGGGGTTCGCGCCCGTGGCCTTCGGTCTGATCGCCGGTGTGGCCGGTGCGCTTGCGCTCGGCCGGTTGCTCAGTAGCTTGCTTTTTGAAGTGAGCCCCGCCGATCCGCTGACCATCACCACGGTGACGGCGGCCCTCGCCGCCGTCGCCGCCTTCGCCTGCACCGTGCCCGCCCTGCGCGCCACCCGCGTCGATCCCATGTCCGCCCTGCGCTACGAGTAGATGAAGACCCGCCTCTCGCGCCTTTGCTAAGGTGAAGTCTATGCGCTTATTCTTCTGTCTCGCGGCGTGTGCCGCCACCCTCATGGCGGGCGATCTCTCCGGCCGCCGCGCTCCCGGTTTCTCTTTGGTCGACGCGAGCTTCACTCAGCACGATCCCCAGGATTACCGCGGCAAAATCCTGCTGCTTGAATTCATGCAGACCACCTGCGCGCACTGCGGTGAGTTCTCAAATATCCTTCAGGAAATCGTCACCAGGTATGGCGGCAAGGTCGTGGTTCTCTCCATCGTGAACCCGCCGGACACCACGAGTACGGTGAGGCAGTACATCGCTCAACACAAGATCACTTACCCGCTCTTGTTTGATTGTGGTCAGGTCGCGGCGTCTTACATGAAGGCTACGCCGCAGCATACCAGTTTCGACGTGCCTCACCTCTTCATCATCGATGCCCAGGGAACGATTCAGAACGACTACGGCTACAGCCCGTTCAACCGCGGCATTTTCGAGGGCCGCGACCTCTTCTCCGAACTCGACCGCATGCTGAAATCGAAATAACTCCGATTCATCCGCCCCACACCGACGCTTTCTTGGCCCAGGAACTCTCGGGATACCGCTCCTTCAGCTCACGATCGGCCTGCTTGAGCGGCGCCGGATCGTTGGTAGCTTTGTATTTCGAAACCCCGGCCCAGTAGAGCGCCGCGGGCGCGACCTCGGATTTCGGATATTTCTCCGCGATCTCGCGGTAGAGCCGCTCCGCTTCGGCGAACTGATTGTGCGTAAACGCCGATTTGGCGAGCCCGTTTTCCAGTTGCGCCAGGAAATCCTCCACCGGCAGATAACCCTCGAACCGGTATTGCTCTTTGCCCTCCGGATCGAGCACCATCAGCGTCGGCGTCCATTGCGCGCCGAACCGCCCGAAGGCCTCCTTGTTTTCCTTGATGTGGATCTTAATAGGAATGAAGTTGCTGTTGAGGAACTGAGCCACCCGCTCATCCGGGTACACCTCGGCATCCAGCCGAGCGCATCCCCCTCACATCGGCGCCGCACTGAAATCCAGCAGCACCGGCTTCTTCTGTGCCCGCGCATCCGCCAGCGCGGGATCGATATCTTTGCGCCATTGAACCGCCACGGAAACCTCCACAATAAAGCTTAGATGAAACAACGAGAGCCCGGGAGTTGAGGTCGGCGTCCCGCTTTTCCAGTTATGATCGTGAGGGAGGCCGCATATTCGCCAATATCTTAATCAGCGCTTTCTCACCGCGTTCGGCGTGGGGCTGGTGGTGATCGCTATCGCGGTGGCGTGGATTCTCTACATGCAGCGCGGGTCTCACATTGAACCCACCGGCAAAATCCTCAAGGTGCGCACGCTGCCGGCGGACGAAAACAGTTCGATCGCGGTAATCGACTTTCGGGTCGAGAATGCCTCCAACTTCGGGATCATCGTGCGCGAGGTCACCGTGACTCTCGATGAGCCGAACGGGAAGACGGATGAGGGAGCCGCGGTTTCGGAGATGGACGCGCAGCGGCTCTTTCAGTACTACCCGATCCTGGGCCAAAAATTTAACGAAACGCTCAAAATCCGGGACCGCATCAAAGCGCACGAAACCATGGACCGCATGCTCGCGGTGCGTTTTGAGATTCCACAGGCGCAGTTGGATGCGCGCAAGAACCTGAGGCTGCGCGTGGAGGACGTGGACGGCCCGTTTGGCGAGCTCGTCGAAAGGAAATGAATGACGCGGCGTGAAGTTCTGGCCGCTGCGGTGGCGGCAAGCGCTGCGTGCAGATCGATGGGACGCGACATTCTGGACAGGCCGGCGCCGGCGGCCGACTTGCGCCTGCACTACGGATCCGACGCATTGCAGTTCGGTGACCTGCGCCTGCCACAGGGACCAGGACCGCATCCGGCAGCCATCGTCATCCATGGCGGCTTCTGGCGCGCCAGGTACAACCTCGATCACATTGGACACTTGTGCGCGGCGCTCACGCGCACGGGCGTGGCGACGTGGAGCCTGGAATACCGGCGCGTGGGCAACCCCGGCGGCGGGTGGCCCGGCACGCTGCTCGACGCTGCCCTGGGCGCGGATTTTGTGCGCCAGTTGGCGGAGAAGTATCATCTCGATCTGGCTAAGGTGATCTCCATCGGGCACTCGGCCGGCGGTCATCTCGCGCTTTGGCTGGCGGCGCGAAAGAAGCTCCCGACCGGCGACCCGCTGGCCAGCGCCAACCCGCTGCAGCTTCACGCCGCGGTCTCTCTGGCCGGCGTGGTGGATCTGCGGCGCAGTTTCGAGCTGCGGTTGGGCGATGGCGCTGTGGCCGAATTCATCGGTGGACCGCCGGACAAATTGCCCGGCCGCTACCATTCGGCGTCCGCCATGGAGCTGGTGCCCCTGGGGATCAAAGTGCGGCTGCTGCACGGCACCGAGGACTCCGTGGTTCCCATCGAGATCAGCAACAATTATCAAAAGGCCGCCAGCCGGGCTGGAGACAACGCGTTGATGTGGGTGCTGGGCGGCGCCGATCACTTCGCGGTCATTGACCCGCGGTCCGAGCATTGGGCCAAAGTGGAAACCACGGTTCGGGACCTGCTGGCGTAGCCCGCTACACCTCAACCTTTAGTCTCAATTTCGACGCGATCGCGCGGATGCGATCGAGCGATTTCCGATAGTCGCGCTCCATCGTTTTGCTCATGCCCAGGTCGAGCCCCAGATAGCCCCCGTACTTTTGCATCTTGAGCACACGAAAAAATTCCAGCCAGTCGATGGAGCCGTCCCCGATCGGGAGATGATCGGTATTGACGGGATCGTTGTCGGAAATGTGGATGTTCGCGAACTTGCCCGCGAGTTTCGCCAGAGCCAGCACGACGTTCTCCCGCTGCGCGGAGAAATGGCCGGTATCGAAATTCGCCCGGAAATTCGGACGGTCGACGTGCTCGATCAGGCGTAACAACGAATCCACCGAGCAGATCACTTCGCCCACGCGAGGCTCCATGATGACGGTCTTGCCGTAGCCCGCGGCGATCGCCGCGCATTCGCGGCACGAAAAAACCAAAGCGTCCCAGACAGCTTGCCATTCGAAATCCGCCGGGATGCGCACGCGCGTCTGGTTGGCGAACTTGTATCCTCTCTTGCCGCCCAACTGATAAGGCCGGGCGCTGAAGTAGCGCACGGGCGGCGCGTAACTCGCCAGGTGCAGAGTCTCACAGCCGAAGAATGCGCCCAGTTCCGCCCCCATCCGGAAACGACCCAGAGCCTCAGCGCGCCGGGCAGGATTGAGCGAAACCAGAGCAGGATCGACCACGCAGAAATTGTGAACGTGCAATCCGCAGTCCTCAAGCCCCGCGGCCACCGCCTTACGCTGTGCGTACATCGCGCGCAGGTGCGCCGCGCCAAGCCCTTCCATTTCGAGGAAGCGGAAACCCAGCTTCCGGATTTTGGGCAGCGCCCGCAGCACGTCGCGTACGCTGTGCGGATAGCCGTACTGAAAAATTACGTAAAGGTAAGTGATGCTGACGCGCATAACACTCCCAGCTTAGTAGGGGCGAGGCGTGCCTCGCCCGGCTGAGTCTACGCCGGCTTGGCGAAGGTAATCCGCAGGCGCCAGCTCTTGATCCGCACCAGGTTTCCGAACGTGAGCCGCAGCGGCTCGTGGGAGTGTGGTTCGGCGGCTGAATCGGCAGCGTCGCTCTCGGCAATAGCGGGCGCAAACTCGGGCGCCACGCCGGGCTGCGTGGTCACCGCCGGAGAAAGCGCCGGGACGTTGACCGAGCGCGCCGGAGCGAGTTCCAGGCTATGCGGCATCATCTGCGAGGAGGGAGATGGGACCAGAACCGGCCGGTCGTGAGATGCTGCGCTGAGCACCATGACGGGAACGATTTCCGGGGCCATCGCGAGCGCCGAGCCGTACTCCGGGCCCGCGGGCGCGGGGTCGGTGTACAACTCCCCCCAATAAGGTTCCGCCGGGCCGCTTTCCGAATCGTGCTCCTCTTCACTCGGCAGGGTTTCGCCGGCGGGTGTGAAGGCCGGAATGCTCGTTTCCTGCGGCAGCCCGATTTCATCGCTCGCAACCGGCGCGCTGGCCAGCGGCTGGCAGAAGAGCGTGCATTCGGCGAACTCTTCACAGCCGGGCAGAACGCCTGCTTCGGCGGATGCCGTGAACACCGGCACGGAGAACCGGACGGGCAGCGGAGCCAGGGGTTCCGCGCCCCTCCCACGGCTCGCCACATCGCAAGCCGCGCCGGTTTCGATCGCCGGACCCGCGGTTTCGAAGAACGGGGATGCGGTCGAAAGATCCGCTGTCAAGCCCGGGTCTGCACCATCGAGCGGTGATGACGCCGGTACGAGAGCCGCAACTTCGTGATCCAGGGGCGTGGCGAGTTCGGCTGGCCGTTCCTCCGTTTCCAGCGCCGCGCTCCAGACAATTTCGCGTCTCGGAATTTCCACCCCGGGTAGCACGGATAACGCCCCGGGCTCCCAGCCAGGCTGCGAAACCGCGGTGGTGCCCGGCGAGACGTTGATGGCTACAAAGTCCGCCACTCTGGGGTCAGGAGCGCATCTGGCCTGAGGCTGAATAGGTTTTTCGACAACGCCAAAACAGGTTAGTGCCTTGCGAACCGAAGAGAAATACTTCTCCCGATGATCGCGACAGCAGAAATCTTCGTCGAAAAAGCCGCGGAAAGGCTTTAGTTCCGCTTCACAATAGAGGCACAGCACGAGGTCGGTCTCAGCTCCAGACTGCTGTCCCGATTATAGCGCGGAAATTCCTGGTAATTATAAGAAAACACCAGGGAATTGCTTATTAATCCCCGTTTAATTGCGATGGAAAACAAGGTGGGGCTAACCGAGGGTAACCGAGTAACACTTTCGGTATACGAATCCGAGCCAAGCGACGGGGCTTCAAACTTCCAGTCCGAGCGAGCGCATGAGCTCCAGAGCGTTGCTCCTACGTACCACACCGGAACGCAGGCGATAGTCGAACAGGAGCTTTCCGTCCTCCAGGCGATCTTCAAAATGGCAGTTGACGGCCTTCGCGCCCGGCGCTTCGGCGATCTCCGCGAGCGCCAGGTCGTGAGTGGTGAGAAGGCCGATGGCCCCTCGCGCCACCAGGCCACGGACCGTAGCTTCCGCGCCGAGCCGCCGGTCGTGGGAGTTGGTGCCCTGTAAAAATTCGTCCAAAAGAAAAAGCACAGGCGCGGGCCCTGCGGTCAGATCGACGATCTGCTTGAGCCGCGTGATTTCCGTGTAGAAGCGCGAGGTGCCTTCCTGAAGCGAATCCAAAATGCGGATCGACGCACCCACCGACAAGGGAGAGATGCGCAAACGCGCGGCCCGCACCGGCGCCCCGCACTGCGCCAGAACCGTGTTGATGCCGATGGTCCTCAGCAGCGTGCTTTTTCCCGACATGTTGGAGCCGCTGACCACGATGAGGCGCAACTCGCCGCCGATCGACACGTCATTGCGCACCGCGCGATCCTCAGGCAGCAGCGGGTGCGCCAGCGCCGTTCCCTCAAAACACGGGCTTGCTTCGGCGAAGTCCGGGAAAGGATCTGCAGGATGCTCATAAGCGTAACTCGCGAGCGCCGATAGAGCTTCCATTTCGCCCACCGCGGCCAGCCAGCGGCGAATCGCGGGGCCGGAGCGTTCGCGCCACGCCTCCACCGCCAGCGCCCAGTGCAGCGTCCAGAGCACGGCCACGTCGATGAGGCGGACCAAAACGTGCTCGCGCGACTCCACCATGACGATGAGGCGGCGCAGCCGGGCGATTCGGAATGATGGCGGGCGGCCTTCGATGTCGAGCATCCGCCGCAGCTCCGCCAACCGGGGCGCCGTGAATTGCTCCCCCTCCAGCCGGGCAAGAATTTCCGAGAGCAAGCCCAGATCGCGTGCGGCGTCGCTGGCGGCGTCGGCAAACTGTTCGGTCCGCTTGTGAAACCGCAAAAAGAACAAGCCATTGATGAGCACCATGGCCAGCGCGACGTCCCGCATTCCCCACAGCGGCCACGCAATGAAACTGAGTACCGCGGCAGCCGAGAGCACGGCAGCGGCAATCCGCACGGGCCGGCCTCCAAGCGCGGTGCCGTGTTCGCCCCACGCCGCCAGCGCATCGGTGTGCACTGTGGCGCGCACCTCCTCACCCAACACTGCGAGGCCTTCACGCAAATCCAGACGCGAACGCAACTCGCTGATGGCGCCGTGACGCGCGCGGATCACGTCGCTCGATGCAGGCGCCCGCAGCCAGTCTGCAAGAATCTGCTCGCCTTCCCGGGTTCGCGCGGTGGAAAGCAGTTCGAACAGCGATCCGGTGCCGAACAGATCGAGATCTTCTGCGTAAAGGTGAGCCTTGTCGCGAAACCGTTCACCGGTTTCTCCGTGACCGGCCCAATGATGAGCCAGGCGGGCCAGGCCGCTCTCGTAGAACGCGCTTGCGCGCGCGCACCGGTTTCGCGATTGAATGACGCGCTCGTGAATCGCGACCAGCGCTACAAACAGAGCAGCCGGAACGAGCAGCCACCACGGAGACAGTGCGCCACGCGCGAAAACCAGGTACATCAGGATGACGCCGGCGATGACAACCATCAGCCGCCAGTTCCCAATGGTTCTATGCCGCCGCTCGAATTGTGCCTCGGCGGCGCGCCGCGCCTCGAGTCGGTGCAGGTACTCGCTTTCCGGCGAACCTGGGTTAGGCACGCGCGCCACTCATTGCCCGACGTACTTCTCCACCCAGTCCAGGTTGCGCTGCATGATGTCGAGCAAGAACTTCGGTTCCCGCGGCCCGTGCGGCGTGCGCGGATACACCACCATCTTGCAGATCACGCTCTGGCGCTTGAGCGCGTTGTACAACTCGTAGCCTTGCGACGTCGGCACGCGCACATCCGCTTCTCCGTGCAGGATCAGCGTCGGCGTCGTCACTCCCTTCACGAAGGACATCGGCGAATGCTTCTCGTAACGCTCGAACGCATCCCACGGTTCACCGGAAAAGTAGTCGGGCAGAAATCCGGGGATGTCGGACGTGCCCGTGAAGCTCCACAGATTGGTAACGCCCGCCCCCACCGACGCGGCTTTGAAGCGATGCGTGTGCGTGATCACCCAACTGGTCATGAAGCCGCCATAACTCCAGCCCATCACCGCGAGACGGTTGGGATCAGCCACGCCCATGGAGACGGCGTGATCCACGCCGGCCATCAGGTCTTCGAAATCTTTGCCGCCCCAATCGTTCAGATTGGCGAATCGGAACGTCCGGCCGTAGCCGCTCGATCCGCGCGGGTTGACGCGCAGCACGGCATAGCCCCGCGCAGCAAAACTCGCATAGGGATACACGCCGTAACGGCCCAGGAAGCTCTCCTGAAAAACCCCCGCGGGCCCTCCATGGATCACCAGCACCAGCGGCGCCTTTTTACCGGCTTGGTATCCCACCGGGTAAGTCAGCAGCCCCTCAATCTCCTGGCCGTCGGCCGACTTCCAGTTGACACGCTTGGTCTCGCCGAGCGGAAGCTTGGGCAGGTCGACATTCGCCGCGCTGACACGCTGCGGTGCGCTGCCGCCGATCTTCAGAACATAGGCTTCCGGAGCTTCATCCCAATTCTCAGCCGCAAAACCGATCGCCGTCCCTGTAGTGTTGACGTGCCCATCCAGCAGCGTTCCCCGCTCAGGCCGATAGACGGGTTGTGCGGGACCATCCACGGGCATGGCATAAAAGATTCGCGTGGTGCCCCTCGCCTCGCTGAAAAGCACTCGTGAGGAATCCGAGGTCCATCCGAGCAGAGTGTTCGGCTGCTCATCGTAGGTTGGTGGCAGCTCGCGCGCCGCACCGCCCTGCCGGGGCAGCAGGACGATGCGCTGGGCTCCCGCCCATCTCGGCGGATCGCTGCTCCGCACAAAGGCCAGGTAGCGCCCATCCGGAGAATACCGCGGGCTCGTCTCCGCGGCCGCCGTCACCGCCAGCGGGCGGACGGCCCCTGACTCCACCGTGACTTCCGAAATGTCCGACCGTGTCCAATCGTCTGCGCCGGGCGTAGGCGTGTGCGTGAACGCGATGTAACGCGAGTCCGGGGACCAATCCAAATCGCGCACATGACTCGTGATGTTGCCAACCTTGCGCACCGGGCGTTTTCCGTGGGTGTCCAACTCCGCCGGAATCACCCACAGGCTGTGGTTCTTCGGATTCTCATCCACCACTCGAAAATCCCGCTTCTCCTTTTTCTGCTTCTCCTCGTCGGGAGGCGGCTCCACTCCGGCAAACGCCAGCCACTTGCCGTCCGGCGAAATCTGATAGGAACCGATCTCGCCTTTCCAGTCGGTGAGCATTTCGGCTTCGCCTCCATCCACGGGGATTCTCCACAGGTTCGGCTTGCCGGAGCGCTCCGACGAGAAATAGACAAACCGCCCGTCCCGCGAAAACGAAGGCGCCGTGGCGCTCTTCTCTCCCCGCGTCAACTGCACGCGATGCGAGCCATCGGAATGTGCCAGAAAGATCTGCGTATCCATCTCGCTCTTTTCCGTTTCCATCACCGGCCGGGTCTGGGTGTAGGCCACGAGTTGTCCATCCGGAGAAGGCACAACATCGCCGATGTTCTTCACCTGCATCGTAAGTTCGGGAGTCCAACTGGTGGGCGCCTGAGCCCAGGCCGCCAGACCCAACAAAATCGCACACAGCGTCGCTTTCATGGCATCGTCCTTTGTCCCGGACATTTTCCTCCCTGAAGCGGTAGCGCAGCAACCGGCACGAGATCTGTAGAATATTTCGGAGACGAATCGTGACCATTCGCTCGATGAGCATCTGGATTCTCATGGCCGCCAGCCTCAACGCCCAGGAATCCGCCATGACTGGCTACTCCCGCGAGCGCGCCCGCAGCCAGCAGCAACTCGAGGAGCAATTCCGCGCCATCCCTTCCCCCGAAGAAGTAAAGAAACAGCACCGGTATTTCACGGCTGAACCGCATCCAGCGGGTTCGGAGCGCAATCACGAACTGGCACTCTATATCGCGGACACCTGGAAGCAGCAGGGGATGGACGATGTTCGCATTCACCGCTACGACGTCCTGACCTCGCTGCCGCGTTCCATCACCGTCGAGATGGTGTCGCCTGCCGCGTACCGCGCCTCGCTGCGCGAAGAACCTTACGATGTGGATCCGGATACGAAGAACCCGGCCATTCGCGGCGGCTGGCTCTCCATGTCGGCCTCGGGCGAAGTCACTGCCCCGTTAGTCTACGCGCACAGCGGAAATCCGGCGGACTACGATGTGCTGCGCCGCAACGGCATCAGCGTCAAAGGGAAGATCGTACTGGTTCGCTATTCCAACCCCTACAGTTATCGCGGCTTCAAGGCGCTCACCGCGCAGCGCGAGGGAGCCGCGGGTCTCTTGATTTATTCCGATCCCGCCGAAGACGGCTACAAACGCGGCAAAGTGTTTCCCGACGGTCCGTGGGGACCGGAAAGCCACATCCAGCGCGGCGCCATCACGTACGATTTTCTCGTTCCCGGCGATCCCCTCACGCCCGGATGGGCTTCCGTCGATGGCGCCAGGCGCATTCCCATGGCAGACGCAGTCTCCGTTCCGAAGATCATGGCCGTCGCCATGTCGTGGGGCGACGCCAGGCACCTGATCGAGAAAATGGATGGCCCGCTTGCGCCCCAAAGCTGGCAGGGCGGCCTGCCCATCCCCTACCATCTCGGCGGGAACAGCGTTCGCGTGCATCTCAAAGTCGACATGGACACCAGCCCCAAGCCCAATTACGTCGTCGAAGCCCGTATTCGCGGCGGCCAGCTTCCCGATGAGTGGATTCTGCTGGGCAATCACCGGGACGCCTGGGAATTCGGTGCCGTGGATCCATCCAGCGGCACCGCCTCCATGATGGAGCTGACCCGCGCCCTCGGCCAAATGAAGGCCCAAGGATTCCGGCCCAGGCGGACTCTCATCCTCGCAAGTTGGGATGGCGAAGAGGTCGGGCTCACCGGGTCCACAGAGTGGGGGGAGGAATTCGCCGACGAGTTGAAAACCAAACTGGTCGCCTATCTCAACGTGGATTGGTCGGTTTCCGGACCCAACTTCCATCCCAGCGCCATCGGTTCTCTCGCGCCGCTCCTTGTGGAGTTAAGCCGCGGCATCACTGCTCCTTCGGGCAAGAGCCTGTACCAGGAATGGCGCAAGTCCGCGGCGGCCGCCCGCATCGAGGCCAAAGACTCGCGCCCGGTGGCCGATGACAACCTGGTTGAAACACGCATCGGAAGCGGATCAGATTTCACCGTCTTTCTAAATTACCTGTGCCGGCCCACCGCGGAGCTGGAGTTTGACGGCCCCTACGGCGTGTATCACTCCGCTTACGACGATTTTTTCTGGATGAGTCATTTCGGCGACCCGGGCTATCGCTATCACACATTGATGTCGCAGCTCTGGGGAACGCTCGCGCTGCGGCTCAGCGAAGCCGAGATTCTGCCGTTCGATTTTGCCGCCTACGCGCGGGACATAGCCCGGTTCGCCTCCGCTCTGGAAAAAGGGAAGGTTGATTTCGGCTCTCTCGAACAACGGATTGCTGAATTCCTCGCCGCCGGCAGTGAGCTAAACGCCGCGATTGCGCGGGCGCTGGCGGAAGGCAGGCTCGATGCGCGCGTTGCCGAGCACGTGAACCGCAACATCATGCAGGTCGAATCCAATTGGGCCAACCCGGACGGCCTCCCCGGCCGCCCCTGGTTCAAGCACACGCTCTACGCCGCGCGATATACGTACGGCCATCTCGAACTCCCCGGCCTCACAGAAGCCATCGAGAAACGCGATTTCGCCCAGGCGCAGCGCCAGGCTGAAATCCTGGCCCGCGCTCTCCAACGCAACGCCGCACTACTTCATGAAACGCGCGCCATGCTACCTTGAGCAACACCCCAG
>Ga0187819_10001363_pt1 | contig 12610 bp, 10 predicted proteins | sample NC_wetland_sal_i_15_FD_132411 | JGI IMG/M metagenome (GOLD analysis project Ga0187819, IMG submission 132411) | Wetland sediment microbial communities from Neuse River Estuary, North Carolina, USA - SO4_4 | ecosystem: Environmental > Aquatic > Freshwater > Wetlands > Sediment | place: USA... | reverse complement strand
GGTAAATTCGCGCGCCTCAATTGCGGCGGGCATCCCTAATTCCCGCAGCGTCGACGAAGTTACCGGCCCGATCGACGCAAACTGGACATCCTTCAGCGACCCTACACCGAGGGAACCAGTCCTGCCCTTGCCCAGCAGTTCGGCAAAGTTCCTCGCGCTCGAGGAACTGGTAAAGGTCACAATGTGCGGCCGACGGCTTGCAGTTTTCATCAGAGCGCGCAAGCGGGCACGCGACTTCTCGGGCACGACGGTCTCGTAAGCTTCGACCACATCGACTTCGGCCCCAGCGGCGCGCAGCTCTTCTGGAATCACGTCGCGCGCGACTCTCGCTCTTATGAGCACCACACGTTTGCCGTTGACCTTATCGCGTAGCCCCTTCACCACGGACTCGGCGACGTACTCCTCGGGAACCATCGTGACTTTCAGGCCATGCTTCACGATCGCCTTTTTGGTCGCCGGACCGATGGCCGCGATCTGCAGTTGCTGGAGAGCCCGGCGCGTGATGCGAAGTTTCCGCAAACGCTGCCACATGGCTTCTACGCCGTTGGCGCTGGTGAGGATGAGCCAGTCGTAGTTTCGGATATTCTTCAGAGCGTCATCGAGCGGACGGTACGATTGCGGCTGGCGGATCTCAATAAAGGGAATCTCCATGACCGCGGCGCCCAGGCTGCGCAAGCCCGCGGAAAGGCTGCTTGCCTGGTGTCGGGCGCGTCCGACAAGAATCCGGGTTCCGCCAAGGGGATGTTTCTCGTTGGGCTTCATGGATCAGGTCTTAGGTGTCAGGAGTCAGGTTTTAGGGTCTCAGATTTTCCTGAGTCCTGAGACCTGACTCCTGAGACCTGTTTCTACGGTTGTTGCGGCAACGCAAAGCCTTCGCCGTACACTTCTTCGAGAATAACATCGCCGCCCCGACGGAGAAGGGTTTCACCGACTTCCTCGCCTAAACGCACAGGATCGTCGCCGTCGCGAGTTTCGCGCAGAACTTTGGTTCCGTCGGGATGAGCTACCAGCGCGTTCAGCCGAATACGTCCGCCCGTAACTTCGGCGAAGGCTCCGATGGGGACCTGGCAGCCGCCGCCGAGCTTGTTGAGCAGGGCGCGCTCGCAGGTAGCGGTGGCGCGGGCGGCAGCGTCATCGAGGAATGCCAGCAGCGCTCGTGTTGCCGTGTCCTCGTTGCGAATTTCGATTCCCAGGGCGCCTTGTCCGGCGGCGGGCGTCATCACGTCGGCGGGAATGACCTGACGGACGAGTTGCGTTTTGCCCAGGCGGTTCAGGCCGGCCGCGGCCAGAATGATGGCGTCGTAGTCGCCGGATTCAAGCTTGCGCAGGCGCGTATCGACATTGCCGCGGAGCGGGTGAATCTGAAGATCAGGCCGCAGAGCCTTCAACTGGGCCTGACGACGCAAGCTGCTGGTGCCCACGTTCGCCTGCTGCGGCAAGGCTTCAATGCTTGCGAACTTTACGGAACAAAAAACGTCGCGCGGATTTTCGCGGGTGGTAATGGCGGCGATTTCGAAATCGGCGGCCAATTCCGTCGGCAAATCTTTCAGGCTGTGCACGGCGAGGTCAACCCGGTTTTCGACGAGGGCCTCTTCGATTTCCTTGGTGAACATGCCCTTGGTGCCGACTTTCGCCAGCGCCACGTCGGTGATTTTATCGCCGGTGGTCTTGATGATCTCAAGCTCTACCGTATGGCCCTGGGCGCGAAGCAGATCGGAAATGTGACGGGCCTGCCAGAGCGCGAGTTGCGAGCCGCGGGAGCCGATGCGCAAGCGGGCCATCAGTTCTCGGTCCCTTTCCCGCGGGTGGACTTCGAGGCGGCAGCAGGTTCCTTGTCTTCGTCTTCCTTATGCAGGTTGAAAAGCCGCCGCACCAGTTCGATGACCGTGGTCGATTCCGGATCGCGCGCCGCCGTTTTCAGCGTGCTGATGGGGGTGTGCATGATCTTGTTGACGATGCCGCGAGTCAGTGCTTCGACCGCAAGTTCCTGGTCGGTGGTCATGGAGCCGAGCCGGCCGCGAACCCGATCAATCTCGGCCTGGCGAATCGTTTCGAGATGATCCTGCAAGCTGACGATGGTGGGAACCACGTCGAGCGTCTGCAGGCGTGCGTGGAACTTTTCGACCTCGCCGTTGACGATCGCCTCCGCCTTTTCCGCTTCCTTCTTGCGGTCGGCTACGTGCGAGCTCACCGCCTGCTGCAGATCGTCGATGTCATAGACAAAAATGCCATCGAGCTTGTTCATCTCCGGATCGACGTCGCGGGGAACGGCGATATCGATGAAGAACATGGGCTTGTTCTTGCGCCGCGCCATGAGCTTTTCGCCGTGTTCGCGCCGGAAGATGAAGTGGGGTGATCCGGTCGAGGTGATCACGATATCGGCGCGCTCGCAGGTGTCATAGAGCCGGTTAAACTCGATCGCCTGCCCGTCGAACTTTTGCGCCAAGCGAATCGCCCGGTCATAGGTGCGGTTAGCCACAAACAGAGAGGCGGCGCCGTGCGCCATCAGGTGCCGCGCCGCGAGCTCGCACATTTTCCCCGCGCCCACCAGATAGACGCTCTTGCCGTTCAAGCTTCCGAAGATCTTCTCCGCCAGTTCAACGGCCACCGAAGCTATTGAAACCGACGACGATCCGACCGCGGTTTCGGTACGGACGCGCTTGGCTACAGCAAACGCGCGGGTGAGCAATTGATCGAGTTGCGAGCGCACCGCTCCCACCGCGCGGGCGGTGGCGTAGGCTTCCTTAACTTGTCCCAGAATCTGGGGCTCGCCGACCACCATGGAGTCGAGGCTGGCGGCGACGCGAAAGATGTGGCGGATGGCTTCATCCTCGCGAAATTCATAAAGATGACTTTCAAACTGGCTGAGATCGGCTTCGAAATATTCGCGCAGAAATTCGCGCAGGTCGCCGGTTCCATTCTTCATGTTGGCGATGAATTCGACGCGGTTGCAGGTCGAAACAATCATGCCTTCGGCGACAGCAGGATGCTCGGCCAGTTTCTTGCAGGCGTCCGGCAAGCGCGATTCGGGAATGGCCAGGCGCTCTCGCACCTCGACCGGCGCGGTCTTGTGATTGACGCCGATAAGCTGGAATCTCATGACGCGATAAACCTGTGCATTCCGCTGAAGTAGTTGGCGATCCAGGCCACGATGGCCGCAACGAAGGCCATGCTCGCAAGCAGGGCGGCGCGGCGGCCGCGCCATCCTGCACTCAAGCGCATGAACACCATCAGCAAGTACACGGCCCACATCAGAACCGAGAGCAGAATTTTAGGATCGAAGAAATCAACGCGTCCGTAAGTGGATTCGGCAACGATGGAGCCAGCGACCAGCCCCAGCGTCATAAAGGGGAATCCGAGCATCAGCGAGCGGTAGCCGATGTCGTCAATCACCTGAAGCGCGGGCAGCCGCGAGAACAATCCACTCGCGCTCTTGGATTTCAAAGCTCGTTCCTGCATCAGGTACAGAATGCTGGCGCCAAAGCTGAGAAACAGCGCCGCGTATCCGGTGAAGATCATCAGGATATGCACCGGCAGCCACCCCTTCTTCACCACGTCCGCGGTAAAGACAAGCGGTTGCTGCCCGGTGGAAGCCACGAAAGTCAGCAAAAAAACCAGAGGAAAAACCACGATGCCCGGGGTGGTTGTCTTGTACACCAGATAGGCGAGCATAAAAACAACCATAATCAGGAACGCCAGCAGCGACTCCGCGTTGTGCACCGAGGCCGAAGCGAGCTGGCCGGTCTGCACCACCGCTTCCGTCAGCGAGACGAGATGAAACACCATGCCGAGGTAGGAGGCATGGAGCGCCACTTTACTGAGAATTTCAGATGTGCGGGTAAGCGCGACCAGCGCATAGAGCAATCCCGCAGCGTAACAAACCAGCGCAACGCGCAGCCAGACCAGAGTCATCATTATTGGTGCTTCCGCAGGCGGGTGTCATCCCCCACCCCACCTGGGTGATTATAGTGTGCCGGGTGGAGGCAGCGTGGCGAAACAAGCTCCATCACAGGTGAATGTGACGGGGGTCACAGGGCCAAACGACGCTGTGGTGCGGCTTCAGGGCAGCACTTCGTAGTTGGTCATCATGCCGCCTTTCAGGTGGTCGCTGAGATGGCAGTGGAACATCCAGGTGCCTACGTTGTCGGGGATCATGTCGGCGACCACGAACTGCGCCGGCCCCAGCAGCAGAATGTCAGTGCGATGCTTGTCCACGGTTACGACATTGCCGTGCCAGTGCGGGGTGTGGAAGTTGAAGCCGTCTCCCATCGACATCAAATACCATCGCACGCGCTCGCCCTTGTGCATCTGCATGGGCGGATTGTTTCCGAAGATGTATCCGTTGATGGTGAACTTGTGATTGACCAGAGCGAAACCGCTACCCAGCGTCAGGTCGGCATTGCCGTCGGCATCGGCGGGATTCAATTCCAGCTTTTTGACCGACTTCGGATCGCCGGCATAAGTGTCGATGTTGTGTTGAAAGTAGTGGCTCTGGTTCTCATCGATGATCATGAACAGGGCGAAGAGTTCGCGGTCCACATCCTTTGGACTGCCATCGGCCCGAGCCATTCCCTTCGCGGTGATGACGATGGGGCCAATCAGGCCGGCGTTCACATCCTTCGGTTCATAGTTATGCGAATGGTAGAGCCAAATGAGGGAACTTCCGTCGTCGGGACTCGGGCCCGCACGCTCGGGCACCTTCCAGGTGTATCTATGGGTCTGACCGGGAGCGACCAGGCCAGTGGATTCCGGCGACATGCCGGCATAGGGCGCGCCTTCCGAATCCTTCTCATAGAACACCCCATGCGGATGCATGCTATAGGGCTGGGTAGCATTGTTGCGGAATAGGATCTCGATCGTGTCGCCCACCTCGGCGCGAATCACCGGACCGAGAATGCCCATGTGCTCATACTCGGCCGGACGAGGCTTCAGAGACTGAAAGGTGGCGTCGGTGTATTCGCGATAGATGGCTTTGCGGTACACCTGGCCGATACGGTCTTTGCCCTTCTCGACAAAGATCATGGTGACCTTGTCGAAGGGCTTTCCAGTCATGTGGTCCATGTTGTGGGGCGCGTAGTCCCACTCGACCTCATCGGCCGAAATGTAATAAGTGCGCGTCTTGCCGGCGGCCGCGGAGGGCGGGCTTTGCTGCCCAACGCAGGGCAGGGCCGCCACACAGAAGGCAAGGAAACACAATCCCAGGATCGCAGTTCTCATTGTTGGTTGTCCTCTTAAGTTCATCTGACAGAATCATTCCGCGGCGAGCGCAAAACGCCTTCTCTTTATCCAAATCCAGGAGGGACTTATTTCTTCGCAATCGCCCAGGGAAGCGCACCACGGGGCTGGTTCACGCAGCCGACCGAGCCCTTACCACGCGCCGGGTCGCCGCCAACGCCTGCCACGCGATCACAAACGACGGCAGGAAACACGCCGTGGCAATGACGCTCCAAACCACCGTGACGATCCCGAGTTGTCCCATCCGTGCAATCGCGGGGATAGCGAGGATGGCGCGAACCACCACGAAGACCATCGCGAACGGATAGCTGCGCATCATCCACTCGCGGTGCTGCTGGATTCTTCCGGTACGAACACAGTAGAGGGCGGTGGCGGTGGTCGTAAGCCAGCCAAACGCCTGGATCACGTTAGCCAAGAGCAGGGTCATGATGGGCAGAGAGAGGCCTACTGCAATCGCAACCGGCGCGGAAATGACGACACAGCCGACGTAGATGCGTCCCATGACGCGATGCACTTTTGGATAGCGCTGTCGCAGACGGCTGGAAAACTGGAACACGCCGAGGAAAAGCGCCAGTGCCCCGGGAATGCCGTGCGCCAACATCAACCATGGAATCGCCGCATAGCGCTGGCGCAGAAATGAGTGCGAATCCAGCAGTGTCCGGTCACGAGTGGCCAGAACGTACAGAGTCATCAAGCCGAATACAACCCACATCGCATGTTTCGTCTGGAAATTTCTACGCGTTACAGATCCTGGAACAGCAGTGGCCACAGTCCCCCCAGCTCCAAGCCGCCACCCCGGCAGCTTTGGCAGTCGCGGGAGCATAGCACATCTATTAAGTTTCGAGGTGGGAATTCGTTCGTTGCCGCCCTATTCCACGCCTAACGCCGCCAGCGATTCTTCCAGCGACTGCGGGTCGAGGTGGAGTTGGCGGCCTTGTGCCTGCATTTCTTCGAGTTCGTCGAACGCCCGGAACAGACGCATCTTCACGGCGGCGTACTGTTCGGAATCGGCGAGGGGGCGTCCGTGGGATTCGGCCCAGGCCGCGACAACTTGGTGCGGCAGGAAAATACTGACCGCGTAGGTCAGCTTGCGGTCGGAGGTGACGTCGAAGATATATTCATTGGCTTCGGATTCTCGGGCGTCAGATCTCGGGGCGGGACGCTTCCCGACGAAGTAGTACTGGTAAACGTAGCCTTGCGATCCGGTATAGGTTTTGAGGCGGCGGATGGTCATAAGGCGATCGCTAGTCGCTGGTCGCTGGTCGTTCGCGAACCAGGGGCGAGGGCGTTCTCCGGGAATTCTGCTGAGACCGCCGTGACAAAAATCGCAAGCAACGCGTAGAAATGGACAAGCATAGGAGCCGCGAGCGACCAACGACTAGCGACCAACGACTGCTTGTTACCGACTGCTGTTCCCCGGCGAAATCACTCTCCCATACTCACTGGCCCCTGCCAAGCGGTCGAACATGCGCCAGGCCGCGAGCGAGACGCTGCTGATGGCTTCTTCTCCGTCACGCTCGCGATGCAGATAAGCCGTCATGACACAAAGAATGTACGGACGCTTGTCCACGAAGATCACACCCGAGTCATTGCGCACGCCTTCGAGTTCACCGGGTTTGTTGGCAATCTTCAAATCGTCGGGGAGATCGCGCGGGATAAAACTCTCTTTGTGGGTGGAGAGGACTTTGAAAAAATCCGCGGTCATCTCTTGGTTCAGAATCTCGCCGCGGTAAAGCGCCTGGAGCAGGTTCAGCATCTCATTGGGCGTGGACACGTTTTCGCGCCCTTCGCCAGCCGCTTTCAGGTCCATCATCTTGCGCCGGAGCTTGGTCTCGTGCAGCCCCTGCGCTTTCAGGAAGGAATTTACATTGTCCATGCCGACACGGTCGATGAGGACGTTGGTGGCGGAGTTGTCGCTGACGGCAACCATCATGGTCGCAAGGTCACGCAGCGTAATCTGAGTGATGCCGCGCGTAAGCCCGCCCATGATGTCGCTGTCCGGCACCAGATCGGCGGCGTTGACCGTATAAAGGTCCGTGAGCTTCAGCTTGCCTTGCTGGGCTTGGCGGTAGAGTTCGGCGAGGACGCAGATCTTAATCGAGCTTGCCTGCGCGAAAACGTCGTTGGCGTGCAGTAGATACTTGTGGCCGTCGGTGAGATCGACGATGGCGACTCCCAGGACCCCGTCGAGATTGCGATCGACATCGAGAATGGATTTTTCCAGCTTCGTCCAAAGAACTTGCTGCTTCTCGTTGGGCGGCGGCGAAGTCTGCGCCGACGCGGTCCCGGCCAGCCCAAGACAGACCGTGATCAGCAAGGCAGAGATTATCTTCTTGAGCATCGCTCCTCTTGGCATGCAGATTGGCATTCAGATCTTCGCCTCCCGCAAACGTTTCACGGCCGTCTCCGACGTGACCGGGGAATAATAGACCTCCTTGAACGTGTACGACCGCGCCTTGGCCACAAGAATGGGCAGAATTTCGATGTGCCAGTGGTAGTCGTCATCGAGTGTTTTCCAGTATCCGAGCGCCTCCGAAGGATGCTGGCTGTTGGGCGAGGTGTGGAGCACAAGATGGAAGGCCTCGGTGATAGTGCGGATGCGTTGCAAAGTGCGCCGCAGGAGCGTCGCGAGATCGGTCAAACTGCCGACGCGCGACGCGCCCGTGCGCTCAAAAGAAGATTCGTGGACACGGGGCATCACCCAGGTTTCGTACGGCACGCGCGGCGCATAAGGACAGAAGGCCACGTAGTCTCCGCGAGCTTCGACCACGCGCAGGCCCTGCCGCTCCTCCTGCGCCAGAATGTCGCAAAACACGCAGCGCTCCTTGCTCTGGTAATAATCGCGCCCGGCGCGCAGTTCGTAGAGCACGCGGCGCGGCACAAAAATGGTTGCGGTGAGCTGGGAAGTGGGGTGGTCGAATTCCTGTCCGGCGCCCTCGCCGTGATTCTTGAAAATGCTGACGTACTTGAGCCGGCTGTCGCGCTTCAAATCCTGAATCCGCAGCGCCGCCAGGCGCAGGAATTGTTCGACTTCGACGTCCTTCACATTCCAGAGATGTCCGTCGTGGCGAGGATTCTCGACCAGAACTTCGTGTGCTCCGACCGATCCCATGCGATCGTAGAGCCCGTCGCCACGCCGGGCCGCCTCGCCTTCAACATGGTAGAGCGCGTGCGGGTGAACGACCGAGCGCGCTGACCAGGCGCTGCCATCCACGCCGGGCAGGTTGGCGATCACATGAGCGGCTTCGGCGGAAGCGCCGCAAAACCGGCAGGCCTCGGACCGCGGGATGGACTCGATGACATCGTCGCCCGTGATCACCCAGGAACGGGTAATGGGATCTTTGCGCAGTTCCATGGCAGTAAGGAGAACAAAAGAACTTGTAATTTGCAATTGGTGATTTGTAATTAGGACCCGTTCGAGCTCCGAATTGCAAATTCGCCAATTACACATTACAAATTACCCATTACCCATTGTTCTATGTCCGAGCCCTCGACGCCGCTGATGCGGCAGTATGCCGCTATCAAGAAAGAGCATCCCAACGCTCTGCTCTTCTTCCGGCTGGGCGACTTCTACGAACTCTTCTTTGACGACGCGGTGCTGGCCGCGCGCGAGTTGCAGATCACGCTGACCTCGCGCAATAAGGAAAAGGGAGTGGCCATCCCCATGTGCGGCGTTCCCTATCACGCCGCCGAGGGCTATATCGCAAAGCTGATCCGGCGCGGGTTCAAGGTCGCGGTCTGCGAACAGGTGGAGGATCCGCGCCTGGCGAAGAAGTTGGTGCGGCGCGAGGTGACGCGAGTCGTCACGCCGGGTACGGCCGCGGATTCGTCGCTGAACGCGGAGGAGAACAACTTTCTGGCGGCGGTGGCCACGGTCGGGGATCGCGCGGGTTTTGCGGCTCTCGATCTTTCGACGGGCGAGTTTCGAGCAACCGAATTTGCCGGCGAGTCGGCCGGACGCCGCATTCAAGAAGAACTTGAACAATTGCGGCCAAAAGAAATGCTCTATGGATCTTCGGCTCCATTGCTGGAGCGCGCTACGGGAGTGCAGATGCGGAGTTTTGCTCCGGAGCCTTCGGCTTCGCGCAGGGCAGGCTCGCCAGAGGCCCGTCCCCACACGGGCACGGCGCCGGTTGCTCGGATCTCTGGCGGGGGCTGGGCCGAAACTCCTCTCGACGACTGGATCTTCGCCCCCGACCACGCCATTCCACTCCTCGAGAACCACTTCGGCGTGCTGTCTTTAGAGGGCTTTGGACTCGCAGGAAAACGGGCGGCGGCTTCGGCGGCTGGGGCAATTCTGTATTACATCCGGTCGACGCAGCGCGGTACGCTCGATCACGTCGACCGCATCGGCTTCTACGAGCGGCAGAATTGCCTGGTGCTCGACGCGGTCACGGTGCGCAACTTGGAACTGATCGAGCCGCTCTTCGCAGGAACCGACGCCGGCGTAACGCTGTTTCGCGCCCTGGATGCCACCGTGACGCCGATGGGCAAGCGTTTGCTTCGCACGTGGATGCTGCGCCCCTCCCTGGATCGGGTCGAAATCGAAGGCCGGTTGGATTCCGTCGAGGTGCAGGTCAAAGACACGGTGCGGCGCGAAGAGTTGCGGCGGGCTTTGGACGGAATTTTGGACCTGGAACGTCTGTTGAGCCGGGTCACGTTGGAGACTGCGAATCCGCGCGATGTGCTCGCTCTGGCCGCATCGCTCGCGAAAATCCCCAGGGTGCGAACGGTGTTGGCGGGGATGTCTGCGGCACTACCCGACAATCCCGCCCCGGAGGGGCGAACGAACTTAGCCCAGCGCTTCAGCGCTGGGGAAAACGCCCCAAGCAATTCAAGTCCCGGAGGGACGGCCGAGACACGCACGCGCCCATCAGGGTCTGCGTCGCGGCTGAGCACGCTGCATGGCGCGATCGACGAACTGGGCGATCTCCGCGAAAAGATTGATCGCACCCTGGTTCTAGAGCCGCCGCTGACGCTGAGCGACGGCGGGGTGATCGCCGCCGGCGTCGACAAAGATCTGGACGAACTGCGCGACCTGAGCCGCAATTCGAAACAGTACCTGGCGCGAGTGGAGCAGCGCGAGCGTGAGCGTACGGGGATTGGGTCGCTCAAAGTAAAGTTCAATTCGATTTTTGGTTACTACATCGAAATTTCGAAAGCGAACTTGCACCTCTCGCCCGCCGACTACGAACGCAAGCAGACGCTGGTGAATGCCGAGCGCTTCACGACTCCGGAACTGAAAGAGTACGAATCGAAGATTCTGGATGCCCAGGAGAAAATCGTCGAAATCGAGCGGCGGCTGTTTGCCGAGTTGCGCTCTTCGATTGCCGCTGAAGCCAAGCGCATTCGGCAAACCGCGCTCGCTGTGGCGGAAGTGGATGTGCTTGGCTGCCTGGCGCACATCGCGGCCTTGCGAAATTACTGCCGGCCGCGCTTCGATGAGGCGGAACAGGCCGCGGACGTCCTTGATCTCGAAATTGTCGAAGGACGGCATCCGGTCATCGAACTGCAAGAACTGGCCGCGGGCAGCGAGCGCTTCGTTCCCAACGATCTGTTTCTTGATGCCTCGACGCACAATATCGTAGTGCTGACCGGGCCGAACATGGGCGGCAAGAGCACCTATTTACGGCAGGCGGCGCTGATTGTGATCATGGCGCAGATGGGCTCGTTTGTCCCCGCGCGCGCCGTGCGGCTGGGCATCGTGGACCGCGTCTTCACCCGCATTGGCGCCAGCGATAACCTGGCCCGTGGACGCTCGACGTTCATGGTCGAGATGACGGAGACGGCGGCCATTCTGCATACAGCGACGGCGCGGTCGTTGATCCTGCTCGATGAAGTCGGGCGCGGCACGTCCACCTATGACGGACTGGCAATCGCCTGGGCCGCCATCGAGTATCTTCATGCGCGGGTGCATGCCAAGACTTTGTTTGCCACACACTATTTCGAACTAACCGAGCTGGCCGAACAATTAAGTGGCGTGAAGAATTATCACGTGTCCGTCAAAGAGGCCGGAGGAAGCGTGGTGTTTCTGCGCCGGGTCGAACCGGGCGCGGCCGACCGCAGCTACGGCATCGAGGTTGCAAAACTGGCCGGATTGCCGAACGAAGTCGTGGTGCGTGCGCGCGAAGTGCTGGCCGAGCACGAATCGTCCGAGCACCGGCTCTCGGGCCATCTGACGCCGGGCAGTTCCGCAGAACCGGAGCGTCCGACGCAGTTGACCATCTTCACGCCGCTGTCACAGCCGGTGCTGGAAAAGCTGCGCGAAGTAGATTTGAACCGGCTAACGCCGCTCGAGGCGCTAAACTTGCTGGCGGAGCTGAAGAAAGAAATCTAACCGCCGAGACGCGGAGGGCGCTGAGGAAGGTCGTTTGTTGTCAGTCGTTCGCAAATCGCGGATCAGCAGACAGAACAGAAAATGAGCCAGAAGACTAGTTGGTGGCGCAGTTGGGAGATCACGGTCGACAGCAACTGGATCATGACGATCGGTATGATTCTGCTTTTTGCTTTTACCGCCTTCCTCTTGGCCTGGAACATCCGCGACCTTTTGTTCGATAAGGTCGACTACCGGGTCTCGCAAGGCGTTCGTCATGGATGGCTTGATACTCTTACCTACGTGCTCGGGGCTGTCTATTTCTTCCTGTTTGCTTATTCGTTCCCAGCAAAACATCTGAAGGCTGCTTTCTTGTTGCTGGGAACTGAATACGCGGGGCGCGTCCCCCTGGTCTATCTCCACGTTGCAGTCGGCGTGCAGCACACCGTCGCCATCGCCGGATCGATTGCCGCCCAGGTTGCGTACACGATAATCCTCTTCGCGATTGTTCAATGGTTTAAGTCTGTGGTCCGATGGGTTTCACCCTCTAATCCCGGAGCCCCTGACTCCTGACGCGCATGAATATCGGCCAGCTCCTCATCATCGGCTTCGACGGGACCGAGATGTCCTCACGCCTCGCGTCCCTGCTCAAGAAGATTCAACCCGCGGGAGTGATTCTGTTTGCCCGCAACATCACCGGAGCCGAGCAGACGCATACTCTCCTGCGCGAGTGTCAGAAGTGCGTGACCACGCCGCTTTTCACTTGCGTGGACCTCGAAGGCGGCACCGTGGACCGTTTCCGCAACGTGATTGGTGCGGCGCCTTCTCCGGCCGAGGTTTTTGCCACGGGCAGCCGGGCGCTCTTTCGTAAGCATGGACGCGTGATCGGCGAGAACTGCCGCGCGCTTGGCTTTAACGTGGATTTTGCCCCGGTGCTCGACTTGGCCTACGAGGCTTCGCGGGCGGTGATGAAATCGCGGACGGTTTCGGACGATCCGAAGCAGGTGGTTGCCTATGCGCGCGAGTTTCTGCGCGGATTAGCCGATGCCGGAGTCCTCGGCT
>Ga0187819_10001360_pt1 | contig 12622 bp, 12 predicted proteins | sample NC_wetland_sal_i_15_FD_132411 | JGI IMG/M metagenome (GOLD analysis project Ga0187819, IMG submission 132411) | Wetland sediment microbial communities from Neuse River Estuary, North Carolina, USA - SO4_4 | ecosystem: Environmental > Aquatic > Freshwater > Wetlands > Sediment | place: USA... | reverse complement strand
TCTCGTCGAACCAGTTCTCCGACCAAATAGAAATGAAGCGGGGCTCGAAGCCGAGAGTGAGACTTCCGTCCAACCTCAATGGTGAAGCACTTCCCGGAACGCGCGACAGTAAGAAGCCCATCGGCGGTATTACGTCGTTCTGATGGACCGCAGTAATGCGTCTCGAGCGCTCGCCTTCGCAAGCCCGATCGCGATCTGCAACCGCGCTCGCAGGGAGCCATTACAGATGTTTCATTGGAAGATACAAACGGACCATTGTCACAGGGACAGCCTGGTTTCACGATCACAACCGCGATGAGAAAGGGAATATCTCTGACACGGAAAGAGGGCTGGCAACAATGGCAGCTCTGACTTACGCGCGCACCTCGCTGAGGTAGTGCGCCGAAATCGTTCGGAGATCTAAGGGACGGCACGCGCTCGGGCGTTCACCACATTCAGTGAGTCATGTTCACTCGAACTGATGTTCGAGGGAGTTCAATCGTATGAGGCGGTTTCTCATTTCTCTTTCAAGCGTGGTCGTTTTGCTAGTTTGCGGCGTATCAACAGAACTCATGGCGACGGTTCCTGCGCGTGCGCCGACTTCAAGCAGTTTTCCGCCACTTCTCCGCGACGTCGGGATCGATCAGAAGTTGAACAGCCAGGTCCCGCTCGATCTCGTGTTTCGAGATGAGACGGGAAGCGAGGTCAGGCTCGGGCGGTATTTCGGACAAAAGCCGGTGGTTCTGGTGCTCGCTTATTACGATTGTCCTATGCTTTGCACAATCGTACTGAATAGCCTGCTGCACAGCCTGAAAGAACTGAAATACAATGTCGGGAAGGAGTTTGAAGTCGTGACGGTCAGCTTTGACCCCACCGAGAAACCTTCGCTTGCCGCCGCAAAGAAAGCAATTTATGTCGGGCTGTATGGTCGCCCGAACGCAGGCGCAGGCTGGCATTTTCTCACCGGTGATGAGCCCTCGATTCGTCAACTCACGCAGGCAGTCGGCTTCCGGTACAACTACGACCCGCAGACCAAACAATATTTTCATGCCACGGGCATTATGGTGCTGACTCCGGAGGGCCGCCTCGCAAGGTATTTCTACGGGATTCAGTACCCGACCGGAAACTTGCGTCTTGGATTGGTCGAGGCGTCACAGGGGAAAATCGGCTCCCCGGTCGATCAGGTGCTCTTGTACTGCTCGCAGTACGACCCCGCAACAGGAAAGTACAGTGTGATCGTTTCGCACGTACTGAAAATCGCGGCTCTGGCAACGGTGCTCTCGCTGGGCGGGCTGGTGTTAGCACTGGCTCTCGGCAGGAAGCGCGCGGCGGCATGAGCCAACAGTGCCATGTGAGCTTTCCCGCCGGCTGAAGAAGGGTACAGGAAAACCATGGCGCCCGACCTTTCCAGCAACTTCATCCAAGCTTCCAAGTGGACAGCTGACTGGCAAAACCTGTTTTACTTTGAAGTGGGAATCTTCGTCTTTTTCAGTGCTTTGATCTTCGGCGTAATTATCTACTTCGCAGCCAAATACCGTCGTCGGCCTGGAAACGAAGCGCCTCCGCCAACTAAAGATTATCTCCCGCTTGAAATCACATGGACTGCCATTCCAGCTGGCCTTTGTGTCGTGATGTTTTTATGGGGAGCGACGCTTTTCGTTCACAATGCGCTTCCACCGGCGGCGTCCACGGAAATTTTTGTTCTTGGCAAGCAATGGATGTGGAAGATCCAGTATTCAAATGGAAGGCGTGACATCAACGAGCTCCATGTGCCGGTGGGCGTTCCAATAAAACTCACGATGGCTTCTCAGGATGTCATTCATGACTTTGCGATTCCTGCATTCCGAATCAAGAGGGACGTTGTGCCCGGCCACTATACAACCGAATGGTTTATCGCCACGAAGCCGGGACGATATCACCTGTATTGCGACCAGTACTGCGGAACATCGCACTCCGCCATGGTCGGGTGGGTCATCGTCATGGAGCCTGCCGCGTACGCCGAGTGGCTCAGTGGCGGTGGTGGCGGTAAATCCATGGCTGAGGCAGGAGGCGAGCTGTACTACCAGTACGCCTGCAGCACCTGCCACGACACCGGAAGGGGGCCATCGCTCGCTGGGCTGTACGGTTCGTCCGTCAAACTGAATAACGGCCAGACCGTTGTGGCCGACGACGCCTACATCCGAGAATCCATAGTTAACCCATCGGCGAAAATTGTTGCTGGCTATACGCCCATCATGCCGACCTTTCAGGGTCAATTGGGGGAGGAACAAATCCTGCAGCTTACCGCCTATATCAAATCGCTTACTAAACAAGACAGGGTAGAAGGAAAGGCGGCGAAGCAATGAGCACGGCGGTGACGGAAATCGGCGCTTGGCCACGTGTCCACTATCTCAACGCCAGTTACGGGTGGAAGTCCTGGCTCTTCACCACGGACCACAAGAGGATCGCCTGGCTGTACCTCGGTGCAATTACCTTCTTTTTCTTCGTCGGGGGCGCGGCAGCGACTCTCATGCGCTTGAACCTGATCCAACCGCAGGGATCTCTTATCGAGCCGTCCACGTACAACAGGCTCTTCACCCTCCACGGTCTCATCATGATCTTCTTCTTCCTCGCGCCTTCCATACCGGCGGTCTTGGGGAATTTCCTGATTCCCTTGATGATCGGTGCGAAAGACGTTGCGTTTCCTCGGCTGAATCTGCTCAGTTGGTACATCTTCATGGCCGGTGGTACGGTCTTCCTTTATTCCGTCATGGCCGGTGGAGTAGATACCGGCTGGACCTTCTACACCCCGCTCAGCTCGACGTATGCAAATTCCAACGTCATGTCTGCGGCGATGGGAGTCTTTATCTCTGGTTTTTCCTCGATTCTGACGGGGCTCAACTTTATCGTGACGATCCAAACAATGCGCGCTCCGGGACTGACCTGGTTTCGGCTGCCGCTTTTCCTGTGGTCCATCTATGCGACCAGCATCATCTTCATTCTTGCCATGCCGGTTATTGCGATCACGATGCTCTTGCTCATGCTTGAGCGTTTCCTGCATTTTGGCTTCTTTGACCCGGCACTGGGGGGAGACCCGATTCTCTTCCAACACCTTTTTTGGTTCTTCGGGCATCCGGAGGTGTATGTCCTGGTCTTGCCCTCGATGGGCGTCATCAGCGAACTGATCGCCACATTCTCAAGAAAGCGAGTCTTTGGTTACAGCTTCGTTGCCTTCTCAAGCGTTGGCATTGCCGTGCTTTCGTTTCTCGTGTGGGGCCACCACATGTTTATCAGTGGTGAGTCCATTTATTCAGGACTGATTTTTTCGGCTTTCAGCTTCGCCGTGGCGATTCCGTCCGCGATCAAAGTATTCAACTGGACGGCCACCCTTTATAAGGGATCGATTTCCTTCGACGCACCCATGCTCTATGCCCTCGGGTTCATTGGGCTTTTTACGATGGGAGGATTGACGGGCCTGTTCCTGGCTTCACTGGCGATCGACGTACACGTCCATGACACCTATTTCATCGTCGCGCATTTTCATTTCATCATGGTGGGTGGTGCGGTGATGGGTTATCTCGGCGGCATCCATTACTGGTGGCCGAAGATGACTGGACGGCTGTACTCGGATCGATGGGCCAGGATTGCGGCCGTGTTGGTCTTTGCAGGGTTTATCCTTACTTTTGGCCCCCAATTCATCCTCGGCTATCTGGGGATGCCCAGACGCTATGCTGTCTACCCACCAGAGTTTCAAGCATTGAATGTGTTGTCCTCTGCAGGCGCATCGATTTTGGCCCTCGGCTACATCATCCCGCTCATTTATCTAATTTGGTCAGCTCGATACGGCCCGGTGGCCGGACCCAACCCTTGGGGAGCCAAAGGGCTAGAGTGGACAACAGCTTCGCCGCCTCCCGCCGAGAATTTTGAAGTGACTCCGGTCGTAACGGAAGAGGCTTACGCATATGGCACAGAAAAGAGTCAACCTGCTTGAAGCGCAGCATCAGGCAATGGTCCTGATGTGCAAAGTCGCTAGCGGGGGCCAACAATGTATTTGCTGATGAAGAATGTGGGAGCCATTGTCACTGCTTCATTTTCCGCAAGGATCTCCTTCTTTTAGCAACTGTTACACGCGTTTCTGTCGCAGGTATAAACGAACCATTGTGACAAATCCCAAATCATTCCAGCATGACGATCGCAATGGAGAAGAGGGCAGCACCGTCATCTGTCTTGCCGGGTCGCAAGGGGAAAGTATGACGCACGCCGAACAGCTCGCTGAGTTTGTGAGTCGGACGTCGTTCGATGACCTTTCAGACGCCGCTCGCATACAGCTAAAGATTCGTATCCTTGATTCCCTCGGCTGTGCCATCGGGGCGTTCGGCAGTGATGCCGTGGAACTCATTCGCAAGCAAGTGGAAGAGTTCGACGGCAAGGGGAGCTGCACATTAATCGGAGGCGGGCGGGCCGCTCCGGACCGAGCTGCCTTCTACAACGGGGCTCTCGTCCGTTACCTCGACTTCAATGACAGCTATCTCAGCAAAGGGGAAACCTGCCATCCGAGCGACAATCTGGCCCCGGTACTCGCGGCGGTCGAATACGCAAACGGTACTGGCCGTGATTTGATGACCGCCCTGGCGGTCTCCTACCAAGTTCAGTGCCGGCTCAGCGATGTTGCTCCCGTGCGGGCCGCAGGTTTCGACCATACCACGCAAGGGTCCTATGCCGTGGCAGCAGGAGCGTCGAAAGCGCTCGAGCTCGATGCTGCGAAGACCGCCAACGCCATCGGCATCTGCGGCACGGCTTTCAATGCTTTGCGGGTCACGCGCACGGGCAGGCTTTCTCACTGGAAAGGGTTGGCGTATCCGAACACATCTGCTTGCTGCACCTTTGTGACCTTCCTCGCCATGCGGGGTGTCACCGGCCCCTTGGAAGTATTTGAAGGCGAAAAGGGCTTCATGGACGCCATCGCCGGGTGCTTTCAGATCGACTGGTCTCACGAGAATCTTGAACGCGTCACAGCCACTGTTCTCAAGGAATACAACGCGGAGGTTCACTCCCAAACGGCAATTGAATGTGCTTTGCAACTGAGGAGGCAGGAGAAATTCCTCCCCACAGAGATAGAGCAGATCGACGTGGAAACCTTCGATGTTGCCTACCACATTATCGGAGGAGGGGATGAGGGAGACAAAACTCTGGTAAGGACAAAGGAGGAAGCAGACCACAGCCTCCCGTATTTGATTAGCGTTGCCCTGCTTGATGGGCAGGTGATGCCCGAGCAGTATACGACCGAGAGAATCAACCGCTGCGATGTTCAGGAATTGTTGAATAAGGTCTCGATCCATCCCGCGGATGAGTTTTCCAAGCGCTTCCCGGACGAGATGCCTTGCCGACTCACGATTACCGTCCGGGACGGTCGTGTGCTGAGTAGGGAAGTTCATGATTATCCGGGCTTTATTACACAGCCCATGTCATGGGAAATGGCGCTCGAGAAGTTTGAGCAGCTCACTGGTCCCTTTACGACCGATTCTTCGCGGCGGTCGATTGCCGATGCCGTGAAAAGCCTGGAGTCGATTCAAGTCAGGGATCTCACGCGGCTGCTCGGCACCATCGAGACTCCCCGTCCAGGACACGCACCGAACGCGTCACGCACCGCGAAGGAGTTGTGATGGTCGCTCACGCACAAAACGGAATCAAGGAGAAAGCATTCTCGTTTCTCAGGACCAATGAGCGTGGTACTAAACCGCGGAGACACGGGATAACGGAGATAAGAGGTCCCTACTACTCGCCGCTCGGCAAAAGGCAGCTAGAAGACATTCTCGAGACGATGGGGAGCTATGTCGATGCCCTCAAGTTCGCTGGTGGGTCCTTCAGTTTGATGCCTCGACAGGCCTTGAAAGAACTGATTTCTCTGTGCCACGAGCACAACGTAATGGTCTCTACCGGGGGTTTTATTGAACATGTCCTCACGCAAGGGTCGGAGGCCGTAAACAGCTATGTCAAGGAATGTAAGGAGTTCGACTTCGACATTGTTGAGATCTCGAGTGGATTCATCACTCTGCCGGCCGACGACTGGTTGCACTTGGTGGAGAAGGTTCAGAAGGCTGGGCTGAAAGCTAAACCAGAAGTTGGCATTCAATTTGGAGCCGGTGGCGCAACAAGAGCGGAGGAGCTCGAGGCCGAAGGGACGCGCGATCCTGAGTGGCCGATACTGCTTGCCAAACGGTTTCTTGGCGCCGGGGCCTACATGATCATGATCGAATCGGAAGGAATCACGGAGAACGTGAAAGCCTGGCGAACAGATGTTCCGGCCAAGATCATCAATACTCTGGGCTTGGACAGAGTGATGTTCGAGGCGGCCGATCCGGAGGTCTTTGCCTGGTACATCAAGAACTACGGTCCGGAAGTCAATTTATTTGTGGACCACAGCCAGATCGTGCAGCTGGAATGCCTGCGCTCCGGGATATGGGGCACGGCAAGTCTCTGGGGACGGGTCGTGACCTTCAAGGGGTGAACGCGGACGTGGAAAGCAGGAAGGTTGCCGTGAAAAACGGAAATGGAAAACACGAATTGACCTCAGTCGCGACATTGCCCGGTCAACTCGAGCTGCCCCCAGAAGAAATCATTCCGGCTGTGCACCTTGACGCGACGGCTCCCAAGAGCGATCGGCTGGCGGAGATCGTGAAACTGTTGCTTCTGGAATTGGGCGTGGACCTCGGCAATCAACACTTTCGCGAGACGCCGGAAAGAGTAGCCCGGTTCTATAGGGAGTTTACTCGGGGATTCTGCGTGAGACCGGAAACCATCCTGAAAACGTTTCGCTCTCAGGCCCACGAGCTTGTCGCGGTCTCGGCTATCGATTTCTTTTCCCTCTGTCCCCATCATCTCCTGGTGTATGGAGGAAAGATTCACTTCGGCTACATACCCAACGGTCAGATCGTTGGAGTGTCAAAAATCCCGCGGCTGGTTCATGCCATGGCTGCGCGACCGATTGTTCAAGAGGAGTTGGTCTCCAGTATCGCGGATGCGTTCATGTCCGTGGTCAAGCCCTTCGGCTGCATTGTGAAGGCAGTCGGCAAGCATGATTGTGTCGCCGTTCGGGGAGTGAAGTGCCCTGCAACAGCCATGACGACCGTGGCGAAGCGTGGGATTTTCGAGCAGGAGAGGATCTACATCGAGGAGTTCGACCGGGCCATCACCGAGGGGCAAAGATGTGTCCGTTAGACGAAAAACTGGGCGGCGCGGGATTCGCCGCAGTGGATCAAGAACATCGAGACCTTCTGAAGGTCGGGGCGCAAACAAACGTAGAGGGTGCCGATCTGCGGGGGCGCATGTACCGCGCTAAGCGGATGATGCCCGACGAAAAAGCCCGACAGTTTCTCCGTGCACACAAAGTCGCACATGTAGGTACCGTGGATGTGAACGGCTGGCCGTATGTAATCCCGCTGGTTTATGTCTATGAGGGAGGTGACCTGTTCTATCTGCATACAGGAGATCACAAGGGGCATTTCCTAACTAACGTTCAGCAGAATCCCAGGATTTGTGTCGAGGTGGGAGAAATGGGCCCCGTTCATCGAGGGCGCCCTTTTGCCTGCAATTCCGCTCTCGTATACACCAGCGTCATGATCTTTGGTCCGCTGCGCATTCTTGACGACCGTGCGAAGAAGGAATGGTTCTTCGACCGGCTGATGGCCAAGTACGGAGAAGCAGGTTGGACATTTGAGCCCGGCTATCCGCAGATCAATCGCATCATCTTGTACGAGCAAGAGATTGAGGTAGTGACTGGCAAGCACAGTTCGGGTCTCTACCACTGATGAGCCAGGAGGGGTCATCCAATAGTTTCCGGCTTCGAACAGCCGGTGGCCTGTCGGAAGAAAAAGGAGACGCTATGCAACCGAGAATCGAGTACATGAAGGTAGCGCCTAACGCCATGTCAGCGATGCTTGGACTTGAGCAGTATGTGCGCCACAGCGGCTTGGATCCATCGCTGCTGGAGCTGGTCAAGCTACGAGCTTCGCAAATCAACGGGTGCGCTTATTGCATTGACATGCATACAAAGGATGCGCGTGCGCGAGGCGAATCTGAGCAGCGCCTCTACGCGGTCGCCGTATGGAGAGAAACCCCGTTCTTCACGGAGCGAGAACGTGCGGCCGTGGCTTGGGCGGAAGCCGTCACTCAAGTGGGCTGGCAACATGTGCCGGAGGATGTATACCAATTGGCTCGGCAGCATTTCGATGAGAAGGAATTGGTTGATTTGACGATGGCGATTATCGCGATCAATGGGTGGAACCGGCTCGCAATCAGTTTCCGGACGGTCCCGGGCACATATCAGCCAGCGCCTGAGAGCAGAAAAGTTGCAGCAGCAAGTCGAGCGCCGGCCTCGGCGCCCGGTCAGGAACGAGATCACGCCAGGAGTCACTAGTGGCGATTGGAAGTGTTAATCCAGTGGCAACGACCGGCAAGAGTCCGCGCAAAGGACGGCATCGGATTTTAACGGTGGGTCATTCATCGCGGACGCGAAAAGAATTCATTGATTTGCTGCGAGCAAATGGCGTGAAACAGCTGATCGACGTGCGGACGATTCCTCGTTCTCGCCACAATCCGCAGTTCAACCGAGGGGTATTGTCGCGCGCCTTGCAACGCACCGGCATCGGCTATCGCCATATGGCCGGACTTGGCGGTCTGCGACATTCCCGGCGGGACTCAATCAACGCTGGCTGGCGGAACAACAGCTTTCGAGGGTATGCGGACTATATGCAGACGTCGGATTTTCAAATTGCTCTGCAGAAGCTGATGGCGCTTGCGACGCGGAAGCGAGTCGCATTGATGTGCGCCGAGGCGGTACCTTGGCGCTGTCATCGTTCGCTAATTGGTGACGCACTCCTGGTTCGGGGCTTTCCAGTTGAAGAGATTCGAAGCGCGACGCGAACACATCCGCATCTATTGACTCCCTGGGCCCGCGTGGAAGGAACACGGATTACTTATCCTCCGGGCCCCGCCACGACCCTACGGCATGGGCTGGCCGGAGAATCAGAGAGGAGAACAAAAATGATTCAGCTCAAGCGTGTCTACGACAAGGCAGCTCCGGAAGATGGAAAGCGTTTCCTCGTCGAGCGGCTCTGGCCGCGTGGAATTAAGAAATCGGCGCTGCGCATTGACGCCTGGCTGAAAGAGGTCGGTCCAAGCACCTCTTTGCGGAAATGGTTCGGGCATGACCCGAAGAGATGGGAGGAATTCCGCCGTCGGTATTTCCACGAGTTGGAGAAGAACGCCGAGGCCTGCAAACCAATTCAGAGAGCCGCCGAAAACGGAAGGGTCACGCTCGTCTACAGCTCGCATGATACGGAACACAACAATGCCGTGGCCTTAAGGGAGTTTCTGGAAGCGCAATTGAATAAGAGCCAGGCAGCAGAACGAATACATCACCGCAATGCTGCCGCATGATGAGTTGAATCGCCAAGTCGTTTGTATTTAGCAAAAAGGAGGAGTGCTTCAAGAGAGTTGGGCAGGGGTACAAAGTTAACCATTGAACTTGCAGCAGGTTTCTCATCTTTAGGAGACAGACATGACCAATAGAACGGAGCAACCACCCCATTCCGGGGCGATACGATCACCGGGTCCACTCGGGAATCCAACGCTCACCTTTGATCTGACCGCGGAGATAAAAGGGTTGCGGGAAGAGAATGCTTGGCAGGGCGGACGGAACTCCAAGACGCTCGTCAAGAACGAGGATTTCCGGATCGTCTTGACCGTGCTGCAATCCAATGCTCTTCTTCATGAGCACAAGGCGACGGGCCGAATTTCCGTGCAGGCTCTTTCCGGGCACATTCAAATGCACGTCCAGGACCAGGTCTTCGATTTGCCCGCGGGACATCTTCTTGCGCTGGATCGCGCGCTTCCTCACGACGTGAAGGCCCTGGAGGACAGTGCCTTTCTGTTGACCATCGCTTGGCCGGAAGAGGGTAAAAGGCATTTAACCGGGCATTAGGCCGCAATTCTGGCATTTCGTGAGGAGTGAGGAGTGAGTCCGGATCTTTGGCCGTTGGGGATCTACTTCATCTTAGTCCTGCTCATGGTAGCGGGCATGCTCATTGTGTCTTATGTCCTCGGGCAAAGGCACCAGGACCGTTCCACGGGTTCCCCCTATGAGGCAGGGATTGTGTCGGAGGGCTCGGCGCGAGTCCGCCTCTCCTCCAAGTTTTATCTCCTGGCCATGTTTTTTGTCGTGTTCGATCTCGAAGCGGCTTTCATTTTTGCCTGGGCGGTTGTTGGGCGTGAGCTTGGCTGGGCTGGCTACATCGAGATCGTCATCTTTATCGGTGTCCTGGTGGCTGCCCTGGCGTACTTGTGGCGGACGGGAGCTTTGGATTGGGCTCCGGTCCACCGGCGTTTGCCTTCCGGAAGACCAAGGAAATGAATTGGAACATCACAAAGCCAGATGCCGCGAAGACTCCGGCCGACCACGACACGGGACCATTTGAAGATGCCGTGCGACGTACGCTGGTACTCTCGCGACTTCAGGATCTCGTGGCATGGGGCCGGAAGAACTCCATCTGGCCATTCAACTTCGGCCTTTCCTGCTGCTTTGTTGAATTGGCCACAAGCATTACCAGCAAATACGACGTCGCACGATTTGGCGCGGAAGTGATCCGCGGGACTCCGCGCGAGGCCGACCTCATGGTGGTTGCTGGAACCGTTTTCATCAAGATGGCGCCGATCGTCCAGCGACTCTATGAGCAAATGATGGAACCGCGCTGGGTCATATCGATGGGTTCCTGCGCAAATTCCGGCGGCATGTACGACATCTATAGCGTCGTCCAGGGGGTAGACAAGTTTCTTCCGGTTGACGTCTACGTGCCGGGGTGTCCACCTCGGCCAGATGCTTTTCTTGAAGGCCTGACCCTACTCCAGAAGGCTGTCGGTACGGAGCGGCGCCCCTTGAGCTGGGTTGTGGGCTCACAAGAGACAGCGCGCGCTCCAATGCCATCTCTTCGAGATTTGAAACAGACGGAGCGGCGAAGAGTCACAGTGCTCAGGCCTCCTGACGGAGCGTAAGGATGCAGGCTGCATGATTGCAGAAACCACAATTCTCGACGAACTGGCAGAGAAATTTGGCGCTGCAGCAATCCTCCGCCAAACGACACTTGACCGCATTCCGACGTTTTGGACCCCCTCCGACAAGGTTAGCGTCGTGCTCACGTATTTAAAACAGTCCGCCGCGCAACCCTACAAAATGCTTTATGACCTGACTGCGATCGACGAGAGAAACCGCGTGCACCGCGATGGGCAACCGAAGAGCGACTTTACGGTTGTTTATCACTTACTTTCCTTCGAGCGGAACGAATACATCCGGATCAAGGTGGCTTTGCCGGACGGCAACCTGCACATTCCCACCATCACCGACATCTGGCCTTCCGCGAATTGGTACGAACGAGAGATGTGGGACATGTTCGGCATTGTCGTGGACGGCCACCCTCACCTGGCGCGCCTTATCATGCCGAACACCTGGGTCGGACACCCGCTTCGAAAAGATCATCCAGCCCGCGCCACCGAAATGGGTCCGTTCCAGTTGCCGGATGAGAAGCAGGATGCAGAGCAAGAAGCGCTCCGTTTTCGTCCGGAAGAGTGGGGGATGAAGCGCAGCAGCGAGGACGCGGATTTTATTTTTCTCAATGTCGGTCCGCAGCACCCTGGAACGCATGGCGTGCTGCGCATCGTGCTTCAGCTGGATGGCGAAGAGATTGTGGACCTGGTACCGGAAATCGGCTTTCACCATCGTGGTGCCGAGAAGATGGGCGAGCGTCAGAGTTGGCACACCTATATTCCTTATACCGACCGCGTTGACTATCTCGGCGGGGTGATGAACAACCTGGCGTATTTGACGGCCTTCGAAACATTAGCCCGGATTAGCGTTCCTCCGCGAGCGCAGATGATCCGCGTGATGCTTGCTGAGCTGTTCCGAATTATCAGCCACTTGGTCTGGTACGGAACATTTGCCCAGGACCTCGGGCAGATGTCCCCCGTGTTCTATACATTCAACGACCGAGAGCGCGCCTTTGCCTTGATCGAAGCAATCTGTGGTGCGCGGATGCATCCCAACTGGTTTCGCATCGGCGGTGTAGCGCAAGACCTTCCAAACGGCTGGGAGACGATGTTTCGAGACTTCCTGGATTACTTCCCGCCGCGACTAAGGGAATACGATGGGGAAGTCCTGCAAAACCGCATTTTTAAGGCGCGAACTCAGGGAATTGGCGTCTACACGCTGGAGGAAGCAATCGATTGGGGCGTGACGGGTCCGAACCTGCGCGCTTGCGACTTTTCATGGGACTTCCGCAAGAAGCAGCCGTACTCCGGCTACGATCAATTCGAATTTGAGATCCCGACTGCGCAGCATGGCGATTGCTACGACCGCGCGCTGGTCCGAGTCGAGGAGATGCGGCAAAGCCTGCGGATTATCGATCAGTGCGTGGCAAACATGCCCGCAGGGCTTTACCAATCGCGTGAGGCACTTGGCACTCCTCCATTGAAGGAACGGACCATGCATGACATCGAAACCCTGATCACGCATTTTCTGAGCGTGAGCTGGGGGCCAGTCGCGCCGCCCGGAGAGGCGCTCGGCGCGATCGAAGCGACGAAGGGCAATAACGGCTACTACCTCGTGAGTGATGGC
>Ga0187819_10001358_pt1 | contig 12624 bp, 14 predicted proteins | sample NC_wetland_sal_i_15_FD_132411 | JGI IMG/M metagenome (GOLD analysis project Ga0187819, IMG submission 132411) | Wetland sediment microbial communities from Neuse River Estuary, North Carolina, USA - SO4_4 | ecosystem: Environmental > Aquatic > Freshwater > Wetlands > Sediment | place: USA... | reverse complement strand
TTCCTCAAGCACAGCCTCGAAAAGCGGCGGGCGCGCTGAGACGAGAATGCGCTGGCGATCCAGGCGGGTGGCAAGGCGCTGCTCGATGACCTCAGCGCCAAGTGGCGGCCTAAATGTCTCGAGCACCGCCCTGGCGTAGTCGGCCGTCTGCAGCAGGCCGGGTATCGCGCCCAGGCCGAAGTCGTGGATGGCAGCTGCTTCCGCCTCCAGGCCTATGTAGGTCGGATAGCTCAGCCCGCGTACCTGCCACCAGCCTTGTTCCTTTCCCGCGGCAGCAAGACTCGCGAGTCGCTGGCGCTGTTCGTCGTCCACCCCGTACAGGTCGCAGAGGTCACGAATATCGCGCTGGCTCACGCCGCGCTGGCCGGTCTCCATTCTGCTGACCTTGGAGGGCGAACAGAGTAGCCGCTCGGCCACCTGTTCGACGGTCCAGCCTTTAGAGCTGCGCAGTCCCCGCAGCAGAGTTCCCAGCTCGCGGCGGCGGACGATGGGGCTGCCCGTTCCTGGCAAATCCAGTCACGCTCTTCTCGTGGGATGTCAGCCGAACCACCTGTATGGCGCATGGTCCAGGTTGGCGCCCCAGATTGAAAATGGCACTTGCCAATGGCTATTGCCAAAGCCACCATTGAAGCAGAACCAGGCTGTGTCCTCAAGACCCGCTCAGGTTGCGGGCCGGGAGACGGCGAGGGCCGTCTCCATATATGCCGCGGTAGTCCGAGGGGGCCGCGGCGGAGAGGAGGCGCGTCTGGGGTTGCGATAGCCGGAGCAGTGCTCCGCGAGCGCGTCACCTGACCGTGCAATGTGCGGCTCGGTGGCACCTCGGGACGGGGCTCATAAGCCAGGAGTAGCCACGCAAAAAGCACGGTCGATGTTCGCCGCATCGACCGTGCCAGTCACACCGATCCCAGCCCGGAACAGGAGGGTCAGCGTTGAGGATCATGTTACCTGCCCAGTGACGGAATGCAACGCCCGTCACGCGATCGTGCTGGTTCTTGACGCGTGACCCGCCTGGATGGCGTCAGCCAATCAGGAGTGGCACATGTACGTCGTCAATCAGTCAGTCGTCCACGAAATCCAGTCTGCCAGGATGGCCCTGGTGTTCATCGGAGTTGTCGTCGTCGTCTTCTGGCGCGCGGTGCTCCGCATCCTGCTCGCGATTGTCGCAATCGCGGTCGTCGTGCTCGTCGGCTCAGGAGTAGTCATCCTCCTGAACGGACTGCACGGGTAGTCGGAACCTGCCGGTCGGCAGCTGGCAGATGGCCAGAAGGCCGGCCGGCAGGCGGCATGACTTCCAGTCGGCTGGCGTCTTGCTGGCTGGGGCGGCGGCATCCGGCGAGGACGGCAACTAGGCGAGGACGGCAACTAGGTGATGACGGCAGCTGGGTTATGACGGTTGCTAGCGGTGCGCGGCACAGTATCGTGTCTGCTGATCTGGTCACGAGTCACCGCTAATGTCCGCAGCATCCGGGAGCCGCAGTGCGGTTCAGCATTCTCGGGCCGTTATTGGCCGAGGCCGACGATGGCACTCCGCTGAGTGTGAGGCGGCCATCACAGCGCAGCACCCTAGCGGTGCTACTGCGGCATGCTAATCAGTCACCGACCAGGGCGGTACTTATCGATGCGCTCTGGGGTGACAATCCGCCTGGCGATGCAGACACGGCGCTGCGTGTCCGGATGCGCGACGTCAGGCTGGTGCTCGGCGGCCATGACCGGCTCCTAACGCACCGGTCGGGCTATCAGCTCAAGATTGAGCCGGGCGAACTGGACGCCGATATCTTCGATGACCTGGTTATGCACGGCCGCGCGGCACTCGACGCCGGCTCAGCCAAGGATGCGGCGCGCTTGCTCGAGCAGGGATGCAAGTTGTGGCGAGAGCCGCCGCTTGCCGATCTGCCGGACACGCCGAGCATGCGCGCGGTCGCGACCGCGCTGCTCGAGCAGCGGCGCGAGGCCCGCGAATGGCTGATCGACGCCAGGCTCTCGCTTGGTCAGCACCTGGAAGTACTTGCCGACATCCGTAACCTGATCGCCGCGGATCCGCTATCTGAGCATCCATACGTGCAGTTGATGCTTGCCCTCTACAGGTGCGGTCAGAAAGCCGCGGCGCTCGACGTCTACAGCCGGTTGCGCGAGTTCACAGCTCGCGAGCTAGGTCAAGATCCCGGGCCTGAGGCGCACACTGTTCTCGGGCAGATCCTGGCCGACAGCCCGGAACTTCTGTTCCGGCCGAGGGCCGTGGCCGTCGCTGGCGATCCGCGGCCAGCTTGGACGGCGGTGTGCCAGCTGCCTGGGGCGCTACCCGACTTCACCGGACGGCTGCTAGAGCTTGAAGCGCTGGCTCGGCTTATGCCTGCGGCCAATGTGGCCGTGACCGTAATCACCGGGCCGCCTGGAGCGGGTAAGACAGCGCTGGCGGTCAAGGCTGCTCATCTTGCTGCCTCCGCGTTTCCGGACGGCCAGCTGTACGCGGTGCTCCGCGACGCGGGGCAGGCTCGCGATCCCGTGGACGTTCTCGGCGAGCTGTTGCGTTCTCTCGGCCTGCCCGCGGGCAGGATCCCGGCCGGAGCGGCGGAGCGCGCTGCGCTGTACAGATCGGTTGTGGCCGACCGCAAGGTGCTGCTGGTCGCCGACGACGCCGCTACAGCCGCGCAGGTCCGTCCACTGCTGCCGGGAACGCAGGGTTCGGCCGTGCTGGTGACAAGTAGCTCACGGCTAGCGGACCTGGAGAGCGTCAGCAGGGTCAGTATCGGCGGACTGAGCGCTGCGGAGTCAATCAGGCTCCTCGCTAAGATCACCGGACAGCCGCGCGTCGACGCGGAGCCTACGGCTGCAGCGGCGATCGCGTCAGCATGCGGCGGGCTTCCGCTGGCCCTGCGGATCGCCGGGGCCCGCCTCGCGGCGAGCCCCGGGCTGCGGCTAGCCGATCTGGCTGCCGCCGTCTCGGATGGCCGTCGGCTGCTTGGCGAGTTGGTCATCGGCGACCTTTCGGTGAGCCGCCGACTGGACGCGGCCTGGCTCGCGCTCGACCCCTATTCACGGCAGGTCCTGTATACGCTCGCCCACATCGGCATGCGCGATCTACCTGACTCGGTTGTACATGCCGCCACGGCCGGCGCGCCGGTCCTGGCTCAGCCGCTGATGGACTCGAGTCTGATCATCCAGAATCCGCAGACGGGGACCTACTGCATGGCGCCGCTAGCCGGCTGCCACGCTGCCGCGCAAGCCGTATCGGCCCCGGCCCCGCAGCGGGGCACGTGATCGGCCAAGTATTACTTGGGCGGGTTAGACGGGTTAGACGGGTTAGACGGGTTAAGCGGATGAAGCGGGCTGGGCGGGTTAAGCGGATGAAGCGGGCTGGGCGGGTTAAGCGTCGCGGCGGTCTAGTCCGGCCAATCAGGACTTGCAAGCACGGCTGACCTGGGCGCTAACGCTCCGCTAACCGGACGCTTACCGGCACTCCATACGTTGCCGAACGCTGACCTGCATTACCAAAGGCCGCCTAGCGGCTCATGAGGTGGTCAGCCGAAGCCCTGGAGTGCCAATGACATCCGCATGCTCGCCGCGACCAGCGCCGCCACAGCTATCGTCACCGCAGCCAGCCTCGCCGCGGCCCGCCCCACACCGACGATGCCAGCTTGCCATCTTGGCTAGCTGTCTGGTTCCTGCGCTGGCCGCGTGCTCGGGCGCGGTCGCGCAGGTGCACCTGCCGCCCAAGCCGCCTGCCGCCACGACGAGCAGCTCAATAAGAAAGCAGCCGCCTGCCTCGCCGCGGCAGCAAGTCATCGCCGCACTCACGGGCTACGTAGCAGCCTTGCACGCCGCGAATCTATCCAAGAACCCCGCCACGGTGAGGCGCCTCCTGCGTCCGTACCTGTATGCGGCAAGAACCGACAGCGTTATCCAGACCGAGCGCGAGATCTGGTCCAAAGGTGAGGCGCCATACGGGCAGACGATCTTGCACATACTGAGCGTCCGCGTTGTCGGTCGTCATGCGTTCGTTCATGACTGTGATGACACAAGCGGATCGGGCCTGGAAAATGCCTCGACTGGCCAGCCGGTTCCGGGCTCGGCAGGTATCTCCGATCTCAACATCATCACTCGACTTGAGCTTGTGCGAGGACGCTGGATCATCGAATTCCAGATTGTCGAGGACGCGCCATGCAAAGCGTGAGAAAGCTCAGTGTCCTCGTCGCGCTCCTAGGCGGTCTTTTCGCATTCGGGGTTTCTCCAGCCGTAGCAGGAAATGATGGCGGCAGCTGCAGTCCTTGGGTCGACGGCACCGTCATCCCGGTGCCCTGCGCTGCCGGGAGCGGTAGCAGCGGGACGGGTGGCGGGAATGGCGGAGGCGGCAGCGGCTCGGTAAACAACCTCTGCTCAATTACGCCGCTTGACGACGCGCAGGTTAGGCAGTTCGGACTGCCGTCGCCGCCGCACGGCTATGGCTGGGCGCTGATGAATTGCGGTGCCATCGGACCTGGGCCGTTGGTCGTGCTCGTCAGCAACGCGACTGGCGCTCCGAGTGTCACCCCGCAGCAACTGCTTGACGAAGCACTTGGCGAGCTGCAACTGCCGTATCTCGGGCCCAGGACGGCGCCGCCTCGCGGCAAGGACGGGCTCGTTGGGCTGGCCGAGTGGTACTGGATCCCGGCCGCGGAATGGCATCCGCTGAGCGTGACTGTCCATGCCGGACCGGTCTGGGCGACCGCGACCGCGGCACCTATGGGGCTGACCCTCGGCCCTGGCGGCGGCCTCGCGTCAGTGAGCTGCGCCGGGCCAGGGACCGCCTACGATCCGGCCAAGTCTGCCGCCGCACAGCAGACGCAGTGCTCCTACGTCTATGAGCAGCCGTCCACTGGCGAGCCGGGCAACGCATACCAGGCGTCGCTCACTGTCAGCTGGCGAGTCAGCTGGACAGGATCGGGCGGCGCCGGCGGGGTCCTCGACGCAGCGCTGCCAGTAACGGTCGACTTCCCGGTGCCAGTTGGCCAAAGCGAAGCCCTTGTGAGCAAGCCGTGAGCAATCAGCCGCCGGTCGGTGCCGGGACCGCGTTCTTCCCCGCCACCGACACAACCCCGAATGGCGACCGCCCAGGCAAGACCCCGGAACTGGAAGCCGGACGGCTGCGCGGCTTGCCACGCCGTCGACGGCCGGCGATGATCGCGCTTGCCGTGGCGATGGCCGGAGCTGGCGTGCTCGTTAGCTCCGCGCTGTATCAGCGCGCCGATCACCACGTACAAGTCGTGATGGTGACCGCACCCGTGCCAGCTGGCGCGGTGATCACCTCGGGCCATCTTGGTACCACGAGCGTGACCGTTGGTGCGGACATCAAAGTGATACCGGCGTCGCAGATCGCCCAGCTCAGCGGCGAGGTGGCAGCAGTGACGTTGCGGTCGGGAACGCTGCTTGCGCCCTCCGATCTGACCGCGCTGCAGCCGCCTGGACCTAGCCAGATGCTGGTCCCGGCTCCCGTCAAGCCGTCGGTCCTGCCCGCCAGCGGGCTCTTCCCTGGAGACCACGTGCTGATCGTGGCAACGCCAGGGGACCAGGGACAGCCTGGCGCATCGGACAGTCAACAGCTGCTGACCGGGCCCGTGCCAGGCGTCGTGGCGGCGGTGAGCAATGTGCCCGATCAGGACGGCCTCGACGTTGTCGATCTGCTGGTCAGCAAGGCCAACGGCACGGCCGTGGCGGAGCAGGTGTCTACCGGACAGTTCGTGCTCATCGTGACGAAGCGGGGAAGCTGAGATGGGACAGCTGTACGCGCTGGTGTCAGCGGGCGGGTCGCCGGGGGTTACAACCACGGCCGTGGCAATGGCGATGACCTGGCCTGCACCGGTGATAGTCGCGGAATGTGATCCAAGCGGAGGCGACGTCCTGGCGGGCGTGCTTGCTGGACACGTGCCAGTCAGGCAGGGGCTGATGGAGCACGCGATCGAAGCCGGCCGTGGACCACGTGTTGCCGCCGCAAGCCTTGCTGCTCAGCTAGTTCCGTTCGACGCCGGCGGAACGAGAATGGTCCTACCCGGCCTTACTGATCCACGCCAGGCGGCCGGACTTGCGTCGGCCTGGGCGAATGTGGCCGCCACCCTGATCGCACAGCCGGCGGACGTCATCGCAGATTGCGGGCGGCTCGGTGCAGGCGAAGGCGAACCGTTGCCCATCCTGGCGGCGGCACGGGCCGTCGGCATCGTGCTGCGTCCGACACTGCGGCAGGTCTGGTCCGCCATGTCGCGAGTTGACATTCTGGTGCAATTGCTCGGAGGTGAGGACCGGCTCGCCCTCCTGCTGACAGGGCGAGGAACTCATTCTGCCGGGGAGGTATCGCGAGTCCTCGGCATCCGGGTGGCAGCCGTGCTGCCAGATGATCCTCGCACCGCGTCCGTGCTGTCAGACGGCACCGAGCGCCGCAGAAATCTTGATTCCAGCCCGCTGATGAGATCAGCGAAGTCTGCAGGCCATGCGCTTCGCGGACGCGGCGCGGCGCCTGCTTCGCAGTCGGCAGGGACAGGTACCAGAGCATGACGCTCAGCTGGCCGCCAGCGCCACCACTCACTCAAGCTCACGGCACCCAGCCGGCGCTGCCAGAGTTGCGTGTGCCGGCCCACGCACGCGCCGGGCTAACCGACCCCGTCCTGATTGGCGCAGTGAGCGAAATCACCGCGTTGATCGCCGCCCAGCTCGATGATGGCGCAAGTGCGCCGGAGGTGATGCCCGTCATCCGGGAGACGGCACGGCGATGGCTTGAACGGCAGGTGCGCACTGGATTACTGCCCGCGTCGGCTGGCGGCGAAATTGATGAACTCGCCAGGGCCGTGCACGACCAGCGCTACGAGCTCGGCCCGCTGACCGCCTACCTGCACGACCCTCAGGTCGAGAACGTAGATATCAACGGCTGCGACCGGGTGTGGATTACTTATGCCAGCGGCGAGCGGGTGACAGGCCCGCCCGTGGCGGCCAGTGACGATGCGCTGATTACCATGATCAGGACCTGGGCAACCCGCGGCGGCCAGACCGCGCGCGACTTCTCCACCGCGGCGCCGCTCGTCAACGTGGCACTCACGGGCGGCGCGAGGATGACAGCGACGATGTCGGTTACGCCACGCCCGTGCCTGTCATTGCGGCGACACGGCCAGATCGACATCACGATGGCGCGGCTGAGGGAGCTTGGCACGGTCAGCCCGACCATCAGCGCCTTCCTGACGGCGGCGGTACGCAGCCGGTGCAACATCATCGTCACCGGTGGCGTCAATGCGGGGAAGACAACGCTACTTCGGGCGCTCGCCAGCGAGATTCCGCCCGGCGAGCGAGTGGCAACGCTCGAATCTGAGTACGAGCTGTATCTGCATGAGTTGGCACGGCATCCGGATGTGATCGCATTCGAGGCCCGGGAAGCCAACTCGGAGGGCACTGGAGGAATCTCGCTGCACGACCTGATCGCGCATGCGCTGCGCCACAACCCGCGGCGCATCCTGGTCGGCGAGGTGCGACGAGGCGAGATCATGCCGATGCTCGAGGCAATGAACTCCGGCCAGGACGGGTCGATGTGCACGATGCATGCCAACTCTCCGTCCGAGGCCTTCGACCGGATCCTCGTCCTCGGCTTGCGAGGCGGCCTGGCGCTGGCCGATCGGGCAATCCACATCCTCGTCGGCATGGCCGTTGACCTGATCGTCCATGTCCGCCGCGGCTATGACGGCACCCGTACCGTCCGCTACGTTTCCGAGATTTTAGAGGTCATGCCGCCCGGCGACACCGACCGGCCCGCAGTGAATCGGCTGTTCCTTCCCGATCCGCAGACTGGCCGGGCGGCGGCGGCGCACACTCCGTCGGCGGGAATGCTTAGCCGACTGGCCGCACACGGGTTCGATCCTGGCCTGCTCGATCAGCACCGTTCCCGGCAGCAACGCCAGCAAGGGATCTGCAGGTGAGCGCGTTGGCCGGCCTGGCCGGGGGCATGGTGATCGCCGGGATCCTGTTGCTCGCCGCCGAGCTGACTCGCCGCGCGCCAATTCCCGGCTCTCCGGCCGGGTACCGCCTGCGATTCAGCCGTGGAGCGCGCAGGCGAATGCTCGCCGCAGCAGCCGCCGGCATCGCGGCCTTGGCGGTCACACGCTGGCCAGTGGCGATGATTGCAGCGGCCCTAGCAGTTCTCTTCCTTCCGAACATGGTCTCCGGCAAAGCCGCGCGGCAACGCTCGGCGGTGCTCGAAGGCCTAGAGCAGTGGACACGTCGGGTGTCTGACATGTTGACCGCCAGCCGTGGGATCGAGGATGCCCTCGAGGCGTCGGCGGCTCAGCCGCCAGCGGCCATCGCGCCTGCCGTCGTCGCGCTCGGCCGCCGCCTCGCAGCCAGGATCGGAACCGAGGCTGCGCTGCGTGCGTTCGCAGCCGAGATTAATGACCCGGCCGGCGACCGGATCGCCGCGGCTCTCATCATCGCCACGGGCCGCCGGGGCGGCGCCGTCCGTGACGTGCTAAATGCGCTGGCCGTCATGCTGGCGCGAGATATCGCGGCGCGCCGGGAGATCGAAGCGGATCGCGCTCAGCACCGCACGACCGTGAAGTGGCTGACCGTTTTCGTCGCGGGATTCACGGTGTTCGCCGTGCTTAACAGGTCCTACTCGGCACCGTACGGGACCATCGCCGGTCAGCTAGTCCTGGCGCTGATAGCCGCTCTCTACGCAGGCGGGCTTGTCTGGCTGCATCGTCTCGGCACCGTGCCCGCGCCGGGTCGGTTCCTGCAGGAGGCGGTGGTGGTCTCGGGGAGTGCGCGAACTCGGGATGCCAGCGTTCATGCGGTCCGAGGTGGCGGACGGAGGCGCAGGTGAGTCTGTGGGTAATCACCGCTGGGCTGCTGGTCGGCCTGGGCTGCTGGCTGGCTGCCAGCGAGCTGATTCCGGCAGGCCCGAGCCTTTCCGGCGCCCTTGAGCGGCTAGATGCCAGTCGTGGTAGCCCGGTTCTGGAGGACACAGGGTTCACGCGTCCTTCGGCGTACCTGGCACGAAAGCTGAGCGCGGCCGCACCTTGGCTCCCGGTTCCAGGTGCCGACCTAAGACTCCTTGGCCAGGACGAGGCTGGCTGGCTGGCTACCAAGGTGAGCTACGGCGCACTCGGCCTGGCTCTGGTTCCAGCCCTTGCCGGCCTGCTTGCCCTCGGCGGTCGCAGCCTGCCCTGGCCGATCCCGGCGGGCGGGACGCTCGCGCTCGGCTCGGCGATGTTCTTCGCGCCCGACCTAGTGACAAGAGCTAACGCCGCAGAGAAGCGCGCGGACTTCCGGTACGCGCTGACGAGCTACCTGGACTTGGTCGCGCTCGAGCGTGGCGCGGGCGCCGCTCCGACCGAGGCTCTGGAGGCTGCGGCCGAGGTGGGCGGTGGCTGGGCGTTCGAGCGCATCGGCGCGGCGCTAGATCAGGCCCGCAAGGCGAGCAGACCGCCATGGGAAGGCCTGGCCATGCTCGCAGAGCAGGTTGGCATCGCCGAACTGGCCGACCTCGCCGAAATCGCCGGGGTCGCCGGGGAGGAAGGCGCCCGGATCCTGGACACGTTGCACGCCCGGTCGGAATCGATGCGCGCCGAGGCATTGGCGGCGAGCAAAGCACAGGCAAGCGCGCGCAGCACAACGATGGTCCTTCCTATCGCCATGCTGGCCGCCGGCTTCCTCGTACTGCTCATCTTCCCCGACTTCTACCGGCTCTTCGGCTAGGCGGCCGAGCCCAACCAAGAACCAAGAAGCAACCAAGAACGCAAGAACTAAGAAAGGCAGAACCGATGCCAACGGATCCAAGAGCACTCGCATTGCGTTACACGCTGATGCAGCTGCGCCGGCGTATCGCCGTCGTGAGGTCGGGCGACCTCGAACTGGGCGCGCTGAGCCTGGAGTGGGTCGCCATCGCGATTGTCCTCGTAACAGCTGCCCTTGCACTGGCAGCGTTCCTGACCGGCAAGCTCGGCACGCTCGAGAAGCTGATCCCGAACTGATCCATGAACCGGTCAAGTGCGCGGATCGAACAGCTGCGGCATGACGACGGCGGAGCGCTGACGCTGAGTTACGTCGTGGTGCTGCCAGTTGTCTTCTTGCTCATCATGGTCATGATTCAGGCGTCATTTTGGTTCCTGGCCAGGGACGCGGCTTTGGCTGCGGCACGGCAGGGCGCGGACGCCGCCCGTGCCTTACATGCCTCCCGAGCGTCCGGGCCCGCGGTTGCGGTCGCATTCGCGAGGCAGGCCGGCCGCGGCTACCTGGAGGACCCCGTTGCAACGACCGCAGGCAGCACTTCCACGACCGTCTCGATCACGGTGACCGGCCGGGTGCCAAGCTTCGTTCCCGGATTAGTAGTCCGAGTCTCCGAAACGGTGCAGGCGCCCGCCGAGGTATTTCAGCCATGACCAGGTTGGGTCGCGCCGGGCAGACCGACGACGGGAACGCGGCGTTGGAACTGGTTGTGCTAGCGCCAGTGCTTCTCGCGCTACTCGCCCTGGTCATCGCGGCCGGGCGTACGTCTGTGGCGCAGGGATCGGTCGACGCTGCGGCGCGCGACGCGGCCAGGCAGGCCTCGATCGCCCTGACTCCGACCGCGGCGCAAGGAGCAGGCCTGTCCAGTGCACGGGTGGCGCTGCACGCAGACGGCCTGGACTGTAATCCGGTCGTCGTCATCGACACGAGCCAGTTCGTAACCGTCCCGGCGGGCAGGCCCGCGTCGGTGTCGGCAACAGTCAGCTGCACTGTTCCACTGTCGGACCTGGCGCTGCCCGGTCTGCCCGGGAGCAAGACGCTGACAGCCAGATTCGTCAGCCCACTCGACATTTACCGGTCGAGATGAGGCCGTATGCCATTGTCACTGCGCGGTCACACGACTGTCACACCTCATAGGGCAGTCTCTGTCCGAGGCGACAACCGCCTGCGGCGAGACCGGAGAAGAGCCAGATGAAAATACAGCTCACCTCTATCAGGAGGTCGGTCCTGCCTCGCTGCATCGTGAGGTCTGTGCTGCCGGTCGGCCCGGATGCTGAGCGCGGTGCGCTGTCGCTGATGATTGTCGTCTTATTCGTGGCGGTTGCCGCACTGGCCGGGATCGTCGTCGATGGCGGCGCAAAGCTCAACGCCGATGAGAACGCACTTGCACTAGCCGAGGAGGCGGCGCGGGCCGGCGCCACCACGGTGGACGTCTCAAGCGCGTACGCGTCGGGCACCTTTGTCGTCGATCAACAGCGCGCGCTTGCAGCAGCCCGGGCTTACCTCGCCGGGGCCGGATATGACGACTATTCCGTCACAGCCGATGGCCCGCGCGCTATCCGCGTTCGCGTGACGCTCATCGAGCCGACGAGGTTCCTGTCGCTGATCGGCCTCCGCTCGTTCGCAAGCACGGGTACCGCGACGGCATCCCTGGTCACCGGCGTGACAGGAGGGACATGAGTACTCGTGCTCGGGCACCGGGTTATCGCGCTCGGGTCCTGCTCGCCGGGCTCAGCGCGACCGCCACGCTGATCGCAATCGTGGCCGGTCTTCCTGCTGTCCTGTACCGGTATGGCGGCTCGCCGCTACCGCGGCACTTCGCCAGCTGGCATCACCTGATAGCGGTCCTGACCAGCCCCGACAATGGCAGGCTGTTGCTCGCCATCATCCGGGACTTCTCCTGGCTCGCGTGGCTGCTATTCACTGCGTGCGTCCTGGCCGAACTCCTTGCTGCAGCCCGCGGCCGGCGCGCCCCCTACTTACGCCTGGGTGGCATGCAGAGCGCCGCGGCCCGGTTAGTTGCGCTGGCAGCTCTTACCTTCAGCACTCCCGGGGCCGTAACTCTGTCCGCTTCGATGACCGCCTTGAGCGTGCACAGCCAAGACATGTCACCGGAGGTCCTGACCACTGCAGCGGCTCAGCCCGTAATCTCGCAGAGCAGTCAGGCCGGAACGCTTGACGCCATCGCAGCGACCAGGCTCATCACCGTGCGGAGCGGCGAATGCCTATGGTCCATTGCGCAGCGCTACCTGGGCGCAGGCGATCAGTATCCGGAGATCGTCAGCCTTAACTTCGGTCGCGAGATGGGTGGCGGCCAGGTCTTCACGAACCCGGCCTTGATAGAGCCCGGCTGGCAGCTCATCCTGCCGGCGAACAGCACGGACGGCCAGGCTCAGCTCGGCAGCGGCGGCAGCCAGCATCTGGGGCACCGCACCAGGGATCCGCATTACCGTCGTCGCCATCCTGCCGCTCAGCACGGTGCGGCCGATGAATCCGGAATTCCATATGGAGGGAACGGGGCCAGCCATGCAGCAGCCGGCCCGTCAGCTCGAGCCAGCAGTGGCCAAGACCAGTTCAGCGGTCAGGCTTCGCGCGTCGGCTCGGGTGTCAGTGACCAGTCCGACGATTCGGCTAGCTACTTAGCGTCCGGCAGCATAGGCCCGGCGGTGGGCGATCAGCTGCAACAGGCCGTAGTTTTTGCCGCTGGCGCACTGGCCGGCTCTGTGCTGACCTGCCTGACCAGGTTGCGTCGCCGTCAACGGCTGGAACGGCGGCGCGGACGCAGAATCGCGCTGCCCACGGACCGCGGCGTGCTCACTTCCGAGCAGCGGCTGCGTGCCGCGGCAACTGGAGCACCAAGCCGCCAGGAGATGGCTGGCGACGCTGAGGCCC
>Ga0187819_10001357_pt1 | contig 12632 bp, 10 predicted proteins | sample NC_wetland_sal_i_15_FD_132411 | JGI IMG/M metagenome (GOLD analysis project Ga0187819, IMG submission 132411) | Wetland sediment microbial communities from Neuse River Estuary, North Carolina, USA - SO4_4 | ecosystem: Environmental > Aquatic > Freshwater > Wetlands > Sediment | place: USA... | reverse complement strand
GATTCTGGTGGATTCGCCGGGCACGCACTTGGGCGTGGCGCGACGACTAAAACGCGCCGGAATTCCCGTGGCCTACTTCATCGGCCCGCAGATTTGGGCCTGGCGCCCCGGACGCGTGCGCACAGTCAAACGCCTGGTGCAGCGCATGGTGGTCATCTTCCCGTTCGAGGAGAACTTCTATCGCGAGGCCGGCGTGCCTGTGAACTTTGTCGGACATCCTCTCGTCGATGTGGTTCGGCCAACGCAGAGCCGCGCACAATTTGCGGCGCAAAATGGACTCGATCTCGCGCGGCCGATCGTGGCTTTGCTGCCCGGCAGCCGGCGAAGCGAAGTCGCGCGGAACTTTCCCACTATGCTTGACGCTTGCGCGAGGCTCGCGCAAAAGAACCAGGCCGGCCGGGAAATTCAGTTCGTACACGCGGCAGCGCCGAATCTCAGCGCCGATTTTTGGTCTGTGTATGTGCGGCCTGGGCTGAACGTCAAACGAATCGAAGGGGCGACCTACGACGTGCTGCACGCGGCAGACTGCGCAATCGTGGCCAGCGGCACCGCAACGGTCGAGGCCGCGTTGCTGGGCACGCCGATGGTGATCGTGTATCGGGTAGCGCGTATAACAGCGGCAGTTCTGCGTTGGATGCTGCACACACCTGTGATCGGCATGGTGAATCTGATCGCGGGCACCCGCGTCGCGCCCGAACTCGTTCAGGACGCCTTCACGCCAGAGGCTGTCGAACGCGAAGTCGCGCGGCTGCTGGAATCGCCCGCAGCTCGCGAGGCCATGAAAGCCGATTTGGCGAACGTGCGCGCGAAACTGGGTCCTGGGGGGGCCATCGAACGCGCTGCGGACATTTTCGCCGCCATGCTGTAGTCTGTTTTAGGCAACTGCGGGGGCCACATTCGGTATCATACACTTGAGGAGAACAGCCTCCCCAATTGAGAGGTTTCCCTTGCAGCAAAGCCATCGAATTTTTGGCGCCATAGCGGTGTTGTTTCTGGCTGCCGCGTCGGCGCGCGCCCAAGCCCCGCGCTCGTTCCCATTTCGCGCGACGAATTACGACGTTCAAGTGCAGCTTCAGCCCGAGAGCCAGACCATTGCGGGCATCGCGAAGGTTGATTTCGTAGCCAACGAGGTCGGCAGGACCGTGCTGGTCGAACTCCATCCCGACCTGCACATCAATTCCGTGAAAACTTCTGCGGGTCAGGCGCTCAGCTTTCAGCGCGATAATAACGCCCCGCTTTACCTCAGCGTCGGGCTGCCCGATACCGCTACGCCCGGCAAGCAGGTTTCGCTGACGTTCGATTACGCCGGCCCCATTTCGAACGAGGACGACAGCCCTACGAAGGGCGTGCGCTTTGCCTCCGTCGACAAAACTTCTGCGTACTTGCTGCTCCCGGCTCGCTGGTTCCCGTTGACGGATTATCCGTCGAACCGTTACACCGGCACATTCAGGATCATCGTTCCTGACTCGTTCGTGGTGGTGGGCACAGGCACTTCGGGGCCTCCCTCAACGATGCCCGGCATCGGCAAAGGGCCGGGCCAGGCTGAATACACCTTCAAGTGTGACCGGCCCGCTCCGGTGGGAACTTTTGTGGCCAGCGGCTTGCAGCTTTCGCCGGTCGAGACTGAAGGCTACAAGTTCTCGCTCTTCACTCCGCCAGCGGAAGCTCGCACGACCACCGCTTACGCGGATTCCCTGGCGCATATTCTGAGTTATTACACGGATACATTTGGCCCACTCGAAACGCAGCCAAATCTAACGGTCGCACAGATGCCTGATGGCTCAGTTGACGGCTTTTCCGCCCCGGGCTTGCTTCTGATCAGCGCGCATATGTGGTCGCCGAAACCGAATGACGAATTGCTCGCGCAACTCGCTGCCGGGCAGTGGTGGGGCGACCGCGTCTTGCCCGCCACTCCCGCGGATGTTTGGCTAACCGATGGTCTATCGCACTATGCCTCCGCGATGTACCTCGAACAGTCGGACGGCGTGGCCGGATTGCACAAGGCGCTCGAAGATTTCGCGGTTGGCGCGCTCATGTACGAAAACGAGACGCCTATCGCTCAGGCGCAGCGCATCCCAGCCTACTCGGAGCCATACCAGTCCGTCGTCGATGACAAGGGCGCGATGGTTTTTCACATGCTGCGCACAGAAATTACAGATGAGAACTTCGCGGCCTTGCTGAAGGAGTTCTACAAAGCTACTGCCGGAAAAACCGCAAACATCGAAAGTTTCGAAAAACTCGCCGCGACCAAGGTGCCCGCGACGAAGCCCGGCGATCCTCCGCTGAATCTTGTGGCCTTCTTCTCGCAGTGGCTGAATTCGACGGGCGTGCCAGAATTCAAGATGGACTATATCGTCTACCGCACGACGCGCGGATTCAAAATCGTGGGCAAAGTTCATCAGGATTTGGACACGTTTCGCATGCCGGTGGAAGTAAGAGTGGATACGGAAGGCAACCCAGAGACGAAGAAGATCCTCGTCGACGGCACGACGTCGTCGTTCGAAATCGACACCTTCGGCCGTCCCAAGCCGGGCGGCATCATCATCGATCCCAACAACAATTTGCTGAAGTCGAGCCCGAAGCTGCGCGTGCGCGCGGCAGTAGCGCGAGGCGAGGGGCTGGCTGCGCAAGGCAAGTTCTACGAAGCGATCCAGGAATACCAGCGCGCGCTCGATCTCGCGCCCAACAATTCGCTCGCGGATTTCCGCATGGGCGAGGCCATGTTCTACCAGAAGAATTATCAAGCCGCCGCGAACTCGTTCCGCGCGGCTCTGGGCGGCGACCTCGATCCGAAGTGGATCGGAGTCTGGAGTCACATCTACATCGGCAAGATCTACGATCTGCTGGGCCAGCGCGAACGCGCGGTCAACGAATACAGCCTCGCGCAGCACACGAACGACGACACCGCCGGAGCGCAAGCCGAAGTGGCGCAGTGGCTTAAGACGCCTTATACCGAAGGCACCCTCGCCTCTAACGCGGCTGCCTCTCCCACGCAAAACGGCGGAGCGCAGACGAAACCAACGCAGCCGCAGCAGCCGGCCAATGTTCCGTCGGATCGCCCGGTCCTCAAGAAGCGAACTCCCGATCAGTAACTTCTCGCGCGCGAATCGGGCGTGAACTAGAGCGGTTGCAGTCCGCTAAGGCGCGGCGATGCGATTCCTTTGTGCTGCACCAACGCCTGGAACGTTTCGCCCATCCCTTCCGGGTTAATCAAAGTCTTGAAGAGGAGGCGTGCGCGACCCTTGTCTTTCTCCGCCGCACCGGGCGTGTCGACATCCGCTAAATTCGACGCTCGCGCAAGAGCCAAAAGAAAATTGGTCTGCGTGGTGAGACCGGTGCGAACCAAGCCGCCGCGTCCGCCCCACAAATCGAGGGCCGTGAAATTCGCGTGCGCGGTCAAGTCCTGATCGCCGGGCGCGCGGTAAAATTCCTCGCTAGCGCGGTGGCGTTCGTATGCCAGCAACGTTCCACGCATGTGTCGCTCGTCATACAACTCGCGCGCTTCGCGGCCGTAATCAATGGTCACGACGAAGCCCCGGTGCAACCGCTTCCCCGCGCTCTCGATCCAATCACACGCTGCAAGCCCAGCTTCAGCTTGCTGGCCGTCGCACAACGCGATTCCTTGCTCCGCAAAATATTCGCCAATTCGCGGCGTTGACACCGGATCCAGTATTTCACGCAGTTGATTTCCCTCGGCGGCGACATAAATCTCGCGCAGTTCTAAGCCCTGCTGAATCGCGCGGTGCACTGGCATAGCGTTAAGCAACTCGTTCGAAAAAATACAGCCGCAAGGGATCTTCTCGGGCATTTCTGCAGAAGAGGCGCACCCTTCGCGCGAGATATGGGACTCCAACGTTTTGTCCAGCGCACGCCGCCGCGCTTCAGAGCGTTCAACTGCAACGCAGCGAATAGCGGAATAAAATTCGGGAGACGATTGAGCGAGGAAATCCAGAATGTCTTTCGCCAATACGCCATTCCCCGCGCCGGCCTCGACCAGCAAAAAGGTATTGGGCCGATCGAGCTCAGCCCACATCTCTTCGAATTGTCGCGCGAGAAGACGCCCAAAAAGCGGGCTCACGTCCACGCTCGTGAAATAATCGCGGCGCGGCTCCTGATCATGTTTCGAGTAGTAGCCGTACTGCGGATGATAGAGGCACGCCTCCATGTAATCCGCGAACGTGATAGGTCCATGCTGTCGAATCCGCTCGGTAAGAAGTACTGCCAGCGGAGTCGCGCGGGCTGGCATCGGCATCAATCGCGCCGCTGGGGATTGGACGTGAACATCTCGATGACGTAGTCGTGCAGGCAGTCGTAAAGCTGCCTTTGGAATGACCACGCGAACTGCGCATGTTCGACCTCGCGCGGTCGAAGCTGAAAGGTATACGCGTGCAGTTCGGGATCGCGCGGCTTGAACCGGATCTGAACCTCAACTCCTAGTTCGCACGGCCGGGCCGCAAAATCGAAAAGCGGATGCTCGTACCGCGCCAATTCGCGGCGGACTTTGTCAACGAGCGCGGTCGAATTGTCGGTCGCTTCCATCGAATCGCGTGTTTACTCGACTGTGTTGCTTACGCCCCGCCTGCATTTGCTTCCACACCTTCTCGAAAGTTTTCAGCGCGCTTGCGTCAAACAGCACGAAATAGATTTTCTCCAGCGAGCTGCCCCGCTTCAAATGCTCGGCCACTTCGCGCAACATGATCTCCGCGCATTCCTTTAGCGGAAATCCGGCAATGCCCGTGCCCACGGCGGGAAAAGCGATGGTCTTGAGTTCCTTTTCTGACGCGATGCGCAGCGAGTGCGCTGTCGAACTTCGCAGCGCGGAAGCTGTCGTGAGCCCGCCTAGTTGCATGCTTGCGGCGTGGATGACGTGCCGCGCTTTCAGCTTGCCGCCCGACGTGATGGCCGCGCCGCCCACAGGGATGCTGCCAATCTCATTGCTTTCCCTTTGGATGATGTCGCCGCCCTTCCTGCGAATCGCGCCGGCCACGCCGCCACCATGCTGAAGGTCGTTGTTTGCCGCGTTGACGATCGCGTCCGTATCCATTTCCGTCAGATCGCCTTGCATCAAAATCACTTTCGACGCGATTTCAGGACTGACCTTGGGCGTCTCCCTCCAGTCACTCTTCTTTTTTGCCACCGCGTTTTTTTCCTCAGCCATCGCGCTTCTCTTTCTCGTTCGAGTTGTAATCGTACACACCGCGGCCCGATTTGCGCCCAAGCCGGCCCGCCTTCACATATTGCGCGAGCAATGGGCACGGACGATATTTTTCACCCAGCGTTTTGTGCAGGTACTCGAGAATATTCAGCCGCACATCGAGGCCCACGAGATCAACCAGTTCGAATGGTCCCATGGGATGATTCAGCCCAAGCTTCAGGGCTTTGTCGATGTCCGCCGCGCTCGCGATTCCTTCTTGCAGCATGTAAAACGCTTCGTTACCTATCATCGCGTTGATGCGGCTCGCCACGAATCCGGGCGATTCGCGCACCACCACAACTTCTTTTCCCATTCGCCGGCCGACTTCCGCGCAAGCCGCGATCGTCGCTTCCGACGTTTCCAGTGCGCGGATGATTTCGAGAAGCTTCATTTTCGGCACAGGGTTGAAGAAGTGCATGCCCACGCAATTTTCCGCGCGAAACGTGATTGCCGCCATCTCCGTGATCGATAGCGAAGACGTGTTGCTCGCCAGGATGGCATCGGGCCTGGCGAACTTGTCGAAGATGGTGAACATTTCGAGTTTCAGTTCCATTTCTTCCGGGACAGCCTCGATCAGAAGGTCGGCCTCGCGACACAGGTTCTCGACCGATCGCGTGGTCGACAATCCGGCGAACGCCGCATCACGCTGCTGTTCCGTGACTTTGCCGCGCGATACGCCTTCCTCCAGCATCTGCTTGATGTACGCAACGCCCTGCTCGAGCATTTGCGGCGAAACATCTTCGAGAACCGTTCGGTATCCGCCCAGCGCCGCCGCGTACGCGATTCCCCGCCCCATCGTTCCGGCTCCCACGACGCCGATTGTTTTCACTTCCATCGATTGACCTCAACCGTCACGTACCCACACTGAGCGGGCGCAACTTCATGCAGGAAAAAGCCGCGCCGCATTATCGTACAAAATCTTCTGCTGCGCCGCCGGCGAGATCGGCAGCGCGCGAAACTTCTCGATATTCCCCCGCACGCCCGGAACGCCCGGCCCGGGCCAGTCGGTCCCGAACAAAACTTTGTCCGCCATCTCTTCCAGGCGCGGGAAATATTCCATTAATTTTTCTGGCGGGATGCCGGAAATATCCATGTACATTTTTTGGTGGCGGCGAACCAGGAAAAAAGCCTCCTCCATCCACAGCGGGCGCCCGCCGTGCGCGAGAATCACGACAAGTTCCGGAAAATCGATTCCGACATCATCGGCGAGGATCGGCTGCGCGTACACGTTGCGCGCTCCTGGAAAAATCGAAGTGCCCGTGTGAATCATCACCGGCAGGCCAACCGCCTCCGCTCGCTCGTACATAGCGCGCAGCGGACCAAAGCCGTTTCGATATTCATTAGGCGCGAAAAGTTGGTGCGACGGGTGCACCTTGAGCCCGCGAATTCCGATTTTCTTCAGGCGTTCAACTTCGGCTCCTGCATCGCGCACATACTTGGGATGGACTGAGCCGAAGGCGAGTAGCCGTTTCGGATCGGCAGCACAATATCGCGCGATCCAGTCGTTCACTTCAGGAGTGAAGCCGATCACCTCCGGACTGACGTAGTTGATCAGGCCCGCGCGCTCGATTTCCGCTGCATCAAGGAATTTCAGGAATTCACCCGGGTTCGCAGTGTACTTGATGACCTCGTCGTAATCGCGGCGGTTCTGCATCAGCTTCTGCGCTGAAGGCTGAAACATCTCGAGAGGCTGGATGTGAATATGAATGTCGATGACCGGCATCAGCTCACAAGCTCCGCTCGATTACTCTGATTGTGCAGAATTTCAGGGGCATTGGCGCGCCGAGTCCTTCGGCTATCTCACTATGCGCCGTTGTGCGCCGCCCACGTTTCCTCGAGCGCGCGCCGCGTGAACAGTTTCACCATTTCCCTGCGGTAGACCGGCGTCGACGCCGACGTAGTGAGCGGTTTGCCGGTTTGAATCGCCGCGTGCGCTACGCGTTCGACAGCTTCCTCACTCCACCGCTTGCCCGTCAGCCACTCGTCCGCTTGACGCACCAGCACAGGCGCTGGATTTACTGCCGTCAACGCCACACGCGCATCGCGGCAGATTCCGCTCGCGTCCATTTCCATCGCCACTGCCACGCCGGCAAGCGGGTAGTCGATAGAATCGCGCACGCGCAATTTATGATACGCGCCGCGCCGCCCAGCCATGCGCGCCGGAACGTGCACAGCCGTCAGAATCTCGCCCGGCCCAAGCGCGATGCGGTCCATTCCATCATTCCTGTAGAACTCCCGCAGCGGCAAGCGGTGCCTGCCGGCCAGGCCCGCGATTTCCACTTCTGCATCAAGCGTCAGCAGCGCCGGAGCAGAATCGCCCGACCACGCCGCCCAGCAGAATTTTCCGCCGGGCGCGACGTGGCAAACATCACCGTCCTTTTTCAGGCATCCGCCCAACGCCTGCCGCCAGAAATGTGACTGGTTGTACCAGCGGCAGCGCGTCTCCAGGCACAAATTGCCGCCTAGCGTCCCCATATTTCGCTGCAGCGGACCTGCAATCGTGGCGACCGCTTTCGCCAGCACAGGAAATTTCTCGTGCACCACCGGCGCGGCGAGCAGATTCGTCAGCGTCGCCAGCGCGCCAATGCGCAAGCCTTCGCGTTCCGAAAACTCGACTCCCGAAAGCATGTGCAATGGCTTTAGATCAACGAGAACCCTCGGCGCGAACAGCCGCATTTGCAGATTCGGGATGACGTCCGTCCCGCCGGCGATGACCATCGCTTGCGGGCCCTCCTGCGCAAGGATGCGCAGCGCCTCTTCCACCGTGCGCGGCCGCACGACTCGAAACGCTTCCGCGATCATCGCATGCCTTCCATCGAAGCTTGACGATCGCCCGCGCTCGCAGCCGCGCCGTTGCCGCGAGCAGACGCGTTCTTCTTCGCGCGCTGCTTCCGAATCGCTTCGAGAAGTGCCTCACGCGAAAACGGAACCGTGATCATTCGCACGCCCACAGCATCGTAAATCGCATTCGCAATCGCGGGAATCGTTGCGGCGAGCGAGCCCTCGCCCGCCTCCTTCGCGCCGAATGGTCCCTCGGGGTCTTCGCTCTCGACGATGATGCATTCGATTTCAGGATTTTCGAGCGCGGTAGGAATGCGATATTCGAGCAGCGAAGGATTCATCAGCCGCGAGCCGTTCCAGATCATTTCTTCCTGCATGGCTTGGCCGAATCCCATGTAAACCGAGCCGATCACTTGCCCTTCGACCGCCATCGGATTCAGCGCTTTGCCGCAATCGTGCGCCGCCACAATTTTGTCGACGCGCACGTGCCCCGTCTCCGTGTCGACGGTAACTTCCGCCACTTGCGCGCTGTAGCTGTACGAAGGCGACGGCCCCACGCCTGCGCCCTTGAATTTCCCGCCGCGCGCCTCTTCCGGCGGCGCATACGAACCCTGCGCCACGAGCGCGCCGTGAAAATCAATAGCCATCCCCACCGCGTCGTCGAAACTGACGCGCATTGGCGAGTCGTCGGTTTTACGAATTATTTCGTCGACGCACTCGAGTTCGTGCGGCCGGCATCCGAAATTTTCCGCCACCGCGGCGACAATTTGCTCGCGCACATTTTTCGCTGCCTCGATGCACGCATTGCCCGCCATGAACGTCACACGACTCGAATAACTTCCCAGATCGACTGGCGTCAATTCCGTATCCGCCGAGACCAGCTTTACGCGCCCCGGGCGCACGCCAAGCACTTCGGAGACGACCTGCACTTGCATCGTGTCGGAACCTTGGCCGATGTCCGCCGCGCCGGAATAGACCGTGACCGCGGCATCGCGATCGATTTTGATGTTCACGGTCGTGTGCGGCATGCTCGATCGAATGATGGGGTTCGCCGCGCCGCTCACGTAATGGCTACACGCTATGCCCATTCCCTTCCCGTAAGGCAGCTTCCCTCGCTTTTCCCGCCACCCGGATCTTTCGACAACTTTCTCGACGCATTCGGGCAAGCCGTAGCTCGTCACGCGCAGCCCGTTCACGGTGACGCAAGGTGCGTGGAGGAGATTCGCGCGCCGCACATCGGCAGGATCGAGGCTCGCCTGATGCGCGAGTGTGTCGAGCATCGATTCGAATGCGAATCGCACATTGACGGTGCCGTGTCCGCGCATAGCGCCGCAGGCCGGCTTGTTCGTCAACACGCGATAACCGTCGTAGCGCACGGCGGGAACATCGTAAATCGCGCCGAGCAGCGCGCCCGAATACAGCACCGTGACCGGCCCGAACCCGCAATACGCGCCGCCATCCTGCACCACTCGTGCCTGCACCGCCTTGATCTTCCCGTCGCGTGTGATTCCCATTTTCAGGTCGACAATCGTGCGCGGCCGCCCTCGGTGTGCGTAAAATACTTCCTCGCGCGTGTACGTAATTTTCACGGGCTTTTTTGTCTTCTTCGCCAGCACCGCGGCCGCAACTTCGATGGGAATCACTTCGCTCTTGCCGCCAAATCCACTGCCGATAAGCGGCTTGATCACGCGAATCTGGTTCATCGGCATTTCGCAAACTTCGGAAATCGTGCGATGCAGGTAATAGGGAACTTGCGTCGACGAATACACTGTCATGCGGTCATTGGCTTCCCAAATCGCCAGCGTGGCATGCGGCTCCATCGCCGCGTGATTCACTTCACCAGCGACGTAGCGCTGCTCCGCAGCGAAATCCGACTCGCGAAATCCCGTGTCCGGATCGCCAAAGACGTGGTGGTACTCTTTCTCGATATTGTTGGCGCGCGATTCGTGAATCCAGTCGGACTCCGCGTTCATGGATTCTTCGGGATCGGACCACGCGCGGAGCGGCTCATATTCGACGCGAAGCAAATCCACCGCCTGCTCCGCAATTTCCGCCGAAGTTGCGGCAACCGCAGCCACGTTGTCGCCGATATAGCGCACCTTATCGACCGCAAACACGCATTCGTCATGCCCAATCGGCAAAATCCCGTACGGGGTCGGCGCATCTTTCCCGGTAACGACACCGCGCACGCCCGGCAGCGCTTCGGCGCGCGACGTATCGATCGAAACGATCCGCGCGTGCGGATGCGGCGAGTGCAGAATTCGGCCGATCAGCATTCCCGGCACGCTTAGGTCATCGGCATACTTCCCGAGTCCTACGATTTTCATGCGCGCGTCGGTCATCGCCATGGGCTTGCCGACCGTACTCAATTTGGGATTTGCCATGCTCATCTTCCGAGGTTCCGGTTTGCCGTGGCCGCCATTCAGCGCGCCACCGCGGGTGCGACCGGTGTGCGCTCAGTTTCCTTCCGATGTTTCTCGATCGCGTATTTCACGGATTCGTAGATCTGCATGTAGCCGGTGCAGCGGCACAGGTTGCTCGAAAGTGCCTCCCGAATCTCGTCGAGCGACGGGTTCGGATTGCGCTTGAGCAGCGCGACTGTGCTGATCATGAAACCCGGCGTGCAGAATCCGCACTGCGCGCCCGCGCATTCGACGAATCCTTCTTGCACCGGGTCGAGCGATCCGATCGCCCCCAGCCCTTCGACGGTAGTGATCTCGCAGCCTTCGTAGCTCGCAGCTAGCGCCACGCACGAAAGCATCGGCACGCCGTCGACCAGCACCGCGCAGCAGCCGCAGCTCGAATCGTCGCAACCGCGCTTGGTTCCGGTGAGGCCAAGTTCCTCGCGCAGAACGTCGAGCAAGAGCCGGTTGGGCGCGGCCGCGAACTCCCGGTCTTCTCCGTTTACGCGAAGATGAATTAGTTCCTTTTTCACTGTGTTTAGCCCAGCGCTTTCAATCTTTCTTCGTCATACCCGAGGACAATCTGCTTTCCTGCGATCACCACCGGCCGGCGAATCAGGTTCGGTTCAGCCGCCATCAGCTTCAGCGCTTACGCGCGCGACGGGGGATGCTCTTTCATGTTTCGCTCGCGATATAGTTCGTTGCGCGGGTTCAGGAACTCGCGATAGTCGCGCTCGCCAATAAGCTGATCGAGTTCTGCCACAGTCAGCCGCTCTTTATTCAAATCGCGCAACTCCAGTTCGATTCCTTTGTCTTGCAAGAGACCTCTTGCTTTGCGGCAGGACGTTCAAGTCGGCTTGTGCAAGAAACGAATTTTATTTTTCGCCATTTGTGTTTGAGTCTAACTTCGAACTGGCTTCGGATTTGCCTTGAAACGCCGTGCTCGAATATCTGCGGAAAGCCTCCCGATCAATAGCCAAAGTCCGCGACTGCGGAATAGGCGTGCTCCTTTACTCCCAACCCCTGCGAACGCTTCTCCCCAAGCTGCGCCATATACTCCTGCCGGTTTGCCGGCCGCACGACCCATTGCGTCAGCCACGCGTCGAAATCTTCAAGCGAACGCGTCTGTTCGTGATATTCGGCGAAAAATCCGTGATCGCGCCCGTAATACCCCTGTACCGGAGACGGATGCGCGCCCCACGGCTCGTTCACGACCGCCGCAACGAGAAATCCCGAGATGAGCGTGCGATTCGGGTCCGAGGCAATCACTTCCGGCGCGACGATTTCCTCGGCAACCACAATCACCTTTCGCGAAGCGCGCGCACCATCGACAGCCACTCCAAGGCTGCCCCAGATGTGCGCATTCCCCTGCGCGTCCGCGCGTTGCACATGAATGATCGCCACATCGGGCCGCAGCGCGCGCACCGCAACCAGCTTCTCCTCGTTCACTGGCGACGAAAACTCGTGCAGGTTGCCGTTCTTCTTCAGCAGGTCGCTTCCCAGCGTCGAATACGTGGGCATGAACGGCACGCCCATGGCGCCCGCGTGCAAAGCGAGCGCCAGGGTAAAATTCGAGTAATCCACCACCTCGATTCGCTGCGGAATATTTCGTTCGACCGCGCGCCGGAAGCAATAGCCAACTCCCGCCGAAACATTTCCTACCCAGGTCGCCATCACGCGCGACACGCACCCTGCCCCGATCATTTGGTCGAATAAAATATCGGAAATAGGGCCGACAAGCGTCAGATCACGGCGTCCCTGTCGAATGATTTCGTGTCCAGCCGCGAACGGGATCATGGGCTCGAGCTGCGCGCCCATCAACAGCATCGCGCCCGTCGGAACATGCCGCGCGATCGCCTCGCGCATGCTCATCAACTTGGATTCAGCGCTCATTTCATCGCGTCCAGAAATTGGTCGGATCAAGTTCCCGCATTACCGCGAGTTCCTGATCGCTTGGTGCTAATGTTTCGACGAGTTCATCGGCAACACGCAGCGTCCACCCGGTATTCGCCAGCACTTCTTCGACGCTTACGCCCGGATGCACGGACGCGAGATACGCCTCGCCATCAGAGCCGAAGCGCAGCACGCCCATGGTCGTGATGATCGCCGATGGGCCTGAATCCGACGGCAAGCCCTGGTGCCTGCGCCAGCTATTGCCCGAGCCGTAGCCCGGCGACGTGATATGGCCGACGCGCTCACAGAAGCGGTCGCGCTCGTGCGCGAGCAAGACCACGGTCCGTCCCGCGAGGCACGCG
>Ga0187819_10001356_pt1 | contig 12635 bp, 9 predicted proteins | sample NC_wetland_sal_i_15_FD_132411 | JGI IMG/M metagenome (GOLD analysis project Ga0187819, IMG submission 132411) | Wetland sediment microbial communities from Neuse River Estuary, North Carolina, USA - SO4_4 | ecosystem: Environmental > Aquatic > Freshwater > Wetlands > Sediment | place: USA: North... | reverse complement strand
TGATTCCGACGCCGTCATGCGGGCGGCTCACAGTCTTAAGGGCGAATCCAGCTATCTTGGCGCAGGCGCAACCTCACAAGTTGCCCGGCAACTCGAAGAGATGGGACGCAGCCAAAACCTTTCACGCGCCAAAGATACGTTTGCGGCGCTGGAGCGGGAACTGGAGAGTCTCCATCGCGAGCTGAAAGAGTTGACGGCGGTGCACTATGAATAACATTGGGACACAACTGGACGCACAGCTCGCGGGTCCAAATTCAAGTCTCGACAGCGAGGCTAGTCCGCTTAACACGGTGTTGATCGCGGAAGATGATCCGATTTTTCGTCGTGTTCTGCAGAGCTGGTTCAAGCGCTGGGACTACACTGTCACGGCCGTAGAGAACGGGCTGGAGGCATGGGAAGTTTTGCAAAAGGAAGATGCTCCACAGTTGGCGATCCTCGATTGGATGATGCCAGGGATGGACGGCATCGAACTCTGCCGCAGAATCCGCACTCGCGATCAGGGTCTCTATCGCTACGTCCTGCTGCTGACCGCCAAAGACGACAAACAGGATGTGATTACAGGGCTCGAAGCGGGTGCGGATGATTACTTGACCAAGCCCTTCGATGTGGACGAGCTCCGCGCCCGGGTGCGGGCAGGCAAGCGGATTCTCGATCTACAGGCCGCCTTGATGCGCGCCCAAAGCGCTTTGCGGTTCGAGGCCGCGCATGATCGACTCACCACAGTTTGGAATCGTTGGGCCATCCTCGATTTGCTTAAGGGCGAAATTGAACGTAGCAAACGAACCAATGATTCTTTGGGCGTGATCATGGCAGATATCGATTTCTTCAAGAAGGTCAATGACACTCACGGTCACTTGGTGGGAGACGACGTATTGCAAGAGGTGGGCCACCGTTTGGCTTCTGCACTTCGAAGCTACGACTCGGTAGGCCGATATGGAGGCGAAGAGTTTCTGGTTGTGGTTCCTGGATGTGATGCATTGAACCTGGCGGTGGCCGCCGAGCGGCTGCGGCGCAGGATCGCGGATCAACCCATAGACACAAGTGCGGGGCCGGTTCCAGTCACGATCAGCCTTGGGCTGGCAACGGCGCAGGCGAACGAATTAGGGACCATCGACCGCGAGGCCCTCATACGCGACGCCGACGAGGCTCTTTACGCCGCCAAGGCTCGAGGCCGGAATCGAGTGGAGAGCGCTCCTGCTTCGCGGGTGGCCGGGCATCCAGGTGACTGATCGTGGACACAGGAGGGCGGTCTCTAAACCTTAACGGCAGTGTTAATGCCGCAATGGCACATTCGTGGGTGCGTCTGGCCCGGACGGGCCATTCACAAAGATTGGGGAAAGTTTTACTTTCCTAGTTGAGCAGTTCTGGGGGAGGGCTGCCCGGGCGTCCAATGACTCGGAAGAGTCGGACGCCCGTTTTTATTGGGGCGACGGTTTCAAAGCAGTGGATGATTCGGTGGTAGGCTAATTCCGGATGAAGGAATGGAGGCGGGCGTCTGCGCCGGCTGGACGGGCGAGACGCCCGTCCTCCAACCACAATCAGTAGGTTGAGATGGTGAAATTCACCGTGATGCGAGCCTCAGTTTCTACCGGCCGCCCGCCCTGGTAGTAAGGCTTGAAGTGCCACTGCTTCACGGCCTCCCGGGCCGCTTCCGAAAGAATTGCTGGTCCACTGAGTACTTGTATGTCTTGAATGCTTCCGGTCCTGCTGATTAGCGCCTCCAAAATGACCGCGCCCTGTACCTTCATCTGTTTCGCGAGCAGTGGATAACTGGGGTCCACCCGAGAAACCAGTTGCGAATTCGCAGGCGAGAGTTGGACATGCGCTGCAGCATGCGATTCGGCAGGAACGCTGGCTCGGTTCTGGGCTGGAGTTGAGGCTTGCTCCGAAGCCTCCGGCGCGCTCGATTCCATGTCGAGTTTGACTGAACTGTCGCCGGGGTTGACGGCGCGGTGCTGGTTGCCGGCTACGACCTCGACCTCGAGGGGCGGAAGTACGGCGCGGTTCGTCGCCACGATGACCGGCGACATCGTACCTTGCGTTCCAGTCGAAGACGCAGTTGCGGGCGGCTTTGATTTCGGCCGCGTCTGTGCCGGCGACGTTGCAGGCTTGAGCGGGGCCGCCGGTGTTACGGTCTTCGCTGGCGTAGACGGGGGCCTACTCTGGGGTACGCTCTGCTCTGGAGCTTCGGATTCAGCGCTCGGGCTGGGCGGAAACCAAAACTGGCGATCCTTGATAAGAACCGAGATCAGCGCTAACAACAGGACACCAAGGGCGATGAGCATTCGGCGGCGTTGTTGGTGTTCTGAGGCCGCGTGTGGCAGGGGGCTGCCAACCTCCGCGTCACTATTGCGTTCCAGCATAGGCGTAATGCGACTTCCCCGCCCGTCGGGGACCGGCACTTGCTGCCTAGTATGCCTCGAAATTGCTAGTAATGCCAGCGGTAGGCGTGAATCGCACGATTTGCTCAGATACTGCGAGTCAGGAACGTCTCAGCAGGCCAGTTGTTCGCGGCTTAGCTTCAGGCCATTCAGGTTGCCGAGAACCGTGACCGCGATTGATTCGCTGAGGAAGAACTCATTGGCCAGTTCCTTCACTTCTTCCGCGGTGACGCTCTCGATTTTTTCGATCAGTTCATCCATGCTGTAGAAGCGATCGAAGTACATCTCCTGCCGGGCCAGGCTGGACATGCGGGCGGTCGAGGACTCCAGCGACAACATCAAGCTTCCTTTCAGTTGATCTTTGGAGCGTCGGAGTTCTTCCTCGGGAACATTCTCCAACTTGAGTTTGCGAAACTCGGAAACAATACTCTGCACCACCTTACCTGCCGATTCGCGTGACGTGCCGGCATAAACCGAAAGGCAGCCGGTATCGCGGTAAGGATTCAAGTCGCTGTAAATGGCGTAGGCAAGACCCTGGCGTTCGCGGATGTTCTGAAACAGGCGCGAACTCATCCCGCCGCCCAGCAGAGTATTCAGAATGTAGGAGGCATGCCGTTTCTCGTGCGCGATCGGATGGGAGGGCACGCCCACGCAAATCTGCACCTGCTCGAGCGCCTTCTTGTTGCGCATGATGATGCGCGGAACGATCTTGGGTTGGGGACTATGAAATCCGTTCTTAATCGGTTTCATGTGCTGAAAATGTTTGGCCACCAACTCCACGAACTGTTGGTGATTCAGGTTGCCGGCAGCACAAATAATGAGATTGGCGGGAGTAAACCGCTGATCGTAGAACTTCAACACCGGATCCCGCTCGAATGTTTTGACACTGTCTTTGGTGCCAAGGATGGGTTTGCCCAGCGCATGATCTTTCCAGAAGTTCTGAGTAAAGATTTCGTGGACGAGGTAGTCCGGGCTGTCTTCATCCATCTTGATTTCTTCAAGGATCACGCCCCGTTCGCGGGTAATGTCCTGGGTATCGAAGGTCGGATTGAGCACCAGATCGCTGAGGACATCCATGGCGATGGGCAGATGCTCATCCAGTATCTTGACGTTGAAGCAGATGCACTCCTTAGCGGTGAAGGCGTCCATATTGCCGCCGATGGAATCAACCTGGCGGGCGATGTCCTCCGCCGAGCGATGCTTCGTGCCCTTAAAAACCATGTGCTCGACGAAATGGGAGATGCCATTCCATTGGGCGTCTTCGTCGCGCGAGCCAGTCTTGATCCAGACGCCAATTGATGCCGAGCGAATGTGCTGCATTTGTTCGGTAATTACAGTCAGCCCATTGGGCAGCAATTCGCGCTGGATGTTGCGTACTTCTTCAACCATTAGCTTTTTCCTAAAATGCTCGGCCACTCAGGACCGGGGCGGGCCTTTACTATTGTTACACACCCGGCACACCTGTGCGGAGGTGTAGTTACTGCTTTATAATCAAATAGTTACGGACGAAGTTTTAAGCTCCCGAATCCCTCGCGAGCCACTTTCCCTCCTCCTCTTCTACAATCGTAGAGAGCCGTTTCGCTGTCATTAACCTATGACCGAAGAGAAACCCAGGGTACTTCTCGGCCTCACTCTTGGCGAACTTACGGATTTCGTCGAGGAAGCGGGTCAGCCCTCCTACCGGGGCCGGCAATTATTTGAGGCGCTTTATCGCCAGCGGATCGGCTCCGCCGAGCGGATTTCCACGCTGCCGCAGGAGTTTCGCCAGAGTCTGGGGCGAGAGTCGTCTCTTGGATTTCCGTCGATCGAAAAGAAATTCGTTTCCAGCGATGGCACAGTTCGATATCTCATCAGTCTCGGCGACGCACAAAGTGTAGAAACGGTATGGATGCCCGAAGGCGACAACGGAGAAGCAGGGGACGGAAGCGAGGCGGGGAACGAGATTGAGAAAGGCGTGGGACAAGCATGGGACCGCGCGACGATCTGTGTTTCGAGCCAGGTCGGTTGTGCCGTGGATTGCCAATTTTGCCTGACCGCGCTGCTCGGAGTGAGACGGAATTTGACGGCAGGCGAGATCGTGGGCCAGGTCTGTACCGTGCTCAACGACCAGAATGTCTCTCCGCCGAGCGATCGCGTGAACCTTGTCTTCATGGGCATGGGCGAGCCTTTCCTGAATTACGAGAATTTCATGAGAGCGGTGCGTCTGCTGGTAGAGGGAGTGGGAATCCCGGAGTCCCGCATGACGGTTTCGACCGCCGGGATTGTGCCGCGGATCTATGATCTGGGCGCTGAGCCGGTGCGGCCGAAGCTAGCCATATCGCTGAATGCCCCCAACGACGAGTTGCGAAGCCGGCTGATGCCGATCAATCGCAAATGGAATTTGGAGAAGTTAGTGGCGGCGGCGCGGGATTTTCCTTTGCGGAATCGGGAGAGGCTGACTTTCGAATATGTTGTGCTCGATGGGGTGAACGACTCGGCGCAAAATGCGCGCGAACTAGGGGAACTGATCCGCGGAGTGCGAGCGAAAGTAAACCTGATTGCGCTGAACCCGGGTCCTGGAATTGCGTTTCAGACACCCGCTGAGAACCAGGTAACGCAGTTTCAGAACATACTAATCGCCGCCGGAGTGCCCACGTTCATTCGCCGTCCGCGAGGACGCGACATTTACGCAGCCTGTGGCCAGTTGAAGCGCACGGTGGAACTGGCTGCCTCCTAACCGGCTCCCGGAAGACTTTGGCCGCTGCTCCATGGGCGACTCTCAACAATTATCCAAGCAAGAAATCGAGCCATGGCAGTTCTAATTGTATGAAGTTCTACGCTAGGAGGTGAAACTATGACGGCCTCACGATCGGCCGTCTTCTCAGTGGCGATGGCCTTTTTGTGGGCCTCTTGTGGTTATGCCGCCGCTCGGAAGGCTGATATGCCCGCCACGAGCGTTAATCCACAAGTGGTGTCCCTCAATTTCGTGAACAATGGACAACACCTGACGGTCACAGTAGGTCAACAGATTGAGATAACCCTCGGAACAGTTGGTCCGAAGCAATACGGCAACCCCCAGGTTTCTTCTCCCGCAGTCCGGCTCGAGAGCGTCGCGCAGGCAGGACCGCCGAATCCGGGCGGGCCGACGTTTGTCTACATTTTCGAGGCGGTTGCTGTGGGAGAAGCGCAGGTCAGAATTCCTATTATCCATTCAGAAAATCCAGATTGGACGAAGCGACTTACTTTTGCCGTGACGATTCTGGTCGGATCAGCCGTTGGCAACTTGTCCGAGCTGTACGCCTCCAGTAAGCCGGACCAAGCGAACACCGCTCCTTGGAAGAACGCGTGGACAAACCTGCTCAACGACGTGCGGCAGACCTTCACGCCCTCGCTGCCGAGGCTTACCCGAGTTGAAGTGGAACTCGTGGTGGCCAACCCCGGCCCATCCGATGACGAGATCACGATGTATCTGGGGAATGCAGAGGGAGAGGCGCTGGCTGTTGTATCAAAAACCGTGCCTGTTGCTGATTGCCGGCATGTTCTCTTCGTTTTTCCCAACGGGGGCTTGCAAGTTTCACCGGGGCAGATTTACAGCATCCGGCTGAGCGGTGGCAGCGCTTTCGGATGGAAGTATGTCGTGGGTGGCTATGCGAACGGGGCAGCGTCTTTCAATGGCAGACCTCTGTTGCCGGATACGCGCAGCACGTTCCTGTTCCGGACCTTCGGTGCCAGTTGAACAACCTGCGCGTGGGCAGACTGTACCCGTACAGGACACTTCACCCGGAAACTGTAGCCCGACAGGAAAGGTGAGTGAGTACGAATTTCTGCTAGGAAGTTGCCCGGCAAAGTGTAGGTTTTCAAGACGCCCTTCTGTGTACCTTCGTGTGCTTTGTGGTCTTCGTATTTGAAGTTCATCAACTACAAAGGAGATGAAGATACACAAAGGAAGGTCGCTCAGCGGCTTGCGGCTGCCTTGGCTTCGGGAAGCAATTCGGGCGACTTGTGGCCCGGGGAAACCGGGCCGGAAGCGTGTTCTGGATCCACCACCGCTGGGAGTTCGATGCGGAATATCGCTCCGCCCTCGGGTAGATTTTGGCAGGTGATTTTTCCGTTATGCTCCTGAATAATTCCGTAGCAGACGCTAAGCCCTAAACCTGGCCCCTGGCCGACCGGTCGCGTGGTGTAGAAAGGATCGAACACGCGCTCTGGCTCCTGCATGCCCGGTCCATCATCGCAAAACTCCAAGATCACCGAAGCATCCTGCAATCGTGCGGTCACCGTGAGCGTGCCGCCCGTATCGGCAAGGGCATGGAGGGCGTTGTTAGTGATGTGCAAACAAACCTGCAGAAGCTGGTTAGAGTCGCCGAGAACGCGCGGCAGGTCCTTCGTGAAATCGGTGTGGACTTGGACATTGGGGCCGCGCGATTGGGGCAGGCAGAGCTTGACCGCGGTCTGCACCAGGGCATTGATGTCCACCAGAGTCTTCTCCGCCGGAACCTGCTTGGCGAAACTTAGTAGGCTGGAAACCAGAGTTCGAGTGCGGCGCACCTGCTGCTCAATTTTTTGCATTAGTTGCCTCTGCTCGCCGCCCAGTTGCGTTGCCGCCAGCAGTTCCGAGTAACCCATCATCGCGGTAAGCGGGTTGTTTAATTCATGCGCGGCACCACCGACGAGTTGGCCAAGGGAGGCTAATTTTTCCGACTGTACGAGTTGGGCCTGGACTCGTTTCAGGTTGTCAAACGATTCCTGAGAGGCGGTTAGCAATTGCAGCAGTTCGCAGTCCAGCAGATGCTGCTTGAAGAAGACTAATGCCCCCATTAGCAACATGGTTGACAAGGTGAGCACCAGCCGAAAGGTGCGCACACTTTGTGGAATTCCCGCGTCGAACAACGACCACAGGGCGAACAAGGGAAGCGAAAAAATTGCGGCCATCCCGAGCCTCGCGACCCAGACGCCATAACCGCCAGAAGCGCGAGCAGGCTGCTGCTTACCGGGAGAATGGAGAGCCAGGATACCAATCACGGGGATCCAGGCCATGGATATCGCCAACGGCACGTCGTAAAGGCTTCCCGTGTGATATATTTTTCGCTCGATCGCCCAGTTGGCGATGTAGGAACTCAGAGAGTACGTCAGTCCCGCGCCAAACCAGTTGGCGTAAATGACCCTCCAGGAACTCTGGCTGCGCGACCAAAGCACACCTACGCACGCCAGGAAAACTATTTTTTCTGTAAGGTAGAGGGCGTTGAGGTTCTGATCGTAACTGGGTTCGTAGGGGTGCACGTACTGCCAGGGAATCACGGCGAATAAATAAAGATATAACCACCAGACTAACAATAGGGCAAAATCAAGCGTTCCGAGCCGGGTGGTACGATCATTCGATTGCACATGCGGTTGCATGGCCAAGGCCGCAGTCATGGGCACCAGATGAAGAAATAGTACAACGTCTCCTCCGAAGGGATTCGGGAACTCCTTTCGCAGGAAGACCTCGAAGTACATCCATAGCCCCTGGTAGGACATCCAGAAAGTCATACCAAGCGCCATCAAAGCCCAGAACAGCCGGATTCGTCCGCGGGTCGCGAGAACGCTAGGCAACAGCGCAATGGTTCCGGCAAGCAGTAGAATGAATTGCAGAATGTCGCTCAGAGCGATGAGGGCAAAGCCGGGCTTCAGGAAGAGCGACGCCAGCGCCTGCGCACACACCAAAGCGGCGGCGGCCGAGATCCATAGCTTTAAGCGGCCGGACATGTTCATCCGCTATTGATTCTTAGGCACAATGCACTAGAGGGAAAGTTACTCCAGTAACCAGAACCGGAATAGCGATCCTTCCCAATCAGCTGCTTCGGGTCTACGCTATTTAAAATGTTGATGTTAGCTACGGTGGAAGGAAGTTTCACTTGCTCTCCGGCGGCATTCCAAATAATATCCGCGTAACACCATTCCCGGAACGCGGTCGTATTCGATTGCCACTCCAAGCATTGCGAGATCGATTTCTGTGGAGACTTCGTGCTCCGTTGGGCACGGGCGAAATACGCCGGACTGAACGCTGGCTGGCCACGGCCCGGGTTTCCCTCGCGCTGGCTTCGCTGGTTGCGATCTGGATGGATCCGGCAGAGATTCGCCGCTCTCCCTGGGCATACGGTCTATTGGCTTTCTACATTACTCAGGGCGTCTTCATCATATTCTTCTTGCGCCGGCGGCAAGAATCAACGCCGAATTTCCGCCTGCTGGTTCACAGCGCTGACGTGATTTGGCCGGGTCTCATTTCAGTTTTTGCTACGGGGCAGAGCAATCTCTTCTTTTTGTTTTTTGTTTTCGTGCTGGCGGCTGCTGCCTATCGTTGGGGTTTATGGGAGACGGTGGGGACTGCGGTTGCCTCGGTGCTGTTGCTGTGGATCGAAAGCTTCACTTTGATTAATCTGCACTTCGTCAGCTGGGTAAATGGATCGCTTTTGCTGCCTAAACTGCACTTGCCGCCCTTGCAGGTAAGTACCACTGAATTCGAGCCCAAGCACCTTCTCATGCGGTCTGTGTATCTACTGGTGCTGGGCTTTCTGCTTGGATATCTGGCCGAGCAGCAGAAACAGCTGCGCGCGGAGAAAGCTGTAATTGCAAGAACCATTGGGAAAGCCAGAGTGGAGGCTGGACTTACCGGCACTATCCAGGAGATTGCCGGTGAACTGCTTTCGATGTACGGGGCAAAACAACTGCTCATCGCGTCGCATGAAACTAGCAATTATCGCGTGTTTGTCGGGGAGCTACGCCGTACGGAGGGTAGTACTTCCTTTCGCTGGCTGGATCCGACCGCGACTGATCGCGACACTTATATGTTTGAGTCCTCGGCAGTGACCTGCTATGCGCGGCGAAGCGGCAGCCGAGGCGCAGAAAATTTCTCGCTCTTGGGATTGGACCGGGAGGGTGGCAAAGTTCGCGATCTTACTCCCGAATTTCTGGGTCCGCTCGCCAAAAAGTATGATTTCCAAAGTTTGATGACCGTGTCGTTTGTGTTTGGACGCGAATGGTCGGGACGAATTATTCTGTTGGATCCCTCGTTAACCGGCGATACCGAGGAGGAATTACGTTTCCTGGAGGAATTGGTGCGCCAGGTTGGACCGGCGGTCTACAACGTGCTTCTGTTGCGGCGCTTGCGGCTGCGGGCCGGTGCATTGGAGCGCGCACGTTTTGCCCGCGAATTGCACGATGGAGCCGTTCAGTCGCTCATCGCGGTCGAGATGCAGGTGGATGTTCTGCGGCGCCAATCCCCCGGCAAGCCTGGCTTGGTGACGGAGGAACTAGGCAGGATCCAGGGGCTGCTGCGCGAAGAAGTGCTCAAATTGCGGGAACTGATGCAACAAATGAAAACCCTCGACGTAGATTCCAAGAAGCTTTTGGGATTACTATCGGACACGGTGGAAAGATTCCAGCGCGAAACGGGAATTTCCGCGCGATTCCTTTCTGATCTGGACGAACTAAACATGCCGCAACCGGTGTGCCGGGAATTGGCGCGCATCGTGCAAGAGGCGCTCGTCAATGTCCGCAAGCACAGCCGAGCCCGGCAGGTGCTGGTGCGACTGGGTTCGCGCAATGGCGCATGGCACGTGCTTATCGAAGACGACGGTTGTGGCTTTCCCTTTGCAGGGCGCCTCGCACAGGCCGAACTCGACGTACTGGGGAAAGGTCCGATGGTCATTAAGGAACGTGTGCGTTTGATTGAAGGCGAACTCACGGTAGAATCAAATCCGGGCCATGGTTCACGTTTAGAAATTACTGTCCCGCAACGCCGGGAAGCCGCTTATGGATAATAGACGATTGCAGCCGACTCGCATCGTAATTGCCGATGACCATCCTATTTTTCGCGATGGTTTGCGGCGCCTTCTGGAAACTGAGCCTGATTTGAAAGTCGTGGGAGAAGCGTGTGACGGCGCCGAAGCAGTCAAGCTGGCAAAGCAGCTCAAGCCCGACATCCTTCTCCTGGATCTTGCCATGCCTCGCCATCCTGGGTTAGAGGCGCTGCGTGAAATGAGTTCCGCTTCGAACCAGAATGCGGTTCGAGTGATCCTGCTGACTGCGGCCGCCGAGAAGAATCAGATTGTCGAGGCTCTGCAACTCGGGGCGCGCGGGGTGGTGCTAAAGGATTCCGCTACTCAGCTCCTTCTGAAAGCGATCCACACTGTCATGGCGGGCGAATACTGGGTGGGACGCGAAAGCGTCTCCAACCTGGTGCAGTACCTCAGAACCCTGGTGCAGTCCTCAGGCGAAGAGGCTCGGCAGAAGAAATTCGGGCTGACGCCTCGCGAGTTGGAGATTGTTTCGGCCGTGGTTGCTGGTTACTCCAATAAAGAGACTGCGGAATACTTCAAGATTAGCGAAGATACGGTGAAGCACCACCTCAGCAATATCTTCGACAAGCTCGGAGTTTCCACTCGTCTGGAACTAGCGCTCTTTGCCGTGAATCAGTCCTTGCCCCTAAAACCCATCGCCTGATCCAATAGCACGTTCGTGCCATGGGCTCACACTTCGGAGCTATTGTCCGGCCCTCGCCACAGAATTACCCTCTAGATGATAACTGATATCAGGGATATTTCTGCTGATGTCAGCCTGGTAAGCAATCCTCCCGTTCGCTGGACGGAATGCTTAAGTGGGGAACTAAGGAGAATGTGTGGCAATCTTTTTTCATAAGCTTTGGTCCGATGAAAGAGGGCAGGACGTGGCCGAATACGCGGTCATGCTGGCAGTTGTTCTGGTGATCGTGGTGGGTACTATTCGTCTGATTGGCGGAAACGCTAACAACGTATTTTCGTCGGTCGCAAGTTCCGTCGGGCAGTAAGTTCAAAGCCAGAGATTTCATCCCTCCATCTGACCTGCGACAACCACCCGCATTCCGCTCAGAGATGCCGCTCAACGGCGAAGCTAGGCTACCTCAAGGTTATTACTGCTTCATTAACAATGGACGATCTTGGAACTCTTGATACCACGCGTCGCGTTGCGCGTATCCACCACGAGCTGCGATTCCCGTACGATTTTTGCATAGTCGTAGTCCGAGTGATCGGTGACGATGAGCACGCAGTCGTATTGGCCGAGATTCTCCAGCGGCGTACATTTCATCTGCAGATCGTACTTTCGTCCTTTGCCGACGGTCGGAAAGTAAGGGTCGTTATAGCTGACCTGGGCGCCGTCTTTTTGCAGCAGTTCGATAATGGTCAGCGAAGGCGACTCGCGCAAATCGTCGATATCTTTTTTGTACGCCAGTCCGAGCACCAGAATCTTCGCACCGTTCAACGCCTTCTTGTGCTGGTTGAGTGCTTTGCCCACCGATTCCAGCACGTGATACGGCATGTTGGTGTTGATCTCTCCCGCCAGCTCGATGAATCGCGTACGGAAATCCCACTCTTTGGCCTTCCAGGAAAGATAAAAAGGATCCACCGGAATGCAATGGCCACCCAAGCCAGGGCCGGGGTAGAAGGGTTGAAATCCGAAGGGCTTGGTTGCAGCCGCATTGATCACTTCCCAGATGTCGAGCCCCATGCGTAGCGACAACAGCTTCAGCTCGTTGACCAGCGCGATGTTCACACAGCGATAAATATTCTCCAAGAGCTTGGTCATCTCGGCGGCGGCTGGAGAGGAAACGCGGACCACGCGAGCAAAAATCGAACCATACAAGGCAGCCGCCAGGTCCGACGCTTTGGCATTCAGTCCTCCGACCACTTTCGGAATATCGCGTCGCGCCACCGTCTGATTCCCTGGATCCTCCCGTTCCGGCGAGAACGCAACGTAGAACTCGTTTCCATTAGAAGCATCACCACGCGAAGCCTTAAGCCCGTGCCGGTTGCCTTTCTCCAAGATCGGAATCAACACCTCTTCCGTCGTGCCGGGATAGGTTGTGCTCTCGAGAATCACAAGATGTCCAGGGCGCAAGTGGGGAGCGATGGACTTCGCCGTATCCGTGATGAAACTCAAGTCTGGCTCGTGATATTCGTTCAACGGCGTGGGGACGCAAATAATGATGGCGTCCATCTCCGTCAACCGGGAGTACTGGGCACTGGCGCTGAACCCCTGTCTTTTCGCTGCCTGAATCTCGGTTGCTGGAATGCGAAAAATGTAGGAGCCTCCCTGGTCGAGAATGGAGACCTTGCGAGCATCGATATCGAACCCGGTCACGGAGAATTTCTGCTCCGTGTAGAGCAAAGCCAGCGGCAAACCTACATAGCCAAGCCCGATAACGGCGACACGCGCCTGCTTCTGTTCAATCTTGTCCTTCAGTTCGGAAAACAAAGAGGT
>Ga0187819_10001355_pt1 | contig 12644 bp, 11 predicted proteins | sample NC_wetland_sal_i_15_FD_132411 | JGI IMG/M metagenome (GOLD analysis project Ga0187819, IMG submission 132411) | Wetland sediment microbial communities from Neuse River Estuary, North Carolina, USA - SO4_4 | ecosystem: Environmental > Aquatic > Freshwater > Wetlands > Sediment | place: USA... | reverse complement strand
CGATCCAGCCGACGATCACCGAGATCATGGCCCAGGTCGGCATGGGCGGGATGCCGAGGGCGCCGCGCCCGCCGAGCAGCAGACCCCCGTGTCCGGACGCGCCGGCGGCGGCCAGGTCCGCCGGCCGGAGCTGGTCCATCGCGATGCCGACGATCAGCCGCTGGCCGTCGATGAAGTAGGGGATCTGCACGCGGGCCAGGAGCGGGGTCACGATGATCTCCAGCGCGATCAGCACGATGGTCGTGGTCGTTCGCTGCCCGGTCAGCGATCCGAACCCGAGGCCGACCAGGAACCCGATCCCGACCTCGAGCTCGAGCCACAGGCCGATCTTGGCCATCTCGTTGTCCGCGGGGCTCCGGCCGCTGACCTCGGAGGCGGCGTAGGTGGTGTAGAAGCTGGCGATGTTCTGGTCGATCGCCGAGCGGACCTGCACCGGGGTGGTCCCGGGACCGAGCGGCAATCCGTTCGCGGCCTGCCCCGGGTGCTGCAGGAGCCAGGTCTGCAACTCGGCCTGGTCGAAATGCTCGGGGACGTTGACGCCGAACAACGCCACCGTCGTGGGCTGCGGCGGGGCCTCGTAGCTGGTGACCAGGCAGGTCATCAGGAACGCCAGGGCCACGAGCGGGACGAGGATGGCCAGTCCGGCCGGGATGCGCGCCAGGTAGAGGGCCAGCCGCGACCGGCCGGTAATGACGAGGTGACGGAAGACTCCCTCGGACAGGTCCGTCGTCCCGGCGGCCGCGCCCAGCGCCGCGGCGGCGATGAACCCGAACTCGGCGATCAGGCTGCTCACCTGGGAGAAGAGGTCCGGGGTGCCAGCCGGGCCGTAGCTGTGCGGATCGATCGCGTGGAACAGCAGGCGCAGGCCGTAGAACCGGACGGTGGGCAGCACGACCAGCACGAGCATGGTGATCATGAGCCCGGTCCGCTTGCGGATCTCCAGGTTCTTGGTGGTGATCATGTCCCACGTGGGCAGCCAGGCGCCGGTCCTGGGCGCCCGGCGGCGGCCGGCGCCGGGCGCGGATCCGGCCCGGGACGGCGAGGTGGTGGTCATGATGGCTCCCCCAGTCGGCTCGTCACGGACAAGAACCAGTCCTCCAGCGACGTCTGGATCTCCCGGAGGCCGTAAACGTCGATGTCCGCCCGGACCAGCCGCCGGGTGAGGTCGGGAATGACCGCGCGCGACGCGCCCGCGGGGAAGGTCACCGTCAGGCCGGTTTCCGTGCGGGTCGTGCCCGCGGCGATGCCCGCCTCGTCGATGAGCTGGGCCGCCCGGCCGGGTTCGGCGCAGTCGACCTGGACGACCACGCCGCCCGCGCCGCGGGTCAGTTCGTCGATGGGCCCCTGGCGGATCACCCGGCCGTGGTCGACGATCGCCACCGCGTCGCAGGTGCGCTCCACCTCGTCGAGCAGGTGCGACGACAGGACGACGGTGCGGCCCTCGGCGACCAGGCTGAGGATCATCGCGCGCATCTCGTGCATGCCCGCCGGGTCGAGCCCGTTCATCGGCTCGTCCAGGATGAGCAGGTCCGGGTCGGCCAGCAGGCCCGCCGCCACGCCGAGGCGCTGGCGCATGCCCATCGAGTACGAGGCGACCCTGTCCCCGGCGCGTTCGGCCAGGCCGACCCGGGCCAGCGACGGCGCGATCCGCTCCGCCGCGGCGCCGCCCCGGGCCGCGGCCAGCAGGCGGAGGTTGTCCCGCCCGGTCAGGTGCGGATGGAAGCGGGGCTCGTCGACGATCGCCGCGACCCGGGCTAGGGCCCTGCTCCGCTCCGCCGGGACCGGGGTGCCGAGCAGCGACATCGTGCCGTGGTCGGCCTTCGTCAGGCCGAGCAGGGTGCGGATCAGGGTGGTCTTGCCCGCGCCGTTCGGGCCCAGGTACCCGAACGCCGAGCCCCGGGGCACGAGCAACTCGACGTCATCGACCGCGACGGTGGTCCCGAAGCGCTTGGTCAGGCCGTGGGTCTCGACCGCCCAGCCGCCGTTCGCGGGTGACGGGACCGGACGGGGGCTGGGCCGGCCGGGGCTCGGGCTGGCCGCGTCGGGGCTCGGACTAGCCGCGTCCGGGCTCGGGCTGGCCGGGTCGGGGCGAGGGCCGGCCGGGTCGCGCCGCGGGAACGGCGGGTCGGCTTGGCCCGGGCGCTGGCGTTGGGTGCGGCGCGTCAGACCGTAGGCCAGCCCGCCGATGACCAGGAGCGCCAGGACGATCGGTCCGATGCCGATGCCGGAACCGTGTGCGCCCCCGAGGGCGAGCAGGTCGTTGGTATTCATCGTGTGCCATCGTGGCCGGGCGGCGGCGCCGCTGTCATCGGGCGCGCGACTCATCTCGCAGTCATCCCCGGGGATGACGCGCGGGTGCTCAGGCCGTGGCGACGAGGCCGGATTCGTAGGCCAGGACGACGAGTTGCGTCCGGTCGCGGGCGCCGAGCTTGGTCAGGATCCGGCTCACGTGGGTCTTGACCGTCGGGAGGCTCACGTGCAGCGTCTCGGCGAGTTCGGCGTTGGACAGGCCCCGGGCGACCAGCGACAGCACCTCGCGCTCGCGCTCGGTGAGTTCCTCCAGGCCGGCGAGGGTCCGCCTCGGGGCCCGGTCGCCCTCGGTGAAGTGCGCGATGAGCCGGCGGGTCACGCTCGGGGCCAGGAGCGCCTCGCCGGCGGCGACGGTGCGGATCGCGCTGAGCAACTCCTCGAGCGGGCGGCTCTTCAGCGCGAAGCCGCTCGCCCCGGCGCGCAGCGCCTCGAAGACGTACTCGTCCAGGTCGAACGTGGTCAAGATGAGCACCCGGGGCGCGGTTCCGGCCTGGCCGGCGGTGATCTGGCGGGTGGCCTCGATCCCGTCCATCACCGGCATCCGGACGTCCATGAGGACGACGTCCGGCGCGAGGGCCGCCGCCAGGTCGACCGCCTGCCGCCCGTCGGCCGCCTCGCCGGCCACCTCCAGGTCCTCCTCGGCGTCGATCAGCGACGAGAACGCGGCGCGGAGCAGGGCCTGGTCGTCGACCACCAGGACCCTGATCGTCACCCCGAACCCTCGATCGGGACCTGGGCGCTCACCCGGAAACCCCGGCCGGCGAACGGCTCGGCGGCGAGACGGCCGCCGAACGCCGCGATCCGCTCGCGCATCCCGACGATCCCGAGGCCCGCGCCCGCGTGCCGCTCGCGGGCGCCATCCGGAGGCCCGGCCGGGGCGTCGTTGGTGACGTCGAGGAGGACCTCGTAGTCGGAGACGGCCAGCGCGACCGCGGCGCGGGCGCCCGGCGCGTGCTTGACGACGTTGGTGAGCGCCTCCTGGACCACGCGGTAGACCGTCAGCTCCAGCGCCGGGGAGAGGGGGCGATCGGTTCCGGACATGTGCAGGTCCACCGGGGTGCCCGAGGCCCGGACGGTCTCGGCCAGCTCCTTGAGGTCGACGAGCCCCGGCGCCGGCGCCAGGGCGGCCGTCCGGTTCTCCTCGTCGCGCAGGAGCCCGAGCACGACCCGCAGTTCCTCCTGAGCGGTCCGGCCGATGGTCTCGATCGATTCGAGGGCCATCCCCGCCTCCTCCGGACGCCTGGCCATGAGGCGCCGGCCCACCCCGGCCTGGACGGTGATCACCGTCAGGGTGTGGGCCACGACGTCGTGCAGCTCGCGGGCGATGCGCACGCGCTCCTCGCGGACCTGCTGGCGAGCGCGCTCGGCCTCGGCGACCAGCGCCCGCTCGGCCTGCTCGGCCAGCCCGGCCAGGTAGCGCCGGCGCGCCGCGCTGCTGTCGCCGATGAACCAGCCCGTCACCAGCGGCAGGAAGCCCACCAGGGCCTCCTGGGCGATGAGCGGGTCCCTGGCCGTCAGCGCCGCGTACAGGAGCGCCCCGCCGAGGGCCGCGGCGCTGGCCACGGCGGCGGGGATCGACACCCGCCTGGGCAGGCGCGAGGCGGCGAGGTACGACGCGACCGCGAGCACGATGCCGAACGGCAGGACGGAGTTGCCCGCGGCCATGACCATCGCGTTAGCGGCGGTCACCACCGCCAGCACCGGCAGCGGCCAGCGCCGCAGCAGCATGATCGGGCCGCACAGCACCACCGCGAGGAGGAGGCGCTGGCCCCTCGCGTGCGGGTACGGTCCGATCGCCAGGGCCAGCACGACCAGTTCTGCGCACACCACGAGCAGGGCGACGGCCAGCCACCGGCGCCTGAGCGAGCCCTGGGCGAAGTTGTTCCTAACCACAGCACCGACGGTAACCAGCGGATCTGCTCAGCACATCGTTCTGAAGGCTGACATCCTCGGGACAGGCACCACCGTCGTTCGGGAAAAAGGGATTTTAATTATCCCGAACGGGCGGTGGTATCACATCCTGAGCCCCTAGGAGCACGGGTGCGGCGTCGCCCGGCGCCGGCCCGGTGGATCCGCGGACGACCAGCTCAGGCTCGAACAGCAGCGTCTCCGGGTGGGCCGAGACGCTCTCCATCTGGTTCACCAGCAGGGCGACCGCGGCCTTGCCCATCGACTCGATCGGCTGCCTGACCGTGGTGAGCGGCGGATCGGTGCAGTTCAGCAGCCAGGAGTCGTCGTAACCGACCACCGAGACGTCACCGGGCACGCGGAGCCCGGCGCGGCGCACCGCGCGGATCGCGCCGAGCGCCAGGACGTCGCTACCGCAGATGATGCCGGTGACCCGCTGCCTGAGCATTCGGGTCGCCGCCGCCTGGCCGCCCTCGATGGAGAACAGGGTGTGCTCGACGGGCGCCACAGTAATTTTTGAGCCCGTCCGCTGCACGTGGTCGAGGAAGGCGGCCAGCTTGCGGCGCGAGGGCATGTGGTCCTCGGGCCCGACCACCAGGCCGATCCGCTCGTGCCCGAGCGAGGCCAGGTGCCGGAAGGCCTGCCCGGCGGGGGTCATGTCGTCCGTGGCCACGCACGGGAAGTCGAGGTTGTCGACCGCCGCGTTGACCAGCACGGCCGGGATGCCGCGGGCGTGCAGCAGCTTGTAGTGCTCGTGCGGGGAAGCCAGCTCGGCAAAGTGACCCCCGGCGAATACCACCCCGGAGGCGTGCTGGTCGAGCAGCAGTTCCACGTAGTCGGCCTCGGACAGGCCGCCCGCGGTCCGGGTGCACAGCACCGGCGTGAACCCGCGCTGCGCCAGCGCACCCCCGATGACCTCGGCCAGGGCCGGGAAGATCGGGTTCTGCAATTCGGGCAGGACCAGGCCGACCAGCCGGGCCCGATTCCCGCGCAGCTGCGTCGGGCGCTCGTAGCCGAGCACATCCAGGGCCCGGAGCACGGCCTCGCGGGTGCTGTCGGACACGCCGGCCTTGCCGTGCAGGACCCGGCTTACGGTGGCCTCGCTGACTCCGACCTTCTGGGCTACGTCGGCGAGCCGCCGGGCTGGGGTTCGCGTCATGGCGCAACAATACGACATCTAGCCGCAAGAACTTGCGTGACCTGGATCACTTGTCGCCCGCCGTTCTGCCCCAGAAGGACGATCATGTTATTTCTTTGCTAAGTTTCATCGCTATCTTGCGGTCAGATGTCCATCTCTGTATGTTCAGTGCCAAAAGGGCAGCGCTTCGCCCGCGTTCGGCCTGAGGGAAGAAGGATTGATCGATGAGCAGACAGCTCTACCAGCTGGCCGGCTTCCGCAAGGTGGCCGGCGTGACCGCCGTTGTGTGTCTGGGGCTCGGCGCTGCGGCCTGCTCGAGCAGCAGCAGCGCCCCGAGCTCGGGCGCCACCGGCCAGGTGACCGTCAGCGTCGACTGCGCTCCGCCGGCGGCCCAGAACCCGGTGCAGCACAAGGAGTGGGTGGAGGACGTCGCCATCTTCGAGAAGGCGAATCCGAACATCACGATCGACAGCGTCTACAACTACCCGTGCGAGGTGCCCGCGACGTTCACCGCCATGCTCAGGGCGGGGACCGAGCCGGACGTCTTCTACAGCTACTTCACCGACCTGCCGCAGGTCCTGCTGGCCGGGCAGGCCGCCGACATCACCAGGTACGTGAACTCCACGACCGTGCCGAACCTGGGCGACATCGTGTCCGGCTCGATGAAGGCGGTGACCGCGGGGACGACGATCTACGGCCTGCCCACCGTCAACTACACCCAGGGCCTGATCTACAACCGCGCCCTGTTCAGCCAGGCCGGGCTGAACCCGAACGACCCGCCCACCACGTGGGCGCAGGTGGAGACGGATGCCACCGCCATCGCCAAGCTCGGCCACGGCATTGAGGGCTGGGGCGACTACAGCGCCGGCAACACCGGCGGCTGGCACTTCTCGTCCTACATGGACGCGCTCGGCGGCTCGATGGTCAACGGCAACGCCGCGCCGCCCACCGCCAACTTCGACAACTCCGACGGCATGGCGATCCTGCAGGCGCTGCACACGCTGCGGTTCACCGACCACGCGATGAGCGCGACCGAGGGCCTGTCCTGGGGCTCGCTGCAGCAGCAGTTCGCCGCGGGCAAGCTGGGCATGTACATCGCCGCCCCGGACGACATCTACAACGTGATCGTGCCCACCGACAAGGGCAACGTGAACGACATCGGGATGGGCCCGCTGCCGAGCCTGACCGGCTCGCCGGCCGGCTCGCTGTCCGGCGGGAACGACTACATCTTCGCCAAGCACGACACCCCGGCGCAGATCGAGGCCGGCATCAAGTGGATCGATTTCGAGGACCTGACGCCGGGCACGGGCCAGTTCAACTTCGCCAGGATGAAGGCGGACGGGCTGCCGGTCGGATTCCCGGAGCCTGAGCTGTTCGACGGCGCGGCCGGAACCCAGATCAACGCGCTGCGGGCCAAGTACGCGACGGTCAACACCGCGTACTACACGCCGTTCGTGAACGCGAACGAGGCCGGCGACGGCGAGCCGCTCGACGCCCAGGCGGTCTACAAGACGCTGGACCCGGTCATGCTGGCCATACTGACCGAGCCGAACGCCAACCTGAGCGACCTGCTGAAGACGGCCGCGGCCAACGTCAACACGATCCTGGCCAACAGCGCGGGTTAGCCTGCTGCCTCCAGTCGCGTGGGGCCGGTCATCGTCGGGGGCCGGCCCCCGCGCCACCGTACATAGGGATGGGAGGGCGGATGGCAGGTGTCGCGACGCTGCGTGAGCCCAAGGCCGAGCCCCGGGCGGCGCAGGCGGGGACGGCTGGCCGGCTCGGGCCGAAGGTGCGCCGCAACCTGTCGGCGCACGGCTTCCTGATCGGCGCGGTGCTCTGCTTTACGTTCTTCTCCTGGTACCCGATCGTCCGCGAAGTCATCATGAGCTTCCAGAAGGCGGTCGTGGGCGGCGGCTACGCCTGGGCGGGCTGGACCAACTACGTCCGGATCTTCCGCGACCCGACGTTCTGGCTGGCCTGGCGCAACACGCTGGAATTCACGGTCCTGGCCCTGGTCGTCGGTTACGCGGTGCCGTTCTTCGTAGCGCTCCTGCTGAACGAGTTGCGGCACGCGAGGGGGTACCTGCGGGTCCTGGTCTACCTGCCGGTGATGCTGCCGCCGGCCTCGGCGCTCCTGCTGTTCGCCTACTTTTACAACCCCCAGTACGGCCTGTTCGACGACATCCTGCGGCTCGTCCACCTGCCGACCTCGCAGTGGGTGTTCCAGCCGGGCAGCGGGTTCATCAGCGTGGCGATGGTGTCGGTGGTGATCGCCTCCACCTGGATGAACATGGGCGGGGCGACGCTGATCTACCTGGCCGCGCTGCAGAACATCCCCGGCGAGCTGTACGAGGCGGCCGAGCTGGACGGCGCCGGGCTATGGCGGCGGATCCGGCACGTCACCATCCCGCAGACCCGGCTGATCCTGCTCATGCTGCTGATGCTGCAGATCGTGGCCACCATGCAGATGTTCGTCGAATCGTTCGTGCTGACCAACGGCGGGGGCGGGGTCGGTGACAACACGCTGTCGGTGGTGATGCTCATCTACCAGTACGCGTTCGCGCTGAGCGGCGCCAGCAACTACAACAGCGCGTCGGCCCTGGGCGTGATGCTCATGCTGGTGCTCGCCGTCTTCTCCTTCGGGTTCCTGTGGGCCACGCGAGAGCGCGCGAGTCAGGCATGACGACCCGGACGCTGATCTCCAGCGCGACGCTGAACCGGGGCCGCGGGAAGGTGGTGTACCGGGTCGTCCTCACGCTGGCGATCGTCGGGTTCACGCTGGTCTTCATCGGCCCGATGTACTTCCTGTTCACCGACGGGCTGAAGTCGACCCACGAGGCGATCGCGACGCCGCCGACGCTGTACCCGCATCACGTGTACCCGGGCAGCTACGCGCAGGCGTTCGACCGGCTGGACATCGCGCGGCTGCTCTGGAACTCCGTCTATTACGCGTTCGGTGCGCTGGCGTTCCAGCTCACCTTCGACGTGGCTGCGGCCTACTCGCTATCCAAGCTGCGGCCGGTGTTCGGGAACGTCATCTTCTTCCTGATGCTGGCGACGCTCATGATCCCGACCACGGTGCTGGTGGTGCCGCAGTACGTGACGGTGGCTTCGCTGCCGATCGTGCACCTGAACCTGATCGGCACGCCGGAGGCGATCTGGCTGCCCTCGGTGGCCAATGCGTTCAACATCTTCCTGCTCAAGCGGTTCTTCGACTCGATCCCGGCCGACTACCTCGACGCCGCGCAGATCGACGGCGCGTCCCCGCTCCGGATCCTGCGCTCGATCGTGCTGCCGATTTCCCGGCCGATCATCGGCGTGGTCTCGATCTTCGGCCTGGTCGCCGTCTGGAAGGACTTCCTCTGGCCGCTGCTGGTCGAGTACGGCTACACCCCGACCAGGGAAACCCTGAACGTAGGCATCTGGCAGGCCACGTACGGCACGCCGCAGAACCTGATCATCGCCGCGTCCGCCATGGCCGCGGTGCCGACGATCGTCTTCTTCCTGTTCTTCCAGCGCAACATCATGGGCGGTCTCACCGCGGGCGGCCTGCGCGGGTGACCCCACAAAGAGAGGTTCCCTTGGCTCACGAAGGCGCCTGGTGGCGCAGCGCCGCCATCTACCAGCTGTACGTGCGCAGCTTCGCCGACGGGAACGGGGACGGGATCGGCGACCTCGCCGGCGTGCGCGCCCGCCTGCCCTACCTGGCCGGGCTCGGCATCGACGCGATCTGGTTCAACCCGTGGTACCCGTCGCCGATGTCGGACGCGGGTTACGACATCTCCGACTACCGGGGCATCGACCCGGTCTTCGGCACGCTGCGGGACTGCGACGCGCTGATCGCCGAGGCGCACGCGCTCGGGATCCGGATCATCATCGACGTCGTGCCGAACCACGGCTCGGATCAGCACCCCTGGTTCCGGGCCGCGCTGCGCGCCGCGCCGGGGTCGGCGGAGCGGGACCGATTCTGGTTCCGGCCGGGGCGCGGCCCGTCCGGCGACCTGCCGCCGAACGAGTGGCAGTCGATCTTCGGCGGGCCGGCCTGGACGCGGGTCACCGGGCCGGGCGCCGCCCCACCAGAGTGGTACCTGCACCTGTTCGCGCCCGAGCAGCCGGACTTCAACTGGGCGAACCCGGATGTCCGCGCCGAGTTCGAGGACGTGCTGCGGTTCTGGTTCGAACGCGGCGCGGACGGCATCCGGATCGACTCCGCGGCGCTGCTCAGCAAGGACGCGTCGCTGCCCGAGGTGGCGCCGGACGCCACGCCCGGCCCGGCGCATCCCTACGTCGACCGGGACGACGTGCACGAGATCTACCGGTCCTGGCGCGCGCTGGCCGACCACTACCAGGGCCGGGTGCTCATCGGCGAGATCTGGATCCCGGACGCGGCCCGGCTGGCCAGGTACGTGAGCCCGGGCGAGCTGCACACCGTGTTCAATTTCCCCTACCTGAGTTGCCCGTGGGACGCGGCGCGGCTGCGCGAGGTCATCGACCACACGCTGGCCCTGAACGCGCCGGCCGGTGCCCCGGCCACGTGGGTGCTGTCGAACCACGACGTGGACCGGATCGTGTCGCGGTACGGCCGCGCCGACACCGCGTTCAGCCTGCAGCGGCGATCGTACTTCCACAGCCTGCCGGTCGACCTGGAGCTCGGTACCCGGCGGGCCAGGGCGGCGGCGCTGCTGACCATGGCGCTGCCTGGCTCGGTCTACGTGTACCAGGGCGAGGAACTCGGCCTGTGGGAGGTGCAGGATATCCCGGATGACCGCCGGCAGGACCCGATCTGGCTCCGCACCGATGGCGCCGACCCGGGGCGGGACGGCAGCCGGGTACCGCTGCCGTGGGCGGGGGCCGAGCCGCCGTTCGGCTTCTCGCCACCCGGCGCCACCGCCGAGCCCTGGCTGCCCCAGCCCAAGGAGTGGCGGGAGCTGACCGTGGAGGCGGAAACCGGGAAGCCGGACTCGATGCTCGAGCTGTACCGGGCCGCCCTGACGCTCCGCCGGGCCGAGCCCGGCCTCGGCGACGGGCCGATGACCTGGCTGTCCGGCCGCCCCGCGGGCGACGGCGTGCTCGCGTTCGACCGCGGCCGCAGCGTGCGCTGCGTGGTGAACATCTCCGCGGCCCCGGTACGGCTGCCTTCGCATGCGGGCTTGCTGCTGGCCAGCGGTCCGCTGGACGGCGAGTTGCTGCCGCCTGACACGACGGTCTGGCTGCGGGCCGTCTGAGGCTCGATCCCGCACCACCCACTACGGGCGACCAGGTTTAAACCGGGACGAGCTCTACGTGAATCTCGGCTGCTTGCGCAAGTGCGCGCAGGTCGCCCGGATCTGACGTGAGGATGTCGTCGCCGTCGGCTGCCAGGCATACCACAGTGGCATCAATGGCATCGGACTGGCCGCTGCGGGCCAGGAGCATGCCGGCTCGCCGTCCCAGTCTGTCGTCGATGGGAGCTATGTCAGTGCCGGCCAGGAGCCGGGCCATGGGGACCTGCCGTCCGCTGCCGCCGCGCCAGACCTGGGCGACGACGCCGCCACTGGTGACCGGCGAGCGTCCGGCGAGGCGTTCGCGCTTGATCAGTGCTACGACGTCTCGGCTGCCGCGTTCGACGGAAACGAACGCTCCCGCGTCCAGCACAAGCATCAGGCGGCTCCGCGGCCATGCTGCGCCGACCTGGGTGAGGGCTGTTCCGGGTCGCCTCGTACCACGATGGCTCGTTCGCGTGCCCGGCGGGCGGCATCCCTCATCTCATCGTCGGTGATTTCCCCGTGCTCAGCTTCGTAGGCGGCCAGGAAGTCATCCAGGGCCTTCAGTCGCCGGTCGTGATCGGCCTTCAGCCGAAGAGCGTCGTTGACCCAGGCGCTGATGCTCTCGGCGTGACCTCCGGTTACAGCCTCCTGCGCCACCGCCACTAGCTCGGCGTCCACGGATGCAGAGAGCCGTCGCTTCGTTGTCATACGTTTATGCTACATCTCGCCTACGATCGTAGGAACATCGTGCCATATGACTCTCGTGCTCAGGACTGGGCGGCAGCCAGGGCGGCGCGGGCCCGGAGCGTGCCGGGCGTCAGCTCCCCGTCGGCGCGGGCCTTCTCCAGTGCCAAGGACCACCAGGCCAGGTCGTCGAGCATGACCTGCAGGCGGATATCCGTTTCGGGATTGACCGGCTCGCCGCTCTCGTCGAAGGCCGACCGGACGAAGGGGATCACGACGGTGTTACGCAGCGGGACCGCTTCGGCCTCGATGAAGACGTGGGCCAGATGCTCGATCGCGCGGATCCCCGCCCCGATGCTGCCGCTGTAGCCGACGGTCGCCACCGGCTTGTTCCGGAAGCCGAACGACAGCCACACGGTGTCGATGGCGTTCTTCAGGACGGCGGGGATGCTGTGGTTGTACTCCGGGGTGACGACGATGAAGGCGTCGGCCTCCTTGACCTTCTTATTCCAGGCCCGCACGATCGGCTCGGAGTACGTCGGGTCGCTGATGTCGCCGAGCGTCCCGGGGTGCTCGGCGAAGATCGGCAGCGGCCAGTCCCGCAGGTCGGCGACCTCGGTGTCGAAGCCCTGGTGTGCGCGGGCTCGCGAGGTGACCCAGGGCACCACCAGGTCCGCCGCCCGCGAGGGGCGCGTGCTCCCGACGATCACCAGAACTTTCGACATCGGCGGTCTCCCATGTGATTAAGGTAGCGTACTGTACATAACATTAACTATCATCGTCATGTACTGTAGTGTCGTGAGCGAGACGGCGCAAGCGGTCGCGGCCAATCCGCCGGCCGAGGGGCCGGGCTGCGCGGCGGGTGGACCTGGCCCCAGCACGGACATCGACGCCGCCACTGGGCTCGTCCAGCTCACCACGCTCGTGCAGGCCATCTACGCGCGCGTCTCCGAACGCCACGACCTGACTCCCGTCCAGGCCAAGCTGCTGACCGTCCTCCTCGACGGTCCCCGGGGCATGGCCGAACTGGCGTGCTGCTTCGGCGTGGAGAAGGCCGCGCTCACCGGCCTCATGGACCGGGCCGAACGGCGCGGTCTCGCCCGCCGATCAGCCGTCCCGGGCGACCGGCGCGCCCTGCAGGTGACGCTGACCGACGCCGGCCACCGCGCCGCGGCCGCCTTCCACGCCGAGATCGGCGCAGAGCTCAGCCGCCTGGTCGCGTCGCTGGCACCAGAGGACCGCGAGCACTTCCGCAGCAGCATGGCCGAGATCATCGCCCAGATGCGGGACCTCTCCCCCGAACCATTGCTGAGCCAGGCGGAGCCCGAGACCGCTCGACGATGAATTCCTGTGGGTCG